>Ga0184629_10000495_pt1 | contig 17681 bp, 18 predicted proteins | sample PLM4_32_b1_FD_133158 | JGI IMG/M metagenome (GOLD analysis project Ga0184629, IMG submission 133158) | Groundwater sediment microbial communities from an aquifer in East River, Colorado, USA - PLM4_32_b1 | ecosystem: Environmental > Terrestrial > Soil > Riparian zone | place: USA: East River... | reverse complement strand
TCATTCGGGTTTGTAGAGTGCAACAGGATCATTTTTCCCTTCGAATAAAAACGTTCACGCAGCGTTATTGGATCTATAAATACCTCGCCGTGGTGGTCTTAATATAGTCTTAGCTGACGGCTATGGATAGCCATTGGGTCGCCGTACTACGGATATGATAGATGAAAGACGATGAGTCCTCTCAACACACAATCCATGCAGTGATAAAAATCATTTGCTTTCGCCCTAGCTGGGTGGGTCACGAATCAAAGATACGCTGTGCAGACAGTGTGTGCCAAACACAATTAGTCTTCAGCCTTGTGTCCTGTTATCCTTAGCCTTTTGCCTTTTTAAGGTATCTCATTACTATTCCATATATCATGTGTTGTTTTCCACAGGCCATCAGGTTGTTTTTTTAGTATGTTCAGGTATTTTGCGGTAGACACTAAGGGCGCTCCGCCTTTTTTAGGTACCAGCGTTACTTTGGCAAACCCCCTGCCGTAAGCCTGGTTACCTGAAACCTCCACTTCTTCATAATGGCTCTCCAACTGAGTGTTATATTCATCAAAAATGGATTGATAATAAGTTTGTACTGCTGCTTTGCCACTTTCGGCCGGTTTTCCAGGCGCCATTAATTGGGCATCTTCCGTAAAGTGTATGGCAATAGCAGCAGCATTTCCCTCATTAAAAGCTTTTGCTCTCGCCTCGCTGATTTCAGTGATTAACTTCCTTTCATTTTCGGCCGAGGGATCGGCAGGTATATTACAGCTTACAGAAAAAAGACAAATGCATAATACTGCAAAATGAATGAGTTGCTTTAGCAGCATATTTTTAGAACGTGTTTTCATGATGAATTTTGGCTTAGCAGAAAAAGATTGGCTTACAATATTTTGCCCATACCCAAGGAGGATTCAGGTAAAGTATTTAGGGACGCCCCCCTAATCATTGAACAACCTGATCAGTGATGATAAGATCAACACCATTAAAGGAAGTTTGATATTCTTGCAGTGGACGCCAGGCAATTCCACCCATAGGGTTACCGGTTGCGAATTCAAACGATGATCCGCAGCAGGGATCAATCATGAAAAGTTTGGAGTTATCGATATTAACAGTGGCGCATGCATCATTGGGGTGATAGGAGCAATTACGCTCATAAGCATAGTAGACGCCGACTTCCTGGCAGTAAATGATAATCCCCCGGATTCCACCATTTATCTCTTTGGAAGTGCCCTTGGTTTTTAGGGCAATGTTCTCCGGCAGGTTGAGATTAAGGATGATATCCGCAAAAGGTTGGTATGGAATCTGGTCATCACTAAGATCGGGAGAACATCCCAACAATCCGATGAGCACTACATAGTTCCAACGTAGTAACAAGACGCCATAATTACGACTGCGGATACTCATAAAAACCTTTACCACTCTTTCTCCCATGATGCCCGGCATCGACCTTTTGTTGCTGAATACGGCTGGGCCTGAATTTAGGATCCTGATAAAATGCGTTGTACATGGATGTAGTCACCGCAAAATTAGTCTCCACACCAATCAGGTCCATTAATTGGAAAGGTCCCATCTTGAACCCACTTGATTTTAGCAAATTGTCAACAGTTTCGAAATCTGTTACTCCGTCTTCAACAATCTTCAGCGACTCCGTATAGAAGAGCCTTGCCACACGGTTCACAATAAAGCCAGGCGAATCACTCGCCATAACCGATGTTTTTGAAATACTTTCGGCAAACGCGCTCAACACTTTAATGGTAAGGTCACTCGTAGCCGCACCTCTAATGATTTCGACCAACTTCATTACAGGCGCTGGATTGAAAAAGTGTAGTCCTGCAAATCTTTCCTTATGCTTCAATACAGACGCGAGTTGCGTTATCGGAAAGGACGATGTGTTGCTAACCAGCAGACAGTCCATAGCATTGATCTTTTCAAGTTCGGAAAGGATTTTCTGCTTCACATCGAGTTTCTCAATTACCGCTTCAATGGCTAAATCAACCTGCAGTTGTCGAAAGTCACCCACCCCTTGTATGCGCCCAATCGCTTCATCCTTCTGAAGTGTGGAAATTTTATTCTTACTCACTGCCACCTCAAGATTCTTTCGAATGGCAGCAATAGCCGTTTTTGTCAAATCAGCCTGAATGTCATAAAGCATTACAGGATATCCTGCCTGTGCACAGACCTTGGCGATACCCTGGCCCATTGTCCCTGCACCGATCACGGCGATATTTTTTATTGACTCAACCACCTCTTGTTATATTACGGTTTGAAATTGGCGAAGGAAGCGAACATCATTCTCTGAAAACAATCGCAGGTCATTGATCTGGTAACGAAGCATGGTGACTCGCTCGATGCCCATACCAAAAGCAAAACCCGTATATTCTTCCGGATCAATATTACAATTTTTCAAGACATTGGGATGAACCATTCCCGAACCTGCAATCTCTACCCAACCTGAATACTTACAAACATTACACCCTTTTCCTTTACAGATAAGGCAGGAAATATCAATCTCTGCACTTGGCTCTGTAAATGGAAAGAACGATGGTCTGAACCTGATCCTGATATCTTTGCCATACATCTCCTTGGCAAAATGATACAGCGTTTGTTTCAAATCCGCAAAACCGACATTCTTATCAACATATAGACCTTCAACCTGGTGGAAGAAGCAATGAGCGCGTGCAGAGATAGCTTCATTGCGATATACACGTCCCGGCATGATGGCGCGAATAGGAGGTTTTTGATTTTCCATCATGCGTATTTGCACATTCGATGTATGCGTCCTTAACACGATGTCCTGATTACTTCCTGAGGAACTTTTCTTCTCCACAAAGAAGGTATCCTGCATCTCGCGGGCAGGATGGTTTTCCGGGAAGTTCAAAGCTGAAAAATTATGCCAGTCGTCTTCAATCTCCGGGCCATCCGCGACATTAAAGCCAAGGCGCTCAAAAATTTCTATAATTCTATAACGTGTTAATGTCAATGGATGAAGGTTACCGATCTGGTTGGGGACAGGAGGTAATGTCAAATCAATTTCGGTTCGAGGAGTCGACACCTCGTTCAACTTTTCGGTAAGTTCTAAGAGCTTCGCTTCGGCTGCCTGTTTAAGCTGGTTGAGAATCTTTCCGACTGTTTTCTTTTGTTCAACCGGTACTTGTTTTAGTTCTTCAAATAATTCATTGACAACTCCTTTGCGACTTATATACTTCATGCGAAATGTCTCCAGTGCCTGCTTACCGCTGGCAGCGTAGGCATTTATTTCGTTGAGCAGGTTTTGAATTCGTTCTTCCATTTCGCAAGCTATTATTATATGGACTCAAAAATAAGGTTTTGAGTTGGAATGCTCTAAATAAGAAGCACCGTGTAAAATTTTTAATCAGAAAGTCTGTTAATGATAAGTCGGTCAAGCGTCACACTCAATAAAAACGAAAGCACTAATAAGCCGGAGAGCACGTAGATATCGCTGAATTGGTTAAAGACAATCGCCAACCCTATGTATAACACTTGAACTCCTGCCAGAATCAAGGTTGTCTGACCATGACTCATCCCCAATCTCATAATGGCATGATGGACATGGCTTTTGTCAGGCACAAAGGGCGATTGTCCTTTAGAGATCCTGAGGATTACAATCCGGAGTGTGTCAACTAAAGGAATGATAATAATGCAGGCCGCTGTCCCTACTGATCCGTGGAATTTGTAAGGAGTCATTTCCGGTAAGTTGTAGTTAATATTTATAAAGTGAATAGCCAAAATGGCCAGCATCATCCCGATGACCAGGGCCCCTGTATCCCCCATAAAAACTTCGGAAGGTTCCCAGTTAAAAATAAGAAAGGCAAAAATAGCGCCCAGCATAGAAAATGAGAGGATGGAAAAAATCTGATCATCCACCAGGAAGAACCAAATTCCAAACGCCAGGAGCGCCACAATGGCAATGGTCCCGGCTAAACCATCCAGGCCATCAATTAAATTGAATGAGTTTGTGATAACGATAATAGTAAGATAGGTGACGATGTAACTTAAAATTGCTGGCAATTCATAAACTCCAAACAGCCCGTAGAAAGTCTTGATGCGAAGATCAAAAAGAAAGATCACCAGTGATGCCGCCATGATTTGACCCATCAGTTTCACCATAGCTTTTAAAGGAACCAGGTCATCGCGAACGCCGATAAAAAAAATAACAAACAGGGCTACGAGGATAAACTTGATATAGCCCCATTCCTTAATATCGGTCCATATAAGCGAAGAAATGAAGAACCCGATAAAAATGGCAATGCCGCCCATGGAAGGCGTGACTTTCTTGTGGATCTTTCTGCGGCCCGGAATATCCACCAGATTTTTTCTTAATGAATATTTAATAATCACCGGAACGATGAGAAAAGCGATGACAAACGAGGTAATTGCAGCGGCGAGCTCTACAGCCATAGGTTAACACAAAAGTGGGTAAAAATAGTGATTTTGGCAGGATTTAAAATTACTGACAAATAAATTAGAGGCCCCACAAGAGCCTGCAGAATGACAGCAAATTGTTTGTGGTGAATTAAAAAACTAAGGTAGGTGGTGGTGGAGGTAAGTCCTTGAATAAACTCATGTGCAATTTACTCTTCGGGAAAATAACTATCCAAACTGTAAGTACTATCAATAAAATATAGAGCATAACAGATCTATGCTTGATGTACCATATTTCCAATTCACCTTTATAGGGTGCTATAACCTGAGAGTAACATTCATCATAAGTCATATTCTTGTTCTTCTCCAAAATGCCCTCTTCATCTCTAAACACAATTGAACCAACTCCCGTAAGGCCCGGTCTAACTTTGTTTAACTGTTCCTTGACACGGTCAGTGTATAAATCAAAATGCTTGGGTACCTGAGGTCTTGGGCCAACAAATGACATGTCACCGATCAAAATATTAAACAACTGGGGAAACTCATTTAATTTGGTTTTCCTAAGGAACCGACCTACCGGTAGAACCCTGGGATCACCCTTAGTGGTGAGAAACCCTGTACCCATTTTCGGGCTGTTTTTGACCATCGTGGCAAACTTAAGTACCCCAAACAAATTGCCTCCAATTCCAACTCTCTTTTGAACATAGAATATCTCACCTTCTCCGGTAAGTCTTAGAATGATAATGATGATGAGAAATAACGGGGACAGTATTGAAATGGCAATAACGGAGAAAATGATATCCAATAGACGCTGCATACTACATTTTGTTATCGAGCGATTTTCCCTTTTCTTCATGGGCAAATTCGGGAAGAAGTTCTTGGAACAATTGAACCAAATCTTCTTTAGTCCACTCACCCTGCGCCTTCATTTTGGAGATCTCTTCCGAAAATAAAACCAGCTTTTGCGCATCGAAAATTGGTTCACTCTTTACAATGCCAACATCTTTAAATTTTGTTAGGTCCAGAGTTTCCCCTTCTGTGTAAAACTCCTCAAAGTCTTTTTCACCTGTGGTATCACTCTGAAAGAAATAACAGGGCCACTTCTTCTTTGAAGCCAATTCAGGAACCCTTTTCCTGGCCTCATCTTCTGTTGCGCAGGGGACAGCTTCATAGCCCTTCCCTTCCAAAAAGCGCGTAGCGATGTCCGAAAACGTAATCAGGTTTAATTCTTCACTAAGCTTTGGAAAAAAGATGTCACGATTATCGCCAAGTAGGCAAGAAAGCAGGCAAAGTTCACCAGACTCCTGAAATGTAATGAAATACCTTTTAACATCCTGGGGAGCGGCAATGGGCTGACGCTTATTTAAACGTTGTAAAAAACCATGCAGCAAACTACCATCTGAAAAAGCGACATTTGCAAACCGGGCAGTAGATACGGGAATTTCAGCGCTGCCTCTCATCAAAAACATCTCCATGATTCGCTTGGAAGCACCCATCATGTTTACAGGATTTGCCGCTTTGTCCGTGGATACGCAAAAGTATTTTTTGCTTTTTAATCCTATCGCCTGGTGAAGTGTTTTTTCAGTATTAAAAATATTCACATCAATCATTCGCATTAATGAAAAAGGATCTTTTTCGCTTCGCACATGTTTGAGTGCCGAGAGATTGAGTATATAATCGTATTTAAAATTTGAATGTTTTACAAAAGCGTCAAACTCTAATGATCCACAATCCAACGGAAGTGTCTGAAAATCCCCCTTTATATAGCCATAACTACTGCGGACATCGCGAACCAATTCGACTAAATTATTTTCACTTATATCGACAACATGAAGCGCTTTCGGATCTCGCTTGAAAATTTCCTTTGTCACTGCCTGTCCTATCGTTCCGGCACCTCCAATAACCAAAAAGGAAGATGCTCCGACTTTTTTTTCCAGGTCCATGCGATGCATGTCGACATCCGTAGTAAAAAGCTTCTGATCTCTCCCTATTAAGGACAATTCGTAATTCATGCTTGTTCTTTTATGGCTTTATTCAGACTTTCGACCACTAAAGCAACTGATTCCATGGGCATTGTCGGATAAAGCGGAAGCGTCAACTCCTGCGTACAAATCTGATCGCAGTGAGGTGTGTGGTGGTTTTTAAACTCCTCTTTATAGGCGGTAAAAGATTTGAAAGACGGATAGTGAATGCTGGCCTGAATTCCTTTTTCCTTTAATGAATTAAAAAGCATTTCCCGATTAATTGACGCTGAAAGTAACGTTGGATAAATATGATATGCCGACTTTTTATTTGTAAGGTCTTGAAAAGGTATACTTATTAAAGGTTGGTGTGCTAATAGTTTGGAATAGTATTCTGAAAGCGCTTTTCTATTGTTATTTGCCTCCTCGAGTTTCTCCAATTGTACTAAGCCGAGCGCAGAACGCATTTCATCCATGCGGTAATTTAAGCCAGGCTGTAAAACATCGTACGTAATGGCCCTTCCTTTGTGTCGATCCAGCGTTAAGGTCGACATTCCATGGGACCGGATGTATTTAATCTTTGCATTCAGCTCATCTGACTTGGCAATCACCATTCCGCCTTCACCAACCGATAAGTTCTTATTGGTGAAAAAGCTGAAGCAAGACAGGTCACCAAAGCTACCGCATTTTTTGCCTTTGTATGCTGCACCCGGCGCATGTGCAACGTCCTCTATCAAAGGAATATTCCTGGCCTTGCAAAGGGAAACAATTTCATCCATCTCACAAGGAACACCCCCATAATGGACGATCATTATGGCCTTGGTTCTTGGGGTGATCTTTTCAGCAATCGTCTCCGCTGAAATATTCCAGTCGGTTAACGATGAAACATCCGCTAAAATGGGGTTAGCCCCGACCATCTTCACAACGTTAGCATCGGCAATAAATGTAAGTCCGGAGATTATCACTTCATCACCTTTCTTAACATCCAGTGCCAGTAGCGCCATGTGTAGTGCTGCCGTACAGTTGGCTACAGCCGTTGGCAAGTGTTCAGCACCAATGAACTCACCAAATTTTTGTTCAAAGGTTTTGGTTTGTTCGCCCATGGTTATCCATCGGCTTTTCAGTACTTGCGCTACCGCATTTTCTTCTCGCGCATCGTAATTCAATTCAAAAAGCTGGACTTTCCACATTTTCTTTATCCATTAGAATTAACATCAATTAGGTACCCTTTTTACTTCTGCAAAATCAATAAATTTTTGCGCAAGTACTTTATAATCATGATTTTTTATAACAAATTCCCGACCTTTCGCACCAATTTTACCCTGTTCCTCTTTGCTCATTTCTGCAATTCTTGATAATGCACTTACGATTAGCGCTGGATTATCAGGGTCTACCGAAATACCGCACCCGGAATCAGCAACAAAATCATTTGCAGCATTTACCGCATGTACAATGGGTTTGCCTGCCATCATGTAATCCATCAGTTTATTTGGAGAAATTCCAAATCTATAGAGTGGATTATTGTGCCACCCGAGATAAAGTATGTCCATACTATGTAATACTGCGGGTACGCAATTTTTTGGAACAGGTTCCAAAAAAAATAGATTGTAAAGCTTCAGTTCTTTTGCCTTGTTCATTAGTCGTTGCTTTTCAGATCCTCCCCCAACAAGAACGAACGCCAAATTAGGGTTGCTGGTTTGCGCTAAACTTGCTGCCTCAATCAAAGTGTCTAAAGCATTGGATATAGCATGACCACCTAAATAACCGACAATTGTTTTATGCTCACGCTTTAACTTCTTTAAGAATTCATCATGGGTATGACCAGTGTTATTGGTTTCCCATTCATCTAAAACAATCCCGTTAGGAATGTAGCAAAATTTATCCGGTGTCAATCCATGAGAGACCATGTGGTCAAGTGTTTTGGGTAAAATGGATACTACCAAATCAGCATTTCTGTATGCAAAATTTTCCGCATACTGCATGACCATAATAAAAGGATGGTATTTGGAGTATCCCCCCAACTCCATTGGTGACTGAGGCCATAGGTCATGAACTTCATAACAAAATTTAGCCTTGAATTTTTTAGAAAGGAACTTAAGAGGCAGGTTATCGAGTGGGTAGGTAGAAGAGGCAATAATCAAATCTGGCTTAAACTTCCTTAATGCCTTGCCAAGTTTTGTGTATAATTTAAACGTAAAATTAAAAATGCTTAAAATTCTGCCAATGCCATTCCCCTCATAAGAATTGATCCTTAACCATAAATACTCCACACCATCAATAGTATCTTGTTTTACCGCTGAACCTACGGCTGGTTGTTTTGAACGCAAGTGTGAAAATGAAGCGGCCACCACGATAACTTTATGGCCTGCTTTTTCCCATTCACGAGCTAAATAGTATGGTCTGAATTCCATACCAAATCCCGGGCCGCCGGCATAATGATTAACTATCGCAATGTTCATTAGAAATCGTGCCGATTAAAGACTTTTATTTTGTAGCTACCCCAAAGACTATGTATTTCATTTTATCGTTAACTACTTTATCGAAAATGAGCGTATCCAATCTTCCAAGCAAATTTCTTTGATACTCCATTCTTGCAAATGCTCCCAGAAATCCGGCCGTGCCAAAGCGTAATGAATTAAATTCTTTAAATAACCCGTTCACTTCATCAAGCTGAAGATAATTCCAGTATGAGCCCCACTTTGTTAACTTTTTACGAAAAAATTGATGCGCACCAGACGCCACAAGATTTTCTGCGAATAAAAGTTTTCCACCCGGCTTAAGCGACTTGTATACTTCATTAATTACCACTTGCTTGAGCTGAGAATTTCCATTTCGGCTAATGCCTCCGAGAATGGATTTAAATACTACAATGTCAAAATAATTCTCAAATGGTATTTGCGTTGCGTCTACGGCCAGATAATCAATTGAACCGCTAAAAGAATTTTGACTGTGAATTGCTGAAGCTGCTTCTATAGGGTTTTGAAAGTCTGAACAAATAACATGATTCCCCTTAATTGCCAACCATAGGGACAGGCCTCCTCTGCGGCCTCCTAATTCAAGACATTTAAGACCCTTATTGTCGAGCGTTACATTGCTTTCCCAAAACTTAAGGGCTTTAGACCAATTTATAACATCCCACTCAACATATTGCCTTAAAATACTATTCATATCTCCACTTCATATTTAAATATCCTAATCACTGATTTGCCAAAGTAAACTTCTCTTAAGCGCCATACCGATTAATGAACAAATTCCAACAGCCCCGTTTGAGAAATGGAATCAAAGTTCTCCGAAGATGGCAACAGGTAAAATCATTTCCTGAGATGTAACCCATCAAAAATTTTGATTAAAGCAATTTCTTCGTTCTCCCAAGTGAATTGACTTTTCACCTTTCTGAGTTTTTCTTTTTTCACGATTAAGTCACCCGGAGTAATTGATTTAATGGCACCAATTAGTTCTTCAACGTTTACATCGACGGCCCAGCCAATATCGTGCGACTCTACAAGATTTGCCATGTCCGGAAAACTACTGACAACCAAAGGTATCTCCGCCATGATGTATTCGAAAAATTTATTAGGCAAAGAATAATAATAACTCAAACAACAATTTTCTATCAAGCTTAACCCAATGTCGGCACTCTGGGTATATTCAAGCACTTCATACGGCTTGACCGCTGGATGAAAATGGATATTGGAAAACTTTAAGGCATAATCTTTTACCATCTGCTCGAGGGGACCATATCCCATAATAACCAAATGATGATACTCCATCTTTGAAAAAGCATTCAGGTACAGTTCGATGCTCCGCCCCTCATTTATCAATCCCTGGTAAAGGAATATCAATTGTTTATCCGGGATCCCCAGTTTTTCCCGCAAAATATTACTCTTACGCGTGTGAAAATAATGCGGTGCATTCCTGATAAGAAAAATATTCTTCAATTGATAACTGGACGAATACCACTTTAAAATGGACTCACTGACCACGATTGTCGCATCACATGCCGATATCAAATTTCGCTCGACCCATTTTGAAATTTTCTGCCCAAGTCCATGAAGGCCCAAGCGTTCCGTTTCCAGTTCGTGAGGATCATAAATTAATTTAGCATTTTTCATTCGCTTTAAAAATACAGCTACTGGCAACATCATCAAGCTGTGGCAATTGATGACAGTAATTTTTTGACGAACCCCAAAAAATAAGGCCCTGACATAAAATTCCCCGTAAAACAGCGCTTTGGAAATTTTAGAAGGGGAAAAAATATTAAGAAAAGGAATGATTCTATGAAGTTTTATTTGCTCCGTAATAACTTCATCTTTCAATTGTCCTTTTTCTCCGGCACTCAAGATGATGATCCGGGAGGCTAAGTTCAGTTTAATAATACTGCTCGTCTCTTTCAGAATTCGGCTTTCAAACTTGAAAGTGGAAGGATAGAGGTGCAGATTTATTATTTCCATTTATTAACCAAGCTAAATAGCTAGTTTAGCTATACATGAGACCCTTACCCCTAAGTTTATTAAGCGTTTTCCTAAAAAATCTTAGGAGATTATATTGGTTAGGGTAATCCTGAAACGTTTTACATGGAAGTTGCATGAGGTGTTTAAATGAATCCTCCGTGAGGTCTAGTTTTTTAATAACAAAGGCGTGATCTTCCACCAACAAATCTCCCGGATAAATTGGCTTCTTTAGTTCCAGCAACGCTTCTTCCCTGGTTAGCTGACCCGAGAAAATCAATGTTGACAGATGGGCCTTGCGTTTATCTATTTTGAATTTTTCGGGGAGAATATAACCCTGATAAAAGCGTGTATAAATTGACTCATAATGCTTGCCTCCATAATATTTCCAACCCAATTCATCTTGCAAGACCCGCATCGCCTCACTCTTTTGGTATGGAAGGTAGTTAAGTATAGATACACTGCTGATTCCTCTCAGAAAGGCATAGTAAAAATACTTGACAATCGTGAGGTGTGGATAATCCCTTAACTTCCTGGACCCAAAAGCCCCATTTATCCAACGAATATACTTCCAATCAATATGCCCATAGGCCCACGTTAATGGCATAACAGATTCCGTGGCAAAATTGTTACCGTTAATGATATACTTTACTTTCTTATCCTTGGCTATCTTATAGAGTAAAGCAGATATGGCATGATCTGTAGGGATCTCACCATCGGGAGTAGATGACTTTAGGAAAGCAAGTTGCAGGGATTTAAATTCTTCCCAATCAATCACATGCGTGATCAAATCGATATTTAATTTATTTAATACCTGCTCAATATTTTTTACTGCCAATTCTGAATTCCAGCCATTATCAAAATGAACCGCCAGCGGACGTAATCCCAGCTGCTTCACCAAGTACGCAACATACGTACTGTCCACTCCGCCGCTTACGCCAATGATACAATCATATTCCTGTGTTTTCCCCGTCTCCTTTATTTTTAGAATTATTTCATTAAGCTTATTCTTGTCCTTCGCCGTATCAAATAGTCTAAGCTTCGCTCTTTCCTGAAATAAATAGTAGTAATTACAAACACCGTTTTCATCAAATGTAATATCAGGGTCTGCAATGTTGTCCATGACGGACATTGAGCAGATTTGATATTTTTTCTCCGTTTCCATTTCGCTGTTTGAACTGATGAAGCCCAAGTTTTAAAGTTTCGAAAATATTTTACTTAAGACCTGGTATTCCGGATAGGTAATCAAGACCGCACGGTGCTTTCCATGATACACAAACATACTCCCCGCCGCAGCAGCAGCTGCCTTCGCCTCCCCTACTACTTTCTCGATATCATCGACCGATCCTGCTCCTCCGCAGGCAATAACAGGGATATCCACTGCTTCGGTAATTTTTTTAATCATCTTCAAATCGTACCCCTTCATCATACCATCATGATCTACATTGTTTACAAATAACTCTCCGACACCCAGGGCTTGCAAATTTTGAGCATGCTTAACAGGATCAAGACTTATCGTTGTCTTTTTTACATGTGAATACACCTGGTAATTCCCAAATACATTTTTCTTAATATCCATAGCTCCCACAATGGTAGAACTGCCGAAGGTTTCGGTGGCCAGCTTCACAAAATTAGGATTTTCTAAAGCCTGGTGATTGATAATGATCTTTTCAATCCCACTTTGGATTAATCGCTTAATCTGATCAATGGATTTAACGGCACCACCATATCCCAGGGGCATAAAACATTCCGAGGCAATGTCTTTCAGGTAATCGTAAGGAGGTTCACGATTTTCTTTGGAAGCGTCGATGTCAAGGAAAATGAGTTCATCTACTTCCTTTTCATTAAAAATCTTAACGGCATTAAATGGATCCCCAATGTATTTGTGTTCCTGAAATTTAACCGTTTTCACAAGTCCTTTATTGCGCAATAAGAGTACTGGTATTACTCTGGGGATAGCCATACGTTAATAGAGTTCAATAAAATTCCTCAACAATTGTTTTCCAAAATTGTGGCTCTTCTCCGGATGAAATTGGACTCCTATGATGTTCCCCCGCTCAAAGGCAGAATCGAAAGCAACGCTGTACTGGTTTGTAAAAAGTTTGTCATCTTCGTTGAAGCATTCCATATAATAGGAGTGTACAAAATAAAATCGGGGAGACTCCGGAAGCGATCTTAAGATATTGCTTGACTTAACTTTTGTTACAATCTCCCATCCCATGTGGGGTACAGTGTATCGTGTTCCATTAATCTGTGTGGGAAATTTTTTAACCGCTGCATCAATCCATCCTAAGCCCGGAAGAATTCCTTCCTCACTTTTGTTGCACATCAATTGAGCCCCAAGACAAATACCCAAGGTGGGTGTTTTATCGTAAAGAACTTTCTTTCTAAGTATTTCAAGCAAACCAAGGTCACTCAGTTTTTGCATGCCGTAATCAAAAGCGCCTACGCCGGGTAAAATGATATGCTTTGCTTTTTCAATTACTTCTGGATTCGCGGTAATTTGAGAGGCGACTCCTATTTTTCTAAGCATATTGTGAATAGAACCTATATTTCCAGCCTCATAGTCGATAATAGCCACCATAATCCAAACAAACCGCTAATTTAATGATTTTAATTAACCTCTTTTACTACATTTTCAACGTCTTCAGATGTACGCACAAATGGTATTTAGCATTGAGTAAATTCATTTGATACGGCCATAGAACAGAAAATCCATTAAATATTCTACATCCTAATCACCGCTATGTTCAGCAGTGTTCATGAACAGCAGACAATAAAAAAATGCAAAAAACGTAGTGCCCGCCTGCCTGGAAAGAAAACTCTCCACCATGCAAACCATTGCCATAACGAAAATGAAACCGAATTGAAGAAAGTTCCTGTTTTTTATAGCCATACTGAAACCACTGATAATCGTCATTAAAAAAATGAAAAGACCGATCATCCCACTTTGATTTGCAATCTGTAAATACTGATTGTGTTCATTAAGCTCAAGTGTTCTGTTTTCCAGATAACCCAATTTTGAATACTCGCTCATAAGCCTGCTTTCAGCGTCCCCAACTCCTGACCCAATAATTGGACTTTCTTTTAAAATGTTAAACCCTGCACGCCAGGACTGAACCCGTAGATTATAATTCAGGTAGTTGTTCAAATTTGAAAATCCCCCCATTCTCGGGCTATTCATAATTAAAATTCCCATAGCACCACAAATGATCAAACCAACTATAATAAACACGTAACTTTTTTTTTGGATGAAGATATGTGCAAAATAGATCAACATTACCAAAACAGTACCCCCCATGATGATTCTTGATGAACACATAAATATACCAAGCAGAAGAAAAAACAAGATCATCCCATAAAGCAGCTTCGTACGAAAAAATTTGAAATTCTTTATCTGAAAAAAATAAAGAATAATCGTTATGGAAAACAGCAGATACATCGACCAGTAAGTAGGATGGTAAAATGTTGAGAATTCATCGATAAAAAAAAAGTTACCCCCTTGAACAATGGAGTACCAGAATTCTTGTCCACCAAAAACACTCGAATCGAATACTACGTGATCATTAATAACTCGAAACGATCGCCATGTCGCACGAATAAAATTGGCTAGGAATGCAGCAAAATTTGACCAAACAAAAAACAACAGAACTGTCCTCCTTTCTACTTTTTTTATACGGATCAGTGCAAAAAAAACAGGTATGGCCAACAATGTAATACTCTTCATCACAACGGACAGGCCTGCTATTTTATTTTCAGAATACAAAATCGAAATTAAAAGCACAAAGAATTGTAAGAGCAGATATTTTGCATTGTTCAATGTTCTGATTTCTACAGAATTCGGAAGTCGTCTGACAATGATTAAGTAAAGGATTAAATATAATCCATAAGCTCCGGCCACAAGATTACAAAATGCGTTGTCAAAGGGGAGGAAACAGGCAAAAAGGACAATAAAAAGACCGTCCCAACTAATCCCATTAATTCTCAATGATTTTACCTGCCTAATTTCCATAAGAAGTTTTGCTGTCTTTTAGAAATATGTAGGCAACAACAATTAGTAAAATTCCACCATGTGTCAACATTGAAGTGAAAAAATAGCTGCTATAGAAGGTAAAGAATAATAGAAATATTAAGCCGAAGAAACGCTGGCTGATGTTTAATGTATTGAAAATTCCATAGATCAAACCGACAAAAAGAATATTAATAAGAGATCCAATAACACCAAAATTCATGAAGCCATCGCTAATTATTCCGTTGTTGGCGTTGGTATCAACATTACTTAGCGCGTGCTTACCGATAAGATTGCGTGTCGAAATTTCAAAGGGATACTTAAAAATACCTCTTAGCACAGAGTCACTCCAGAATATTGGTTCACCATCAAAAAAGTCGAAATAGGCCACTTCCAGCAAGGCTGGTAAAAAAAAGATTCTTCTTGGAACGATGGATGTCATGACGAAGTCATGAGCTACATAAAAGGTTACTATGGAGATTAGCACCAGGCCAATGCTGCCAACAAGAAAAATCAGAATTTTTTGGTAATAAGTGCCAAAGTAAAATAAGGTGATGGCAAAGGCTCCAAAAAATACCAGTTTATGTCCTCCTACCAAAAACATAAACATCAACATGCCAAATGCAAATACCGCTTTCCCATACTGTCTATGAAGAATTGCCAATAATAGCAGTAATGGAATGATAATATTACTTAGTGGGGTATAGAGATATCCCGTGTATGTATTGGATAGTTCTGTTTCAACCTCTCTTGATTCATATATATAATTAAGCAGCAGGTTTTGTAAATTCAAGTGAGGGCCAAAGATTACAACAAAGGGTATAATCAGAATAATTGAAATCAAAAACAAAAGAAATACTTTTTGGCTTTCCTTAAGGATTGGGGTTCGGAACTTCAATGAAAAGAAATTACCAACTACATAAATTGCAAAGAAATAAACCGTATTTAAGATTATGATCCTGATATCCGTATTTAAATACGTCAGCAATATTGATGCTGGATAAACAATAACGACTAGAATAAAAAACTGAATTGTGTAAATGAATTGTGAGTTGGGGAGGACAAACAGAATAAACGTTAAAAAAAATGGAATAAAATACGAGATCAATAAAATTTCGAATTCCGGCTCGCCTTCATCGAATTTTACAAATTCATAATAATTAGGCTGGATTATATTTACTAATGAATAGGAAAGCAGGAAATATAGTACAATAGAAAGGGCTGCAATAAAAAATCTAGACCGGTCTATTTTGATACTCATCTTTGAAAGAATTTCAAGAGAATTATTCTTAACTAGTTTTTAGAGCGAGCATTAAGCTACTTATAGCGTTCATCATTGGAGCATGCCCCCATCTGGGCATATAACATTTAACTTTCTTTTCATAGATTTTTCTATATAAAAAAGTCTGTCCATCAAATGTTTTATTGATATTCTGAATAACTATCTCAAGATAATTCTCGGGGAGCTCGTTATGATGCATGGAATAATATAGTATATACTCTGCCACGCCATGAATATCTATAACAGCAGAGTTTTTCATTTTCACAATTTCCTTTTTGCCGTTTAAAAAATACGGAAAGAATTCCTGTCTGATTTTCTTGATCTTACCCGTCATTTCATCGTCCTTAAGATAATCGCTGATAATCTCTGCTCCACGCAATGTAAAACCCGTGTGATATACATCACAGTCTTTCCAGTTTTTGTTATTGGCGGAGTCTTCCTTACCGCAATACGGAATCTGGATGGAATCAAGATAGTCTTTTAAATAGGCATAGACGCCATGGATCAAATCATTTTCCGAATTGCTCCCTATTATTTTGTTCACCAAACAAATGCATGCAATAGCCAGGGCATTCGCATTTAATATGTGGGTATTATCTCCTGCCGTTGAATAATCAATAGAAATTTTACTGCCATAAAATTTATGGCTGTAATCTCGTGCAAATGATTTGGCAATCTTGCGTGCAATGTCCAGATAATTTTCATCCTTCGAGATTGAGAATAATTCCAACAGGGCAAATACAAACTCGGCAGTAGATGGAATTAAGGCTACATTCTCGGTATAGGCTACTCCATTAAGGTGCTCATTGAGATTAGGTGGATTTGCCATTCCCAAACCGTTTGGGGTTGCTATTAGCTCAGCGGTTACCGAGGCCGCCAGTTTTTTAGCTTCATCGAGGAACTGTTCATTACCATAATATTGAAACATTTTTCCAAAAGCTTGTATAAAAAATGAAAGTCCATAATTATTCTTTACCTTCTGCGCATTGACCTTGTCAAGATACCATTCCATACTCGGTAGAAGATACAACATCCCTAATTCAGTTGTATATAGGACTTTATTAACTAATGACTGTTTTTCTTCATAAGCTCTATAAAATTTGAGGGACTTGAATAATACAGAAGGATCATACCCCACAACCCCCTTTTCCTGGTATAAATGCCAGCTTTTATTAATGACGTCCTCAAGATTTAATAATGCCTCTTTCTTAGGTAGCATATTTTTGGGCAAAAGTGTATTGATTATAAACTACTAAAAGCAAATAAGACGTTGACAACCCTGTGCCATAACCTATCAGATACGCTTCAATTGAAAATTGTTGCATAATTAGAAGTGGGGTAAGCACAAGCACAAATCTTAACAGCTCCCAGTACATATATTCTCTATTGAGCTCTACAATTCTTAATGGAAGACAATAAATGGTGAACACCATTTGGATAATACCGTAAAGAATCACAATCTGGATTAAGGGGAAAGATGCCGTCCACTCGTCCGTAAAAAAATACCCAAATAAAAATTCTCCAAATAAAAAAAACACCACCAAAATTACTACTCCTATACTGCCCAGTATTTTTGCATATTTATGAACTTCCTTCATCATTAGCTTTTTAGAAGTTAC
>Ga0184629_10000494_pt1 | contig 17696 bp, 15 predicted proteins | sample PLM4_32_b1_FD_133158 | JGI IMG/M metagenome (GOLD analysis project Ga0184629, IMG submission 133158) | Groundwater sediment microbial communities from an aquifer in East River, Colorado, USA - PLM4_32_b1 | ecosystem: Environmental > Terrestrial > Soil > Riparian zone | place: USA: East River... | reverse complement strand
GACAAAGCCATTGCGGATGGAATTGCTACCCCGATGATCATTGTGATGCCCGATGCCAACACCGGTACGCGGGGTTACGTGAACACGGCCAATGGAGAATGGAGGTATGAAGATTTCTTCTTTCAGGAGTTCATGCCCTATATAGAAAAGACCTACCGGATAAAAGGAGAAAAGCGTTATCGGGCCGTGGCAGGTTTGTCCATGGGCGGTGGTGGTAGTTTTTATTATGCTTTACACCACCCGGAATTGTTTTCGGCGGCATGCCCTTTAAGCGCCAGCGCCGGACCTCTTTCCATGGATGATGCTAAGAAGATGCTGGAAAGACAGAATCAAAAAGCAACGGATGCACAACTTGAAACGTGGTATAAGCAGTATAGCGCACTTGAATTAGTGAATGCTATGCCTGAGGATCAGAAAAAAGAGGTGCGCTGGTACATTGACTGTGGTGATGACGATTTTTTATTTGAAGGAAACTCACTCATTCATATTGCTATGCGGAAGAAGGAAATTCCCCATGAATTCCGGATACAGAATGGCGGACACTCGTGGACTTATTGGCGTGCAGCGTTACCAACTGTTCTAGAATTTATTTCCGAGGGATTCCATCAGTTTTAATATCAAGTAAGAAGTTTCTATTATTGAAAATTGAACATTGAACATTGATAGTTGAGCATTGATCCCTAATAGGTTATTTCTAAGCTCTTTATTAAAAAAAATATTAATACTCAATTTTCAATATGTTCAACAGCTTAGCTTGATAAATCGGTTGTGAGCATGGGTAATACTAAGCTTCCATAAATGGATTGTGCGATGGAACGTGCTTTACTTTAATGCTTCCAACTTTTGGCTGTAGCCACGGTACCAGCCATTCCATTCCCGGCTCCTCACTTTCAGCATGACCCAATACGATAAGTGACATAGGCGATCCCATGGCCTGCGCATCACGAATGTATTCTGCAGTTTCCCATTCATGAACTTCGCCAACAATTAATACGTCGGGCTTTTCCTTTTGAAGTAATTTGATTTGGGAAGTGCCACCGGCTGCACCTGGTGAAAGTGCTATTCGTTTACAAAATTGTTTGGGATCGCCAATAATCCTCACTTGTCGTATGCCCAGGCTTTTCTTTGTATGCTCAACGACCTCACCGAGTGTAACAGGTGGAAGAACGATCATTCTGGGATTTTCTGCATTATAATAGTTTTGCCAGTTCAGTTTTGTTAATACCCCCATGAGAACACCATCCGGTCTGTGCGTGTGCCAGTAATCGTGAAAACGCCACACCACAATACTATGCTTCTTTAACAGGTCTTGCTTAAATTGAAAGACAGGATCATTTTCCAGCCAGGAAGTTTCATCCGTGTGATTATAAAAAGTTGGTTCGTGTGCAATGATAAAGTTAGCGCCAAGTGAAGCTGCCTGCCGGATTACATCCACCGTAGCGAACGTAGTTGTAACAATACCGCTGACAGGTTGTTGACCATCTCCGGTTTTAATAGTATCTACCGTTTGACTGAACGGTGCCCCAGGAATTTCCTTAAGGATTAAATCAATTACTTGCTGTATCGTAAGTTTGGACTGCCATGATTGAAAGCTACTATGATTTGCAGCGCTCCATGTTGGCATCATTCCTATACCCAACGTTGCTACGACTGACGTTAAGAATTCACGTCTTTGCAGAGGCATTGATTTTTTTATTTGATCGCTGATTTTCTTCATATATTTTTGGTTCGCGCATTATACCTTGGTCAATGATTTATTTACCTTCTCCAATAAAGCGGATATTTTAATTTTGGGATCACCTTTCCCCAGGGTTTCTAAAGGGATATAACCTTTGTACCCGGATGTCTTAATGATGCCGATCAACTTATCCATATCCACGTCAATTTCTTCCCCATTGATAAATACTTTTTCTTTGATCTGCCAGTTGACGGCATAACCTGCTGTCTTTTCAATTTCTTTGTAGGGATCGCCGACACGATAGCTGCCGGTGTCCAGGATCAGGCCAAACCACTCCGAGTTAATGGCTTTGATGAATTGGGTTGCGTCGTCAGCGGTTTTGATAAAATCATCGTGGTTTTGAATGGCTACCACAACCCCATGCGTTTTACCGTAGTCAATACACTCTTGAATATCCTTTAGCATCCAGGCAAGAACTTGATCTCGCGAATATCCGGCAGGGTGTTGATTACCCGAAAATATCCGGATAACGGGCGCACCGATTTTTTCCGCCGCTTCAATCCAATTTTTTACCAACATAACACTCTCCTGTCTTTTGCCTGGATCCGGTTCTGTAAAATCGTTTCGAACACCCGTTCCACTAATTTCAATACCAACACTAAAAGCTTTCCGCTTGATATGATACAAAAAATCATCTGTTGGTACTGCGGGATAACCCGGAAAATAGTAGGCTGTTATATCGACAGCTAAAAATCCTTTGGCTGCACAATACACGAGCATATCGTCAATGGTCATGTTTCCTAAACTTAGTGGCTCATTGAAAGAAAATGCATTAAGGCTTACTTTTAATGTAGGAGCGTCGATCAACGCCTTGTCACGGTAGTCCGTTATAGGTGAGCCAACGAAAGCAGACGGCGTGATGAAAGGTACTGCCAGGCATGCTTTAAGGAATCCTCTGCGCTTGCGATAAGTATCGATGGATGGTTTCATCGTTGTATTGATTTTTGAAATTTACTTCTTCCCTTCTGTCGACATGGGTTCCAGAAAATGGCTATCGACTAACCAATCGGCCATACGTTGCGGCCACGATTTTATGGAGTTTAACTTAGAGCGGTTTCCCATGTTGAAGGCATGGTCACCTTGAGCATAGATATGCGCTTCGACAGGAACTTTGGTTCCCAAATGGTATCTTTGTAAGAGCGATATAACAGGCCCTGAGCAACACGCGTCGTCATTCGCAGCTAGTAGAAATGCCGGTGGCGCATCCTGAGGTACAGTTTCAGGAATAAACAAGGGCCCCGGATAAATCAGTATTTGGAAATCCGGTTTACCATTCAACTTGTCAATGGGATCAGGAGCAGATGTATTACCATCTCCGGAGGCATAGGCGATTAATGACACTACTTCTCCACCTGCTGAAAAGCCCATCATGCCCAATCGATGAGGGTCGACATTCCATTCCTTTGCTCTGCTGCGAATCATTCGCATGGCGCGGTAGGCGTCTTCCCGTACATGTTTCTCAAGGGTGTAAGGCGAATTTTCTTCGCGGGCAAGTCTGTACTTTAAGACAAAAGCAGCTACGCCGATGCTGTTAAAATAAGCAGCAGGATCGTTGCCTTCCGCCGTAATGACAAGTTGTCGATGACCACCACCCGGACAAATTAAAACTGCAGCGCCTGTTGCCTTTTCCTTCGGCGGAAGATAGACTGTAATGGAAGGATTATGAATGTTCTTTACCCACCAGTCTTTGGCCAGGGTGGGTTCATTTTTTCGATTTTCAAATCCAGGCGCACCGTTGGCCCAAAGTGGAATTTCTACCGGTCCCTGTGCTGACGCCAATACGGGAAGCAACGAAACAACGGAATAAAGGACAAAGTTGATTTTCATGAGGATGACTATTAGGGTAATGAATGTAATAAATTACTTCCAATAAAATTGCTCCATTACGAGCTTAATCTTTCAATCTTCCAATTTTACAATCTTCTATAACCTTCTATAGATCACGACCCAGAATTGCATTCGCACTACCGATGGACTACAAACTGCTGAATAGGTATAACATTTCATCGGAAGGGTAAAGATTATAGTATCTTGCGCAAAACAGAATTCAAAAAGTAAACCATGACAAAAACAAAACTTACCATAAATAGTAACGGATCAGTAAAAGTAGAAGGCGACTTTGAAATTGTCGACCTGCGTGGAAATGCCTATGGCTTGCAAGGAAGAACCATTGTTTCACTTTGTCGCTGCGGCCGTTCGGCAAACAAGCCATTTTGTGATGGTTCACATAAAGAGAGCTTTCAACACGATGCCCAGGCTTTTGACCTTCCTCCAAAGAAGGTTTAACGCCAGGGTTTTTCAGTCCGATTTTCTAAAATAGATCGCCGCATGGAGTAGGCTGAAAAAATATTTTTTTTTTATGCAATTCAATTAAACCTTTTCTGGTTAGCTGTGTCTCACCAGATCTTATATTCCGGAAAGTGTAAAAATGGAAAATATTTTACACCCGTACCTATGACTTCATTAAACTTTCCTTTCCATTATCTCTCTAAGCATTCGAAACAAAACTTAAAGAGACAATGAAAACGGCAAGCATCGCGAACGCACTAAATGCACGGAAAGGAAAAATCTCTCTTCTTTGCATCAGTATTATGATTATGTTCTTCGTATCGTGTAACAACGAAGACACTGCACCTGATTTTTCAGCGGAAGACACAGAAAGTGCAGGATTTGACGCCATGGATGACTATTACTTTGATGACGCGGATGACATCGCCACGGAAGCCCTTGCTAGCGAGTACTCAGATTTATCCGGCGGCCGGGTCAGTTCAGACGAGCGCCTGACTCTTGCAGTAGTGACACACCTCGGTACTAAAGAATCAGGTGGCCTTAAAGTCGATTTTGGTGAAGGCTGCGAAGACCCTCGCGGTAACATGAGAAAAGGCGCAATTGTGGTAGAGTATGAGGGAGCCTGGAATGAACCGGGAGCGCATTGGAGCATTACCTTTGTTGCCTATTCGATTAATGGCGTTGGTATAGAAGGGACCCGTACAGTGAGCGTGATTAGTGTAACAGACTCACTGATTACTTATGATGTTACATTGATTGATGGCATAATTACATGGCTTGATGGTCGTGTTGCTACACGTGAAGTTCACCGGCGGAGGGAGCGCGAACGTCATGAAAATCACCTCCTCGACAGGTTGATTATTTATGGTACGGCTCAAGGCACGTTATGCAATGGACATGGATACTATATTGAGATCGTTGAGCCCCTCATTTATGATCGCAGGTGTGCTGCTGAAGGTGTGATCATACCTGTTGAAGGAAAAAAATTTATTAAACACGGTAACCGCGAGCTTACAGTAGATTACGGTGACGGTACTTGCGATAACATCGTAACACTCACCAACAAAAACGGAAGAACAGTACGATATGTAGTCGGCAAGTAACGCACTTGTTACTGAAAAAATAACCCAGGGAGCTTAAGGCCCAGGGTTATTTTTTTTCAAATAGGCCTGAACTGAGGGATGAACGAACTTCTTTCCTGAATTGATCCGTCGCAGATGATCTAAAACACAAACCGTTTCTTGACCTGCGTAGTATTACTGTTCCAGTCGACACCGGGTACTATGTTCGCCGGATAATGGCTGTAACCCATAATTTCAGGCAATCCCATGGAACGATCGATCAATGTTATTTCAAAAGGAATGCCTGGTGTAACTTCAAAAAGAACATCAAATCCATCGTTTGTTAATCCGTAAAAATCTACTCTTGTATATTTAGTGTCCATTTGGCTGGATTCAACGTGCATCCTTGTTTCTTCCTGATTATTGATTTTTATACTCATCGCTGGATTCTTGTTATCAATAAAAATCCACATCGAGATAGCTTCTCGGGCAGAACGGCAATGGAGATATAGTTTTCTCACGTTATCCTCAAGGGTGTCTTTTTTAACTGCTACTAACGGTGGTAATAGAGGAAGCAATGGCGCTTCACTGGAAAGTCCCATGGCATTTCCGGTTGCAGGGTTCTTAAAAAACTGTTTATTCCAATCATCTATTGAATTAAAATCTGAAATCCAGGATGCTTTTTTTTCATTGTCGTCAAGCAGATACCGGACATTACTTTGCAACGGATGCTGAGGTGTAAAAGCAGAGTCCAGCTGTGCCAGAACTATCGCAACGATGAAGCACAACAATGCGGCCCCCGGAATAACATACCGGTTACCGGCAAAAACAAGGCGGAAAACAGGAAGTAATAACCCTAAAAAAATACCCAACAAGATTACAACGCCGGCTGTCTGATAAGTCAAACCAAAAGCAACATAAACAAGTTTAATCGTAGGTGAAAATATCACTATGGCGGGTACAATAGAAATCAAAATGATAATACTGAATGGCCATGGATTTTTTGCTTCCCAAATATTTTGGCTAAAAATGAAAATATAGGCCAGCAACAGAAAAAACAGCGGGACAAAAAGCAGATAAATGGCCGTCGGCATGGCCATATATAACAAGTCCAATAAAATACTTTCCACCAGCAATATACCTGCTAGGAGGGAAGAAGTGTTGAATTTTGAAAGGGGCCATTGAGAAACGAAACTAAAAATAAAAATAGCGAAGGCAGTAATGGCTAAAAAATGATAATGGGTGTTGTAAGTATTGGACGCATAAAACCGGGAATTTAGAGGATAGAATGCGTTCAGGCCCTTTATCAGATATACGGAAGCAAAAAACAAAACCGTCAATACTACAATAAAAGAAATGAACCCAATACCAAATCCGTTGAAGGCGATCCTTTTTTTTCGAAAGCCCATGATCAGAAAAAAAACGAAGGTAACATTACAGAGCACAACCAGCATAAAATTCCATGATGCCGGATAGCTTGCAATCCAGTTGCCGATCATATTAAAATAAGAAATGTCGGGGCTTTTTGTCTCTGTAAGGCTGATGTTTCCAAAATGTTTTGCCAAGCTCAACATATTGGAGCCATGGTGCTGCAGGCTTCGAAGATCCAAATTTTCAGGAGTATCCGTAGGACTGTGGTAATTAACGAAGCCTTCTATAAATGCATTGTTCAATCCGCTTATTCCCATTTCTTTGAATAGGGAATAATCGGTGTCATTGGGAAGCATTTTATAAATCTCATAGCTTAATGAATTGGCATTAGGATAAGAAGCTGACTTAATATAGTTGTCGACGATCCATCCATTTCGCGGATTGACTTCAAACATGGTGCTTATGCCACGATTGCCACGGCCTTCAAAATTCAATACAATTCCTACTTCTTTTGCCAGGGTACTATCCTGCAAAAAACCTTGGGCTCCATGTAGCTCGGATTCTTCCGAATCGGTAAACAAAAAAACAATGTCATTTTGGAATGTTGTTTTTGCCGAAGTCAAAATCTGCGCAGTCTCCAGCATAGCTGCCACGGCAGCACCATCATCGCCGGCGCCTGGCGTATTGGGCTGAGAATCATAATGTGCCATAATCAACACACACTTGCCCCTATGGTTGCCTTTTAAGCGGGCAATAACATTGGAGACATTAGCCGCTTCGACCCTGCTCCCCTTCCTACGGACAGCGGTGGTATTTTGAATTTGCGTAATAAGTCCGAATTGTGTGCAGGTGGTGACAATGTAGTCACGGACCATTTTGTTTTCAGATGTACCAGAGCTGTGGGGTTTGTTGGCTATTTGTACTAAAAAACGATAGGCTCGCTTGGCCGAGAATACACTATCCGGAGCTGTATCAGAAACTACCGCCGGCGGTGAAGTTAGATTTATGGATATGAATGTAAAGAGCAGAACTGCCAATAAAAGATAAATTCCCGGTTTTTGTAACATAGGTCTAACGTTAGGTTAAAATTTTTCTATCCATTAAGATTGATAAGCCATACTACTTTTTATTTACTTCTTTGTTAAGTTCCACCATAACTTTAATGACACCGTTGGCTGGATCCAGCCAGTTTTCAAATTCATCTTTTACCTGATCAAACAAAACACGATGCGTGATGTAGGTTGCAGGATCGATCTTTTTGTTTTTCATGGATGCAATTACTTGTTTAAAGTCTTCCCGTGTAGCATTGCGACTGCTCATCAGGGTAGCTTCGCGTTTATGAAATTCAGGATGACTTACGCAGACATCCCCTTTTTGTAAACCAACCAGCACATAACGGGCGCCGTGTGCCATGTATTGAAAGCCCTGGTTGATGGCTTTCTGGTTTCCGGTGGCATCTATTACCACACTAGGCATTTCGTTATTGGTGATTTCTTTTATTTTCGTCATAACATCAGGAGAAGTTGCATCAATCGTGTAATCCACTTTTAATTTGTCTCTACAAAAATTCAGGCGGGCTTCATGGATATCCATTGCAATGACTTTACCTCCTGCAATACGTGTAAATTCCATAAGGCCTAACCCAATGGGCCCCGCCCCGATGACCAACACAAACTCTCCTTGTTGAACCTGCGCCCTGCGTACCCCGTGTGCCCCAATGGCCAAAGGCTCTACCAGGGCGAGGGAATCATCGCTCAACCCTTCCCCGTGTACCAAGGAATAGGAAGGAACGCTTATATATTCTGCCATACCACCATCAATATGTACGCCGCAAACTTGAATATGAGCACAACAATTCGGTTTGCCTGAACGGCAAGCAATACATTTCCCACAATTAAAGTATGGAATAAAAGTAATGGTCTCTCCTTTTTCAAATCCGGGGGCGTCATCAAATTCCACGAGCTCCGCTGCCAGTTCATGGCCCAGGATGCGGGGGTAGCCGAAAAAGGGCTGTGTCCCTTCAAATGCGTGGAGGTCTGTACCGCAAATGCCAATGCGTTTAATTCTTAAAATGGATTGCCCTTCTTCTAAGACCGGCTTTTCTGCCGTGCTGTATTCAAAATGTCCTGGGGTTATACACGTTAGTATTTTCATCTGCAAAAGTTACAACTTTGTGAAACGTAGAATAAGATCTTCATAAAAACCAGATGGAGTGTACGACAGGGCATATGTCAGGCTGACCCTTATGAATCGCAATTATAGGAGTTTAGTCCACATAACAAACTTTCGTACAGTTCAGCATGTTAGTATAAATATCTTTACATTCAGGTAGATTTTTTAAAGACGGTAAGAAGAAAATAATATGAATCCGAAAGTCTCGTTAATTTTATGTCGTTCTGCTAAATTTTTGGTAGCCTGTTTTTTGATTACGAGTTCCATAGGCTATGCCTATGCTCAGGCAAACTCAAAGAGCAACGATTTATTTGCTCCGGAAAATTTAGTGGCGTGGTGTATAGTTCCTTTTGACAATCAGCATCGAACATCTGCAGCGCGGATTGACATGCTCAAAAGATTGAACTTTTCACAATATGCTTATGATTGGCGGCATCAGCATCTGGAGTCTTTTCCGGAAGAAATTAAACTGGCAAAACAAAACGGTGTCTACATAGCTGCAGTCTGGATATGGATCGACAAGGATGTGGACAGCCCAGGCAAGCTGAGTGACGACAATGAGAAGTTGCTGGAGATATTAAAAGAGAATGGATTAAAGACGCAATTATGGGTTGGGTTCGATAGTAATTTCTTTAGCTATGACAATGAAGACACAAAAATCAGTAAAGGAGTTGAGATGCTTAAATACCTTCGAAAGCGGACAATGTCTGTTGCTACCAGCCTGGGCTTGTACAATCATGGAGATTGGTTTGGCGAACCCGATAATCAGATAAAGATCTTAAAGGAATTAAATGACCCGGGCATTGGACTGATTTACAACTTTCATCATGCCCACGGGCAGATAGAGTCCTTCCCTGCGCTATTAACGAAAATGAGCCCGTGGTTATGGACAGTAAACATAAATGGTATGAAGAAGGAAGGCCCGCAAATATTGCCCATTGGAAGTGGTGACAAGGAACTGGACATGTTAAAAACCCTAAAGAAAAGTGGATTCCAGGGATCAATTGGTATTCTGGGGCATATTGAAGATGAAGATGTGGAGCAGGTATTGCAACGCAACCTTAAGGGATTACGGATGATTGAAAAACAACTTTAACAAAAGGGCTGCGGCCAGCCGTAGCGAGTGATACCTGTAGAAATGACGAATACTTATCAAAACTTGAATTTGCCGCATAAGAAACCGCTTAAATATAGGTTTGATTTTAAACGCATTTCTCAGCGCAACTCGTAATTTTCTCTGTGGGTCTCTGCGTTAAACAAAGCCTATTTTTTTTAGCCACCTGTTCTGAAAGGGTCTTAGGTGCTACCAAACAATAAGACGTATGCAATGCATCTTTGAAAACATTTTTGCGTACCCTTTTTAATTCAATTACTGTCGCTCCCTTTTTACCCCAGCCTCCCGGAACAGGGTAAATTACAGCAGGGTTATAATCTGAAAAAACAGATTGATCTACTTCCGAAAGTTTGACGACCACCTTTTGATTTGTGCTATCAAGCGTAGCAAATATTTTCTTTCGCACCCTAAAGGAAGTTTTTTCAAAATGCGGCAGTTGTATTACTTCCGGAAAAGCCAATGCCCATGCTGTTGCTTCTTTTACACTAACCATTGTTCAATATACGTATCATCAAAGAAAAGAATAACCAGCGTTATAAAATTGTATATATGAGACATAATTCCAACGTCATAGCGAGGAATCGTTCACGACAAAGTTGGTAACGGGATGACGAAACTATCCTCAGACGATGAAGTGCGAACTTTGTAGTCTGGGGATTGCGCTGCCGGTAGGCAGGCTTCACGCTCACGCTCAAAGCCAACGCGCCACTTTACAATGACGTCCGTTTTCTTTGCACCTAAAAACACACTCCTAATAAAAATTACCCGAGCCAGATGGTAATCGATACTCTTATTAGATCGTCTTCGTTTCGCGCCAAACAACAGACGCTTCACATACTGATGTTTGGGTGGCGCGTTTTATCTAATCAAACTCATAACGCCCCGCCGCTACAAACAGTAAGCCCCGCTGGGGCTTTGACGCCGATCGCGGTCCTAACGCTGGGATTCCCTCTTTGTGCCCCGCTGCGTCGCACCCACTTTCGAAGCTACAAAAACATCACCTCTCATCCACACACGCTCAATCAGCACTGTCTTAACATATCCTTTACGCTTTGCCCCGATGTATATCGGGGGTAAAAAAACACACGCTCAAGCTCTACACTCAATTCGACAAGATACAGACACGTCATTAACATTTTTTCCGTGTCCCACGGTGACTCACTCGCAATGACGATCTTAAGAATCATTGTGAACAAGCTATCGTTTTAAAAATTTCCTTTCTGCAAACGACCATATTTCTTACTATTGCTTAATATTTGTCATACTAATTATTCGCATCATGAACGATGATTCGTACAACGCCTATTCCCTGTTGTTGGACCGCACAGCAAGGAGGGTAAAACAATATGCACAGCAGCAGTTTAAGGAGATGGGGTTTAATATTACGGTGGATCAATGGCTCGTCTTAAAGCATCTTAATGAGCACGAAGAAATGAAACAAAATGCATTGGCTGAGTTGATAAATAAAGATAATCCAACCCTTACCCGTATCATTGATTTGCTTTGTAAGAAAGGACTTACAGAAAGGACCTTGCACCCTGCGGACAGGAGAAGTTTCATCGTATCCCTTACGAAAGAAGGAATTAAAAAAGTAGAACAACTGAAGCCCAAAATCAAGAATGTCCGTCTCAAGGCCTGGGAAGGTCTTTCGGAGCGGGATTTCAACCAATTCAAGAAAATTCTCAATACCATCTATCAGAATCTTGGATGATGGTGAATCTTTCCGTATCCGATAACGTATTAAAAAATGTGAAAGTAGTTGTTGTACTAATAATATTTATACTAATTTTAAGCTAACAAACTGATAAATAAAGAATGGTTGAAACGGATATCTGTATAATTGGGGCTGGACCTGTGGGACTATTCGCCGTCTTTGAAGCCGGGCTGTTAAAAATGCGCTGCCATGTGGTGGATGTGCTGCCTCAGATTGGTGGTCAGCTCTCTGAAATTTATCCAAAAAAACCCATCTACGATATTCCGGGCTTTCCGGAAGTGAAAGCGCAGGAATTGGTCGAAAACCTAAGAAGACAAATCGTACCCTTCAAGCCCACTTTTACATTAGGCGAAAAGGTAAACAGCCTCGAAAAAAAGGAAGGTGGGAGTTTTATCCTGACAACATCCGATGAAACAGAAATTCACAGCAAGGTGGTTGTGATTGCCGGAGGACTTGGATGTTTTGAGCCTCGCAAACCGGAACTGGAGAACCTCGAAAATTTTGAGGGAAAGGGAGTTGTGTACATGGTGAAAGATCCGGAGACTTTTAGAAACAAGAAACTTGTCATTGCCGGCGGTGGAGATTCTGCACTTGACTGGACAATCTATCTGGCTGAACTCGCAGAGAATGTTACGCTTATTCATCGAAATGAATCTTTCCGGGGAACGCCTGATTCTGCAGAGAAGGTGGCTGAATTGGCCAGCAGCGGCAAGATCAATCTCCTGCTGAATTCGAACCTTCAGGCAGTTCATGGCAATGGCGTTGTAAGATCAGTCTCCTATATAGATAAAGAGAAGAAAGTCAGGGAAATTGATGCCGACTATTTAATTCCACTTTTTGGGTTAAGTCCGAAGCTGGGGCCAATGGCCGGGTGGGGACTAAATCTTGACAAGAATGCGATTCAAGTAAATACACTGGATTACGCAACAAATATAGAGGGCATTTTTGCCATCGGTGATATCAATACGTATCCCGGCAAGCTGAAATTAATACTCTGCGGGTTTCATGAGGCGGCCTTAATGGCTCAAAGCGCTTTCAAATTTGTCTATCCTCAACAGAAGCTAAGTTTCAAATACACTACGGTAAATGGTATAAATGCCTTTTGATTGAGTATAAAAGCTAAAGAGGAATTTGCAATGATCTCGTTTCAAGTGGAAGACATCAGCGGAATTGTAAAAACTGTCGAAGTGCCTGAAGGAATCAGTTTAAGCTTAATGGAAGTATTAAAGGCTTCTGATTATTCCATTTTAGCAACGTGTGGAGGTATGGCATTGTGTGCTACTTGCCACGTAGAAGTAAAAAAGGGGGAAGAAAATTTAAGTAAGCCAAACGATATCGAATTGGATATGATAGATACCCTTCCAAATGCCGACAGCCGTAGCAGGCTAGCATGCCAGATACGAATAGAAGAGTGCCTCCAGGATGCTTTATTCTCCATTAAGGATGGTCATCAGACTGATTGAAGGGATCTACAATGGTTATTTTTTTGATTTTCTTGTCTTGACCGGTGCCAGGAAAGTATCACAACCGGATAGCAAGTAATAGTAAGGATAAAAAATGCAACGGTGGCACAAAGTACCATAACTTCTCGCTTTAGCGGAAGAAGGTACTAGGTTCATAAAAGGGAATTTACAAGGAGCAATGCTCAATTTTTAATAATTCAATAGAAGCCCCTTAACTTAAGTGTTTGGAGAGGCAAACGGAGTATCATCCCCACGCTCACATACTACTGCCCCAGGATTTCATCCTAAATCTCCATTAAAATCAGTTGATTTTTTGCTAATTCAACAATCACTACAGTCACTAAATCCCATTTTTACGGGATATATTCTTTAAAGAAAATATCTGTTATTTGATTGTAACTTTAGAAAAAGCCTCCCCTTATGAAATTCTTTTTTATTAGCCTGTTTTTCATAACACTCGTTTCTGCAAGTCATGCCCAGGAGAGTTATCTCCTCGTCAGTAGCGGTGGGGGAGTTGCCGGTACTGCCACCGTGTATAAAATCGGTTTGGATGGAAAGGTCCTGAAGGGAACAGGTCTGGGGGAAATCAACTATTCGGAGCGGAGTAAGCTTAAAAAGTGTTCCGCCAAAAAGTATTTTAAGGGGGCAAAATCATTGATGACATCCTCTCCTGATTTTAATCACCCGGGCAATTTATATTCTTCGATATCGCTTTATGAGAACGGCAAGGAAAGCAAGATTACCTGGGGAGATCCCGAGCATGCAGTCCCCGAGGATGCAAAAAAATTATACCAAAAAATTAATACAAAGTTGACCGGGTTAACTTTTACTCCGGATACGCTTAAGTAGTTATTTAAAATAACCCCTTCTATGAAAAACTTTTACACCCTTTTATTCCTTGGTCTTTTAATGATTGGATTGGCGCCGCAACCACTCAGCGCACAAAATGCTTTTGATGCGAAGAAAAAAAAGAACACCTCGGTAAATACAACATCGCTGGGAGCAATTCATATTAAGGGTTCACCTTCTGGTGGTATCAGCCGAAGCGGAACTCCTTCATCGGCCATTATTCAGCGGAGCCTGACGTTCCCGCCGTTACTTCAACAACAACCACAAAAAGCCGTTTACTCGCGCGAAACTGGTCTTCCTTCCTTTATCTATTCGACGCGAGATTACAGCAGTTCACGCTTAGGCGCGAGGAAAGATGTTCAGACTGCTACCTACGATTATTTACTGGAACTTGAGCCACTCCTCCAGCTTGAAAAATCGAAAAGGGATTTTATTATACAGCACATCAAGACAGATAATTCAAATAAGACACACGTGCGACTGGGCCAGCAGTACAAAGGAATTCCTGTTTATGGTGGTGACGTGATTGTCCATCTGAATGAGTTTGGCGAAGGTGAGTCCTTTAATGGTATATATTATAAGATCGCCGAAACTATAGATCCGGTTCCCGCTATCTCTGAACAATCTGCAATCCAAAAAGTAAGCGCACACCTGGGAAAAGGAACAGCTTTACGGCCATTGTCCATTTTAGAAAAAACCCTCGTGCAATATGAGCAGCCAAAGGCAACGCTTTGTGTTTATCAGGATAAAGGCCTGGTGAAAACACATGTGCTGGCCTATCACGTTGTGTATTGTCCCACACTTCGGGAACGCTGGGAATATTTTGTTGATGCCTCCACAGGAGCTGTTCTCCACTATTTTAAAAGTACCTGTTTTGCAGATGGACCTCGCACCGCGACCGGACCAGACCTGAATGGCGTTTCGCGAACCGTAAATACATATCAGGTGGGAGCAACTTACTTTATGGTAGATACTTCGAGACCCATGTATAACGCCGGAACCTCTACCCTTCCGGATGAACCTGTGGGTGGGATCCTTACGGTCGATATGAATAATACTTTTGGTGATAATCAAACTATACAACACGCAACCTCCACGAACAATGTGTGGAATTCTTCTATGCAGACAAAGGCATTGTCGGCGCATTTCAACGCAGGCGTAGCGTATGAGTACTACAGGACAAAGCATAATCGCAATTCAATAGATGGTGGGGGTGGTACGATCATCTCCATCGTAAATGTACCGGACGAAGGTGGACAGGGGCTGGATAATGCATTTTGGAATGGCAAAGTGATGTGTTATGGAAATGGCAATACCTCGTATAAACCTTTGGCTGGAGGCATGGATGTGGCCGGGCATGAAATGACCCATGGCGTAGTTCAAAATACAGCCAATCTTGAATATCAGGGTGAGTCAGGGGCAATCAACGAGTCGATCGCTGATATATTTGGATCTATGATGGATCCAGCCGATTGGCTTATCGGTGAAGATGTAGTGAAACTAGCAGCGTTTCCTTCGGGCGCTTTGCGTTCCCTGTCTGATCCGCACAACGGTGGAACTACCCTGGCAGATCCCGGATACCAGCCGAAACATAAAAACGAAGCCTATGACGGTACGCAGGATAATGGAGGTGTACACATCAACAGCGGTATTCCGAACTATGCCTTTTACCTGTATGCCGAGGCTATTACCCGCGATAAAGCTGCTGCTGTTTTTTATAAAGCGCTGGATGACTATCTCACCAAATCTTCACAGTTTATCGATCTCCGTTTAGCGGTGGTTAAGGCTGCGGGTGATTTATACGGTGCATCTTCGAATGAAGTAACGCAAGCCGGTCTTGCCTTTGATGCTGTTGGTATTACGAGTGGTCAAGGTGGAGTGTACACGGAGACCCTACCCGTTAACCCTGGAACAGAATTTATGCTTGTGTATAACACCGATGGTACTGTTCCCAATACACTATACCGTACGTCCTTGAATGGGGCTACCGTAACACCCCTTACGACTACCGAATTTAGAAGCAGGCCGAGCGTTACCGACAACGGTGAGGTGGCTGTTTTCGTCGCCGATGACAATACGATCCACGTGATCAAAACCGCGCCCGGATCAGCTCCGGAGGAAGATGTTTTACAAGACGATCCGATATGGTTTAATGTGGTGGTCTCTAAAGCAGGAACAAAACTAGCGGCCATTTCCACGGCGCAAGAACCTAAAATCTATGTATATGATTTTGAATCAGCGCAGTGGGGAGAGTTTGAGTTGTACAACCCTACCTATACTGAAGGTGTGATCTCTGCCGGACCGCAGTATCCGGATGCCCTGGAATGGGATTATACCGGACAATACCTGGTTTATGATTGTTTTAACCGAATTGATAACGCTGATGGAAATGACATTGAGTATTGGGATGTTAATTTTATTCATGTTTGGGATAGTGGAACAAAGGATTTTGCGGATGGAACAATTGAAAAGCTTTTCCCCAGTCTTCCGGATGGCGTTAGCATTGGCAATCCGTCCTTTGCTAAAAACTCGCCCTACATCATTGCGTTTGACTATGTAGACGTGGGCACAGTAGAATATGCCGTGCTCGGATGTAACGTCGAGACAAATGAAGTCAATGTTATTGCAGAGAACAATACATTGGGCTGGCCATCGTTCAACAAAAGCGATAACCGCATTGCATTTACTGCACTGGACGATATTACTGCCGATAATAAAACCAGTTATGTCGTTTTAAACAGTGACAAAATATCGTCCAATGGTGCTGCAATAGATCTGTATGCATTCACGAAATGGCCAGTCTATTTTGCTATCGGCGAACGGGAATTCGGGGAAGAAGTTATTACGGGGGTGTTGGATGAGACCAACAACAAGGTCGCGATGAGTTGCTATCCTAATCCATTCATCCATGAAGTCTCTGTCCAGCTTAAGGCGCCCTTAATAGCCGGCAGCAGGGTGGAGGTCATGAATTCAATAGGCCAGAAAGTTTATGAATACACGACTAAATCTTCAGGTGATGGGCCTTTGCAGATCAATCTGGAAAATTTTAGATCCGGATATTACGTCTTGCGAATATCCAATGATAAAAAGGTTGGAGGTTGTAAGATTATGAAGAAGTAGTGAAAGAAGCGAAAGAATTTTGTATGAGATTCCTGTGCTAAGGTTTTGAATTTTCAATCCTTATTCTGTTGGATGTAATTTAAAAAGGCAACATAAACAGGTGCAACAAAGGTACCAATCTGGTTTCAATCCTTGTTCTGCTGGATGTTATTTCAGATGTGGACTGCCTGAAGGAAGCATATCAGGTATAACGTAGTTTCAATCCTTATTCTGTTGGATGTTATTTCAGATGGGGCCGACATGGAGACCAAAGAACGATCCTGACAAGTTTCAATCCTTATTCTGTTGGATGGCAGCATAAACAGGCGCAGCAAAAGTACCAATTTGGTTTTAATCCTTATTCTGTTGGATGTTATTTCAGTTGGACTTACCCAAGGTAGTGTGTCAGGCGCGAGATACCAGTTGGATATTCTGTGTAATTCTGATGGATTTTGGGAAGCCATTCTATGGCAAAATCGGAAAAATAAAAAAGGGGCCAAGCATGCTTGAGTCCCCCGGGGGGCGTGGGATTGCTCCCCCACCATGACGAAGGTAATAATATTTTTTGTTTCAATCCTTATTCTGTTGGATGTTATTTCAGATGGGAATCTTCTGAAGCCTGTATTGACTTAATTTTCCGTTTCAATCCTTATTCTGTTGGATGTTATTTCAGATGTGGCTAACCAAAATTTTTTATTAAAACCTGAAGAAAGTTTCAATCCTTATTCTGTTGGATGTTATTTCAGATGATAGTTTTATCAGATGTGCCAGACGGCACTATAGTGTTTCAATCCTTATTCTGTTGGATGTTATTTCAGATGTTTTT
>Ga0184629_10000493_pt1 | contig 17715 bp, 17 predicted proteins | sample PLM4_32_b1_FD_133158 | JGI IMG/M metagenome (GOLD analysis project Ga0184629, IMG submission 133158) | Groundwater sediment microbial communities from an aquifer in East River, Colorado, USA - PLM4_32_b1 | ecosystem: Environmental > Terrestrial > Soil > Riparian zone | place: USA: East River... | reverse complement strand
TCCAGCAGTTCTAAAATGAGGGCCCGGGTGTCAACTTCTTCCTGCTTTCCGAAATCGATTAACCTGCCGTCTAAACCATACCGCGATGCCCGCCATTTGTTTTCATTGACGAGGGAGCGCGTATACATGATGAAACTTATGTTCTTCAGCCGTAGCCGATATAACTTGACTACGAGCGCCTGGAAAAGGGCCGTGATGGCCATGGTCTCTTCCGCGCGCATGGGCACATCACAAATCCTGAACTCAATCGTATCAAAAAAAGGATGCACACGGACATCCCACCAGATTTTCTTGGCATTGTCAATACAATTTGTTTTGATCAACAGGTTAACGTAGTTTTTAAATTCGTCCCAGCTATTAAAATGATCCGGTATACCCGTGCGCGGAAATTTATCAAACACTTTCGTACGAAAAGATTTGAAGCCGGTGTTTCTTCCTTCCCAAAACGGTGAGTTTGTTGATAATGCAAATATATGAGGTAAAAAATACCGCACCGTATTCATGAGGTGGATCGCCATGTCTTTGTCCTTGATGCCGACGTGAACGTGTAGACCAAAGATCAGATTGGAACGTGCAGCTTCCTGCATCTCATTCACAATTTGATCATAGCGGGGATTAGGTGTAATCAACTGGCGGGTCCACAAGGAAAAGGGATGCGTGCCCGCGGCGCCTATTCGTAAGCCCAGGCTTCCCGCTACATCGGACACAGTTTTTCGCAGATGCCTGAGTTCCTGGTAGGCTTGTTCAACATCCGCACAAACACACGTACCTACCTCCACCACGGCCTGATGCATTTCTGCCTTTACCTGATCTTGCAGTGTTTGAGAAGCAATTTCTACTATACGCTGATCGTGCGAAATCAACTCCCGGCTAACGGGATCAACCACCATGTACTCCTCTTCAATTCCCAGTGTAAATTTTTCCATATGTATACTTGATCCTGTTTCAAAAGAATCAATTCATTATTTCTTTGCCGTTTTGGTTTTCTTGGCCGGTTCTTTCTTTCCAGCCTTCCTTTTTTCAGGTGTCTTTGCCTTGGGGGATGCAACTTTATTGGTCAGTACAGAATCTCTGACAAAGGTCCCCCAGGTAAGATTGTCCCGTCCTGGAATTTGTTGCTGTGCCCGCTCGATAGCCATTTTCGCAGCATGCTCTACTACCCAGTCAAAATTATCCTGGCCCACGGATTTGATGTCCGCATCCGGAGCCGGGTTGCAGAAGTCAATAGCATACGGAACGCCATTACGAACTGCCATTTCTACAGTATTAAAATCATACCCCAGCGCATTACAAAGATCAAGCACATAGCCATGCACTTTCTTCAATAATTTTTCGGAGGCTGGACCTTGACTACTTTGATAACGCAGATGGTGCGGGTTGCGCGGTTCATATTGCATAATGCGTACGTACTTTCTTCCCAAACAGTAACACCTGAAATAATCTTCAAAGACGATCTCTTCCTGCAGCATCATGACCAGCTGATTGGTTTCAGCGTAGTATTTGAAAAAGTCATCCAAGTTATTGAGTTTGTACACACTCTTCCATCCTCCACCGGCATGGGGTTTCATGTAGGCCGGCCATCCGGTGTACTCAAATATCTTATCCCAACTTAATGGAAATTTCAAATTGGCAAAAGAACTGTCACTCGTATCTGGCGGCCGTTCATACGATGGAAGGATAACCGTCTTCGGCACCGGAACGCCAATCTTCAAGGCAAGCGCATTATTAAAAAACTTTTCATCAGCACTCCACCAGAAAGGGTTGTTAATGACAGCGGTTCCGGAAACGGCTGCATTTTTCAGATACGCACGATAGAAAGGAACATCCTGGGAGATACGATCAATAATCACTGTGTAACCCGTTGGGGCGCCCTGTTCTACCATATCCACCAATACAGGTTCAGCGTGAATGTCCTTAATACCCGCTTTATTGATGCGTTCGACAAAAGCCTCTGGAAAGGAGCGCTCCATGCCGTGTAAAATTCCAATTTTTTTCATGTCCTTACTATGTTTAAGAGGTTGCAGACTTAAAAGTAACTATTTAATTAAAGACAAATAGTGCGGAAACATTTCACGCCATGCGGGCCAGTCGTGTGGAGCATCTTTGCGCACATCAAGCCAGTAGTTTATGCCTTTGTTCTTTAAAATGCTAGCCATTTTAACGTTGGCATCCCAGCACATATCGTGTGTGCCCGTTCCGAGAATGACGAACATATTAGCAAAGAATGGATTTTCCGCTTGCGGCATGAAGTCGGGAGGATTATTGAAATATACATTGTCGTCATAATATCCATCCATCTGATCGCGGATGTCAAATGCTGCGCCCATGTTAAAAATGTACTTTGTCACTTCAGGATGTTTGAGGCCAAAATTTGTAGCATGATATCCGCCAAAGCTACAACCCGCCGTGGCTACCCTCGTAACACCTGTTTCACGTTGCGCCAGCGGTACGAGTTCTTCCAGGAGCATTAAGTCATACCAGATATGATTTTTAACACGATCGGCGGGATGAATATTTTTATTGTACCAGCTATCCCCATCAATTCCATCCGGGCAATAAATTTTTACAAATCCATTATCAATAAACCAGGCTGCACTATCAATCAATTTGAAATCTTTATTCTCATAATAATGCCCCATCGAAGTTGGGAACAGAATGACAGGATAACCGTGCGTGCCAAACGCCAGCACTTCAATATCCCTGCTTAATCTTGGGGAATACCATTTGTGATAATGTTCGTGGGGCATATCAATTCAATTAAAAGTTTATTTTTGCATCCTCTCCGATTTGAAAATCGGAATAAAGAGGCTAAAAAATCACTGGATACTTAGAAATATTTATTGCCCTTGCTGCACACCCATCATTACCACCTCGAAAAACTTACCGATGTACATTCCAAACTTCTCGGCAGGGACACTATTGTGGAGATATTTCTGCCCTTTCAATATGAAAAGGGCAATAAACACTACCCGTTACTGATCCTGAATGACGGCCAGGATTGTAAGGCCATTCACTTGAAAGAAACCCTTGAAAAGCTGACCGCTGCAGAAGAAATAGAAGATATTATTGTGGTGGGTATCCATGCCGGCGACCGTTTGCAGGAATATGGGGTGGCTTGGAAAACCGACTACAAAAAGCGGGGTGCGCAAGCCAAAAACTATACGAAGTTTCTCACGACGGAATTGATACCCTACCTGCATTATCGATATTCTGTTTCATCGCACCAGCATGACCATGCTATTGCCGGCTTTTCTTTAGGTGGTCTTTCGGCATTCGATATTGCCTGGCATCATTCCGATTACTTTGGAAAAGTCGGGGCTTTCAGTGGCTCCTTCTGGTGGCGCAAGCGAGATTCAAAAAGTCTTTTCTATTCCGACTACCGCGACCGCATTATACTCCAGCAGATCCGAAGAGGAAGATTCAAACCGGGCATGAAGTTTTGGTTTCAGGCAGGGCTTAAAGATGAACACTATGACCGGAATAAAAATGGTGTAATCGATTCAGTAGATGACACGTTGGATTTAATTGTTGAGCTCACAAAAAAAGGTTATCGTCCCTTTTATGATATACAGTATTATGAAATGAAAGATGGCGAACATAACCTGAAAACCTGGGCCGAAGCGATGCCCTATTTTTTGCGGTGGGCTTTTTCTTTAGAAGATTAGAAGATTGGAAGATTGGAAGATTGAATCAAATTCAAAAGGAGCTTGAGTTTTACGCTAACTCTCAATACTCCCGCTTTTTTCCATCCTGACCAATCACAGTAAAACTTGATCCCTTCTTTGTAGCCAACGCGTGAATTCCAGGATTGGTATGGTGATCAAGCAAAACAAGACCGGAACCATCTTCACCTGCACCCATTTTCACACGAATAGTCCCCGTATCGTCCATCATCCTGAAAACAACCTCCCCATCTAGTTCAACTTTTATGGAGGCCCGCTTCTTTCCGTTTTGATCCAGCATTTCAAACTCGCGAACGGTGATCTTATCAAAAGTATTCTGATAGGGCCTTGACGCCACAAACAGGATAAGGATCAACCCAAACAAAAAGATAAGACTGGATGATTGAGGTTTCATAACAATATGGTTTCGATTCAACTTAAATTACTAAATTCTTTCAGGACATACCAATGTATATGATGTAATGCTGCTTTCTCTTGATGAAGAACGATTCCGGTTACGGCAAAAGCAAGCATTGGTGAGGCTTCAATCACCCATCAAACTTTCACAACGATTCTAAAAATTTGATCAGCGCATCGCGGTCAGCCTTGGAAAGGGTTATTACAAATTCTTTTGATTGCGCGGCTTCACCACCGTGCCACATAATCGCTTCTGTCAACGTACGGGCACGACCATCATGCAAAAAGTTTTGATGACCATTTACTACACGGGTTAACCCGATGCCCCACAACGGAGACGTTCTCCACTCCTGTCCATTGGCATCAAAATCAGGTCGGTTATCTGCCAGGTCAGGACCCATATCATGCACCAGCATATCCGTATATGGAAAAATAACCTGGTTGGAAATTTCAGGAAATGAAACGTCTGTTTTCGTGCGCAACCTTGGTACGTGGCAGACAGCGCATTTTGCATCGACAAAAATTTTCTTGCCGGCAAGCACGTCTTCATGATCGGCATTACGCCGGGCAGGAACCGCCAGTGTCCGAATATAAAACTCGACGGCATGCAAGATGCTGTCTGATACCTCGTATTCATCAGCCAATCCATCGTATTGTGACTGACCGTGCGAGCTCTCTGACGGAAAAATAAAACTGGTGATGCCTATGTCTTCATTATAAGCCCCGGCAGACTGTTGCAATAAGGACGGGTTAGCGGCTTTCCATCCAAATCGGCCAAGTGTTTTGTTACCTTTTGCGACGTTCCATGCATAGTTAGGTTTGCCGGAAATACCATCTCCGTTGGTGTCATCAACATCCGCTAAGGCAAGTATGTCAACTTCATCGATGGCTTCCAATAAGCCCAGCCCAAACACCGGTGGTGCAATTCGTGGCGACATCATCAAATCGCCTGGTAAAGTTGTATAGGGACTTTCAAGTGTATAGGTAGGATAACGCAGGGTATACGTTTCACCATCCGCGAACTGATGTTGCTGTTCGACATATTCGATCTTCATCAGCGCTTCCGGTGAAGACCCAAAAATGCCTCGCTGCTGAAGTTGTCCGCCAAAGCCTGGAACAGGGTTTGGTCCCCCATGTAAATCCGTTCCGGGGATGCTTAACCGAATCAGTAGCGAAGAGATCTGTTCACCGTCTGCAGGGGGTTTACCTCTCCCATCGTTGATGTGACAAGATGTACATGATACATTATTAAAGATCGGCCCCAACCCGGGATTAATCGGCGATGGGGCTGTGATGAACGTTTGTTCAAAAGCAAGATCTCCCACTTCATGCACTTCTTCACGCGTTTCAGCAAGATTTGGAAAAATAGAACTAAACGCCCCGGCACCATTATCAAAGACAGTTTGAGAACCACCAGAGAGCCATTCGTTATAATCCGATTCCTCTAAAGGCTCGGGTTCTATACAAGAATAAATGGAGACCAAGGCCCCTAGAAGAATACTAACCCTTATAATGACCTTCTCTTTCATCCTCTCCAACGTTCCATCAATAATTATGACTATTTAGAATGCTGTTGAACAAATGGCAAAAGTTGTTCTTCCAGCGTATCTTTCAATTCATTAATAGCATCGACAACATTTTGAACCTGAATAGGCTGTGAGAAAATGGCTTCACCAAAAGGGTCTGTGACATTTCCCAACGCCGCGATGGCATTGCTGATCTTTAGTTTGATCTCATTGTCCAATTGAAGATTATATTGGCGAACCAAATCCTCCAAACCTTTTCCATCGGAGGTGTACTTTCCCAGGTAGACATTCTGAACGCCCTTAATATTGTTCGTAAAATCGATCATCGAATTTTGAGAGAATGGCGACTCTTCCAAGGAAGCATCCTGTGCAATGAAAACCTCATCAATCTTTCCGTTCGCTACTTCGTCACAAATTCCCATCATGGCGTTAACCAGTTCTTCGAATGCGGATAATTGTGTTGGATACACAGAACTTCCGTTACCAGCCTCGGTAAAAGCCAGGTGATAACTTCCGGAAGAAGCAGGTTGCCAGGATACCTTAAGATCGGACGTTAACACTTTAAGGTTCTGAGAGAGTCCCTTTAAATACTCAATATCCCGGGGAAGCAGTTCCGCCGCTGCTTTTTGTCCGTCTTGTCCGAAAATCAAATATTCAATGGGGTGAAAACCCTTAAGCGCGTCCTCCAGGTTGTCTATGTATGCCTCCGTAAATTCTGCTGTGCCATCGAGTTGGGCGTCAAGGTCCGTAAAGTTTACAGGCCAGGTATCAATGCGTGGATCAATATTATCTGTTGACACGGGGCCAAACAAAAAGGCCTCCGATTGCTCCCACGATTCGCGCGCCTGTTTCCATGTTGTGCGGCAAGCGTTTAGCTCAACGTCGGTAGCTCCGTCCGTTTCCATCGCAAGAACCTGATCGTAAAGTGTACTGGTTTTAGAAGCCAGGTCGTTGTACACAGACTGTGCAATTGTGGCAGAAAAATTATCAAGCACTTCGGTATTAAGTGTTTCATCGACAAGGGAACCACCCTCATTGTCATCATCGCACCCAGCAAAACCCAACAATGCTGCTGAAGCAAAAAGGAATTTGATATACTTTGTTTTCATATGATTTTAAGAATTAAGGTCAATCGTTATAGAATTATTGTTCAATACTGTTTTGAATTTTTTTAATGGTTTGAGTGCTGGTTCTTTTGTAACATTCCCGTCCAAATCGAATGTGCTGCCGTGTTCGGAACAGTACAATCCTGTTTTGGTGGCCGAAACAAAATTTTCCCGATGTGAACACTTCATATAAATGGCATTGTACTCCAACTCAGATTTTTTGACGAGCAGAATATCATAAGGTACCTTCATATCTCTCACCAAAACAAGGTTTGACTTTGTGAACGATGTTAACGGGACATCCACGGTTTGCTGACTGAGATTTGTCTTATATACCGGAAGCGGTGAGCACGCAGTAAGTTGTGAAAACGCGAATCCCATCAAGGAACTGCCCAGGCACGCTGTGCACGTATCTTTTATAAACTCTCTTCTCGATTTCATATACTAAAAGCTATACCCCAAACCAAGGTTGAAAAATCCATTTGATGTATAATAAGGTAATTGCTGCGGAAAAGGTGTTACGATCAGATCTTCGTTACGTTCATCTGTTTTTCGCAATACATAATCCGCCTTGATGACCACACCGCTGACCGGCTGATACGTAACACCCACAATGGTATAGTTTTTTCTGTTGGTGCCATTCTTGATGCCATTCGATGGAATTTTATAATTCAAATCCATAAACTCCTGGCGAATAAAAACCGTCATGTTCTTGTGCGCGTCTTTATTGATGAGCTGATAAAAGTTATATCCGAATTCTGCATACATGCCTATCATCATGCTGGGCGTATTGTTTCCATAAGCACGGTTGATCTCAAATGCATCGCGAATATTAACCATGGCCGCCAAGGCCCGGAACGATACACCATCTTTATGATACTGCGCATTTGCTTCAGCAAGTCCAACCGGTGTACCGAAAGGTCCTGAATCTAATTGAAGACTATCTGCCTGCCGTTTCACCAGGCCTGCGCTACCGCCGTAATAACCTGAGGCCTGGAGACGCCAGTCTTTAAGATAGTACAACAATGATCCAGTCACGGCCAGGTTGGAAGCTGTAGCATTGCTTCCCTCCTGCCTCCCTTCGCGAATGCCCAACCCGTTGACAAACGTTGCTGACCTCAATCCATTCATTACGGCAAAGGAATAATTCAATCCAGGTACTGAACGAATCCTGCCATATAACCCAATACCGATCTCACGCCAGGTAGCAGGGATAAGAAAAGTTTCTACGTACGGGCGATCATTTCCATTAAATGTTGTAGGCAAATGGTTCTCATTTGTAATGCCGATCCGTGGAATGAACAAGCCGGCCTGCAAGTAGATATCCCGGTTGATATTGAACTTCAGGAATAGTTGCTCCATGGAAAGCTCTCCACTGGGTTCTCCGCCTACAATCTTTGCATCCTCCAACTCCATTTCTGAAAAGAAATAGATGTTGTTGTTAAACTTATGACCCAGGAAAAGAACATTCCGGGTAAGGTTTGCTGTTCCAGTTTTGTACCGTAAGTCGTATTCAAATTTGAGTTGCCCATACCCAGAAATCACCGTGCTGTTATTGGCGCGAATTAGACCGGCTGAAAGGGAATCTTCTTGGGTCAAAACTTGGGAAAATGCCCAAAATGAGCTTAAAACAAAGATTCCTAATAGGCAAAGGCGGAGCATAAGAAAAAATCAAAGCACAATGATATTAGTTATTTAGAATTAATCCAAATACAAGTAAGCCATTCAGAATTACTATTATTGCCGTTTGAGTAACTTGGAAGCACTATCGTATTCGAATATGAAAAAACAGACCATTACCCCAACCCGCTCAATTACCTCGGAAATTGAGGCTTTACTGAATAGACAAATTGTAATGGAAGGGAAATCATCGGCTGCCTACCTTTCCATGGCATCCTGGTGCGATACACAGGGTTATGATATATCAGCGGAGTTCCTGTATAAACATTCCGAAGAAGAACGCAAACATATGCTGAAGCTATTCCGCTATGTAAACGCTGCGGGTGGTCATGCCCTGCAACCTGAAATTTCAGGCATTACGCATTCTTTCAAAAGCTTGCGCGAAGTGTTTGAAAGTGTTCTGGATCATGAACTTGAAGTCACCAAATCCATTAACAGCATTGTTGATTCATGTTTCCAGATAAAAGACTTTGCAACCTTTAACTTTTTACAATGGTACGTCATGGAGCAACGTGAAGAAGAAACACTCGCACGAAGGGCCGTTGAAGTCTTTGATCTTATTGGTGAAGAAGGTGTTGGATTGTGGATGATCGATCAGGAAGTCGGAAAACTGGAGGCTTATGCCGCTAAAGTTTCCGGAAAACTTGATAGGTAAATGCGTGAGGCTGGAGTTGAGGAGATGTGGTGTTGAGAAGCCTGCCGGCAGGCAGGTTAGGCGTTGAGGAGTGGTAACCGTTGGTCATTTGCGCAATTACCTGGCAGATCAAGTCTTAGCTATTACCTTCAAAGGATATCCCGGAGAATCATTCGAAATTCATTTAACATCATGGCCGTTGCGCCCCAAACAATTTCACCTTCAATTTCAAAGTGCGGGGCCATCATGCGGAATTGACCGGCCGCAATTATCTCCTTTTGCTTTATGGCATCATCTTTTATCAAATCTTTAAGAGAACCAGAGAGGATTTTGGCTACTTCATATGAATCGGGTTTAAAAACTGGTACGGTTGACAGCGTAGCAATAACCGGCGTGATGGTAAAATTACTGGGAATGACAAAAAAATTACTGAGCGTACCCAGTACGTTAAGGTCCGTTCTATCAATCCCTATTTCCTCTTCGCCTTCCCGTAACGCGGCCTGAATGGGATCTTCCCCTGGCTCGGCTTTGCCTCCCGGCAGACTCACCTGACCACTATGAGCGCCCAGGTATTCCTGTCTTTTGATTAACGGAAACTTGATTGCACCACGTTCCTCGTACAAAAGAATTAAAACGCCACCAGGCTTAGGTGGAAATTTGTGATCAAATTTAGGCATAGTATTTCCAACAGGAGTAGCGCGCAGGGTTGTATGTGCAAAATCACCTGGCAGTGGGCTGGAAAGCCTTTCCTTTAACCTATTGGCAATCTCGTACAAGCTCATTTGGAAGAACACCGTTCAATAACTTCATTTTCCGTTAGCTCATTTCGCTCCAATGCTTTTTTAAAACTCTCGCATGCCCGTTTCCTGTCACCCGCTTGTACATAAACTTCGCCCAAATAGTAATAAATCTTTTCAATAAAAGGGTCCATTTGTTCTGCCTGCTTCAGTAATCGAATGGCATCTTCATGCTGCCCCACCATCATATAATATATGCCTTTGTTTCGATACGCCCAACCGTTATATGGATCCAGACTGATGCTTAGGTCAATATCTTCTTTAGCTTTCGCTATCTCCCTGTTCAGTAAAGAAATGTATCCGCGATTGTTCAAAAAAAATGGATCATCCGGTTTTAAGGCCAGTGCTTTTGCTAACCACGTTTTAGCCTGGTCATAATGTTGCAATTCAATTTCAATCATCGCCAGTGCATTATATACATTCGCCTCTTGTGGGTTTAATTTCAACGCCTCCTGCAACTCTACCTGTGCACTATCAAATTGTTTCTTGTAATAATGAACGGTGCCCAGGTTTACCCATATCTCGGCATTTGATTGATCCAGTGAACATGCTTTTTGAAATGACTTTAATGACGCATCAAATTCCCGGAGTCGTGTGTAGATCAACCCTTGCAAAAAATAAGCAACTGCTGTATCCGGTTTACTTTTAAGAATCTTGTCGATATCCTTTAAGGCACTGTAGTATTCCTTCAACTCATATTCAGTATTCGCCCTGTTAAAATGCGCTTCCAAATAATCCGGGCGGCATGCCAGGCCTTTGTTATAGTGGTCTAAAGCCAATGCATACTTTTTTTGGTTGAAATAGATTGTTCCAAGGTTATTCCATGCATCGGCAAAACACGAATCAAGTTTAAGCGCTTCTTTCAGATAATTCTCGGCTTGACCCACCTGCTGATTCTTGACTAGCTCGTTACTCTGCAGAAGGAAACGCTGAAGTCTGGTTTCCTTGCTATCACCACAGCATACTGCTATAATTCCAATCAGGCTGATCCATTTTGTCATATTCCATCCAAGCCGTATAATTCCGGAACAAGCTAAAAAGATTCTAAGATTAGAAGATTAAAAAATTGGAAAATTGGAACCTCAAAGTTCCTCTAATCTTCGATTTACGCTGCCTAACGCTTGTTATATTCCGAACTTATTTGCGATTTAGTAGAGCGAAAATTTTGAGATCCGCCAACAATTTGATTTCTTAGCACTCGCAAATGAGAAACTCGATCAATATAAACACCCACCACCATCATTTTAAGCACCATGTGCGTGGCAGGGCTATAACTTGATTTATCGATAAAGATTTTCAAAAGGCTTGTCACCACGTGGCAAGCCTTTTTTGTTTTAACATATAACGTATAACGCTGAATCAAAATGAACACATTGCTTCGTATTGCTATTCAAAAATCCGGGCGCCTGCAAGAAGGATCCTTGGAGCTATTAAAGGAAAGCGGGCTCTCTATTAGTAATGGCAAAGACCAGTTGAAGACCCAGGCAAGGAACTTTCCCGTAGAAGTACTCTTTCTACGCGATGATGATATCCCTCAATATGTCGAAGATAAAGTGGCCGATGTTGGAATTGTTGGAGAGAATATTTTTGCCGAGAAGAAAAAGAAAAATCAAATCGTAAAACGTCTCGATTTCGCCAAGTGCCGGTTGTCCATTGCTGTTCCCCGGGCAGAAAATTACGCGGGCATTAAATCACTCCACGGTAAGAATATTGCCACCTCTTACCCGAACATTGTGAAGGATTTCCTTCAAAAGCATTCAATAACGGCTGGCATTCATGAGATCAGCGGATCTGCAGAAATTGCCCCAGGCATTGGATTAGCGGATGCTATCTGCGATATTGTCAGTACGGGCAGCACGTTGCTGAGCAACGGGCTTAAAGAGGTAGAGGTGGTAATGCAATCGGAAGCCGTGATCATTGCCAATCCTGAACTGGAAACAGAAAAACAAAAAATCCTTGACAAACTTTTATTCCGTATCGAAGCCGTTAAAAAGGCCAAGAATAACAAGTACATCCTCATGAACTGCCCGAATGAATCCATCGAAAGAATTACAAGTGTTATTCCGGGTATGAAAAGCCCGACAATTATTCCACTCGGTCGTGCGGGCTGGAGTTCCCTGCACTCTGTTGTTGATGAGAATGATTTCTGGGAAAAGATTGACCTCCTCAGGTCATGCGGGGCAGAGGGGATCCTTGTCATACCAATTGAGAAAATGATAGTATGAGTCGAGAGTCCATGGTCGATGGTCCATGGTAGGCAGTACCTAAAAAGGAAATCAATAGACCAATGAAGATATTTAACAACCCCTCAAAAGAAATCTGGCCGCAGCTTACGTTGAGGCCTCAGTTAGAGTTGGAGTTTCTGGAGAGTTCCGTGCGTAATGTTTTAAACCGCGTCAGGAAATCGGGAGACAACGCCTTGCGAGAGCTTACATTGCAATTCGATAAAGTTTCCGTTCAGCATTTACTGGTTTCAAAAGGAGAATTTGATGGCGCAGAAAAGTCTCTTTCATCAACCTTAAAAGAAGCCATTCGAACCGCTGCTCATAATATCGAAAAATTCCATGCGGCTCAAAAAAGAGAGTCCATAAAAATAGAAACAACGCCTGGAGTAACCTGTTGGAGAAATGGCGTTCCAATCGAGAAAGTTGGAATCTATATTCCAGGAGGTTCTGCTCCCCTTTTTTCAACGGTTCTCATGCTAGGCATTCCGGCCAGACTTGCAGGATGCAAAGAAGTTCTGCTTTGCTCTCCTCCGGATAAATCAGGAGCGATCAATGCTGCTATTCTATTTGCTGCCCAGCTTGTTGGAGTGACCAGCGTATTTAAAGTCGGGGGTGCCCAGGCAATTGCCGCCATGGGCTTCGGCACAGAGAGCATAGGTAAAGTCTATAAAATTTTTGGACCGGGAAACCAATACGTCACCAAAGCCAAGCAACTCATCATGGAAGAAGGAGTAGCTATCGATATGCCTGCCGGTCCTTCCGAAGTCCTGGTGATGGCAGATGAATCTGCCAATCCTTCCTTTGTTGCCGCCGACCTTCTATCACAAGCGGAACATGGGGAAGATAGTCAGGTAATCCTCGTTGTCAATAATGAAGCTTTAGTCCCTGCTATTCAAAAGGAAATTGAAAGGCAGTTAAGTGCACTGCCGCGCAAAACGATAGCCGAAAAATCATTGCTTAACAGTCGGGTGATTATTATCGGAAATGAAAAACAAGCCATTGATTTTGTTAATGAATATGCGCCTGAGCATTTAATAATAAACATGCAAAATGCCGACAACATCGTTGGTAAAATCATTAATGCAGGATCTGTATTCCTCGGCAATTATTCGCCGGAAGCGATTGGAGATTACGCTTCCGGTACGAATCACACATTACCTACGAACGGATATGCAAAGGCATTTGCTGGTGTATCGCTCGAAAGTTTTATGAAATACATTACCTATCAGCGATTGACAGAAGAAGGAATTCAAAAGTTAGGACCAGTTGTAGAACAGATGGCAGAAGCCGAACAACTCATTGGTCATAAAATGGCTGTACGCGTAAGATTGGAAAGTTTAAAAAAATAGGACTCCTCATTAAGGAGGATGGAGAGGCAAATTAAATAATCATGGCTTCCAGAAAAAAATCATTCCTCGACATAAACACGCTGGTTAGAAAGAACATCCTCAACATGAAGCCCTACGCTTCGGCACGCGATGACTTTAGAGGGGAGGCCGATATCTTTCTTGATGCCAATGAAAATCCATACCCTTCACCCTATAATCGATATCCCGATCCATTGCAATGGAGGGTTAAAGAAAAGCTGGCAGCGATCAAAGGTGTTAAACCAGAACAGATTTTCTTAGGGAATGGCAGCGATGAAGCGATAGACTTACTAATCCGTGCGTTTTGCGAACCTAACCAGGATTCAATATTGACTACAGAACCAACGTACGGCATGTATGCTGTTTGCGCAGATGTAAATGCTGTTAATGTTCAACGGGTTTTATTAACGCCCGATTTTGACCTCGACCTAGAGGCTGTTCCAAATACATTCGATGGCACAACAAAAATACTTTTTCTTTGCAGTCCCAATAATCCAACGGGAAATCTATTGAGTCACACTAAGATCCAGGAGGTTCTGAGGCGTTTTTATGGGTTGGTGGTCATTGATGAAGCCTATATTGATTTTGCAAAAAGCAAAAGCTTTGTAAAAGAGTTGGTAAAATATCCAAACCTGGTTGTACTTCAAACATTTTCAAAGGCTTGGGGGCTAGCGGGTCTGCGACTTGGGATGTGTTTTGCTTCAGCGGAAATTATACGGATCCTAAACAAGATCAAATATCCATATAACGTCAGCATCCGCACGCAGGAACTGGCTCTGGATGCCCTGGACAATGAGCGTCAGAAAAATTTGTGGGTAAAAGAGGTCGTTAGGCAACGGAATAAGATGGCAAAGGCCTTACTCAAGCTATCAATCACCGAGAAAGTATATCCTTCAGACGCAAACTTTTTACTGGTACGCGTAAAAAAAGCATTCGCCACCTATCAGTATCTGATGAACATAGGAATTATTGTACGGGATCGATCTAAAGTTGCTCTGTGCTATAATTGTCTACGCATTACCATCGGAACGCCTGAAGAAAATGTACGGCTCATGGAGGCGTTAAAGAAATTGTAACGGAGTAGACTAGGGTAATGGGTTAGAAGTTAGGAGTTAGGAGTTAGGGGTTAGGTTAAGATTAGGAGTAGGTGTAACGGTATGGAGTCGTTTGCGAAGTGAAACAGAACAACATTCACAAAAATGAAAAAAGTGTTATTTATAGACCGCGATGGAACCCTGATCATCGAGCCACCCGATGAGCAAATCGATAGCCTCGAAAAATTAGAATTCTATCCAGGTATATTTTACTGGTTGAGTAAGATTATTAAGGATACTGATTTCAAATTAGTAATGGTCACGAATCAGGATGGTTTAGGAACCAGTAGCTTCCCCGAAGAAAAGTTCTGGCCAGCGCAAAATAAAATGCTTAAGGCTTTTGAAAATGAAGGTGTGACATTTTCCAGCATATTTATTGATCGCTCGTTTGCGCATGAGCATAAACCAACCCGAAAACCAGGCATCGGAATGCTGACGGAGTTCTTTAACAACGAATATGATCTCAGGAACTCCTATGTTATTGGAGACCGGCTAACCGATATTGAGCTTGCTAAAAATCTTGGTGCAAAAGGAATTTTGATCAACAATGGTTCTCTTGCGGAAAGTATGCATGAAAAAGGCTTGCAAAAGTTTTGTTCTCTTACCACAACAAGTTGGAGTGATATTTATACACTATTGGCTAACCCTGAACGCAAAGTTTCTGTGCTCCGTACTACGAAGGAAACGGATATAAAAATAGATATAAATCTTGACGGCCAGGGGAAATCAGACATTTCCACCGGACTTGGTTTTTTCGATCACATGCTCGATCAACTTTCAAGGCATGGAAATATTGACTTGAGTATACAGGTAAAAGGTGATCTTCACATCGACGAGCACCACACCATTGAAGATACGGCATTAGCGTTGGGTGAAGCTTTTCTCAAGGCCATGGGTAACAAACGTGGCATTGAGCGATACGGATTTTGTTTACCCATGGATGATTGTCTGGCACAAGCGGCGATTGATTTTGGTGGAAGGCCCTGGTTAGTGTGGGAAGCAGAATTTAAACGCGAAAAGATCGGAGAAATGCCGACAGAAATGTTTTATCATTTTTTTAAATCATTTACAGATACGTCAAAAAGTAATCTAAACATAAAAGTAGAGGGAACGAATGAGCATCATAAGATTGAAGCAATCTTCAAAGCCTTCGCAAAGGCGGTTAAGATGGCCGTACGGAAGGAAGGCAATCAGTTACCCACTACTAAGGGAATAATTTAGACCAGGATTGTTTCGGTCTTCAAGGCCGGACTTCTTTCGGACGACTCATCATAATATCGATAAGTTATAGGTATGAAATTAGTAATTATAAAATACAACGCAGGAAACATTCAGTCTGTGTCATTCGCACTCGAAAGATTGGGCGTTGATTTTCAGATCACCGATAATCCTGATGAGATTAAGCAGGCTGACAAAGTTATCTTTCCAGGTGTTGGTGAGGCCAGCACAACGATGAAATACCTCCGTGATAGAAAGCTCGATCAGGTCATCATCAATCTTAAGCAACCAGTCTTAGGGGTTTGTCTCGGCATGCAGTTAATGTGTAACTATTCAGAAGAGAATAACACCGAATGCCTTGGTATCTTTCATGAGCCGGTAAAACTATTCCATCCAACCGGAGATATGAAAGTACCGCATATGGGCTGGAACAATTTAACGTTGAGCAACGGTTGGCTTGATTCCGAACTTGAAAATAAGTTCACTTATTTTGTACACAGCTACTATGTGCCGGTAAATTCATTTACTTCGGCAATCACGGAATATATTAACCCTTTCAGTGCAGCCATGCATAAAGATAATTTTTACGCCGTGCAGTTTCACCCGGAGAAATCGGCTAATGCTGGTGAACTCGTCCTTAAAAGCTTTTTAAAATTATGAGAATAATACCAGCCATTGACATCATTGACGGAAAATGTGTACGCCTGAGGCAAGGGGACTACGCTCAAAAGAAAGTGTATAGCGAAAATCCGCTTGATGTCGCCAAATCCTTTGAAGATGCTGGTTTAACACACCTGCATTTAGTAGACCTTGACGGTGCCAAAGCCGGAAAAGTTATCAGTTGGAATGTAGTAAAACGCATTACATCCAATACAAATCTACATGTTGATTTCGGTGGAGGCATTAAAACCCATGAGGAGATTGCAAGACTACTGGAACTGGGTATATATCAGGTAAATCTTGGAAGCATCGCTGTACGGGAACCCGGGAAAATAACCGATTGGTTAACCCAGTTTGGAGCGGACAAGATCATCTTAAGTGCTGATGTAAAAAACGAAATAATCTCCATCGACGGCTGGCAAGAAAATTCATCTATCAACATCGTGACATTTCTTAAAGACTTTGTTCAAAAAGGTATTGAACATGTTACCTGTACCGATATCAGTACGGATGGTATGCTGACAGGTCCCAATATAGAACTGTATAAAAAAATTCTCCTGACCTTTCCTCAGCTCCACTTGATAGCCAGCGGCGGAGTAAGTTCCCTCGAAGATTTGCAGGAGCTTAAACGGATTGGAGTAGATGGTGTCATTGTAGGCAAAGCGATCTATGAAGGGAAGATCTCTTTGAATGATTTTAAAGAAATTTAAGATGTTAACAAAACGGATTATTCCCTGCCTGGATATAAAAGATGGACGTACGGTTAAAGGGGTGAATTTTGTGAACATACGCGATGCCGGTGATCCGGTGGAGCTAGGATCTTTGTATACGCAGCAGGGGGCAGATGAACTCGTGTTCCTGGATATCTCCGCTACCAACGAGCAACGCAAAACTTTTGCATCTTTGGTAAAGGATATTGCCCGCCACATCAACATTCCGTTTACTGTTGGCGGGGGCATCAGTAGTGTTGCCGATGTGGCACCATTACTGGAAGCCGGTGCAGATAAAGTAAGTGTTAATTCCGCGGCCGTTCGAAATCCTCAACTGATTGATGAACTATCAAAAGCATTCGGTGCACAGTGTATTGTGCTGGCCATTGACGCACGGAAAATTGACAATGCCTGGACAGTTCACACACATGGTGGGAAAAACCCGACTGACAAAAAACTATTTACCTGGGCGAGGGAGGGCCAGGAACGCGGAGCTGGAGAAATCCTATTCACCAGTATGGATCACGATGGAACGAAAAATGGTTTTGCCATTGATCCACTTCGAAAGCTTCATGAGCTTCTACAGATCCCGTTAATCGCCTCTGGCGGCGCGGGAAAT
>Ga0184629_10000492_pt1 | contig 17742 bp, 15 predicted proteins | sample PLM4_32_b1_FD_133158 | JGI IMG/M metagenome (GOLD analysis project Ga0184629, IMG submission 133158) | Groundwater sediment microbial communities from an aquifer in East River, Colorado, USA - PLM4_32_b1 | ecosystem: Environmental > Terrestrial > Soil > Riparian zone | place: USA: East River... | reverse complement strand
GCAGGCTTCATGGAGCGCTACCCGGAGGCGATGCAACCCATTGCGCGGCCGGAGGGTGATTCCCGCGCGCGTTACGGTACGAACATGCTGCCGGCCGATTACATGCCGCAATCGCTCACGACACCGGTGTTCTGCTATCCCTACGCGCGCACGCGCGAGGCGCTCGAGCAGTTGCGCCGCGCCGGCGACGCGCACCCTTGCCACGGGCTGAAGCTCCAGTACTCCAACCCCGCGACCGGCGGTTACCCGATGCCCACCATCGGCGCGTTCGTCCAGCTATTGCATAAAGACTTTCGCGGCAAGCCTTACCGTACTACCGACGGCACGGTTTATTGCGCGGTCGAGGGCCGCGGCCGCACCCGCATCGACGGCAAGGTGCTCGAATGGCAGGAGCAGGACGTGTTCGTCGCTCCGTCATGGAGCCGCGTGCAGCACGAAGCCGACGCCGATTCCGTCCTGTTCAGCTTCTCCGACCGCCCGGCGCAGAAAGCGCTCGGGCTGTGGCGCGAGCAGGTTCCGTGTCCGGATTGAACCGCCAAGGCGCAGAAAGAAACAACCGGCCGTAATGGAAATACAATCCATTTACGATTCACCATTCACTATTCACGAATTTGAAGCTATACACCTTCTTCCGCAGCTCCGCAGCCTACCGCGTCCGCATCGCGCTCAACCTCAAGGGCCTGGACTACGAGCCGGTCCCGGTACACCTCAGCCGCGGCGGCGGCGAGCAGCTCGCTCCCGCTTACCGCGCGCTGAACCCGCAGTCGCTGGTGCCGGTGCTGCAGGATGGCAAGCACGTGCTTGCGCAGTCGCTCGCCATAATGGAATACCTGGAGGAAGTTCACCCACTGCCGCCGCTCCTGCCGAAAACTCCCGCGGCGCGGGCGCGGGTGCGCGCGCTGGCGCTGGCAGTGGCCTGCGACCTGCATCCGCTGAACAACCTGCGGGTGCTCAATTACCTGTCCGGCCCCATGGGCCTGGGCGACGACGCCAAACGGACGTGGTATCACCACTGGATCGCGCTGGGACTGGGTGCGCTCGAGGCGAGGCTCGCCGCAGACGGTGAAACCGGATCGTTCTGCCACGGCGATGCGCCCGGCTTCGCCGACTGCTGCCTGGTGCCGCAGCTCGCCAATGCCTACCGCTTCAAGTGCGACGTGTCGCCGTACCCGACCCTCCTGAAAATCGAGAAAAACTGCCAGGCACTGGAGGCGTTCCAGCGTGCGGCGCCGGACGAACAGCCCGACGCGGAGTGAATGCACGGCATGCTGCCGGGCATTCATCCGTGACTGCGACTCTGCTCAGTCAGCGGTGATGTTCCCCGCCTTGATGATCCTGGCGTATTTATCGAGCTCGCGCTTGAAGTACTCCGCGAGTTCCGCCGGCGTGCTCCCAACCGGGTCTCCACCCTCTTTCACGATGAAATCCCTGAGGTCGGGCGCCTTGAGCGCCTTGAGTATCTCGGCATTCAGCCTGGCCACGATCTCCTTCGGCGTTCCCGCCGGGAAAAACATCGCGTACCAATTGTCGGACTCGAAGCCGGGGTAGATCGAGGCCATGGTCGGCAGGTCCGGGAATGCGCCGGACCTCTTTGCGGTGGTGACGGCGAGCGCGCGCACCTTGCCCTGCTTGATGAAGGGCTGGGCGGCAAGCGCGGTCGCGAACTGGAAGTCCACTTCGCCGGAGACCATCGCGGCAATTGCGGGACCACCTCCTTTGTACGCGATATGCTCGAGCTTCGCACCCGCGAACTGCTTGAGCATCTCGAGCGAAAGATGGCTGGTGGTGCCAGCGCCGTTGGAAGCGCCGTTCAGCCCGCCCTTCTGGCGCGCAGTCAGGGCCACCAGTTCCTGCGGCGTCTTCGCCGGCACGCTGGGATGCACCACCAGCACCAGCGGCACGGAGGAAACCCAGCTGACCGGCACCAGGTCCTTCAGCGGATCGAACGCGATCTTCTTGTAAAAGCTGACGTTCACCGAGAGCGACGCGGTGGTGAACAGGATGCTGTAGCCGTCGGCCGGCGACCTGGCGATCAGCTCGGCGCCGATCAGGCCGCTCGCGCCGGCGCGGTTCTCGACCACAAAGGTCTGGCCCATGCTGTCGTAGAACTTTCTCGCCAGCAGCCGTCCCTGGATATCGGTGCCGCCGCCCGGGGCGAAGGGAACGAGGATGCGCACCGGCTTCACCGGCCACGATTGGGCGCAAACGGCGCCGCCCAGTATCAGGCCGAGGCCCGCGACTGCGAGCTGCAGTGATCTTCGCTTGTTCATTGACTTGCTTCCTCGTGCAGTTGCATTGATGGATTTCATTTTCTTTTGCGTCGCGAACCGGGATGGAGTCTAGAATAAAGCCCGGACCCGCGTCAATTTCAGCGGCGCGCTGAATGCTCGGGCAGTGCCGCGGATTGCGGCCCGCGCGGCCCACACCCTATACTAGATGTTTTGTCAGGCTTAGGTCGGGCAAACTCCTCCTCCCTCCCGGACCGAACCAAATGGATTTCAGCATCAGTGACGAGCAGCGCGCGTTCGTAGACAGCGTGCGCCGCGTGTGTCAGAAGGACTTCAAGAGTCGGGCGATCCGCTATCTCGACGGCACCTGGCCGGCGGAGAACATGAAGCAACTGGCCGACCTCGGCGTGCTCGGCATGTCGGTGCCGCAGGAATATGGCGGATCCGGCCTCGGCATCCTCGACACCGTGCTGGTGCTCGAGGAAATCGGCAAAGTGTGCTATGTGACGGCGATGGCGGCGCTGGGTGAACTCGGCGTGCAGACCCGCGTCATCTCCACCTACGCGCCCGAGTCGATCAAGCGCCGCATCCTGCCCCGCGTCGCGACCGGCGAGGCGATCCTCGCCATCTGCATGACCGAGCCCAACGCCGGCACCGACGTGCCCAGTTACACCACCAACACCGACATCAAGAGCGACAAAGTAGTAGTCAACGGCGTGAAGACGCTGATTTCGCGCGCCGACATCGCGGAGATGTTGGTGGTGTTCACGCGGGTCAACAAGGTGCCCGGTGCCAAAGGCATCGGCTGCGTGCTGGTGCCGGGCGGAGCGAAGGGCATGACCGTCAGGTCGAGCTTCCACACCATGGGCGGCGAGTACCTGTCCGAGGTTGTCTTCGACAACGTCGAACTGCCGCTGGAAAACCTGGTGCTGAAGGAAGACGGCATGAGAAAGCTCCTGTCCGCGTTCAACACCCAGCGCTGCCTCAATCCAGCAATCTGCCTGGGACTGGCCGAGGGCGCCCTGGAGGAGGCCGTGCGCTACATGCGCGACCGCTCCGCGTTCGGGCAGAAGATCGGCGATTTCCAGGGCTTGCGCTGGAAGGTCGCCGACATGTATGTCGAAATCGAGGCGGCGCGCGGACTGCTCTACCGCGCCGCCGTCAGCGGCGACCAGTTTCCCGATCCCACGCTCGCGGCAATGGCCAAGATCTACTGCAACGAGATGAGCATACGGGTGACATCAGAGGCGATCCAGGTCCACGGCGGCTACGGCTTCACCGACGAGTTCCCGGTCTCGCGTTACTTCCGCGGCACGCGCTACGGCAGCCTCGGCGGCGGCACCACCGAAACCCTGCGCAACCTGGTCGGCAAGAAGCTGGTCGAGCAGATGGACCTCGCCACCGGCGTGCTCGGCATGGGGATGTATTAGCCATGACCAGTGACCAGTGATTTGACGAAACGAGCGGGATTGATGTTCTGCCGGTCACCGATCACCGGTCACCGGTCACGCTGCAGCTAGTAAGTCGGCTTGGCCCGGTAGTAGCGGTCGCGGTCGATGGACTTGACCGTGACCTTCTCGACGCGGCCGCTGCGCAGCACCTCGAGCGGGACTTCGACGCCCGCCTCCCCGGTCTTCCACAACTTGGTGTAGAAATCGGCCTGGCCCCCGATGGTCTGCCCGCCGATGCCGACGATGACGTCGCCGGAGCGAATGCTGGCATCCTCGGCCGGGCCTTCCGAGGAAACCCGCGTGACGATCACGTTGCCCTGCACTTCCTGGGTATTGATGCCGATCCACGGGCGCGGGCGCGCCGAGGACCTGCCGGTCGCGATGAGGTCGCCCAGCAGGGGTTTCAGCAGGTCTATCGGCACGAACAGGTTGCCGGGCACCGGCGTGCGCGTGCCCATAGCGTCGTTGATCACCAGCGACCCGATGCCGAGCAGCTTGCCTTCGCGGTTGAGCAGCGCCGCGCCGCTCCAGTTGACCGTGGCCGGCGCCGTGTAAATCGCCTCGTCGAGCAGGTATTCCCAGTAGCCGACGAAGGGCCGGCGCGAAACCACGTACGCCGGCGCCACCCCGTCGAAGCCGACGATCAGCACCATCTCGCGCTCGGCGATGCTGGCGGACTGCCCGAATTGCACCGGCTTCACCGGCAGCGGGCGCAATGCCTTGAGCAGCCCGAAGCCGGTGGCGCTGTCATAACCGACGATGGTGGCCGGGAACGAACGGCCGTCGGTGGTGGACAACTCAACCGTTTCGGCCTCGACGATCAGGTAGCCGATGGTCAGCACCAGCCCGTCGGAGTCAATGACCACGCCGGTGCCTTCGCGTTGCGGGCCGAGCGAGCGGCTGGTGCGCGCGTTGGCAACGGCCTTGCTTTTCACCTTGACCACCGAGAGAGCGTCGACAGTGAGCTCTGGCTGGGTGCGGCCGGCCGGCGGAACAGCCTCGGGACCGGGCTGTGCCACTGCCGCCGTCGACACAGCGACACCCGCGGCGATCAAGCACGCTACCAACACGCCCCCCGCTTTGATCTTCATTGTTGCACCTCCCATAGACGCCAATCCCCATATCCTACGACCATTCGGCGTACTTGGTAATAGTCAATATTCACGCCGACAGCGGCGCGCGCCGGTACACACCGTAACTTTCCCGGCCGGCCCTTCATTCCAGGATTGTGCAATCTGTTCCCGGCGCCAGCCCACCGTTACGGCCGGGCATGCTTGAATTACAATTGGGCTTTCCCCCGGGGAGTGAACAGTGGAAATGGGATTGAAAGGCAAGGTCGCCGTTGTCACGGGCGCCACTGAAGGCATCGGCCGCGCGACGGCGCTCAAGCTGGGGCAGGAAGGCGCGAAAGTCGCGATCTGCGCGCGGCGGCAGGAACCGCTCGACAAGACGGCGGCGGAAATCAGGAAGGCCGGCGGCGAAGTTCTGGCCGTTTCCGCCGACATGAGCAAGGTCGCCGACATTGAGCGCTTCATGAAAGCCGTCGTCGACCGCTTCGGCCGCATCGACATCCTCGTCAACAACGCCGGCACCTCCGCGCGCGGCAAGTTTCTCGAAGTCGACGACAAGACCTGGAGCGCGGATATCGAGCTGAAAGTGTTCGGTGCGATACGGTGCACGCGCCTCGCGGTGCCGCACATGAAGAAGAACGGCGGCGGCCGCGTCGTCAATATCACTATCTCGAGTGCCAAGCAGCCCGGCGCGGAATCCATGCCAACCTCGGTCTCGCGCGCCGCGGGCCTCGCCATCACCAAGGCGCTGTCGAAGGAATTCGCGCCGGACAATATCCGCGTCAACACGGTCTGCATCGGCAAGATCAAGTCGGGCCAGCACGAGCGGCGCTATACCCGGGAAGGAAAAAGCGCCGATGCGTACTATAAGGAAGTGTCCAAGGACATTCCGCTTGGGCGCGTCGGGGAGGCGGAGGAAGTAGCGAATGTCATCACCTTCCTGGTCTCGGATGCAGCAAGCTACGTCACCGGCACCAGCGTCAACCTCGACGGCGGCATATCCGGGACGCTATGAGTTCCATCGCGCGCGTGCTGCTGCTGTGCGCCTGCGCGGCCGGCGCCGCACAGGCGCAGGACTACCCCGCCAGGTCGCTGCGACTGATCGTTCCATTTCCGCCCGGCGGCGGCAACGACACCATCGCACGGCTCATGGGGCAGAAGCTCGCCCCGGCGCTCGGCCAGCAGGTGCTGGTGGACAACCGGCCGGGCGCCGGCGGCACCATCGGTGCCGAACTCGCGGCCAAGGCGCCGGCCGACGGCTATACGCTTTTCCTCGCAGGCGTGGCGAGCCACGGCATCAATCCCAACTTGCGCAAGAAGCTGCCCTACGACCCGGTACGCGATTTTCACGGCGTGAGCCTGATTGCGTCAGCACCGTTGCTGGTGGTGGTGCACCCGTCGCTGCCGGTCACCTCGGTGAAGCAGCTGGTTGCGCTCGCCGGGGCCAAGCCCAACGCCATCAACTACGCTTCGAACGGTCCGGGCAGCTCCTCCCACCTGGCCGTCGAATTGTTCGGGATGATGACCGGGACCAGCCTGGTGCACATCCCATACAAGGGAGTGGCGCTGGCGCTCACCGACCTCATGTCCGGCCAGGTGCAACTCGCGTTTTCCAGCGCGGTCACCATGCTGCCGCAGGTGAAGGCCGGCAAGCTGCGCGCTATCGCCATGACCGGCGCGCAGCGCTCGCAGGCTATACCCAACGTCCCGACCGTCGCCGAGGCCGGTGTGCCCGGCTACGAGACAGGATCGTGGTACGGCATCGTGGTACCAGCCAAGACGCCGCGCCCAGCAATCGAACGCCTGTCGCGGGAGGTCGCCGCCGCTACTCGATCCGCGGAGATTACCGGCAAGCTGGTCGAGGAGGCGGTGATCCCTGTCGGCAGCACCGCGGACGAATTCGACGCCCATATCAGGCGCGAGCTTGCGCGCTGGGCACAGGTCATCGCGAAAGCCGGCATCAGAGAGGAATAAGGATTTTGCCGGATTCTGGTCCGGCGCCATCCCGAATCAATCGCGAATCGCCGGGAAGAAGCACTGCGGCCGCTTGACCGTTTTCAGCGGTTCCCGAAAAAAAGGTCGCCATACGGCGACCTTTTTATGGTGCTGCTGGCGTGAATCGAACACGCGACCTCATGATTACGAATCAAGCGCTCTACCAACTGAGCTACAGCAGCTTAGGAATTTGCCGGGCTGACGCCCGCCAAATTCCTTACACAATACACCCTTCGAACTCGGAATTCCTGGATTCCCACCACGACCGGAATCACGGCGCCACTATCGATCAGTGGTACCGTAAGCCCGCATGCTCTGCCGCCACCACACCCGACTCCATTCGCTTCAACCGGAGGCTCGGCCACGCGAGATTCATGCGGGCTTGCGGACACGGACGATGATGTCCACGCCCTCGGTGACCATGCCTTCCGGCAGCGGCGGCAGACCCGAGATCCCGATCGCGCTGGCATCGATGTCGGTCAGTTCGCCGGTGTCGATGTTGTACAAATGGTGATGCGGCTCGGTGTTGGGATCGTAGAACACTTTGCTGGGATCCACGATCACCTCGCGAATCAGGCGCTGTTCGAGGAACAGGTTGAGCGTGTTATAAACCGTCGCCTTCGACGTCTCCGAATGCCGATCATTGACAATCGCCAATATCTGGTCGGCTGACAGGTGTTCCTGGCGCGAAAACAGCGCGTTGGCGATTTCGATCCGCTGGTGCGTCGGATTCACGCCGTGCCGACGCAGTAATTCTGGCAGGTTATCCCGCGTGTAAGGCATTGGCTTCATTTGATTTATCATTTTAGACGACTATTTGGACCAAGTCTAATTGTGCCCTTTGTCACCCGCCCGGAATGCCGCCGCCCGCGCATCCTGCCAGCCGCCCGCGCTCCCCTCTGAAGGCGGCAATTCAGGCCACCTCCGATGTCACAGTGCAGCGCGAGTCCGCTTCGACTCAAATACCCGGGTGTGAAAAAAAGCACGCGCTAGAAGTTGTTGTCGGGCTCATGCATGAAAAACTCCTCAGGGCAGTAATTCACACCGACCCGTTCGTTCCCCGGTAACGGCCTCTGGTCGGACGAAGTTGGATTCCAGTCTGGAAACCCTCTATCTTTCCTCACGCTTAAAGGAGCGAGCAATGAAGCAACCACGCGGATTCACGCTGATCGAACTGATGATCACGATCGCCATCATCGCCATCCTGGCGGCCATCGCGCTGCCGGCATACAACGATTACGTGCAGCGCGCGAAGCTCGTCGAGGCCTTCACCGGGCTCGCCGATTTCCGCGTGCGCATGGAGCAGTACTACCAGGACAATCGCAAGTACGACGGCCCTGCTCCCGGTCTTGACGGCTGCGGCGCGACGGCGCCGAACTCGAAGTATTTCGATTTCGAATGCGCGCCGAGCGTCTCGCCATCGCAGACCTACATGGTGACCGCCAAAGGCAAGGCAAGCGAGAACCTTGCCGCTTTCAACTTCACATTAAACGAAAGGAATGATCGCGCCACGACGACGGTGGGCACGGGCTGGAGTGGCGCGGGCAGCGCCTGCTGGGTGCGGCGCAAAGACGGCAGCTGCTGACATGACCATCAACAAGATGACCGGTTTCACGCTCATCGAGCTGGTGACCGTGGTCACGATCCTGTCGATCATGATCTTCCTCGCCCTGCCGAACTTCAACGTATGGCTGCAAAACACGCAGATCCGCACCGCCGGGGAAGCCATCTTGAACGGGCTGCAGCTTGCGCGGGCCGAAGCGGTGCGCCGCAACGTCAACGTCGAGCTGAGGATGGACCTGTCCTCCGGCTGGACCGCCAGGCTGCCCGATACCGGCGAAGTCATTCAGACGCGGCTCGCCGGGGAAGGATCGTCGGCCGCGCTGGTCACCATTACGCCGCTCGGCGCCAATACGGTTACTTTCAATAGCCTGGGCACCATCGCGGCCAACGCCAACGGCTCGAACCCGGTTTCCGAATTCAAGATCGACTCGATTTCGCTCGCGGCAACGGACAGCCGGGAGCTGTGCATCCTGATCAGGACCGGCGGGAACATCCGGATGTGCGACCCTCAGGTGGCTTCGACCGATACACGCTCGTGCGGGGCCGCGATACCGGCCGGTTGTCTGTAAGCGGCGGCAGCATGGAGAAAATCATGCATCTCTCACCAACAACAGGCACGCAGCAAAGGGGCGCCACGCTGCTCGAAGCGCTGATCGGCATACTCATCTTCTCGGTCGGCATCCTGGCGCTGGTCGGCATGCAGGCTCTTGCGATCAAGCAGATGACGGACGCCAAGTACCGCAGCGACGCGGGGTTTTTCGCCAACGAGATCATCGGCCATATGTGGGTGAACCGCAGCAACCTGAGTTTGTACGAGTTTACCGGGACCGGCACGCCGCCCGCAGCGCTCGATAGCTGGGTCACCAGCATCCGGAACGGGCTTCCCGGCGTCACCGCCACGGCAAATCTTCCGGTCGTCGCCGTAGCGGGCACCACGGTCACGGTCACGGTCCGCTGGCAGGTGCCGGGCGGTTCCACGGCGCACCGTCACATCACGATGGCCTACATCAACGGTTGAGCCATGAACAAGATATCAACCAAGAAAAATGCAACTCGCGGGCGCTCCCGCGGCTTGAGCCTGGTCGAACTTCTGGTCGCGTCCGCGATCGGCATCATCGCGAGCCTCGCGATCTTCCAGGTATTCGCGGTATTCGAAGGGCAGAAACGCACCACCACTTCCGGCGGCGAAGCCCAGACCAACGGCACGCTCGCGCTTTTTTCGGTCGAGCGCGAGGTGCGCTTGTCAGGCTACGGGTTCAACTCATCCGACCTGGTGGGCTGTACGGCGCAGGGCTGGGACCAGCAGACCGGCACCGCGATCGCGCCGTGGACTCTGGCACCCGTCGTCATTACCCAGGGCGCCGGCAGCACGCCGGGCGTGGCCGGTTCGCCGGACACCATCATGTTGATGTATGGCAGCGGCGACCGGCTCCCAGCGCCCGTGACTATCGGTGTCAGCAGCCTTGGAACTACCGATGATTTCTTCAAGATCTTCAATCCCTTCGGAATCATGCGGGGGGACATAGTGATGTTTGCCGAAGCTGGGCAACCGTGCACGCTGGCACAGGTCAACGAAATTCCTCCGGCAACCGGCGACAGCACCAAGTTCAACGTTCAACCCGGCACGTACTTGAATGCCTCCGGTGCCCCGGTGCCCACGCGCTATAACAATCCCGCGGGATTGGGAACCGCTTATACCACCAACGGCAAGATATTCAACCTCGGCAGCGTGCTGACCGTCAAGACCTTGTCGGTACAGAACGCGCAACTGGTGTCGCAGCCGCTTGCGTCGGCGACGGCCACGCCGATCTTCGACGGAATTGCCCAACTGCAGGCGCAATACGGGAAAGACAACAACAACGACGGCATGGTGGATGTGTTCGATGAAATCACCCCCATTAATACCGCCGGCTGGGCCGCCGTACTGGCGGTGCGCATCGCAATCGTCGCGCGCTCTAGTCTCTATGAGAAGGATCAAGTGAGTCCGGCGACGATCCGCCTGTGGGAGGATTCCGCGGCCACGCCGACGACCACCGGACCGGTATGGACGCTCACCGCCGACGAACGGCATTACCGCTACAAGGTGTTCCAGACGGTGGTCCCGCTGCGCAACATGATCTGGAGGCCCCAATAATGTCGCAATCGAGAATAATTCTGCGGCCCGGTGCTCCGGTCCCATCGCGCGCGCGCGGCGCGGTGCTGTTCATCGCCCTCATCGTCCTGGTCGCGATGACGCTGGCCGGTATCGCCATCATGCGCTCGGTGGACACCGCAACGCTGATCGCCGGCAACCTCGCCTTCAAGCAGGGCACGGTCCAGTCCTCGGATAACGGCGTCGAGGTTGCTTACCAGTGGCTGCTCACGAACCGCGCAGCGCTGAGCCTCAGCAATGCCGGGCAAGGGTACAACTCCGCCATCGCCAGCCCGACCTGGACCAATCCCGCGACGTGGGCTTCCGCGGTCACGGTAGGCACGGACGCGGCCGGTAACACGATCTCGTACCAGATACACCGCATGTGCAATTGCGCGGATATTCCATACAACGGCGTCTGCGCGGTAACCGCGCTGTCCAACCAGTGCGCGCTGGACAACCCGGCTGCTGCGACGGCGCCGCCTGCGCCGGGCGAAGGAGAAAGCTTCACGGTCGGCGCGCCGGGCTATCTGCAGGATCCGAAGGTGTATTACCGCGTTACCGTGCGCAGCCAGGGTCCGCGCAGCACCGTGAGCTTCATACAGGCAATGGTTGCGATCGCGCTCTGACGCACGCCGAACATTAATGGAGAGCAACATGAAACACCTGAACTCCGTCCGCTTCCTGTCCCTTTCGCTAGCCGTGGCGGCGACGCTCGCGTTGCCGTCCGTGCCCGCCGGCGCGGCGCAGACCGACATCTCGCAAGTGCCGCTCGGCACCGCCTCCTCGACCGCGGTGCTGCCCAATCTCATGTTCATACTCGACGATTCGGGCAGCATGGGCCGGCAGGTCATGCCGGATAACGTGAACGACAATAACACCTGCAAGAGCTATCGCTGGGAGTCCTCCGGCTCGACCAGCACCAACTGCGCGCTGGACAACGGCACCGATCTGGTTTCTCCAACGGAGGACAACGTACGGCACGTCCCGACACAACCATGGTTCGTGGGACCGCCGGCGTTCGCCGCCGAGTTCAATACCATCTATTACAACCCGCTGATCACCTACAAGCCGGGCAAGGATCGGGTCGGCGCCGTTATGCCAAGCTTCGGTTCGCCCTGGACCGCGGTCAAGGTCAACCCTTACGTCAGCACCAATACGTTCAATCTCACCACCCAGTACCCGGAAGCAGTGTTCTGCACTGCTTCGGGTTCGACTGCTACCAGCGCAACCGCCTGCCGGAGAAACGGCTACGGGTCCGATGCGACTACGCAGTTCACGACGCTGCTGACCTCGTTCCGCTATCACAACAGTGCCACGGAACCGGGAGACGGAAGCGTTGGCTGGCCCGAATCTACCGACGGCACTGGATCGGGAGCGTTTCGATACGTCAGGATGCGTCTTGGCGGACCGTATTACTACACGATCCAGCCCCGGGAGTACTGCTCGGACGTCAACTTGTCAGGCGTAGCGACAAGCGCAGGCCCGCAGACCTGCGTGCTGTCGTCCGTCCCGTCTGGATTGAACACCATTCCGGCACCGGTCCGTTATTGCCAGAGCAGTGCGCTGGCAAGTCAGAATGCCGTGGTTACGGGCCTTACCGGCGGCACTGCGTCATGCCAGGCCAAGCTCGATGCTGCGCACACGTTCATGCGCTACGGCAACTTCGTCCGTGTGGACATCACGCCGTCGGTAGCCACTTACGGCGGCCGCCCCAACCGCACGGACTGCGCGGCGCGGCCGGTCTGCACCTACGACGAGGAAATGACCAACTTTGCGAACTGGTATGCGTACTACCACACGCGCATGCAGTCCATGAAGACCGCCGGCGGCCTGGCGTTCGCCGACATGGATGACCGCTACCGCATCGGCTTCGTGACCATCAACGCCTCGAGCAGCGCCAAGTATCTCAAAATCGACAAGTTCGAGCCGGTTCACAAGGGCAACTGGTACGACAAGTTCTACAGCCAGACGCCAAACAGCACCACGCCGCTGCGGCTGGCGCTCTCCCGCGTCGGACGTCATTACGCCGGCATGACCAATGGCATCAACAGCTTCATGCCGGACGACCCGATCCAGTTCTCCTGCCAGCGCAACTTCGCGCTGCTCACCACCGACGGCTACTGGAACGGCCCCGGCGGCGAGAAGCTCGACGGCACCACCGACATGGACAACCAGGACAACGTGACCGAGACGTTCGTGAGCCGCCCCACCGTAACGCTCGACGGGTTCGGCACGACCACCGTCTCCAGCAGCACGGACCGGGCGCTGGAGCAGGTCGTGTGCACCGGGACCGCGGCTGGCAGCGCCAATTTTACCGGCACGCCTGATACCACCTGCGGATGCTCGAACAACTTCAAGCGCGTCAAGCAGAGAACGCTCGATACCTTCACCAGCACGACGTCGGTTGACGGTGTCGCCGGCACCCCGACTCCCGGCACCTCCGCCACCTTCCAGGACATCACGGCGTGCGGCGCGACGGTCTTCACCAGGACGTGGCTGGTCACGGAAGTGGAACTCGACCGTTGCACGGGCAGCGCCAGTACCGACTTCACCAACGGCAGCGCGAGCAACGCCGGCGGCGAAACCGCCTGCGGCTGCGGGGGCACCAACCGCCGCATCTGGCAGCGGACGCTGACCTATAACCGGACCCAGCAGATCGTCGATGGCGTCGGCCAGCCGACGGTCAACGGCACGATACTCACCCAGAACTTTGCCGCCCAGACCGGCTGCGGAACGGGGTCGAACCCCAGCCAGACGCCCGTCATCACTCTGGGTGCGCCGTCCGATTCGGCGCCCAGCGGATCGACGATCACGACCGCCAGTTTTACGATCAGTCCGAACCCGACCTTCACCACCGGCATCACGTCGACCAGCGCCACGCCCGGCGGCTTTGGCAACACGCTTGCCGACGTCGCGATGTACTACTACAAGAACGACCTGCGCACCACCGGGCCGCTCTCGATCACCAAAAACGACGTGAAGACGACGTCGAAGGACACGGCGTCGCACCAGCACATGGTCACCTTCACGCTGGGCCTGGGACTGGACGGCCTGATGAATTACAAGGATGACTACGAGACGGCGACGGGCGGTGATTTCGACGCGATACGCACCGGCGCGACGGGCTGCTCCTTCAGCGGCGCCGGCACCTGCAACTGGCCGCAGCCGGTGGCCGATGCCCCCACGGCGCTCGACGACCTGTGGCACGCGGCGGTGAACGGGCGCGGCCTCTATTTCAGCGCGAAGGACCCGAACGCGCTGCAAACCGGGCTTACCAAGGCCCTGGCCGCGATCAACGCCGCAACCGGCGCTGCGGCGTCCTCGGCGACCAGCACGCCGAACCTGACGCCGACCGACAACCTCATCTACAGCTCGACCTACCGCACGGTCAACTGGGACGGCGAGATCATCGCGGAACGTATCGACGTGGTCACCGGCGATGTGCTGCCCGGCAATGCGTGGCCGGGGGGCTCGGCTGGCGTCCAGCTCAACGCGAGAACGACGGCGTCGACCGACAATAGGGACATATTCACTCTGGATCCCACCGATGGGAGCCGCCGGCTCAAGGAGTTCCGTTACGGCACGCTCACGGGTCCCGAGCCGGAGTGGTTCGACAATCAGTGCACCGACGCGCCCACCGTATGGCCGCAGTGCGGCCCGTTGTCGGCGACCGACCTGACCGTCGCCAATAGCGGGGACAACCTGGTCAACTGGCTGCGCGGGCAGCGGCAGCACGAGACCACGTACTTCCGCAGGCGCGATAACATCATGGGCGATACCGTCAACTCCAAGCCCGCCTACCTCGGCAAGCCCAGCCTGAGCTACGGCGACGCCGTAACGCCGGACTACCCCTCGTTCAAGTCGGGCCCGGCCGCGAGCCGCCCGCCGGTGCTGTTGATCTCCGCCAACGACGGCATGCTGCACGCGTTTCACGGCGGCACGGTCAATGCATTGGGCGCTGTTACTGACGGCGGACAGGAGTTGTGGGCCTACGTGCCGCGCATGCTGATGCCCGAGTTGTACAAGCTCGCGGCGACCAACTACGACACCAATCACCGCTACTACGTGGACGGCTCGCCGGTCACCATGGACGTATTCCTCGGCGGCGCGTGGAAGACGATATTAGTGGGCGGGCTGAATGCCGGCGGGCGCGGATTCTATGCGCTCGACGTCACCAACCCGACCCCAACCGGAGTCAAGGCCCTGTGGGAAATCTGCGCGGATCCGGCGCTGTGCGCGATTTCCGATCCGGACATGGGCTACTCCTACGGCCAGGCGGTCATCACCAAGCGGCCCGGCGACGGCAAGTGGGTGGTCATCGTTTCCTCGGGCTACAACAACGTGTCTCCGGGTGACGGCGGGGGCTATCTCTACGTGCTCGATGCGGCCACCGGCGCCATTCTCAGCAAGACCGGCACTACCGTGGCCGGCACCAACGTGGGCGACACGACGACGCCGAGCGGCTTTGCCAAGATCGCCGGCTTCTCGGTCAACTTCTCGGTGAACAACACTACGCCCACCGTCTACGGCGGCGACCTGCTCGGCAACGTGTGGCGCTTCGACCTGTCCGCCAATGCCGCCACTCCGAGCGCCGTCACGGCGCAGCGCCTCGGCCGGGCGATGGACGGGACCGGCGCGGGCGCCAAGCCGCAGTCCATCACGACGAAGCCCGAGATCACGCGTTTCGATGCCGGTTTCAACGTGGTTTACTTCGCGACCGGACGCTTCATCGGCGCGTCCGATATCCCGGACCCGGCGTCGTTCACGCCGGCGCTCGACCTGGCGTATCAGCAGTCGGTGTACGCGGTGAAGGACACCGGGACCGACCTCGGCATACTCCGCTCCGCCGGCGCCAATCTCGTGCAGCAAACGCTGATCGTGATCGACTCGACCAGCCGCACGATTTCCAACAACTCGGTCACCTGGAGCACGCAGAACGGCTGGTACGTGGACTTGAACCCGGCCAGCGAATCGCCGGGCGAGCGGGTCAACATCGACATGCAGCTCGTGCGCGGCGTGCTACTGGTGGAGTCAAACGAACCGAACAACGATGCCTGCTCCAGCGGCGGCAACAGTTTCTTCTACCAGTTCGACTACAAGTCCGGATCGTACATCTCGAGCGCTCCCGGCGGAGTGGTCGGGATACTGCAGGGCCAGGCGCTCGCCGCCGGTTTCGTGGTCTACCGGCTGCCGAGCGGCCAGATGAAGTACACCGGCATCGACGTCACCGGCAAGAAGACGACCGGTGGCGTGAACCCGGGATCGGGCGGGTCGCTCGGCCGGCGCGTGTCCTGGCGCGAGTTGATGTAGAACTGCCCGGGCCGGTGGCAGGCGCAGGATGCCCGCCACCGGTTCCGGCCCAGGTCCGTCACCATGCTGAAAAGCCGGTCCGCCATCGTCGCCGCGGTTGCACTGACGGTATCCAGCCTCGGCCACGCCCAGGCCCCCGCCGCACCCGCGTCAGCCATGCACATCGCGCAGGCCTCGACTTCCAAGAAGGAGCCGCCGACGCGAGCGGCGCGTTCCAGTGAAGTGAAGGTTCGCGTGCTGTTGCTTACCGACAACAAGCAGTTCAAGAACGAAGAGGAATACATCGAGGTCGGCGGCGTGCGCTACATCCATTTCAGCTCGCCGCGACTGAAGGCGCGGGGTCGCCCGCTGGAAGAGCCCAATCTGCGCTACCCTACCGGCGAACTCAGCCAGAAAAACGGCGCAGTCGTCCTGCAGTTGCTGATCAGCGAGCAGGGTGTGCTGGAGCAGGCCGACGTGGTGTGCGCCGCCCCGCCATTCGAACGCAGCGCACGGGAAAGCGTGGCCGGGCTCAGGTTCCAGCCGGCCCTCGCCAAGGAGGGCCCTGTGAAAAGCTACATGCTGGTGGAATTCGGCTACGGCAAGGGGTTGCCGTGCGGCAGGATACCGGACTAATCCGGCCGGAACCCATCAGGCCAGGCCCTTCGGCAGCGGGAACTCCACCCTTTCGGCAATACCCGGCGACTCGATGGCGGATCCGGCGCCGAGCTGACAAAGCTTGTCGACCACCTGCTTCACCAGCACCTCGGGCGCCGACGCGCCCGCGGTCACTCCGACCACGCTCTTGCCGGCCACCCACTCGGGCTTGAGCTCGGTGGCGTCGTCCACCATGTAGGCCGCCACGCCCTGCTGCTCGGCGACCTCGCGCAGGCGGTTGGAGTTCGAGCTGTTGGGCGATCCCACCACGATCACCACTTCGCACTGCCGCGCCAGCGCCTTCACCGCGTCCTGGCGGTTCTGCGTGGCGTAGCAGATGTCGTCCTTCTTGGGACCAACGATGGCGGGAAAGCGCTCCTTCAGGGCGTTGATGGCGAGTTGCGCGTCGTCGATGGACAGCGTGGTCTGGGTGACGAAAGCGAGGTTGTTCTTGTCATCCACGTCGAGCCCGGCCACGTCCTCCGGCCGCTCGACGAGATGCATGCCGTTATCGCTTTGCCCCATCGTCCCTTCGACTTCCGGGTGGCCGCGATGGCCGATCATGACGACCTCGCGCCCGCGGCCGCGCATCTTCGCCACTTCCACATGCACCTTGGTCACCAGCGGGCAGGTGGCGTCGAATACCTTGAGCCCGCGAGCGTCGGCATCGCGACGCACCGCCTGCGACACGCCGTGGGCGCTGAAGATCACCGTCGAGCCCTCCGGCACCTCGGAGAGATTCTCGACGAACACGGCACCCTTTTCCCTCAGGTCCTGCACCACGAACTTGTTGTGCACGACCTCGTGGCGCACGTAGATCGGTGCGCCGCGCAGCTGCAGTGCGCGCTCCACGATCTCGATCGCGCGGTCGACGCCGGCGCAGAAACCGCGGGGATTGGCGAGCACGACTTTCATCAGATATTCATTGGAAAGGTGGGTGCAAAATTATACGCTCCTCCCCTCATCCCTTATCCCGGGCTTTCGGGCGAAACGCGTCCCAGATCAGCAACGCCGCGCCGCAGCTGATTGCCGAGTCGGCCACGTTGAAGGCGGGCCAATGGTAGCCGTAGGCGTGAAAATCGAGGAAATCGATCACCGCGCCGTGCAGCACCCGGTCGATAACGTTGCCGACCGCCCCGGCCAGGACCAGCGACAGCGCCAGCGCGAACGGGCGCTGGTGCGCGTAGCGGCGCAGCAGGTAGACGATCCACACCGAGGCGACGAGCGCGATCCCGATGAAAAATCCGCGCTGCCAGCCCGCCGCGTCCGACAGGAAGCTGAAAGCAGCGCCGGGGTTGTAAACCAGTATCAGATTGAAGAAAAAGGTCACCGCGACGGCGCCACTGCCGGCGAGT
>Ga0184629_10000491_pt1 | contig 17747 bp, 17 predicted proteins | sample PLM4_32_b1_FD_133158 | JGI IMG/M metagenome (GOLD analysis project Ga0184629, IMG submission 133158) | Groundwater sediment microbial communities from an aquifer in East River, Colorado, USA - PLM4_32_b1 | ecosystem: Environmental > Terrestrial > Soil > Riparian zone | place: USA: East River... | reverse complement strand
GCGTGGCGGATCCACTACGACGACGTGCGCGCTTCGCTCCGAAACGCGTACTTCCAGGGCTGGGACTTGAACCCCGCGCAGCTTCCCACCCGTTATGCAGCGGTGTACGCGTTCTTCCTCGAGTCGCGCGCCGAGGCCGGGGCACGCCTCAAGGCGTTCGTCGACAAGGCGGCGCAGGCGACGCTGGTGGGCTCGACCTTCGACGACGCGGCGACCGGCCAGGGCCTGCTCAACTTCTTCCTGCGCGGGCTCTCCTGCGGCGCGCTCACCGAGGAGGAAGCGCTTGCGGCCGGCCTCTCGCTCGAGGAGCTGCGCGGGCGCTCGTTCGTGAAGATGCTGAACGCGCGCCGCGCGGCGGGACGGTAGCGGCGCGGTGAAGAGGCCGGGAGCCGCGCGGGCGCAACCGTCGCCCGCGGACGCGAAGCACGGGCGTGATGCGGGCGCTCGTGACGCCGAGGCGCGCGCTCCCCGAGCGCGTGATGTGCGCCCCGATGCCGGCGCCGGCGTCGACCCGGCGTCCTTCGAGAAGGTGCGCATGCGCAACGTGCCCGAAGGCTGGACCGCTTCGGTCCCGGTGACGCGCGCCGCGATGCTTCTGTGGCTCGCAGGGGCGATGGCGCTCGCGGCGTGGGGCTTGCGCGCCGCGGCCACAAGAGGGCGCGCCATTTCGGTTTGAGCCGCGCTGGCCGGCGGGAGCGCTTGCAGGCTGCCCGGCGGCATGACGCCCGGGCTTGCGGCGTGCATTGAGGGGGGGCGAAGAACGCGGTTCCGCCCGGCGCGGCGGGGCGGCTCGCCGCGGGGCTCCGGGCGGTCCCTATCTCGCCAGAATGCAGTCGATTCGCGCTTTCCCGGACCCCCCCCGCTCCGTCCGGGGCCCGCCCCCTGTCCGCGCCTCGAATGGCGGCCTTCTTGCCAATCACCCAGGCGCCGTTCCCTGGTCTCCTTCGCCCTCCGCGCCGCAGGCCGCGAGGCGGCGGGGGTCGCATCTCGCTCGATGGCGCCGTTCAGCTTCCGCGACGGCTTCGGACCGCGCTTCACGGATCCACCCACCACTGGAGGACTCATGGCTCGCAAGGTCATCCTCGGAACGCTTCTCATGGGCGCGCTGCTCGCTCCGCTCGCGAACGCCGCCACCACCGGGACGTCGAACGTCACGCTGGCGGCGAGCGCGGTCGCGCTCATCCAGATCACGGACGCGGCGATCACGCTCTCCCCGACCGCCACGGACTACGACAACGACTACGTCGAGGCGACGGGCGCAGCGGGCATCGACGTGGACGTCAAGACGAACTCGACCGGCGGAATGGCCCTGATGGTCCGGTGCGCGGACGCTTCGCCCCAGATCGCGCTCGCCGACATGCTGGTGCGCACGCCGACCGCGGCCGGCGCGGGTGGCAGCACGATCGCGAGCTACACGGCGATCACGGCGGCCAACCAGAACCTGTGGACCACCGGCGCGGTTCAGCACGCGTGGCTCACCGTGACCACGGACGTGCGGGTGCAGAACCTGATCAACTACAACGATACCTCGGGCGGCGGCGCCACGAACTACACGAACACGCTGACCTACACGGTGGTCTCGCAGTAGGGAGCCTCCTTGCCGCGCATTCGACTGATCGCGCTCCTGTGGAGCGTAGCCTTCATGGCGAGGGTCCCCGGCGCTCATGCCGGGATCCTCGCCCAGGTCGTCCCCGTCCGCTACAGCGTGACCGCGTCGCCCGGTGAGCCGGCCGGGCGCGACATCCTGCTGAGCAACCAGGGCAGCCAGCCCGTGATCGTGCGGGTGCGGCTGTCGGACTGGACGCTGAGCGATGACGGCGTGATGAAGCTCCTCCCGCCCGGCACCACCGCGAACACGCTCGACGGAAGGGTCGACTTCGATCCGGCGGAATTCTCCCTCGGGCCCGGCGAGAGCGGTCACGTGCACGTCACCCTCCGGATGCCGGCGGACGGCCCTGCCACGCTGTGGGGCGTGCTCCTGAGCGAGGTCCGTCCCGCCGTCGTCGAGCCTGCGCGCTTCGGACCGCGCGCGATCGCGGAGCTCGGCACCACGTTCTACCTGTCGCGCGTTCCTGCGGACCGGATCCGCCCGGAGGTCACCGGATTGGACGTCCGGCCGGTGGGCGCCGACTCGGTCGCGGTCACGCTCCGCGTCCGGAACGCGGGCGAGCGCCATCTCTACGTATCGGGCGAGATCGCGCTCACCGATTCCAGCCACGCCACGGTCAGGAAGGGCCCCCTCGGCAGCGGCGTCGTGCTGCCCGGCGGGGTCCGCAACTTCACATGGATGTCCGAAGCGGGCTTCGGTCCCGGACGCTACCTGGTCACCGCGACTCTCGACACCGGAGAGCCGGAGCTGACCGTGGGCGAAGCCACGTTCGTGTGGCCGCTGCCGGGAGCCGTGCCCCTGCCCCTGGCGGACAACCCGCCGCGCTAGCGTTTCTTCCGGCGCTCGTCTCCGCGGTCCTCATCACGAGCGCCTGGCCCGGCCCTGCCCGATCGGCTGCTTCCGCGGGCGCGAGCGCGGGCTCGCCGACCGTCGCAGCGTCATCGCCGACCCCGCTCTCACCGGGCGCCGCGGCCTCGCTCCCCGCGGCGCCTCCGCAGCCCGGCGTCATCGCAGCGGCCATGTCCGCGCCCGCGGGCGCCTCCTTCGCGGTCTCGAGCCCTTCGGGCTTCACGCTGCGCCGGGTGCCGAATCCGCGCTACCGGCCGCCGACCCTGGCGGCCCCGGCGCTCGGGATCGGCACGGTGGGGCCGCTGCGCGCGATCGATCACCTGCGCGTCCAGATCGCGCGGCGCGGCGCGGGTGGGGCCGCGCGCTATTCCGAGTGGGAGCTCTTCGCCGGCGAGCAGCGCCGCGATCACGACGCCCTGGAGTTCAGCGCGGCCGGCGAATCGCGATTCGGCCGCGCGGAGTTGCGGGCCGTCGCCCTGCACGCGCGCCTGGGGGAGATCGTCGCCGGCCTCGGCGACGTTCCGCACATCCCGCTCGGGCGGCTCGGCTCGCTCCAGCGGCTGCGCGGCTTGAGCGTTGCCAACCTGTCGCGCTCCGGAATCGCGTGGCGCGGCGTGAGCGGCGTTCCGACGCCGGTACCCGGACTCGTCACGCCGCGCATGGGGCTCGCGGGAGCGATGGTCGAGAATCTCAAGGTGGACGACTCCAGCACGTCGCTCACGCTGTTCGGGTTCGGCCGCGGCCGCGTCTCGCCCGCGATGGCGGCCACACCGGGCGACACGTTGGCGGGCGGAGGAGGCACCGCGACCGTGGACGTGAAGGCGCCCCTGCCGCTCGGCTGGCTCACATTCGCCGTGGGCGCGCAGCTCCACAATCTGGACGGAGCCCCGGGTCTCGCGGCGCAGCAGGGTCTGGGCTGGTCGCTGGGCACGCCGGTGTTCGTGCTCGCGATCAGCGACGAGCGCGCGACCGGCCGCGCGCGGCTGCTGCGCACCGACGGGCTCACGCCCGTCGCGCGGCGCGAGGACCGCTGGAACGCGCAGGCCCGCATGCTGCGCGGGCGGGTGGAGACGCACTTCTCCGGGGTCGTGCGCGAAGGCGGCGATCCCTCGATTGCGGCCCGGACCATGCAGCTCGGCGGGTCGGGAAGCTGGGGCGGATCGAGCTGGTACTCCGGGACCGACGTCTACTTCACGCGCCGCGTGCTGGAAGGCGTGGACGAGCGGCGCCTGAGCTTCTACTCCGGCCGGATCTCGAGCGCCGGCCACGCGCTGCTGCTGCGTTTCGATCGCAGCACCGACGACCTCGGCCGGGACGCCACGCAGGTGGGGGGCGAAGTGGCGGTCGCGCTCGCGCGCGGAGCGCGGATCAGCATCGAGCCCCGCTGCGCCTGGGACTCGAAGCAGGCACAGCAGGCGAACGCGGACCTGCGCGTGTCCTGGCCGTTCCAGAGCCTCGCCACGCGGCTCACCGGCTCCATCTCCTTCGGCGCGGAGCGCGGCGACGGCTTCCGTCCCGCGATGCGCGAGGCGGCGCTGGCCATCGCACTCGCCCCGCGCCCGCGCGACCGCGCGGACGTCGAGGTGCGGCGGCGCGACGAGGGGGGTGCTTCGTCGTACGAGACCACCGCCTCCTACGATCGCTCGGCCCAGCGCTACGAGAGCCTGCGCGGCGCGCGGGCGAACCGCGACGAGGGCCTGATCACGGTGCGTGTCGTGCGCAGCGGCGACCGCAACGGCGTGGCCGACGTCCTGGTCCTGCTCGACGGCAAGGAGTCCCGCTTCACGGACGCATCGGGAGTCGCGCACTTCGAGCGGGTGAATCCCGGCGTCCACCTGGTTTCGGTCGAGGAGCGCTCGCTGCCCGCCCTGCACCAGGTGACCTCATCGAGCCGGGTGTTCGTGACGGTCGAGCGCAACCAGGACACCGATCCCGTCACCTTCGAGATCGCGAGACCGATCCGGCGCACGAAGTTCTGAGCCCGGCCGCGCGACCCCGCGCGGATGTTCATCACCGAGTCTCCACAGGGGCGGGTCGTGGTCTCGGGGGCTGCGAGGCGCACTCTTCATACCATGCCCCTTTTCGGCGCTCGCAGAGCCGCGGAGGGCGCGAAACTCGGCGTGTTGCGATTCATTCTCCGCTCTGCGCGGAGAGCGCGCGTCGGCGAGCATCCTGGGCAGGTTGGCGCGCGGCTACAGGATCGGCGGGGAGGTAGCCGCGAACGCTTACGCGAAGTCGTCAAGGGGAACCTTTGCGCCCGCCTGGGAGCCTGGGTCCGTCCAGCCCTGCGCTCAGCTCCCGCGGTAGGTCGTGTATCCGAAGGGCGAGAGGAGGAGCGGCACGTGGTGGTGCCGCGAGGGGTCCGCGATCTCGAACGACACCACGACCTCGGGGTGGAACGCGGCGGTGCCCTGCGCGCGGAAGTACTCGCCGGTCCGGAACGTGAGGCGGTAGAGGCCGGGATCGATCCGGGTGCCCGGCGCGATGAAGTCCCGCACCCGGCCGTCGTCGTCGGTGACGCGATCGCCGAGCGAGGTCCAGCCGCGCTCGCCGCGCTGGATCTCGAGCCGCACGGCAACCGCCCGCGCCGGCAGGCCGCTCTTGAGATCCAGCACGTGCGTGGTGATCCCGCTCATCCGTCGGACTCCAGCAGCTTCGCAAGCCTGAGCCGCGTGATCTTCATCTGCTCCTCGGCCGCGATCCGGACCTCACGCTCGGGCGGATTCGGCATGCGCGCGCGCAGCAGGGCCAGCATCTCGTCCGCGCTCTTCCCGGTGGCGCAGACGATGAAAATATAGCCGAAGCGCTCCTCGTAGGCCCTGTTGCCCTCGGCGAGGGCGGCCAGCGCGCTCTCGCCCGCTGCCGCGGCGCCCCGCTGCTCCTCGCCCGCCCAGGCGGCCGATGACGCGTATTTCGCGCGCAGCGACGCCATGTCGCCGATGCGCGGATGGTGCGCGAACGCTTCGAGCCAGTCCGCGCGCTCGAGCCCGTCGAAGGCGCGCTCCGCCGCTGCGACGAGGGCCGCGCCGTCGCGCCAGGGGTGCGCTGCGCACACGCGCTCGACCCAGCGCCGCGCTCCGCAGCAGCGCTCGAGCGCCGCGCGCGCCGCGGCCTCGTCGAGCCGGTTGAGCTGATCGAGCGTCACGTGCGTCGCGCGAGCAGGCGCTCGCGGCGGACCCGCCGCCGGCCCATCATGCGGCCCCACGCTCGGAGAGCCGCCGCGCCAGCTCGCGCGTGAACCGGTAGCCGGTGAAGAGCGCGGCGGGCGTCGTGAACTCCTCCGGCGAATGGCTGATGCCGCCGCGGCTCGGCACGAACACCATGAGCGTGGGCACACCGGCGCGTGCGAACTCCATCGCGTCGTGGCCGGCGCCGCTGGTCATGCGCCGGTGCGGGAGGCTCAGCTCGCCCGCGAGCTTCGTGGCCTCGGCGGCGAGCGCGGGCGAGAGCGGCGTCGGCTCCTCCCCCGACGCGCGCTCGATCTCCACCTCCACGCCACGCCGGGTCGCGATCGCACGGCAACGCCGTCCCAGCTCGAGCCCCATCGCATCGAGCGCGGCGGCGCCGGGGTGCCGGACCTCGAGCCACAGCTCGCACTCGCCCGGCACGACGTTGAAGAGTCCGGGCGCCGGCCGCACGTTCCCCGCGGTCGCGACCGCGGGATGGTCCAGCTCGTGCGCCAGCGACTCGGCCGCGAGGATGATCTCTCCTGCAGCCGCCAGCGCATCGCGGCGCTCCCGCATGGGCGTTGTGCCCGAGTGACGCGCCTCGCCGCGCAGGCGGGCGATCAGCCGGCGATAGCCGGCGATGTGCTCGACGATGCCGATCGCGCCGCCCTCGCGCTCGAGCACCGGACCCTGCTCGATGTGAAGCTCGAGCATGGTCGCGGGCCGGAACGGGGGCCGGAACGGTTCTTCGCCCGCCGCGAGCGGCGCGGCACAACCCGCGGCCCGCGCCTCCTCCAGCGCCGCGCGCCACGAGACGCCGGCGATGTCCACGACCGCGTCCAGCTCAGCCGCCCGCACGTTTCCGAGCACGCTGCGCGCGCCCATCAGGTGCGCGCGGAAGCGGCTCTCCTCCTCCTCGCACGTGACGAATCCCACGACCGGGAGCTTGCCCGCTCCGCGCAGCTCGGCCGCGATCAGCATCCCGCTCACCGCGCCGTAGGCGCCGTCGAAGCGCCCGCCGCGGACGACCGAGTCGAGATGCGAGCCGACGAACAGCACGGGGCGCGCGGGCTCTTCGGGCTTCACCGCCGGATCGTGGAAGAAGAGATTGCCCGCCGCGTCGGCGGTGGCGGCGAGGCCGAGGGAGGCAGCGCGCTCGCGCAGCCAGCGGTGCGCCTCGCGCCACGCCGCGTCGTAGGCGAGCCGCGTGACCCCCGGCCCATCGCCCGTGAAGCGCGCGAGACCGTCCAGCGTCTCGACCAGCGTGTGTTCCGTGACTTCCATGGCAGTCTTCATGGATGCGGAACCCTATTCGATGCGTGGGTCGCGGGGAAGCAGGGGGCGCCCGGGCCGCGCCCCGGTGACCCGGCCGTCGCGACAGACCAACTCGCCCCGCACGTACGTCCGCCGCACGCGCCCCGTGAGCCTGCGGCCCGCGTAGGGCGTGAGCTTGTGACGCTGATGAAGCACCGCGGCGTCCACGGTCCATTCCTCCGCCGGATCCCATGCGACGAGATCGGCGTCGAGCCCCGGCGCGATCGCGCCCTTCGCGCCCTCGAGCCCCGCGAGGCGCGCGGGGCGCTCGCACATCCAGCGCGCGAGGTCGGCGGGCGTGAAGTCACGGGCGCGCGCCTCGGTCCACACCGCTGCGAGCGCGACCTCGAGCGAGGCGATCCCGCCCCAGGCGGCGAAGAAGTCGCCGCTCTCGATGCGCTTCATCTCCGGAGGGCACGGCGAGTGATCGGTGGCGACGAGATCGATCACACCCGCGCGCAGCGCCGACCACAGCGCCTCGCGGTTCTCGCGCTCGCGGATCGGCGGCGCGCACTTGAACGGCGTGGCGCCGTCCGCGATCTCCTCGGCCGCGAAGAAGAGATAGTGCGGGCAGGTCTCGACCGTCACCGCCAGCCTGCGCGCGCGCGCGTTGCGCAGGAGCGGCACGGCATCGGCCGCGGCGAGGTGCACGACATGCACGCGGCAGCCGGTCTCCTCGCAGAGCGCCAGCATCATCGCGATCGCCTCGCGCTCTGCAGCGCTCGGGCGCGCAGCGAGCCACGAGGCATGCGACCGCGGATTCCGCCAGGTCGCGGAGCGCGCAGCGGCCTCGATCGGACCCGGCAGCTCGGCGTGCACCAGCAGCGGCAGGCCGAGCTGCGCGATCCGCGGCATGGCCGCTCGCAAGTCCTGTTCGCTCGCGTGCGGGAACTCGTCCACGCCGGACGGCACGAGAAAACACTTGAACCCGCGCACCCCGGCCGCGGCCAGCCCCGAAAGCTCTCCCGCGTTCCCCGGCACGACGCCGCCCCAGAAGCCGACGTCCACGCTGCACTTGCCGGCGGCCGCCGTGCGCTTGGCCGCGAGCGCAGCCACGGTCGTGGTCGCCGGCACGCTGTTGAGCGGCATGTCCACGATCGTGGTGACGCCGCCCGCTGCCGCTGCGCGGGTCGCGGTCTCGAACCCCTCCCACTCGGCGCGCCCCGGCTCGTTCACGTGGACGTGCGTGTCCACGAGCCCGGGCATGAGAACGAGATCGCCCAGGTCCTCCGCGTCGAGCGCTGCCGCGTCCGCCGGGTGCAGCACGTCCGCGATGCGCCCCTCCCGCACGACGACCGCGGTGTCCTCGATGCCGCGCGGGGTCACCGTGCGGCGCGAGCGGAGTGCGAGCGTGTGAGGTGGCACGCCGCGCAGAATAGCCCAATCGCGACATCGCGACGGTGACGGAAGGCGCCGATGATATATTCCAGCGATGACCCGCGCGCACCGAGCCCCCCGCCGCCGCATCCAGCTCTCCCTGGCGCTCCTCCTTGCCCTCGTGGCGGGCTGCGCGCCCGCATCGCCCCCCGCCGCGCGCACCGCGGCCAGCGAAGCGCGCTACTTCGGCGACGTCACACCGCCCGCGGACGACGTGCTGCGCTTCAACCTCGGGGCCGAGCCCGAGATCTACGATCCGTCGTTCGCGGCGGGGCAGCCGGACGGGCGCGTCTGCCGCATCCTGTTCGAGGGTCTGACCCGGGAGGATCCGCAGACTCTGGCGCCTCGCCCGGGGCAGGCGTACCGCTGGGAGGTGAGCCCGGACGGGCTCACCTACACGTTCCACCTCCGGCCCGGCATCCGGTGGAGCGACGGAACGCCGGTGACGGCGGACGACTTCCGCTGGTCGTGGCTGCGGGTGCTCAAGCCCGAGAACGCGGCGCGCTATTCGGGCCTGCTCGCCCCGATCCGGAACGCCGTCGCCTACAACCAGCGTGAGATCCCCGACTCGAACGCGGTCGGGATCGTGGCGCGCGACGACAGCACGCTGATCGTAACGCTGGGGGAGCCCACCGCGTACTTCCTCTACCTCACGCAGTTCTACACCTACCTGCCGGTGCCGCGGCAGGCGATCGCGCGGCACGGCGACCGCTGGACACGGCCGGGCAACATCGTGTCCAACGGCGCGTTCACGCTGCGCCAGTGGCGGCAGAACAATCGCTTCGAGTTCGCGAAGAATCCCCGCTACTGGGACGCGGCCCACGTCCGGCTCGCGGGGATGGTGGCGTACCCGATCGACGACCTGAACACCTCGACCAACCTGTACAAGGCCGGCGTCATCGACTGGAACCCGAGCGGCTACGTCCCGTCGCAGTTCATCCCCTACATGCGCGACTACCGCGACTTCCGCCACGGCAGCTACCAGGGCGTCTACTACTACTCGATCAACGTCACGCGCCCGCCGCTCGACAACGTGTGGGTGCGCCGCGCGCTCAACCTCGCGGTCGATCGCGACGCGATCGCGAACGACCTGCTGAAGGGGAGCCGCGAGCCGTGGGGCAACATGACGCCCACCGGCTACCCCGGCTACGAGCATCCGCCGGGCTATCGCTACGACCCCGCGAAGGCACGCGAGTGCCTGGCGAAGGCCGGGTATCCGGACGGCAGGGGGTTCCGCAAGATCTCGATCCTCTTCAACACCAGCGAGGATCACCGGCGGATCGCCGAGGCCATCCAGGCGATGTGGAAGAACACGCTCCACATCCAGGTCGAGCTGACCAACCAGGAATGGGGCTCGTTCATGGGTGCGGTGACCGGCCTCCAGTACGACGTGGCGCGGCGCTCGTGGATCGGCGACTACCTCGACCCCAACACCTTCCTCTCGTGCTGGATCACCGGCGACGGCAACAACCGCAGCGGCTGGAGCAGCCGGCGCTACGACGGGCTCATCCGCGCGGCCGCACGCGAGGTGGATCCGGCCCGGCGCTTCGGGATCCTGCGGGAGGCCGAGGCGCTGCTGCTCGAAGATGGGCCGACGCTGCCGGTCTACCACTACTCCACCAACGAGCTGGTGAAGCCCTACGTGCGCGGCATCTACCAGACCGCGCTCGACATCCACCCGCTCACCTACGTGTGGATCGACCGCGACTGGCGGAGCCGCGAGGCGGCGCATGGACCGGCGGCCGCCGCCGGACCGGAGCGGGAGCGCGTCGCGGGCGGTCCGGCGGGCGAAGCTGGCGCCGCGGATCGCTCGCGCTGAAGCATGGTCACCTTCCTCGTGCGGCGCCTGCTCCTCATGGTGCCGACGCTGTGGGCGATCGCAACGCTCGCGTTCTTCCTGGTGCGCGGCGCGCCCGGCGGCCCGTTCCAGTCCGAGAAGGAGATCCCGGCGTCGGTCAAGGCGCAGCTCATGCACAAGTACGGGCTCGACCAGCCGCTCCACGTCCAGTACCTGCGCTTCCTTTCGAGCGCTGCGCGACTCGACTTCGGACCGTCGTACAAGTTTCCGTCGCGCCAGGTGCGCGAGATCATCGCCGAGGCGCTCCCCGTCTCGCTCGAGCTCGGCGGCTGGGCGCTGCTGCTCTCGATCGTCGTCGGGGTTCCCATCGGGATCTTCGCCGCCGTGCGGCAGAACACCGCGGGAGATTTCGCGGCCATGGGGATCGCGCTCGCCGGCGTGTCGATCCCCAACTTCGTGCTCGGACCGGTGCTCGTGCTGGGATTCTCGCTCTCCCTCTTCCTCTTTCCCCCCGCGCTGTGGGAAGGCCCGCAGAGCCGCGTGCTGCCGGTGGTGACGCTCGCCACGGCGTACGTCGCCTACATCGCGCGGCTCACGCGAGCCGGGATGCTGGAAGTGCTGCGCCAGGACTTCACCCGCACCGCGCGCGCCAAGGGGCTCTCCGAGAACGTGGTGGTGTTCAAGCACGCCCTGAAGCTCGGGATCCTGCCGGTCGTCTCGTACATCGGTCCGGCGGCTGCGCGCGTCATGATGGGATCGATCGTGGTCGAGACCATCTTCTCCGTGCCCGGAATGGGGCGCTACCTCGTGAACGCCGCCTTCAACCGCGACTACACGCTGGTGCTGGGCGAGGTGCTGTTCTACGCCGCGCTCCTGATGGCGCTGAACCTGCTCGTGGACGTGGCGTACACGTGGCTCGATCCGCGCGTGGAGCTCGCGTGAGCGGTGCTCCGGCGCGCGCGAGCGCATCGCGGGGAACCTGCGCGTGAGCATCGGCATCGCGCCGCCGGCGCACGTGCTGGAGCCGGACCCCGCCGGGCCGCGGCCCGACATCGGGCTGGCGGGCACGCGCCCGTCCAGCCTGTGGAGCGACGCCTGGCGAAGGCTGCGGCGCAACCGCGCGGCGGTCGCCGGAGCGGCCTTCCTCGCGTGGGTGAGCTTTACCGCCGGATTCGCCCCGTGGCTCCCGGGCATGCAGGACCCGACCGCGCAGAACCTGGCGCTCGGCGCCGCGCCTCCATCGCTCGCGCACTGGTTCGGCACCGACGAGCTGGGGCGCGATGCCTTCGCGCGCGTGATCTACGGCGGCCGCATCTCGCTGCTCGTGGGCGTGGTCGCCACACTGGTGAGCCTCCTGATCGGCGTGACGTGGGGCGCCACCGCCGGCTACCGCGGCGGCCGGCTCGACGACTTCATGATGCGCGTCGTCGACATTCTGTACTCGCTTCCCTACATCTTCCTCGTGATCCTGCTGCTCGTGTTCTTCAGCCGCAGCATCGTCATGCTGTTCGTGGCGCTCGGGCTGGTGCAGTGGCTCACCATGGCGCGCATCGTGCGCGGCCAGGTGCTGTCGCTCAAGCAGCAGACCTTCGTCGAGGCCGCGCGCGCGCTGGGCGCCGACGACGCGCGGATCATCTTCCGCCACATCGTCCCCAACACGCTCGGCCCGGTGATCGTCTACACCACGCTCACCGTGCCCGCCGTGATCCTGCAGGAGGCGTTCCTCTCGTTCCTGGGGCTCGGCGTGCAGCCGCCCGCCGCCTCGTGGGGAACGCTGGTCTCGGACGGCGCGCGGCTCTTGGCACTCTTCCCGTGGCTCGTGATCTTCCCCGGGATCGCGCTCTCGCTCACGCTCCTGTGCTTCAACTTCCTCGGCGACGGCCTGCGCGACGCCCTCGATCCGCAGGATCGGAGAGATGTGGCGTAGAGGAAATCCGTTCGGCGGCTTCGAGATCGTGCCGATCTACTGAACGATGCGCTCTCTTCGTCCGTTTGCCTGTGCCGCGCTCCTCGTCGCGGGCTGTGGCGGGCGTCAGGCGCAGACCGGCACGGGCGCCGCGCCGGCCTCGGCGCCCGTGCCGGTCGCCGCAGCCGGATCGGCGACTCCGGGGCCGGTCGGACTTGCGCGCGCCTTCGTCATGACGCCGCGGGAGACCTCCCTCACCCCGCCCCTGCCCGAGCGCCCCGAGCCCACCGCGCACTACGCATCGCTCGAAGCCGCGCGCGACGCAATCGAGGCCATGCTGCGGCGCAACGTGAGCCGCGCGGACACTGCGATCCGCTTTAGCCGCGAGGCGGTCACGTTCGACTACCGCTGGGCGAAGGGCTCGACGCGAGGCCTGGCGATTCGCGTCGTCGTGAACGACACCTCCGCCTGCCCGCACGACAAGCTGATGGAATCTCTGCGGGCAGCGGGCTGGGTGGACGACTGGAACTACTCCGCCGACGGGCCCGACGGCGAAGTCATGGGGCTCGCCTGCCGGCAATTCCTCTGCGTGGTCGAGGGCCACTGGGACGGTGGCGACCCCACCGACACCACCTATGTGCCACCGCCGGGCTGCGAGGCCAAAGCGACCGTCGTGCCGCGCCGGCTCGACGACGACCCAGATCGCTAGCCAGGCCTCGCGGCCGTCTGCGCAACAGCCTCCGATCGCTGCTCGTGGCCCGGTCCTCTCCCGGTGGTATTCTCCGCCCCCGTGATCGGAACGCGCTTGGCCCCGTCACCCGGTTGGGGCGGCATGCTGATCCACGCGCTGCTCGGGCTCGCGGTCGTCGTTTTCGCAATCGGAGGGTCGCCCCTGCAATCCCACGCGGTTGAGGCGGCTCGCCCCGTGTTGCTCGTTCCCGAGGCGGTGTGGGACGGCATCGCCGACGCCCCGAAGCCGGGCTGGGTCGTGCTCGTGCGCGGCGCCCGCATCGAGGCGGTGGGACCCGCCGCCGGCGTCGCGGCGCCCGCCGATGCGGAGCGGATTGCGCTCCCGGGCACCACGCTGATCCCCGGCCTCATCGAGGGGCACTCGCATCTGTTTCTCCATCCCTACAACGAGACGCTGTGGGACGACCAGGTTCTGAAGGAGCCGTTCGGCTTCCGCATGGCGGCCGCGGTGGCGCACGCCCGGGCGACGCTCGAGGCCGGCATCACCACCACGCGTGACCTCGGCACCGAGGGCGCCTTCGACGGCGACGTTCAGCTCAAGCGCGCGATCGAGCGCGGGCTCGTTCCGGGCCCGCGGATTCTCACGACCACGCGCGCGATCGTTGCGACCGGAAGCTATGGGCCGCGCCGCTCGAGCTACGCCTTCGAGCCGCTGCAGGGGGCCGAGGAGGCGAGTGGCGCGGAGGAGATCGCGCGCGTGGTGCGCAGCCAGATCGGTCACGGCGCCGACTGGATCAAGGTGTACGCCGACTACCGCTGGGGACCGCACGGAGGGGCGCTGCCGACTTTCAGCCTCGACGAGCTGAAAACCTTGGTCGAGACCGCCCACGGCAGCGGGCGTATGGTCTCCGCTCACGCCTCCACAGCGGAGGGCATGCGGCGCGCCACTCTCGCCGGGGTCGAAACGATCGAGCACGGCGACGACGGAACGCCCGAGGTGTTCAAGCTCATGAAGCAGCATGGCGTGGCGCTCTGTCCCACGCTCGCGGCCTCCGAGGCCTACGCGACCTACTTCAACGGATGGGTCAAGGGCAAGGCGCCGCCGACTCGCGAGCTGGAGGCGAAGCGCGCGAGCTTCCGCGCCGCACTCGCCGCGGGTGTGACGATCTGCTTCGGCGGCGACGTCGGCGTCTTCGCGCACGGCGAGAACGTGCGCGAGCTGGAGGACATGGTGGAGTACGGCATGAGTCCGCTCGCGGCCCTGCGCACCGCGACCAGCGGCAACGCGAAGATCTTCCACCTCGACGACCGGCTCGGCCGCGTGGCGCCCGGCTACGTCGCCGACCTGGTCGCCGTGGAAGGCGACGCCACGCGCGATATCGGCGCGCTGCGGAAGGTGCGCGGCGTATGGAAGGACGGCGTGCGGGCGCGGTAGCCGGCGGCTTCCCCCGCCTCCCGGCGGTGCATTACCGCACCGGGTCCGCTCCTTGCGCGGACCACGCGCGCTGGCCGGGGCGCCCAGCTTCAGCCCGCCCGCGACGCGGTCGATACCTACCCGCCGGCGGCGTTCCGGGCTCGAGCCCGGCGCGCCCATTTCAGCGGAGCGCAATCGTGCGGGTTCTGCGATTCCTGATCGAAGGTCTACTGCAGTTCGTGTACCGGATCGCCTGGGCCGCCTTCTGGGCGCAGGGGTTGGCGTTCGGCACCATGGCGTTCGTCTCGCTCTCGGGCGGGTCGTCCCGCTGGGCGATGGCCGTCAAGCCATCGGCTCTGATCCTCGGCGCGATCTTCGTGGCCGGCGGCCTCCTGCTCTTCACCGTCTCCCTCAAGTCGCGCGTCTCCGCCACAATGTCCGAACCGGACGAGCCCGCATGGACAAGCCGATCCGCTCTGCTCTGTGTCTCGCTCCTCGCGCTATCGGCCGCGGCGCTCGTGGCTTCACGGGAGCTACTCACACTGTGGCGCGAGATCTTCGTCCTCCTGGATCGCGCGGGAATCTGGCGCGAGATGCCTGGCGCCGGCGCAGGGTCCGGCTTCGTGCTCGCGCCCCTCATGGCCATCCTCTACACGCCGATCGTCTCGGCCCTCTCGGCGGTGACGCTGGTTGCGCTGCCGGTTCTGCTCACGATCGCTCTCGCTGCGAGGAGCCCGCGCTTGGGCCGGCTCTTCACGAGTGCCGTGATCTGCTACTCCGTGCTCGTCGGCTCCGGCCTGGTCGCGGCGGATCTCTTCGAACGCCTCTCCACGATGGCCGCCCCCACGCTGCGAAGCGGCGGGGATCCCATTGGCGCAGAGGTCGTCGAGGAGCTGAAGCGATGCTCGGGCGTGCTCCTGCGCTCCGGCCGCGCCCAGGCCATGGTCCTGCTCGGCCACCTGGCCTGGCTGCCCTTCATGCTCATGGGGAGCTGGGCCGGGGCGAGCGATGAGGCGGCGATGCGAGAGGCAGAGCAACCGGGCATGCCCCGGGCCGCGAGATCAGAGCAGAACTGAGCGGGGTCTGCCTGACGCCACCTCAGATCCCCATGTCCGAGAGTGTCGTGCTCACCTGCGCCATGGTCGCCGTGAGGTCCGGGTGCGAGACCTCGAAACGGCTGATCGCCTCGCGGAGCCGGTCGATGATTCCCTGATGCCTCGAGGGAGTAACGACGCCGGGCATTGCGAGCACAGCCTGAAGGTCGGCCGACAATTGCTCGAGCTGCTCGCGATCCTTCCCGGTGATCGAACTCCTGCCTTCGAGCGTGCTGTGAAGCTGCTTGATGAGGCTACCGATCACCTCGTCATTCATCAATCGCTCCGGGTTCATGACCTCATGGCGTGTGGGTCGCGTGCCACTGATCTTGCGACCACGCTAGCGTACTCGCTCAGCCAGCGGTTCCCAACCCCCCGTGGCGATGGCGGTGGTGGAGGTCGGGCACGTGCGGATGCGTGTGCGTCATCGGCTCGTGCTCATGCGCGTGCGTGTGCCGAACCCAGGCCGGCAAGCCAGGATGGACGTGCGTGTGATGCCCATCGTCGTGGCGGTGGCTGTGCGCATGAACGGCGGCCTCGTGCGTGTGCTCGTGCTCGTGGCGTGCAGTCAGCATGAAGTAGAGCCCTGCGGCAATGCAGGGAACCGCTGCAAGCTGCGCCGGCTGGATGCGCTCGCCAAAGACGGTCCAGGCGAGAATCACGCCCAGAAATGGCGAGGTCGCGAACAGGAGCTGCGATCGGGTGGCCCCGAGATGTTGCGCACCAAAGATGTAGAGCATGATCGACAGGCCGTAGCTGAACGCCCCAACACCAAGAGCCGCTGCGAGAGGGGCTGGCGCGGGGAAATGCTGGCCCATGGAGAGACCCAGCATGAGGTTCACCGTTCCGGCGATCAAGCCCTTTGCCGCCGTTGTCTGCGCCGGTGTGAAGCCACTCACGAGCGCGGTGAGGTTGTTGTCCAGACCCCAGCACAGGCATGCGCCGGCCACCAGCGCCCCCGCCTTCCAGCCGGCTTGTCCCTCGGGTGCGGCGAGTACGATTCCACCCAGCAGAACGAGTCCAGCGGCGGCCAGGGTGCGGCGGTCGAGATTCTCCCGAAAGAGTGTCCACGCCAGGAACGCGGTGGCCACGATCTCCATGTTGAGCCACAAGGAAACCGACGCGGCCCGCGCCGAACGCAACCCCATGAGCAGAAGTACCGGCGCCAACCCACCACCGAAAACAATCGCGAACGCCAGCAACCGGCGCTGTCGAGAATCCCTCCGGACCTCGGCAGAGCCGCCACGGAACGCGAACGGCAGCGCCCCGATGGCGCCGCCGAGATACAGGAGCCCGGCGAGCGTCAGCGGGCTGATCGAGGACAGGAGCACCTTCGCCAAGGGTGTCGAGGCGCCGAACAGCAGCGCGGCCGCCAGCGAGGCGAGCACGGGACGAGAGAGGGTGGAGCGCACGGAAAGGCCTGTCATGGCCGCATTGAAGCACAGGGCAGCTCTGCGCCCCTAGCTGGGCCCGCGCGCGGATCGGGCCATGAAGCGGCCCACCGGGGCCGAATCAGCCCAGCACCGATTCGACCGCGGGGATGGCCATCCGGCGGAAGAGCGCGTCCAGATCGTCGACCGAGAGGTGCGTCAGCTCCTCCTGCCAGGAAACCAGCAGCCCGAGCAGGCCGCCCGCGACGAACTGGACCACCGCCTCCACCTGCATGGTGTCGCGCTTCTTGCGCGAGACTCTGGAATCCACGGCCTCCCGCACGAGGTCCGCCAGCATCCGGTGCAGATGCTGCTGAAACACCGTCCCGCTCCGCTTGCCCGCCATGGCAGCGAAAACATCGCGATGCTGTTCCGCATGAGCGAAGAGTTCGTGGGCGAACGCGAACAAGCGCTCGCGGGGATTGGCAGGCCCGCTGGCCGCCCGGAGCTGAATCCTCCGCAGAGTCGAGCGCATCATCTCGACGGCGCCCGTCAGAAGGTCCTCCTTGCTCTTGAAATGCGCGTAGAAAGTCGAGCGCCCGACATTGGCGCGGTCGATGATGTGCTGCACGGTCAGCGCCTCGAATCCCTGCTCCCGGATCAACGAGACCATCGCGGATCTCAGCAGCTCACGCGTTCGCTGGATTCGGCGGTCCTCTTCACGCTCGGCCCGGGCGCCTTTGCCCTGGGCGCGGTGCTCCTGGTGCTGCCGGCACTCCTGATGTGGTGGTTCACCGCGACGAAGAGCAAGATCGCTCTGTCGGGCTACCTGCTGATGAATCTCTGGATCATCGTGGGGTTCGGCCTGATCAAGGGCCTGTGGGATGGCGTCCTTCGTCTGTTTCTCGGCACGCTCCTGTCCTTGGTCTCAACCTCGTGCCCACGGCCCGAGATCGGAAGCTATGCATTCGAGGCCAGCGGCATCCTCATGTTTGTGGGCAGCCTGTTCGTCCTCTACTACGCGGTGAAGCTGATTCAGGCCGATCGCGCCGAGCCACGAGGCGAGCCCCTGCTGCCCGGTCAGCCGCGCAGCATGGCCCCATTCGCGATCATGGGCCTGACCGCGCTGCTGGCCGTCGTCGGTGTCTACACCTACACG
>Ga0184629_10000490_pt1 | contig 17759 bp, 16 predicted proteins | sample PLM4_32_b1_FD_133158 | JGI IMG/M metagenome (GOLD analysis project Ga0184629, IMG submission 133158) | Groundwater sediment microbial communities from an aquifer in East River, Colorado, USA - PLM4_32_b1 | ecosystem: Environmental > Terrestrial > Soil > Riparian zone | place: USA: East River... | reverse complement strand
GTCGCCGTGGCGCGTGCCCAGGGAATCGACTTGGCTTCCGACTATGCCGAGCAACGCTTGGCACTCGTCGACGATGTGGCCTACGACATGACGTCTTCGATGCACCACGATCTCGAACGCGGAAATCCGCTCGAAGTGCGCTGGCTGTCGGGCGGCGTGGTGGAACTGGGCGAAGGCGTCGGCGTGCCCACGCCGCTCAACCGCGCGATCGCCGACATCCTGGCCTTGCATGCGCCCGGCAACAAGGACAAGGCAGGCGCTTCGTGACGACACGCATGCCGGGCGACTACGGGCTGAAGCCGCTGACGATCCGCGGCGTCAAGACGACACCGGTTCTCGTGCCGATGAATTTCGCGCTGGGGACGAGTGCGGCACGCGTGACCGAAGCGCCGCTGCTGTTGATCGATCTCGAAACCGAGGAAGGCGTCACGGGGCGGACATATCTGTTCTGCTACCGGCGTTCGGGGGCGCGCGCGATTGCGTTGCTGCTCGAGGATGCGGTGGGGCTGATCAAGGGCGAGCGCGTGGCGCCAGCCGACATCGCGATGAGACTGGCGCGGCGGTTTGCGCTGATCGGCGTGACGGGAACGGTGAGGATGGCGCTCTCCGGGCTCGACGCGGCGCTATGGGATGCGCTCGCGAGGGCGGCGCACCTTTCGCTTGGCGATCTGCTCGGCGGCGCGCCGCTGGCGATACCGGCCTACAATTCGTGTGGACTGGGCCTGATGACGCCCAATGAGGTTGCGGACGAGGCGGTGCGCTTGACCGAGCGCGGCTTCAAGGCGGTCAAGCTGAGACTCGGTTATCCGACGCTGAAGGAAGATGTGGCCACGCTGAAAGCGGTACGCGCACGCTTGGGCACGGGCATCGAGGTGATGGTCGATTACAATCAGGCGCTCTCGGTCGAGGACGCTTTGGTGCGCGCCGATGCGCTTGCGTCGGAGGGGGCCACGTGGCTCGAGGAACCGATCCGCCACGACGATCTTCAAGGCAACGCCAAAATTGCGGCGGCGGGCAAGATTCCGCTGCAGCTCGGCGAGAACTTCAACGGCGTGGAGGGAATGGCCGCCGCGCTGGAAGCGAAGGCCTGTCACCTCGTCATGCCCGATGTCGCGCGGATCGGGGGGGTGACGGGCTGGATGGATGCGGCGCGGCTTGCCGAGGCGCACGGCATCAAAATGTCGTCGCACCTGTTTCCCGAAGTGAGCGCGCAGTTGCTCGCGGCGACGCCGACAGCCCATTGGCTGGAGTATGTCGATTGGGCAGACTCGATCGTGAAGTACCCGCTCGAGATCTTCGACGGCTTGGTGCTCGTGCCTTGTCGGCCGGGCAGCGGTCTTGAATGGGATGAAGCGGCAGTCAAGCGTTACCGGATGACCTGAAACATCAGGCGATATCGCGTTGGGAGACGAACGGATGGCCACACCGGACAGCGATCTCAGCAGCGGCGTAGCGACATTCAAGATCGGAAGTTCGTGGAGAGCCATCGTTCCGATCGCGGTCGCGGTGCTGCTGGCGCTGATCCCGGCGCCTGAAGGATTGTCCCAGCACGCGTGGTACTACTTCGCCATCTTCTCCGGTGTGATCGTCGCGCTCATGACCGAGCCGCTGCCCGGCGGCGCCATCGGATTGATCGGTGTCGTCTTGGCGACGGTGCTCGCGCCTTTTGTGCTCTACGGGCCGGAAGAGCTCGCCCGGCCGGGATTCAATCCGGCTGACGCCGCGCTTGCGTGGGCGCTTGCCGGTTTCTCGAATGCAACCGTATGGCTGATCTTCGCGGCCTTCATGTTTGCGCTCGCCTACGACAAGACCGGACTCGGCAAGCGCATTGCCTTGACGTTGGTCAAGCTGATGGGGCGCAACACGTTGCAGCTCGGCTATGCGATCGTCGCCGCCGACACGGTGCTCGCCCCCGTGACCGCATCCAGCACGGCGCGCAGCGCGGGAACGATCTACCCGATCATCCGCAATGTCCCGGGCCTGTACGGCTCGAAGCCGAACGATGCGTCGGCCCGTAAGATCGGGTCCTATGTCATGTGGGTGGGTGTTTCCGCCTCGGCGATCACAAGCTCATTGTTCCTCACCGCACTTGCCCCGAATGTGCTCGCGGTCGAGATCGCCCGGCGCGCCGTCAATGTCGACATCGATTGGCTGTCCTGGTTCGCCGCGATTGCGCCCGCAGGCATCCTGCTTCTGCTCGCGCTACCGTTACTCGCGTATTGGATCTATCCGCCGGACATCAAGCGCAGCGAAGAGGTGCCCAAATGGGCGGACCGCGAGCTCGTCACCATGGGTCCGGTGAGCGGGAGCGAGTTGACGGTTGCTGTCCTCGTGACGATGGCGCTCGTGCTTTGGATCTTCGGCGCACGCTACGTGAATGCGACAACGGTTGCTCTCGTCGTCGTGGTCGCGATGCTCCTGACCCGCGTGTTCGCCTGGGAGGACATGCTCAAATATTCGGCGGCATGGAACACGCTTGCCTGGTTCGCGACGCTCGTCACGCTCGCCGATGGCTTGAACCGGGTGGGATTCGTGACCTGGTTCGCGGAAACGGTTGCGGGTCCGCTCGCGGGTGTTTCGCCGATCGTCGCGATGGTGATCCTGATCGCGGTGTTCTTCTTCGCGCACTACATGTTTGCCAGTGTCACCGCTCACACGACCGCAATGCTGCCCGTGATGCTGGCGGTCGGCGCGACCATTCCGGCGATGCCGATGCGGGAGTACGCGCTTCTCTTATGCCTGACGATCGGCATCATGAGCGTGATCTCGCCCTACGCATCGGGCGTGAATCCGGTCTACTACGGAAGCGGATATCTGCCGGCCCGCGATTTCTGGCGACTGGGCGCCATTTTCGGACTGATCTTCCTCACCGTGTTCCTGGCGGTGAGCGTGCCCTGGGTGCTCAGGTGAGCGTGACCTAGTAGGGGCGGAACAGCTGAAGAAGGGGAATGACGTTGGACAGATTCTTCAAGAATGTGCGGCCCCGGGACGTCTCCACGACGATGACATCGTTGGCCATGATCGCGGGGTCGGCCATCTTGCCGTCGCGTATCGATGAAAGATCGAAAAGCGCCGACATTCGCTGATTGCCATCGTTGCGAAAGATCGCAACCTCTTTGAGGTTGGCGAGCTCGGTCGGTCCGCGAGCCAGTGTGATCGCCTGCATGAGAGTGGTCTTGCCGGAAATCGGATAGATGCCGGGCTGGACCACCGCGCCATCGACAGTGACTCTTAGGCTTGCGGACTCTTTGACCGTCACTGTGACCAGCGGATCCTTCATGTAGGTCTTGGACAATTCCAAGGCGATGTCATCGGAAAGCTGCTTCGGGTTGCGGCCGCTCGCCGTCACCTGACCGATCAGAGGCAGCAAGATCGCGCCGTTGCTCTCGACTCGAACGGTCTTGGAGAGATCTGCCACCTGAAAGACGGTGACTTCGAGCGTGTCCTGCGGTCCGATGGCATAATCGTCCGGCACCGCGATGGCCTGTCCGGACGCGGATGCGACCTCGTTGAAGCGCGTGGGCTGCTGCGTTGTTCGGGCGGACGCGGCAAAACCTGAGCTTGCGGCAAGGGAACTTACGATCACGACGGCGGCACAGAGCGCCGCCAAGCAGGCTTTCATATCCGTCCCAATCTCGGCAGAGCAGCAAGGCGTCGCGGATCGGTTACGCCGGAAGCTTTGCGCGGCTCCTGTTCAAACGTGCAGGAGCGCTCTTAAGTTCCGCCTTACGCGTCGGGTGTAATCCGGTCTACTACGGAAAGTGGACACCCGCCGGTCTGCGATTTCTGGCGGCTGAGCGCCACTTTCGGGCTGATCTTCATCGGCCGTGTTTCTGGCCGTTCCGGATAAAGCTTAGGGCCTGCGCGAATATCGGATGCCACTGTTCGTCCGGTTCCTGTTCGAGCGCATACCAGAAGAACGAGAATTCATGACCGCCGCCGTCTTGCGTGAAGTGCGACCACGCGTCCAGCAAAGGACCTGTCGAACAGAGAAACAGGTGCCACTCTTGGTCCGGCTCGCTCACGCGGACTTTCCCAAGAAACGAAACGATTTCCGCATCGCGTATTCCGCTTTCCTCACGAAGCTCGCGCAACGCGGCTGGCGCCGCATCTTCTCCGGGCTCGAGCGATCCCTTGACGAGCTGAAGACCTGCGCTCGGATGTCGAAACGCCAGGATCTCGACGCGACCGTCTTTACGACGAAGAACAACCGGGCATACCTTTGAAGCAACACTCATCGGCTTCGCCATCGCCGTCACGTTTCGTCGAAGCGTACACGCCCTTCGATGACGCGCTTGAGTGCGAGCGGATAGAGTTTGTGCTCCTCCTCGAGCACGCGCGCGGCCAATGTCTCGGGCGTGTCTCCTTCCAGCACAGGCACAGCGGATTGCGCGATGATCGGCCCCGAGTCCACCTCGGCCGCAACGAAATGTACGGTGCAGCCGGAGGTTTTTACGCCAGCCGCGATTGCCTGCTCATGCACATGCGTGCCTTTGAACGCGGGCAGCAGCGAGGGATGGATATTGACGATGCGGCCCTGCCACCTGCGGACGAAGCTCTCGCAGTGGATACGCATGAACCCCGCTTCGCAGACGAGCTCAACGTCCGCCGCGCGCAATGCGGTATCGATCGCCGCATCGAACGTCTCACGTGACGCAAACGTCTTGTGGGGTATGACCTTTGTCGAAATGCCCGCGTTCGCCGCGTGTGTCAGACCGCCCGCGCCGGCGACGTTCGAAATAACGAGCACGATTTCGGCCGGATAGTTCGCATCGGCGCAGGCTGCGATCAGCGATTTCAGATTGCTCCCGCGTCCGGAGATCAGCACGCCGATCTTGCGTCGGCCACTCATGGGCGGCGCAGGTTGTGACCGTAGCGGACCGCGGGTTCGGCCCCATGCCCCTTTTCAAGGGCTCCGATCCAAAAGGCGTTCTCTCCTTCGGCTTTGAAGGCATCGATGACATGCCGCGCCTTTGTGGGCTCGGCCACCACGATAAGTCCAACGCCACAATTGAACGTCCGCAACATTTCGCTGTCGGGCAGTTGCGCTTCGTGGGCTAGCCATTTGAAAATTGGCGGAAGCAGCCACGTAGACAAGTCAATCTTGGCGTTGACACCCTTGGGAAGAACACGCGGCAGGTTCTCGCTGATGCCGCCGCCGGTGATATGGGCCAGTCCTTTGATTCCTCCAGTACGGATCGCAGCCAAAGCAGACCGTACATAGAGTCGTGTCGGCTTGATCAGCGCTTCTCCCAAGCTCACTTGCTCATCAAAGGGCACTGGAGACGTGAGCGAGAAGTTGCCGACGCTGATGAGCTTACGCACCAGCGAATAGCCGTTCGCATGCACGCCCGACGACGCGACGCCGATCAGCGCGTCGCCGTCGCGCATTTCGCCCAGCTTGGGCAGCACTTGGCCGCGCTCGACCGCGCCGACCGCGAAGCCAGCGAGATCGAAATCGCCCTTCGCGTACAAGCCCGGCATCTCCGCCGTCTCGCCGCCAATGAGTGCGCAGCCCGCCTCCTTGCACGCACGCGCGATGCCTTCGACGACTTGAGCGGCCGCATCCACGTCGAGCGCGCCCGACGCGTAGTAATCCAAAAAGAACAGCGGCTCCGCGCCCTGCACGACGATGTCGTTGACGCACATCGCGACCAGGTCCTGGCCGATCGTGTCGTAGCGCTTCATGTCGATGGCGAGCTTCACCTTCGTGCCGACGCCATCGGTGGATGCCACCAACAGCGGGTCCTTGAAACCCGCGGCTTTCAGATCGAACAGGCCGCCGAAGCCGCCTAGATCCGCGTCTGCGCCCGGACGCGCCGTCGCTTTCGCGGCAGGCGCGATCCGATTGACCAGTGCGTCACCGGCGTCGATATCGACGCCCGCGTCCTTGTAAGTCACACGGTTGCGGCCGGTGCTCATGCGTCATGCTCTACGCAGCGCGGGCAAGCGGCGCAAGAGCACCAGGCCAGGCGCTACGGATAGCCGCGATCGAACCTTTCATAAGGCCGACCGGGCGGCCCATAAGGGCGATCGAACCGCGGGCGGAAGCGTCCGAAATCTCTGTCCATGCCAAAGCGCCTTGCCCCAAAGCGGCGGTCTTCACGTCCTGGCGAAAATAAATGGTCATCCGCCGCCCGCCGCTGCTCTTCGCTGAGCGCGCCGTAAAGGGGCTGCAGCGCACTCAGGAGCCGGTCGTAATAGGCGCTGCGCTCTTCGAGGCCCTCCTGGCGCCGTTGAAGCCGCTCGACGATGCCCCGCCGCTCATACCGGCCATCGGGGCCACCGCGAAATGCGTCGCCACCGCGGCGATCGAAATACTGATCCCGGCCCTCTCGCGCCTCGCGCCGCACCGCATCGGCAAATGTCGTCCAAAGCTGCTCCTGCGCCGGCGTGATGCGCAACTCCGAGTGCAGGAAGTCGAGCCTTCGCTCGAGCCGGTCATCGAACCGATTCGCGCGACGATCGGCACGGTTGGATTGTGGCGGTGGAGCAGGGGCTTGATCGGCTTGAGGAGTGGCCGGCAGTTGCCGGGGAGCGGTTTGTGCGCCGCTGATCGCGGGAAGCGGGCTGGCAGCCAGGGCCGCGCCCATCCCGAGCGCCAGGAGGGCGCCGCGGGAACTCTTGAGGTTCATGACAATTCTCCCTTGGTGCACGAACCACACAGTGTCGTGCATTCCGACCCTCCCGGGGCGCACAATATAGCGGCTAAACGGTTGCCCCAGTTAAAAAAGTTTTAGCCGGTGACGCTCTACAGACAGGAATCGAAGGATCAATCGGCGTCTTCCGTCCGTCACCTGCTCTCCGTATAGTTAAGGCCGAAAGGATTCCCATGCGCCGCTTGTTCGTTTTCGCCTTTGCCGTCGCGGCAATGAGTATTGCCGCACACGCTCACGCCGCTCCTGCACCCGCAGTAGCACCGGCACAGGCGGCAGCCGTACCCGCACCCGCCGACCCCTTCACCGTCACCAATGTAAAAGTCGATGCGACGGCCGAGTCGGCGCAGACGGCGCGCGACGCGGCGATGGCGCAGGGTCGTCCGCTGGCCTGGACACGGATCTATCGGCGTCTGACGCCGCAGGCTCAGTGGGGACGCCAGCCGCGCTTGGCCGATGCGCAACTCTTCCGGTTGATCCGGAGCTTCGAGGTTTCGGGCGAACGCCGTTCCACCACGCGCTATCTTGCCGACGTGACGTTCCACTTCAATCCAGTCGCGGTGCGCGCGTTGCTTCGTCAGTCAGGCGTTGCCTTCACCGAAACCCGCTCTCGTCCGGCTATCGTGATTCCCGTCGTCGGCGATGAGCGCTTCGATCCAATGAGCATGTGGGCTGCCGCCTGGAGCGATGAGGTCTATCGCGCGGGCTTGGTGCCGATGGCGCTGCCCGAAGCGGGCGGCGAGAACGAAGAAATTCTTTCGCGCACCGATCTCGCGCAGGCCGACTGGGCGAGCGTCGCACCGCTTGCGCAGCGTTACGGCGCCGGTGTCGTCGTCATCGCGATCGCGAGCCCCGATGGCCGTTCCGTCCGCGCGATCGAGATCTCGGCGATGGGACGCACGCCGTCCTCCTTCGCGTTTGCGCAGCCGAACTTTCCCGCGCTCGCCGACGCTGTCACCGACAAGGTTGCCGAAAGCTGGAAGTCGCGCGCGTCCGTGGACTATGCGACGCGCGCGCGCCTCGTCGCCGACGTGCAATTCACCTCGCTCGAGGAATGGTCGCGCATCCGCGCGCAGCTTACCGCCGTCCGCGCGATCTCCGACTTCGAGGTCGTCGGAATTGCACGCAATGAAGCTGAGGTCGACGTCGCCTATTTCGGCCGGGTCGAGCAATTGCGCGATGCGATGGCGCAACAGAACCTTGTGCTCGTGAACGGTCCCGATGGCTTCAGCGTCCAGCTCGGAGGCGCCACGGCGAACATCGCACGGTGAGTGACTTGCTGCGTCATCTGCCGAACGTCCTGACCAGCCTCCGCTTGGCGGCGGCTCCGGCGGTGGCTGCACTGCTGTTCCTCGGCGAGCACAGGATCGCGTTCATCGTGTTTGCGGTCGCCGGATTGTCCGACGCCGTCGACGGGTATCTCGCCAAGCGTTTCGGCTTCTCCACGCGCTTCGGCCGCATTCTCGATCCCATCGCCGATAAGGCGCTGATGTTCGCAGCCTTCGTCATGCTCGCCGTTCTCGGCGAGGTTCCGCTTTGGCTCGTGATCCTGGTCATCGGGCGCGATGCACTGATCACGCTCGGCCTTTTTGTCGGCGTTGCCGCCCAGGCCCCGATCCGCGTTCAGCCTCTCATTCTCGGCAAGCTGTGCGCGGCGCTCCAGGTGCTCTACGTGGCCGTCCATCTCGGCGCTCTCGCGTTCCGTCTGCCGCTCGATGCGGTCGCGCCCTATGACGCCTATGCGCTTGCGATCGTTGCGCTGGCGTCCACTCTCGACTATTTGGGCATCTGGCTGAAAGCCATGCGCGTTGTTTGGAACAACCGCGCCAGCCCGAGCTGAGATGGCCTCCCAGCTGGTCTTGCCATTCGGCTCGAAGCCGGCACTGAAGCGCGAAGATTTCATCGCCGCTCCCTGCAACGAACAGGCGCTGCGCTTCATCGAGCGCTGGCCGGATTGGCCCGCACGCACGGCTGCGATCTGGGGCCCGCCCGAGTCCGGTAAAACGCATCTCGCGCGCATCTTCTGCGATCGCGCGGGCGCGCGCCTCATCTCGGCGCAGGACCTCGCGACCATCGATCCTTCAGACGATGCCATCGCCGTCGAGCTCGACGACTCGTCCGATCCGGGGCGGGACCGGAAGCTCTTCGCCCTGTTCGAGCGTCCCTCGGGAACGATGCTGCTCACCGGGCGCTTGCCGCCGCGCGAATGGTCAACCTCGCTCGGCGATCTCAGATCGCGCTTCGATGCGCTGCTCGCCTTCCCGGTCTGGGCGCCCGACGACCATCTCCTCGCAGCGCTCGTTCGCAAACACTTCGCCGACCGTCAGCTCGACGTGACCGACGCGATCGTCAAGCGCCTCCTGCTCCACGTCGAACGGACGCCCAGCGCCATCTCCGCCTTCATCGCCCGCATCGACGAAAAAGCCCTGGCCGAGAAGCGCGCCGTCAGCGAGCGGCTGGTGATCGACCTGGTCGATTCCGAGACCGGTCGAGACCCCTGATATTCGCTCTTCCTTCATGGAACTGCGCGATCTTGGGGCTATGGGCCGCGCCGGCGCGCCATGACAGAGACCGAAAGTTTCTTTACTCTCAAGAGGCAAGAGAGTGAGTGACATGACCAGACCCACGCTTCGGGAAGTCGGCGGCCAGCCGGGTGGCCCGCCCAACGAGGTCCCCGCACCGACCGGCGATACTGCCCGGGCGGCTCCCGTCCTGATCCCGGCGATCCCTGCCGATTCGCCGGGCCGCTTCATCAACCGCGAATTGTCCTGGCTCGCGTTCAACCGTCGCGTGCTCGAGGAAGCGCAGAACATGCGCCACCCCGTGCTCGAGCGCTTGCGCTTTCTCTCCATCTCGGCGTCGAACCTCGACGAGTTCTACATGGTCCGCGTCGCGGGGCTCAAAGGCATGGTCAACGCGGGCATCGCTTCGTTCTCCGACGATGGCTTGACGCCCGCCCAGCAGCTCTCGCGCGTCGACGCAATGGCGACAGAGCTGATCGCCGATCAGCAGAAAACTTGGCGCGAGCTGCGCACCTCACTCGCCAGTGTCGGCATCCGCGTCGTCGAACCCGATGCCTTGTCGCGCGAGGACCGCACCTGGCTCGACCAGGAATTCACCGACCAGATCTTCCCCGTTCTCACGCCGCTCGCGATCGATCCCGCGCATCCGTTCCCGTTCGTTCCGAATCTCGGCTTCGTGATGGCCTTGCACCTGACTCACAAGGCCGACGGGAAGGCGCTCACCTCGCTTCTTCCGATCCCCTCGCAGCTGCAGCGCTTCGTGCGGCTTCCCGATCGCGGCGAAAGGAAGGCGCGCTTCCTCACGCTCGAAAGCGTCATCGGGATCTATCACGACAAGCTCTTCCCCGGGCACGCGGTCGCGGCGAGCGGTACCTTCCGCATCCTGCGCGACAGCGACATCGAAGTTGCCGAAGAAGCCGAAGACCTTGTGCGCCTGTATGAGACGATGCTGAAGCGCCGCCGCCGCGGTTCGGTCATTCGGCTCGAGTTCAGCGCCCACATGCCGCGTGATCTGCAGCGCTTCATCGGCGATCATCTGAATATCGGCGGCCGCGAGCCCTTCAGCGTCGACGGACTCTTGGGCCTCGACGAGACGAAGGAGCTCATCCTGGATGAGCGCCCCGATCTGCTATTCCAACCCTTTGGCTCGCGCTTTCCCGAACGCATCCGCGACCACGGCGGCGATTGCTTCGCCGCGATCAAGGCCAAGGACCTCATCGTCCACCATCCGTTCGAGAGCTTCGACGTAGTGGTCCAGTTCCTGCGTCAGGCCGCGGCTGACCCCGATGTCGTCGCGATCAAGCAGACGCTTTACCGCACGAGCAAGGACAGCCCGATCGTGCGCGCGCTCATCGAGGCCGCGGAAGCAGGTAAGTCCGTAACCGCGCTCGTCGAGCTGAAAGCGCGTTTCGATGAGGAAGCCAATATCCGCTGGGCGCGCGATCTCGAGCGCGCCGGCGTGCAGGTCGTCTACGGTTTCGTCGATCTCAAGACGCACGCGAAGGTCAGCTTCGTCGTCCGCCGCGAAAGCGGCAAGCTCAGGAGTTACGTGCATTTCGGCACCGGCAACTATCACCCGGTGACCGCGAAGATTTACACCGACCTGTCGCTCTTCTCCGCCGATCCTGCGCTCGGGCGCGACGCGGCCGAGTTCTTCAACTACATCACCGGCTATGCCGAGCCGAACGAGCTCGAGAAGATCGCCGTGTCGCCGATCACCATGTATCCGCGCATCATGGAAAGCATCGAGCGCGAGATCGAAAATGCACGCGCGGGCAAGCCCGCCGCGATCTGGGCAAAGCTCAACGCGCTCGTCGATCACCGCGTGATCGATGCGCTCTATGCAGCGAGCCAGGCCGGCGTGAAGATCGAGCTCGTGGTGCGCGGCATCTGCTGCTTGCGTCCTGGCGTGCCTGGCCTTTCGGAGAACATCCGTGTAAAGAGTATCGTCGGACGCTTCTTGGAACATAGCCGCATCGTCTGCTTCGGCGACGGGCACCCATTGCCGCACGCAAAGTCCAAGGTCTACATCACCTCCGCCGACTGGATGCCGCGCAATCTCGACCGCCGCGTCGAAGCCATGGTTCCTGTGGATAATCCGACCGTGCATCAGCAGGTGCTGAACCAGATCATGGGCGCCAATCTCCAGGATCAGGCCCAGAGCTGGTACCTGCGTCCTGACGGTTCCTATGTCCGCGATCCCGCGGCCGATCGTCCTGACGCATTTTCTGCCCATCATTATTTCATGACCAATCCTTCCCTTTCGGGTCGCGGCCGGGCGCTAAAAGTGGATACTCCTCCGAGCGTGGGCGTCGCGATTCGCGGAGGCTGAGGAATTGAATTTGCAGCTCGATGAGTCCCGGGCGCGTGCAATTCAACGCATGAAGAGCCGCAATCAGCCGGTCGCGGTCGTCGATATCGGTTCGAACTCTGTGCGTCTGGTCATCTACGAAGGCCTGTGGCGTCACGCGAGCGCGCTGCACAACGAAAAGGCCATTTGCGCCATCGGCCGCAACATGGTCTCGACCGGCCATCTCGACGAAGAAGGCGTGGAATTCGCGCTCGAGACGCTCAAGCGCTACCGCGCCGTGTGCCAGGGCTATGGCGTGAGAGAGGTCGGCGCCGTTGCGACGGCGGCCGCGCGCGACGCAACGAACGGCAAGGAATTCGTACGCGACGCGGAGAAGGCGCTCGGTCAAGAGATCCGGATTCTTTCGGGCGAGGATGAGGCGAGGATTGCCGCCGAAGGAACGCTCGCCGGCATTCCCGGCGCCGATGGTTTGGTCGCCGATCTCGGCGGCGGCAGCCTCGACATGGTCAAGGTCAAAGATGCCAAGACCGGTGCGGCGACCACGCTCCCGTTCGGTCCGCTCCGCTTGATGGACCTGTCCGATGGCAATTTGAACAAGGCGCGCAACGCTGTCGAGAAAGGGCTTGAGAAGGCCGACTTTGGCGGTGGACTGAAGGGCAAGGCGCTCTACGCGGTCGGCGGCATCTGGCGCGCGCTCGCCCATGTCGACATGGAGCAGGAGTCCTATCCGCTTCGCGTCCTGCATCATTACGTGATGCCGGCGAAGCGCGCGGTGCAATTGTGTCGTGTCGTCTCGCAGCAATCGAAGAAATCGCTCGAGAAGATGCCGTCGGTGCCGAAGCGCCGCGCCGAAGCGCTGCCCTATGGCGCGCTCGTCATGGAGGAGATGATTCACGCCTTCGGACTGAAGGAAGTGGTCGTCTCCGCCTACGGTCTGCGCGAGGGCGTGCTGCAGCGACAGCTGCCGGCGGATGAAGCGCAAAAGGATCCGCTTCTCGAATGGGCGCGCGACTTGAACGAGCGCGAAGCCCGCAAACCCGCTCACGCGCTTGAGCTCTTCGAGTGGATGACTCCATTGTTTTCGAAGGAGACGGACGAGGAGCGCCGCCTTCGCGAAGCGATCTGCTTGTTCTCGGACATCGGCTGGCGCCGCCATCCCGACAACCGCGCGATGGGAACGTTCACGCAAATCTTGCGCGAGGAGGCCTATGGCGGCGCCGATCATCACGAGCGCGCCGTGATGGCGTCAGCCATCTATTATCGCTACACGGGCGAAGACAAATTCTTGAGAGACACCGGCATCAACACCCTGCTCGGTTCCCAAGGCGAAGAGCTCGCGCTGAGGATCGGGCTCGCGGCGCGTCTTGGCTTCGGCATCTCGAGCGGGATCGAAGGCGAGCTCCCGTCAACGCAGCTCCATCTCACCAAGGAGACGCTCGCCCTCGAAGCGTCGCCGAGGAAGCAGGCGCTGTTCGGCGAAGGTGTGGTGAAGCGGCTCGACGATGTCGCCGAATTGTTCGGCCGCAAGGCCACGATGGTGACCTGACGCTGCGGGAGCGCCATTGCGATTCATTCGCAAATTCCCTACATCTTGAGCCGACGGGATGGCGACGCTGGGCACAGGCACGGACATTTCAAACGGGCTGTCGCTTAAGGACATCACCAAGCGTTTCGGCGCCCGCGTGGCGCTCGACGGCGTCACGCTGGACGTGGCGCGCGGCCAAGTGCTTTGCCTGCTCGGCCAGTCCGGCTGTGGCAAATCGACCACCCTTCGCATTGCCGCGGGCCTCGAGCGTCCCGATTCCGGCCTTGTGTTTGTCGGCGGGCGTCTTGTCGAAGGCGAGGGTCGGCACGAGCCGCCCGAGACCCGCCGTGTCGGCCTCATGTTCCAGGACTACGCCCTCTTTCCGCACCTTTCGGCCAAGCAGAATGTGGCGTTCGGCCTCTCTAAGCTGCCCAAGGCCGAGCGCGAGAAGCGCGCGGAGGCTGAGCTCGCCCGGGTCGGCCTGGCCGCCCTGAAGGACGCCTACCCCCACACGCTTTCGGGGGGCGAGCAGCAGCGGGTTGCGCTCGCGCGCCTCTTAGCACCAGGCCCTGACGTGGTTTTGATGGACGAGCCTTTTTCCGGTTTGGACGCAGGCCTCCGGGACGAAGTCCGCGGAACAACGTTAAGTCGCCTGAAGCTTGAGCAGGCGGCCGTTGTGATGGTGACCCATGATCCGGACGAGGCGTTGCGCGTGGGCGACCTTGTCGCGGTCATGGAACAAGGCCGCATTGTCCAGATCGGTTCCCCGACCGAAATCTACCGTGCGCCCAAGACACGGCGGACCGCCGCCATGTTCGGAGGCGCGAATTTGTTTCACGCCCGCGTGCTAAACGGTTCTGCCAATTCGCCTTTTGGCCAAACTGGCGCAAAGTTCATCGTCGACGGCGAGTGGGCGGAGATCGTCTTTCGCCCTTCCTCGGTTAAGGTGGCCGACCAGGGCATCCCGGCCAGAGTCCTGGCGGTCCGGCCCCAGGGGGGGCAGCTTGAAGTGGAGGCGGTAATCGAGCCCGTGTCCTTGCCGGAGGGCGTCGAGGGCCCCATGTCAGTGCGGGCAGCCGCGCCCTTGGAGGCCGGGATTAACCAAGGGGCGGAAATCCGGCTGTTTGCGAGGCCCGAGGACGCCCTTGTCTTTTCCTGTCGTGACCGTGTTGCCGGACCGTGAAGACAGGAACGCCAAGGCGCGTTAAACAGACGCTGAAACCGGGCGTGAAGCGATTTGGGATAAAGATAGATGCGCGTTCACACGGGACGCGCGCTATGATGTCCCTGAAGTGGGAGTAGAAATATGGGCACTTTTAGCATTTGGCATTGGCTGATCCTGATCATGGTGGTGGCGCTTCTGTTTGGCGGCCGCGGCAAGATTTCGGGCCTGATGGGCGATCTCGCCCAGGGCATCAAGAACTTCCGCGAGGGTCTCAAAGACCCTGAGCCGCGCTCGATCCCTGAAAACAAGACCGCCGAAGCCAAGAAGGCCGACGAGGTCAAGCAGGGTTGATCGCCTTCCTCGGCCCGCGGTTTCCTTTTTGGTCGCGGGGCTGTCCAGGCGAAGAGGGAGGCGAAGGGCGCGGTCCACGGACGTGTCCGCCGTGCCGGCCGGGAGAAGTTCCCGGCGGGCTGTGACAATGAGAGAAGAGTATGTTCGATATCGCCTGGAGCGAGCTTCTCGTCATCATCGTGGTTGCGCTCGTTGTGGTCGGTCCGAAAGACCTTCCGCGCTTGATGCGCACCGCAGGCCAGTGGGCTGGGCGCGCACGCGCCATGGCCGATCAATTCCGCCGCAGTTTCGATGACATCGCCCGTCAATCCGAGCTCGATGAGCTCCGCAACGAAGTGAACCGTCTCCAGGAGACGAGGATCGACCCGCAGGCCGAGATCGAGTCCGCGATGTATCCCACCGGAAACCCGATCAGCTTCGGCAATGACGACGTGTCGCCGCCCGCGCCTCCATCTGCACCGAGCGTCGAGCCGCCAACATCGTCATCGCTCCCATCGTCATCGGTGACTGAGGCGCTGCCCGAAACCACCGAGGCGCCCGCGCGTACCTGATCCATGGCCGTAACACCCTCTCCGGACGAAGAAGCCGAACTCGAATCCAGCAAGGCGCCTTTGCTCGAGCATCTCGTAGAGCTCAGGAACCGGCTCGTCTATTCGATGATCGCGTTCTTCATCTGCTTCCTGTTCTGTTTCTTCTTTGCGAAGGAAGTGTACGAGATCCTGACGCGGCCGCTGATCAGCGCGTTGGCCAGCGATCCCAACCGCACCGGCCCGCCCATCATGATTTACACGGCGCTGTACGAGACCTTCTTCACCTATGTGAAGGTCGGCATGTTCGGCGCGCTGTGCATTGCCTTTCCGTTCATGGCCTATCAGCTGTGGATGTTCATCGCGCCCGGTCTTTATCGCCACGAACGCGCAGCCTTCGTTCCGTTCCTGATCGCAACGCCCATCATGTTCATCATCGGCGCGAGCTTCGTCTATTTCATCATGCTCCCGTTCGCGATCCGGTTTTTCATCGGTTATGAGACCGCGGACATTCAGCTTCAGGCTCGCGTCGGCGAATATCTCTCCTTCGTGATGACCCTGATTTTCGCGTTCGGCTTTTGCTTCGAGTTGCCGGTGTTGCTCACCCTTTTGGGCCGCGTCGGCATCGTCACGAGCCAGGGTCTTGCCGGTGCGCGGCGCTATGCCATCGTTGGTGTGTTTGCCGTTGCCGCGGTGGTTACGCCGCCGGACATCATCAGCCAGCTCGCACTCGCCATTCCGATGGTCGGCCTTTACGAGATTTCGATCTGGAGCGTGAAGCTGATCGAGCGCGGGCGCGCCAAACGCGAAGCTGCCGAAGCCGCCGCCGCCGCGGCCGCCCGCAACATCCAAACGACCTAGCGACTCATCAGGCGAACAACCAATCGCCCGTGTGGATCCCGCTCGGCTGCACGTGATCGAGCGTCACGATCTGGAACCACCACGGACTCGCCGCTGCCGGACCATCGGCATCGAACAGCACCTTCGTTCCGCCTGAACCGTCCGCCTCGAAGCGCAGATAGCCGTCCGCGATCGGATTCGTTCCTTGATAGCCGCTCGCGCTGAACAGCGGGCGAAGATCGAGCATGTCGATCCCACTCTGAAAATCGGTGACGCGCGCGCTGTTCCACGGAAGATACTGGAAGACAAAGCGGTCGGCGCCGCCGTTCCCCGTCATGACGGCCGAATGGTGGCCCGCGTAGAAAATATCGTCGCCGCTCCCGCCCGTCAGGATCTGGTTCGCGGTGTCGTTTGCGGTGAAGGTCTGTCCGCCCGACGGTGGCGGAGGGGGAGGTGGCGGAGGCGGCGGTGGACTTCCGCTCGGACTCAACAGCTGTGACGCAGTCAGACCGCTCGGCGAAACGTGATCGAGTGTCGTGACCAGGAACGGCCACGGATTGGCCGAGCCCGGTCCATCGGGATCGTAGAACACGCGTGTCCCGCCCGCGCCGTCCGACAGTAGCTTCAGATAGCCGTCCGCCACCGGATCGGCGCCGGCGTAATTGCTCGCCGCGAACAGCGCGTTGAAGTCGAGCCTGTCGATGTTGAGCGCGAAATCGGTGACGTGCCCCGTGTTGTTCCAGGGCAGATTCTCGAACACGAAACGATCGGCACCGCTGTTCCCGGTCATGACGACCGAGTTGTGTCCCGTATAGAACACGTCGTCGCCTGAACCGCCGATGAGAACCTGATCCTTCGTGTTGTTAGCGGTGAACGTTTGCCCGCCCGTTGGTGGAGGTGGCGGAGGTGGCGGCGGTGGAGGAGGCGGCGGAGGACTTGCCGCATTGAAAAGTTGCGCAGCCGTGATGCCCGCCGGCGCTACGTGATCGAGCGTGGTCACCAGGAACAGCCACGGATTGGCGCTCCCCGTGCCATCGGAATCGAACAGCACCTGCGTCCCGCCTGCGCCATCGGATTGCAGCCGAACGTAACCGTCGGCGATCGGATCGGTGCCGCTATAGCCGGCGGCCGCGAACAGCGCGCTGAAATCCAGCCGGTCGCTGCCCAGCGCGAAATCCGTCACGTGGCCGCTATTGCCCCACGGCAGGTACAGGAACTTGTAGACATCGGCACCAGGGCCGCCGGTGAAAATATTCGCGTTGTGACCGGCGATCAGCGTGTCGTTGCCGGCCGCGCCGTTCAGCGTCGAGATGAAATCGTTCGACGTGATGATGTTGTCCAGCGCATTGCCGGTCACGGACTGGGCCCAGTTGCCGGTCAGCATCACGTCGTGCGGCCCGACGGGCAGCGTGAAAATCAACGCCGGTGTCGCGATGAGATCGTTGTCGGCCGGCGATGTCGGCGAGCCCGTGGTCGTGAACGCGGCATACGCATTGCCGCTCGCAGACGCCCAGGTGACGACATAGTCGCCGTCCGGGAATACATCGATGCTCGCGCCCAGCGATCCCGTTGCGACTCCCAGCAGGTGTTCGGCGCCGACCGCTTGTCCGGCCGCGTTGAATTCGCGCGCATGCAACTGGTTGTCGGCGGTCGTCGTCCAACTGACGACATAGCCGCCGTTGGGAAGCCCCGCGATCGCCTGTGTCGTCACCGTTGGAAACGCGGCGGCGCCGGAAAACACCACCGGCGTTGTGTGCGCGACAAACGCGGCGTCCGCAGCGAAGCGGTACAGTTCCAGCATGGAGCTGTGCGCCGCACTGTTGATGAAGGTGACGGCGTAGCCGCCATTGCTCAAAGCGGTG
>Ga0184629_10000489_pt1 | contig 17782 bp, 9 predicted proteins | sample PLM4_32_b1_FD_133158 | JGI IMG/M metagenome (GOLD analysis project Ga0184629, IMG submission 133158) | Groundwater sediment microbial communities from an aquifer in East River, Colorado, USA - PLM4_32_b1 | ecosystem: Environmental > Terrestrial > Soil > Riparian zone | place: USA: East River... | reverse complement strand
GGGTGGAATTTGAATTGCAGGTTCTGGATGGAAACAGTCTATTGCTGACACCTCACGCACACGAAATTATTGAGTTATGTGACGATAAAAGACTGGCCCATGAGTTTTTTCAAAGCACACTTGAACTGACCACGGAGGTTTGCCAGAATGTGCAGGCGGTCGAAGCTGATTTGAAAGATTCACTGGAGAAAGTGTCATCCGGTGCGCGAAAATTGAATTTTAGGCTGGGATCTACCGGTACCCATCCACTCGCGGACTATCGGGAAAGATTAGTTACCCCTTCACCCAGGTACGATCAATTGATTGATCGCAACCAATGGCTTATTCGAAGGATGGCTGTCTATGGCATGCACATTCATATCGGTATGCCTTCCGGAGATGCATGCATTCGTTATAATTATTTCTTCATGCATCTTCTGCCGCATATCCTGGCACTATCGGGTAGCTCTCCTTTTTGGCAAGGTAAATATACCGGGCTTTCTTCGTGCCGCCCGACGACCTATGAATCGCTTCCGACAGCAGGCATGCCTTATTTAGTAAAAGATTGGAAGAGTTTTCAGAACCTGTATCATTTCTTGTTAAGATCAAAGTCGATCTCGAGCATGAAGGATTTATGGTGGGATCTTCGGCCCAGTCCTAAATATGGCACGTTGGAACTGCGGTTTTGTGATCAGCCGGCGACGCTATACGAAGCGTTGGGCATTGTAACTTTTGTTCATTTATTGGCACATTGGTTTCGTGACCATGAAGAAGAGTGGACAACGTCGCATGCGCCATTAAGACAGTGGATTTTCAGGGAAAACAAATGGCGTGCGATCCGGTTTGGATTAGATGCTGAGATTGTTACTTCCCGTCACGGAAAAACCAAATCGCTTCGTAAGGATATTAACGAGTGGATCAAAATCCTTGAACCGTATGCTCAACAGTTAAAGTATAGTGAGTACTTGTCGAGGGTGAATGAGATTGTTTCAAAAGGAAATAGTTCTTTCCGACAACATTCGGTTTTTCAAAATACCAATGATTTGGATGCCGTAGTGCGGCACAATGTAAGTGAGTTTGACAAAGGAGGACCAAACTGGAATCTTTAGTGGGAAAATTGGAAGATTAGAAGATTGGACGGTTAGAAGATTGGAAGATTATTGGAAGATTGTCGAATTTATTTTTTATTGCTTCCATAATTTGTCATTGAGGTAATAAAAATTGGAAGATTAGAAAATTGGAAGATTATTGGACTTATTTCATAATTTGTCTTTGAGGTCATCAAAATACCACACCTTACCGAAGGCCCCAACACCTGTAATTTTTTCTTTTCCATGAACCCTCACTTTTGTGATGGAGAAGATTTTATAATCTTCTACCTGGATAGCATCATCTTTAATTTTTACAGGCAGGTTCTTTGATATTTCTTTTAGCCCCCGCTTATGCTTTGATTCGTCAGGATTTGAAAAATAAGCAATGGCCAGCACCACCACTACAACAATCAGTAGCCATTTTATAAGTGTCTTAAAAATCCGGAAGACAATATATAGGGCAAGTAATGCCACGATGATGATAATGATGGTTTCCATAAGGCAGTTACGTTTTAAACGGGTTCGATCAGGTCAATTAAATTTCCATATAAATCGGCGAACACGGCCACAGTCCCATATTTTTCAATCGAAGGCGCTCTAACAATAGTAACGCCTTTGGACGTTAGATTATCATAGTCACTTCTAAAATTGTCTGTATACAGGAACAGAAACACCCGGCCGCCGGTTTGATTCCCGATCCTGCTTTTTTGCTCATCGTTAGCAGCTTTGGCAAGTAACATGCAACATTCAGCGGATCCGGGTGGCTGAATCACTACCCATCGCTTTATCTCGCTTAAGGTTGTGTCTTCCACAAGCCGGAAGTTTAGGATTTCAGTATAGAACTTTATGGCTTCATCATAGTCGTTCACCATGAGGGTGATCTGCGCTAACCGTTGTTTTGTCATGTTGAAACAATTTACACCAAACTCAGCGTGCCGTATTTCCACTATTGAGGGTTGGCGAATTTACGGTTAATTTTTACATCGTTATCACTTCTGCTGTTTGTGTTCAATTCAAATCGATTGTACTTTACTTCTAAATAAAAAGCTATGAACACCAGGTTAATTTTGGTCACAACACTTATGGCAGGTTTGCTTTCTTTTCAAAGCGTAGCCCAAACCACCGCCATTATTTGTAAACAGATCATCCATGGCAAAAGTAACCTTCCCCTTCAGGCCACTGTGATTCTGGTAGAGGGTGAACGGATCAAAGCTATTGGTCAACGCGATATCATTCCAAAAGGAGCGACGACTATTGACCTGAGCGCTTACACGGTGATGCCAGGATTTATTGATCTCCATTGTCATCCCCTGGGCAACAGCGATGATGACTACCAAACTTATCATTTGAAAAATTCGTCGGCGGCCAAGGCACTGCAGGGTTTGAAGAACGTACAGGGTATGCTCATGGCCGGTTGGACCGCTATCCGGGTGCCTGGCGATCTCGACGTAGGTTATGCGCACTTTGATCTTCGCAATGCCATTAACAAGGGTATGTTCACAGGTCCCAGAATCTTTGGAGCAGGCCATTGGATATCGGTAACGGGGGGCGGGGGTGATCTCAACTTTTTCTCGTATGAGCAAAAAGGTGTCGTTGTCGATGGTCTTATTGTGGATGGTCCGGAAGAAATGAGGAAGGCCGTCCGTAACGAAATCAAATATGGGAGCGACTGGATCAAGCTGCTGGTGTCAGGGGCATTCATGACAGCGGGCGACAACCCCCAAAATGTTCATTTCAGCCAGGAAGAACTTTCTGTTGCCATCGATGAAGCTACACGCAGAGATGTTCCTGTTATGGCCCATGCCCATTCGGCAGAGGCCATTAAAATGTCGGTAAGGGCGGGGGCGCGCACCATTGAGCATGGTAGTTTCATAGATGATGAAGGGATCCGCCTGATGCGTGAAAAGGGAACGTACCTTGTTCCCACGCTAACTATTGGGAAATGGTTTCTGGAATTTAATGAGAACAGTGTTGCGCTTAAAAAAGCAATTGATCTTACCAAGCAGCATAGGGTTGGTATTGAGGCCATGCTTACCAAGGCTATCAAAGCGGGTGTAAAAGTTGTGGTGGGCACAGACCTTACCGGTACTGAACCCGAGTATTGTGCCAATGAGTTCTCGGAGCTTGTCAGAGTAGGAATGACGCCGATGCAGGCCATTCAGGCTGGAACAGGGCTCGCAGCCGAAGCGTTGGGAAAAGAAAAAGAGTTTGGAACGCTGGAGTCTGGTAAATTAGCGGACCTGGTTGCCGTGAAGGGGGATCCATTAAGTGACATCAACCTGCTGAAAAAAGTAAAATTTGTAATGATTGGTGGTAAGGTGGTCAAGGATGAAACACATTGAGCGGTACCGCTTGGGTAAGTTTCGGCTGATTGCCAAAGTTGATCAATCTTCCAATCCCACTTCCTTCATTAGGGAATGATATCGAGGTTCATTTCGATACTGATCAAACGCCGGATCGGATCGAACGACGCAAAGGAAGAATCTCATGGTTTTACTTTCAGATGCCTGATGCAGGGATTCAAACATCAAATCTGCATCCTGGTAAACAAGGGCCTTTTCTATTTGTTTTCTTATTAGGTCGTCTCCGGAATCGAAATAATTCATTTTGGCAAACTCTTCTTTGGCTCGTTGAATATTACCACGGCTGACAAAACATTCCAGTTTAGAGTTGGAATCCTTCAAGGAATCACAATTGCCTGTAAAATAGTGGAGGTTCTCCAACGCATTTAACCGCAGTTTACCTTCGAGGCGAGGTATTATTTCCTGCACTTCCATTTTGGCCCTTACAAATTCCCGGCCACTGAGTAGCGCCATCAAATAATTATAGTTAACAATTTGAGAGAATGGATCGATCCTCATAGCTTTTTCGGCTAGCGGTATTGCCTTCTGGTTTTCACCAAGCAAGGTGAATAGCCCTGCCGATCGCTGAAGGACTTCGGCGTCCGTGGGGTCATCCTCCACGGCCTTGTTTAAGTTTAATCGGAATTCGTTAAAATTTCCTCTTTCGCCTTCAATAGCGGCCAATATACTATAGGCTAGCGAAATGTCTGGATCTATGGCAATGACTTCCTTTGCAAGTTTATACGCTATTTCGTAGTGCTCGCTACTGTTGGGATAATGATAGACATGATTCAGATAGTAAGAATCTGCCAATTGGCTTTTTGCTAAAATGAAATCAGGGTCCAGTTCAAGCGCCTTATGTAGTAAAGAAATGCTTTGCTCTACGCTTTTCTGTTTTCGATCCTGTACTACTTGTTTGGCACGAAGGTAGAGCTGGTACGCTTCCAGGCTTAGCGTAGGGATTTGTGTTAATGTTTTTTCTTCTTTAGGGGAGAGACTTGCCTGAAGTCTCTCAGCAACCAGCAAGGCGATTTCCTTTTGAATTGCAAAAATCGATTTTACGTCTAACGTATAATCGAACGTTTCAGAAAATAAATGCTTGTCGGCCTGAGCGTTGATGAGTTGCACGGATATTCGCATCTGGTTTCCGTCCGTTCTTACGGTGCCTTCCAGGATTTTGGTGACGCCGAGTTCATGCGCAATTTCTTTAAGGGATAATTTCGAGTTCCTGTAACGCATAGATGAAGTCCTGGAAGTAACCCGCAATGCCTTCACTTTGGCCAGTTGGTTGATGATTTCTTCTGTCATCCCATCGCTAAAGTATTCGCGACCTGGTTCTTTGCTCAGATTATCAAAAGGCAATACGGCAATGGATTTGTCCATTACTTCCGCTTTCTGTTTTGAGGTAAACACCTTTGAATAAAGGAAGTATCCGGCAGTGGCCAGAACAACCAGAAGGAGAGAGGCCATTAACATTTTCGTTCTCGTAAAAGAGAATTGCTTGTTCCTAACGGGCCTATCGTAGTCGGTTACTTTGTTTTGAAGCGTTGGCTGTGCAGACGAGGGAGAATTCTTCAAGGAAGAGATTATATCCTTTATGGCATTGGCGACCTTGTTAACCTGATTCCTGTAATCGGTTTTATTTTGATTATCGTTTTTATTGTCGGATGATTTGAGGGGCCGGTTAACTCCAGGTTCTTTATAAATAAAATCAATCGCCCTTAACACACCACCCAACTCAATTTCCAAAAGGGCATTATCGGCAGGATCGAGATCATGAATTTTTACAGGAAGAATTCGGTTCCCTACATTTTTATTGCTCAATTTAATGTCTCTACCAAACTGATCTTCTTCTGTAAGTTTATTAAACGCACAAAACTCATGCTTCCAGGCAAAGCTTTTAGGGTCGCAGTAGGTTTGGGAGATGATGGGTATAAAAATGAGACACTTCAGTTTGCCTTGCAGGCTCTTGTTTACGTTGTGGGATTCTAATAAACCATCGACAGGATTGGAATCGAAGTAAACCGAAACAGGTTCTTTAATAGTCGCTGCCAGTTCCTCCTGCAAACTCCTTACAAAATCCGTTACCCAGCCTGAACGATTGTCGTTGTGACGGTAGCTAATGAATATATCGTACTCGTATGGTTGAATTAACGAGGGCATTGTGATCTATTAAGAGATGAAGACCTGCCTGCCGGCAGGCAGGTATCGTATTCGTAACCGGAGATGAGCGATGGCATAAATCAAATATAACAAATTCAGGGACGGGGAATTCCTGGGTAGACGCTAACAAGGGAGTTCTCGTGTGGCTCAATGCGGCGTTAACTTTTCCTATTTAGAGGCGTGCCTTTCCAAAAACTTATCCATCACCGCTTTATACGTTTCATGCTGGAACTTGCCGTTCACAGGTTTCTCCGTTCCGCTTTCCGCGTTGTTTATCAGTTCGATGTAGATCCTGGGTTTGTCTGCATTCTCGATGGCGGGAATGATGTTGAAAGTTGACAAGCCGACGTAAATGCCGGAAAAAATAAAAAATAGAAAAAGCAGTCCGGCTTTATTCTTTTCGGCGACGATAAATTCAAGTAGAGTGGTGGAGATGCCAGAATTATCATAATGCCTGTACCGTATAACCGAAATCAGAAAAGGAATTGAAACTAAAGCGCCCAACCCTCCGATTGCAGCGGACCATGAAGGACTAATTACCCTGCTCCCCAGTGACAATAGAAAAAGGAGAACGGAGGAATAGAAAAAAGATACATTCCTTGTGAACGCAGGATTTTCTTTTCTAGCATCCCTAAAAATTCCAGATGCAATAAAGAAGTAAGTAGCGATTAATAAAACGCAAATCAGGATAAATATTAAGTCTATATGCGGTGGACGAATATAGAATGCCCTCATGCCGAAAAGCAGCAGCAATAAAGCCAATAGAAATAATTCTGAAATACCTAAAACGTCCTTTCGTTCCAGGTGCGAAAAATCTTCAACCATTTTCCAAAAGCCCTGAGCAATGAATAGAAGCGAAAGACCAACACAGGAGGCGCCGATCAACGTAAAGCCGTAACCGTTTTGCGCCATTGTGGCGAATAGACCTACCAGTATAAGCGAAATGAAAATAGATTGTAATAGCTGATTTAGTTTCATTTTTTAATATTCAAAAAGGTCGTATACAAACTCCGTGTAATTTACCCATTCAAGTAGATCTTTGTCAAACTTGCTCCATGCTGATTCGTGAACATCAGAATTTTTCAACACATCTACATATAAAATAGCGATGATACACCTTAGCCTGTCTTCCGGGTTGGCCAGTTCGGGAATAGAGGACCTGGCATTGAAATATTGACCCATCCGGGCCTGGGTGCGAACCATGGCCAAAACACCATTTAGTTTTGCCACAAGTTCCATGTCTCTTACGTGTTCATGCGCTTGCCTGCGGTTACTCGCATTATCCTGAAGCGTAAGTATTTCAACCAACCCGGTACGGTAATCGAATCCGAGATCTTCAAAATTGTTCCTGAAGAATTTAACCCGGTTCAGGGCTGCGAGTGATGAGTCGAGGTAAACTTTTGATTCGTCTTCCTGTTTGTTCATTCTAGTGTACGCTGCCAATTTTGAGTATCCTGCTGCTTTGTTCTTGGTATTCGAAAATTGGGATATCATACTGATGGCTTTGCTTCGCTTGCCATGAATGGCAAGTTCTTTGGCTACATTTAGCAACATATTGTGAAAGGACGATTCTTCAGTAAAATATGTCTTCGTAAACGCAAGAAATTTTAACTTACGGATACGTTCAAATGCCCGCAACGTATCGCCAGAATCAAAATAGTCTTTCGCTAATTTAAGATTGATCCAGGCATCATCCAGGGCGTTGGAATAACCGGAGCGTACCAATATCGAATCCACTGACAGCAAGGTGGCATCTGACAGTGGAGGGTAGTTTAAGGCAGCTCGGTTCCAGACACCGCCCGCGCCAGACAACACACCGTATAATTCAAAGTAACTGTTAACCCACGTAATCAACAATTCGTAATCATCCTGCACACGGTAATACCTGGTAAATAAATCATGATGGATCATATAGTTAAAAAAGGCATCTCCGTAGTACCGAAAGAATCCCACAAAAGTGAATGCGTCATTAAGCTTGAAATGATCAGGATAAAGGAAGAGTTGACTTCTCTTCATCATACGCTTTTCTTTTTGAACAAGGGCCGGTTGTGCATAGACCTCAACGCTACTCTGCAAAAATTCTGAAGGCAAATTTGAATAGTGTTCAAGTGCAATGGAAAAGAGACTGTCCGTTAGATTCGAATTAGATAAAACACCCTTTTCCCGCAAAATCCTTTCATAAACCACGCCCTGGTGCTTATGAAGTAATGCGAGGTTAAAGTGTAACTCATTCTTATCTTTTATTTCTTCTTCTATCGTTGCTTTGTAAATGCCAAAAAGTTCCTTGACAAGGTTAAAATCAAAGAGTGCCAGGTTCTCGTTGTAGTTTCCATGCTGAATGAATTTAATAATTCTGCGTAGCTCCAATATGCCAGCCTGATTCACCATGGTTTTAACAAAAATATACTGTTGTACTCCAATCGCCTTTGAATAGGCTTTTATTAAATCTTGAAAGGGCCGCGAATGGCCGTACATCAGAAAATACCCTCCAATGTTGGCGGAGTTATTCCAATGCAAGTCGTAGGTTTCGTTGTGCTTATTTAGGCTATCCAGGCATCGCAATACACGTTGGACATCACCCTGGGCGGCGTAAAAATAAGCCAGCTTTTCATATCCACCGTTGTGACTTACTGTTTCTGCAAGCCCAACATTGAGTTTGCCTTCTAATGGAAATATTTTTTCAAATTTTAGGCCTGCTTCCCTGTTTTTTCCAAAAGGGGATACGGAACTAATGAGGTCCGTAATTTGGTCAGAGTCCAGGCCTTTAAAGTTTAAACAATTTTCAATCCCGATGTTAAGCGCCTTAATATCGATATCGCTGCTTATGGATGGAGCCGTTAATATTCTAACAATAACTTTTCCGAGATGCTTGACATTGCGATTAAGGCGTTCACGCATTTTTTCATCCGGTTTAACGGATAGGTAATAGGACTCGTTCCTGATCAGATCATTCAGGTTCACCAGGTTATTGTTAAAGGTCTGTACATTATCAATGGTAGCCAGCGGGTCGGATAGGTGTATAAGACTGTCCGCATAGGCCAATGCCTGGCCCCGGATGGGAGGGTCGCTGGTCTTATTTGTAAAAAATAATCGTTCAAAAATCTTAAGGGCTATTTCAATCTTTGTTTGGTTATCGGTCACTTGCTGCGATATGATGGAAATGTTGGCTGTATCTATTCTTGAAGCGAACAAGACAAAGTAGGCCTTCCATTCGGCAGCGGTTTCTTTGTTGTTCAATAAGGACGCACCTTCCTTGATCAATTTACTAATTACCACCTCATTTTTCCTGATGTGCCAGCTATACACAATAAAACTGCCAAGGCCCAGGAGCAGCACCACTGCAGCTACAGCAGCTATTCTTGCGGCACCGTATTTCATGAATGTGCGGGTGATCGTAAGTTGAAGTGCACTCTTTCTAAGAAATTTCTGAAGGTCATGAAGCGTGGATTCTGACTCTTTCAGTTTTTCTGGAGCAGGTGCCTCACGCTCATTGTAGCGGTTGATCCAATATTTGTTGGGGCGACAATCCGTATACCATTTTTCGAAATAGGTTAACGGGCCAATAGGCAGCAGGTAGTCGCTTGATTTACCACTATCAATCCACCGGGTCACCTGTTGCTTAAGATCGAGAAAAACAGCATGATATTGCGATTCCTGGTCCGACCATTTTTTAAGCAATTTCCAGTTCCTGATGAGCGCTTCATGCGTGATGTCCAGAACTGTTTGTGGCCCGAGGGACTTTGCAGTCTTGTTGTCAGAATCTTCCAGGAAGGGACGGACCAACGTATTTTCCGGCTCTCTGAAAATGTTCATCACACCGGACACCACATGCGTTGTTAGTTTGGGTACGTTAATAATGTGGGTAATCTCTTCTAACGTCATCCGGTTTCTAACGGCCCGGCTTTCATCAATTCGGGTTAAACAGGAAAAGGCAAGCCCGATGATTAGTTTAGCCTCCTTGTTCGTCAGTGGTATTTCTGCCCTTTCGTTATAACAGGCAGCGGCCTCTTCATACAATTTATTTGCATGTATGTCCAGCACATTAGCTAATGCGGGATTACTTAAATAACTCTTTTCATAGTCAGGTATTTTTTCTATCCAGGAATTGAATCGGACCAAATCCTCTTTCGGCAACTTTTCTCCATCCATCCCACCAACCATGGCATAATGGATCAAATCCATTTCTTCCCTGCCACTATCCGCAGCTTTCCATATTTGTTTCAGGGCATGCTGCACAATAGGAAGTTGATCAAGCCCTTCTTCCAGATCGAATATTAACCGGTCAGTCAGACGTTTTGAAATCCTGTTGCCACTCAGGATGGCCGGCTCTTCAATTACCTGCTGAAGTTCCTTACGTTGAAGTCGGGGAACAAAAAATTGGGAAAAGCCAATAAATTCCGGAAGACCTCTGAAAGCCGCACACTGCCCGATGTAATCTGAGCGCATCGTGCACACTACATAGATGGGCAAATTTTCCCTCAGCGAAATTTTGCAGGTTTCCAGAATAATATTGAGCAACAGCCTCGAATCCTGGGAGGGAACACCTTGTGGAAAATTTTCCGGATTCGTAAAGAACTCTTCAAACTGATCAATAATGATCAACAGGTTGCCGGCTCGCCTCTCCAGTTGATCTCGGTCATTTACTCCTAACGCTTGCCATACTTTACTTTTTTTATCGATATAAAGGGATGATGATTTGTAAAGTTCAACAAGAGAAGAAAACCCCCGACTAAGTTCCACCTCTATGGTAGCGGAATCCATCTGTAGCTGTTGGGCAAGTGACGTGGCGATGTTTTTCATTGGCGATCGCTCTGCCCGGAAACCAGCCACATACCAATTGCTGTAGTCGGCCTTAAAAAAACCGGCTCTTGCTTGTGGTATTAATCCTGCATAGATCAAGGAAGACTTTCCATCGCCTGAGGCTCCAGTCACCATCAGGAATTTCTTTTCCTCCAGCAAACCGGTGAGGTCTATGATTTGATTTTCGCGACCCTTAAAATAAAGAGACTCCTCTTCGGTGAAGGGCCGGAGGCCGGGATAGGGACATATGGTTTGATCTTCAAACATGCTGATTTCTGATATCGAAAATTACTTCATTATTCTACATTCAAAATTGAATGACGAATATCGAATGATGAATGTTCCTGCCTGCCGGCAGTCTGCCGGCAGGCAGGCAGGGATTTTTGAAGTAGCTTCCCTTCATCATTCTATACTCGTTATTCATTCTACATTCAAATTTGATTTACTAATATCGAATGATGAATGCTGATCTTAGAAGGCTCTTCACTTCATCATTCTGCATTCGCTATTCATTATTCTACATTCAAATTTTGACCTACGAATATCGAATGATGAATGCTGATCTTAGAAGGGTCTTCACTTCATCATTCTACATTCTACATTCATTATTCTACATTCACTATTTAAGTCATTTCTTTCTGTTATTCTCGACCGCAGTTTTTGTGCTTTTAACAAAGATGGCAACCAACTCATCCGTCTCTTTCATAACAACGTGAATCTTCTCCTTAGACTCAATCAACTTCGTGCGGTATATTATTTTCAAGCATACCAGCGTTTCGCGCAATTCTTTTAAATACAATCTTTATTTTGTGTATAAAGTCATTTCTTGACTCTCCGCTTTGCGCTCTCCATAATTGAGTGCAGGAGAAGTACCAGAACGCAATAGCTGGCCAGCTAAATGATTTGCTGCTTTAGTATTAGGCATAGATTCAACAAGTTCTATAACTAGCACCGCCAGAGCTATTAACCGCTCTTCAAGATCGTACTTTCTCATGCTTTTGAAGACCAATTCTTGATAATAGTCACTTCCTCATTCAACATTCGCTATTCATTATTCTACATTCATCATTCCCCAGTCATCACTCTCAAATCCATTCATTTCTATTTAGAATACTCCCTCTTCATAATTTATGAATTCCCATGCGTAGACTATTTTTCTACCTTCAATAGTTTTCCTCCATTCTTTATTCATTGGGCGCCTCACCGATTCTTCCAATAAGATCCTATTGAAATGATCGAGTCTGGCTGCTGTGGACGTTATGTCGGGAATGGCAGTATAGGCCAGGTAATACTGCCCACTTGCAGCCGTTCCGGTCACCCATTGTTGAATTACTCCATTCTGGCGCGCGATTGAAATTTGTTCTACAAACTTCCCGGCCAGGTTGTGCATTTGCTGGCCCCCAACTGAGCTTAAAGCAAGAACCAGGGCCTTTCGTGGGTCATTGTATCCAGTGTTTTGGCTAAATAGAAATTCAAAATCGCCAATCCTGTTCAGCTCGCTGATCGCGGAGTCCAGAAGAATGAATGCCTTTTCTTTTTTCCCCTCTTTAGCCGCAAGCAGCGCCTTAGCCGCAACAGAGTAAGTTATTACTCGATTAGCGTGGCTTGGAAATGCACTGGCGATCCGGATTACCTCATCAGTGCGCCCCTCCCTGGCCAGATAACCTGCGAGCCGATTAATCAAATAATAGAAGTCATTACTTGAGGCAATTCCTTCCTTCAAGTTTTCGATAAACCTTTCTGGTTCCAGTTTTTTATAAAACTCTTCTATGCGTTCAGGCTGCTCACTTTCCAGGTAATAATTAATGAGAAGCAACCGAACATGGTTATTGTTAAGGTTGGTTGCAAAGGGGTGGTTCGAAAGGAGCGAATCAATCCGCAAGAGAACATGCTCCTCCAGAGGAGCACCATAATGTAAAACTCCGCCCACACCCCCAAACCTTAATTGAGAATAATTGGACAACCAGGTATTAATCAAATCCAGGTCATGTGACGAACGGTACAGGGAAGAGAAATGACCTTTGGCCAGCAGAAAATTCAAAAACTTATCTGTGAAATAGTTATGAAATGGTCCCCGGTTATTAAGAACCTTATGAAAATGATCGGGATAAAGAAACAGGTCATTTCTGAGGATCTTCTGCTGACCGAGAAAAAATCCTTGTGTGCCAGTAATTTCTGTCGATTGCGCTAAATAAGAAGTGGAAACCTTTTTATAATGCGCTACAGCCAGCGCAAACAGAGAATCCATTTTTTGTGGCCGACTAATCTGTTCTTTCTCCTTGTAAATCTTAGAAAGCAAAGCACCTCTGTGCTTATAGTATAATGCAAGGTTAAAATGCAGTTTGTCAGGATCACCATTATTCTCTTCTACCATTACAGCAGAATAGAGATCAAATATTTTTTGTACGACGAGAATGTCCGACAAATCCAGATTGGGATCATGGTTGACGCCCACCATCTTTTGAAACGGAAATACGAAACTAATTACACCGGCGCGGTTGAGCCATTGTTCAAAGAATTCTGATTGAGTCATTTTCTGATTCTTGCAATACCATAAAACCAGTTCTCCCAAATTTTTCTCTTGCCCGTAGGTGATAAAGTAATTCGCAATGTTGAAAACATTGGTTCTGAAAATTGGATAGTCAGCATGCAACTTCATCAAGCTGTCCATGCACATTTTTACTTTTTGTGCATCCCCGAGCGAAGCATACAAGTTGGCTAATTGCTGATATCCTCCAGAATGATTGACTTCATTAGTGGCGGAATAGACTATGAATTTTCCAGCCGGGAAATACTCAAAAAAATGATTTCGCCCTGTTGCTTCTTCAAAGGGAGAAATTTGAGAGAGGATTAGCCGGATATCCTCCTTACTCAAACTCTTATAATGCAGTGCGTATTCAAGCCCGCTGTTAATGGAAGCGATGTCTAAAGCACTACCGCTAAAATTTTGCGTGAGGGATAATTTGACAATCTGCCCTATTTCCTTTAGTGAACGGTTCAAAATTTTCTGCAGACGTTCATCGGAGTGAGAATGCAGAAAAAAAGCGCTAGGTGTAACCAGTAGATCAAGGGCTTTCAGGCTTCGCATTAAGGAGGCGGGATTGCCTTCCTCAATAGGCGCCGACTGGATTATGCTGTCCAGGTAATACAGACTTTCTCTGCGGATTGAAGGGTCTGCCTCGGGGCTCGCCCAAACTAACTCAAGTTGCAGGGCGGCCACAGCGGTTGCCTTTTCTTCAAAGGGCATTCTATCTACAATTTCTTTAAAGGAACCGGGGCTAAGAAATTCTGAAATCACCAAAAACATCGTGCGATAGAAATCAGGCGTTCCTTTCGTGTTCACCAGTTCCGCACCTTCTGCAAGAATTTTATTAACCACACTTTCATTTTCCTTCTTGTTCGCATCCCGATAATAAAATCCACAGAGTCCCAGGATGAGCACAACACCAACCACCGCGGCAATACGCATGGCGCCGTATTTCACAAGGAGTCGCGTAACACGTACTTTCCGGGCACTCCGATGCATGAATTCCCGGGAGTCATTAATGGTTTTTTGCGCCTCGTTTAAGCGAGCTGCTTTGTCCATTCCCGGATCCAGATAACGGTTGACCCAGTATGGGTTTGGATTTAGTTTATTGTACCAGTTTTCAAAAAACGTAAGCGGTCCGATAGGCAACAAAAACCCTTTCGACTTCCTGCTATTGACCCATCGGTCTAATTGTTTTTTGAAATCTTCATAGACCGTGAGGTGATCATATTCTTCTTGCGCCCAACTCAACAACAGCTCCCAATTGCGGATCAAACTTTCATGGGTGATATCTAAAACGGTTTCCGGGTTCAACTGCAGTGATTCCTTTTCGTCTGTGATATAGGGTCTCAAGAAAGTATTGCCAGGTTCCCGGAAAATATTCAACACATCACCTACTACATCGCAGCTAAGTCCCGGTCTCGCAATAATGTCCGTGATCTCTTGCAATGTCATACGGTTGCGTACAGCCCGGCCTTCATCCATTTTGGTCAGGCAGGTAAAAGCACTCTTAATAATCAATTGCGCATCCGCATTACTTATTTTTTTGTCATGGTTTTGATTGTAGTGATCCGCTGCAGAGAAGAATAATTTATTGGCATGCGTATCAATGATCTGCGATAGCCCCGGATGTTGATATGCTTCCTGAAGTCTAGGTGGAAGTGCATCAAACCAGGATTTAAATTTTTCACGATCTTCTAACAACAATTCCTTCGAAGGCATTCCACCAACCATTGCGTAATGAATCAGGTCTAGTTCCTCTTTACCATAGTTTGCCTGTATCCATACCTCATTCATGGCATGCTCCAATACAGGTAATTGGTCTATCCCCTCACCCAAATCATAGACTACACGTTCCACCAACCGATTGGAAATTTTGTCGCCGTGAAGAAAAGCAGGTTCTTTCACCACTTGTATGATCTCCTTGCGCTTCAACCTGGGAACAAAAAATTGCGAAAAGCCGATAAACTCCGGCAAACCTCGAAACGCTGCGCATTGTCCGATATAATCGGAGCGCATGGTGCACACTATATATATAGGGAGATTTTTCTCCATGGAAATGCGGGCTGTCTCTAATAATAGGTTGATCACCAACTGCGAATCAGCTGAAGGCGCATTTTTATAATAGTTTTCAGGGTTGGTAAAAAATTCTTCAAACTGGTCGGCCACGATCAAAAGGTTGGCGGCCGTTCGCTGCATATAGTCGCGTTCATCGCCATTGGCGCTACTCCAGGCTTCACTCTGCTCGTCCAGAAAAAGTGATGATGTAGTATAGAGTTCAACAAGGGATGAAAAACCTCGTCTCAGTTCAACTTCCACGGATTCTTCATTACCAATTCTCAAATTTCGTGAAATGCTTTTGCTCAGATTGTGGAGGGGTGTTCTCTCCGGGCGGAAGTCAGCCACAACCCAGTTGGTGTAGGTTGCTTTGAAGAAACCGGCTCTCGCATTCGGAACCAGTCCGGCATACACCAGGGAAGACTTTCCATCCCCCGAAGCTCCGGTAACCATGAGAAACTTATTGGCTTCCAACAATGCGGTGAGTTGAATGACTTGTTCATCACGCCCTTTGAAATACAAGGAGTCATCCTCCGAAAAAGGACGAAGACCGATGTAGGGAAAGGTGTCGTGGGGGTTGAACATTCGCCGTAAGCGGGTTTTCTGTTGATTGTTGAAGAAGTATAAGTATTCACTTCATCATTCTTAAATCGTAAATCATCATTCTACATTCAAATTTGATTTACGAATATCGAATGTTGATTTCTGATTTTTGAAGTAGCCACTACTTAATCCATCACCGCTTCATCATTCTACATTCCAATTCGATTTGATCGCTGCTCATCCAACTACCTTCTCATACGTCTTCTTCACCTCCTCCGGCACCTCCTCTTTGGATACAATGCTTGAACTCACCTTCGGCGCTTTGAATATCCGGGCCATGTTGGTTTGAGGGTCATCTTCGCCAACCAGCATCATCGGCGTGGGCGAGGAAGCACCTCCTACTTCTTTCCAAACCTGTTTAATAAATGGCATGGCCCAATCTGCTCCATAGCGGAAATACACTACAGCCATTTTACTTTTTGGTATCTGTTGTTTTGATAATTCCCGGTATTGCTCTTCACCCCCGGGTAAAATATTCATGACCTCTACTGTGTATTGCTGGCTGATCAAATCCGTGAGGGGGTAAGCGTCTTTGGCATCTTGCTTGTTGAAGATGAAAAAGATATCGGTGTCTTTTGTGTCCAACACTTTTTCTTTCTCTATAATCAACAGCGATCGCATATCCTCCACCAATTGCATAGGGCTAAACGCATTGGTGAAAGTCATGTTAGGGGTGATGTAGTTCCGGATGTTGTTGATGAATTCTTCCTGTTGTGGTTTTGCGGGCTTGGCGGGATCTTCAATGTACCAGACGAACGTGTAGAATTTTGATCCTGGTGCCGCTGATTTCCCTTTCGCCATTTCAAATTCATGCATGGGGAAAGAAACGGTATCTTCTTCTTCGAACCTTCTTCCAAACTCGCCGCTCAAAATATGGAGCGAACAGGAAGCCGTTTCCAAATTCCGGGCGACACTGTTTTTAAATTCTGTATCGGAGGAAGGGCAATCGCTGTTCGGAATCACCTGAAATCCGGCACGGGTCAGGATTAATGCCATCTCTTCCCGCTTTGGCTTCAGGTCATTAGACGTCCAGGCAAGAAATACAGTAGGCTGCTGGATATCGAGGACTGCCACGCGAATATCACTCGGCACCGTGGTGTTATACCATCGGGGCATAGCGCTTACCTGCACCGGCGCCAAAGGTAAACTCTCCTGATGTTTTTCAACCCCGTGAAATTTTGACTCAAGGCCCTTTACCCCGACGACGATTTCTTTTATCGCGTTAGCTACTTTATTGATCTGGTTCCGGTAGATCGTATTATTTGTATTATCCTGTCGGTCGTCATCCTTAGGGCGCAACGGCCGGTTCACTCCCTGGGCATGGTAAATAAAATCGATCGATCGAAGTGCGCCCTGAAGCACGTTTTCCAACAACCCTACGTCTTCCCTTTCTATTTCGTGGATTCTCACCGGAAGGATTCTACTAGCGACGTTTCCATTGGGCAGTTTAATCTCTCTTCCATAGTGGTCCGCTGAAGCAGCCTTGCTGAACAACAGAAATTCATTATTCCAGGCAAAACTATGGGTATCGCAATAGGTCTGAGAAACGATGGGAATAAAAATCAGCGCCTTTATTTTGGAGGAAATCGTATGATCGACGTGATGGGATTCCAGGAGGCCATCCTCCGGATTTTCATCAAAAAAAACGGTGAGTTTATCTTTCACCGTTGCCACCAACTCCTTACGGAGCTTCTCGACAAATTCTGTTACCCAGCCATCATATTGGTTGTCGTTGTGCCGGTAGCTGATAAAAATATCGTATTCGTAACCAGGCAGTATGGAAGGCATGGGAGGTTGTGAAAGTTAGGCTCGTCCTAATTTAGTAATTCCTTTGAGATTATCTATTAGAATGTTATTCAAACCTAACCCTCATCCTACTATTATTTCAAAATTAAACCATATCATCCCCGTTACGCCAAAGCCCCGGGATTCTCATTCGGCGGCAAGGGCTGTGGGAGCTATCAGAATTATTATTTCCGGGGCCATCCTTCCCTACTGCGTGCTTTTCAACGCTCAATGAAATCCAAATCTTTGCCAAACGACTCCTGCGTGTAAAACACAGAAATAAGTCCGATCACCGTAATGATTGTCCCTGTTACCCAGGCTGCAGTAACATAATCATCAAAAACCGTTTTATGACGGAGGGCCTGAAATAGGAGCAAGATCAATGGAAGGAATCCGCGGACGAAGTTGGGAATTGAGATAGCAGCAGTCGCCCT
>Ga0184629_10000488_pt1 | contig 17839 bp, 10 predicted proteins | sample PLM4_32_b1_FD_133158 | JGI IMG/M metagenome (GOLD analysis project Ga0184629, IMG submission 133158) | Groundwater sediment microbial communities from an aquifer in East River, Colorado, USA - PLM4_32_b1 | ecosystem: Environmental > Terrestrial > Soil > Riparian zone | place: USA: East River... | reverse complement strand
GGCGTTGCGCGTATTGGCTGATGATCTGCGCGCTCGAGAGCCGGGACATGTAGCTGTTGCGCGACTGCAGGCCGTACTTGTACCGGTTGTACTCGGGACAGGAGTCGGCGCTCGGGATGGCGAATGAGGCGAGGGTTCCCGGGACGGCCCGCTCGCCATTCAGATAGAGATACGAGGACGGATTGGCGACGACGTAGTCGAGCTGGACGCCGAACCCGCTTTCCAGGGTTTGTTGGATGGCGCTCCCGGCGGCGAACCGGTTGACGAACTGCCCGCCCGCCGAATGTCCGGCGACCACGATCGATTGAAGATTCGGATTCTCGGAAGCGGCCCGGTAAAGGATCGAGTCGAGGACCGCGAACGAACTGATGGCCGCCGGGCGAGGATTGGACGCGGTGCTGAGGGACAGGTTTCCCTCCTTCCAGCCGGAATCGCTCCAGTACAGGCGATCCGCGGGAAGGCTGTGGAAGTCGACATCGGCTTCGACGAGGTACTGGGGCACGACCAGCAGGCTCGCGGCGTCGTTCAGGCCGGCGATCGCCGCACACTGGAGCAGGGTCTCGTAGCCGTAGCTGGAGTTTCGTTCGGAGCCGGGGATGATCACCACGGCGCGCACGACCTGCGGGTGCGAGTCGGTCAGGATCTGGTTTCCGTCGTAGGGGATCTGAAGCGTGTCGCCGTTCACGGTCACCGGGAAGCTGAACGAACCGACCTGCGCGACCGGAGACGCCGCGAGAGCGGGCCGCACGAGGCACAGGGCCAGGCACAAGGCGATTCCCATGAATCTCCTCATGGGTTGTCCTTCTGGCGCGATAGGATGGATGGGCTGCGCCGGGATGTCGGGACTACGTCCGCTGCTTCTTCTTCTCCGCAGCGGGGAACAGCACGTTGTTGAGGATGAGCCGGTAGCCGGGCGAGTGCCGGTAGCGTGACAACTCGGTCGGCGGGTCGCCGACCATGTGCTGGTAGTCCTCGGGGTCGTGGCCGCCGAGGAAGGTGAAGGTGCCGCGGCCGAACTGGCCGTGCAGGTACTTGACCTCGTCCGTGCCCTCGACTTCGGCGAGCGCCAGCACGCCGCTCCGGATGAAGCGCTTGTGGAACCCGGTGCTCTGCCCCAGGAACTCGGGGACGGCGTTCACGTGGTTCTGGAGCAGCATGGTGGGCACGGGATCGTTCTTGGCGGAGAAGTCGAAGAGCGTGAAGTATGCGCCGGGCCCGCGAATCGAGGCCTCCTGGGTGACGTCGATGTCGCTGAAGCGGTAGAGCAGGGGATCCATCTCGAGCCGGAAGCTCTTGAACGCCAGCGTGCGCGAGTAGTCGAGCTTGCGGTTCGAGGCCGGGTCGGCGGGATCTCCGTCGTAGTAGACGTCCACGATGTCGGTGCCGGCGGCGGCGAGCGCCAGGTCGTAGGTGTCGGTCGCCGAGCACATGCCGAACATGAACCCGCCGCGCCCGATGTACTCCTTGATGGCGCCGGCCACCGCCGCCTTGAGCTGCGTGACCTTGGCGAAGCCGAGCTTGGCGGCCATGGCCTGCTGTACCGCCTCCTCCTCCTTGTACCAGGGGAAGGAGTGGTAGGCGGCGTAGAACTTGCCGTGCTGGCCGGTGAAGTCCTCGTGGTGAAGGTGGAGCCAGTCGTACTGCTGCAGCTCGCCCCGCAGCACGCCCTCGTCCCACACCCGCGCGTAGGGGATCTGCGCGTACTCGAGTGCCAGCGTGACGGCGTCGTCCCACGGCGGGGTGTTGGGCGGGATGTAGACGGCGACCTTGGGCGACTTCTCGAGCATGACGGATTCCATGTTGTTGTCGGCGACCTCGGCGCGCATCGCGGCCTCGTCGGCCCCGCCCATGGGCTGGATCGTGACGCCGCGCAGGTTGGCCTCGCGCTCGGTCGCGGGATCGTCCTTGAGCAAGAACGAGCCGCCGCGGTAGTTGAGCAGCCACTCGGCCTTCTGCCCGCGCGTGAGCACCCAGTAGGCGAGCCCGTAGGCGCGCAGGTGATCGGTCTGGTGCTCGTCCATGGGAACCAGCCAGCCGGCGTGCGCCGGCGGCGGCGCGGCTGCACCGCCGAGCGAGAGGCCGAGCGCGAGCGCCGCGACGATCGGCCACGCCTCGATCACCTCTGCGTAGGAGCGCTCGCGACCGGGCGAGGACGCGCGGTGTGCGCTCGCAGCCCCGGCGCTGGCCGCATCGCTCGAGGCCGTCGCGCCGGCGCTCGCCGCGTCACCCCGCGGAGTCGCGCCGCCCGCAGGCGCGCGGCCGCCGCCGGGCGCATCCGCACGCCGCGCCGCCCGCCCCGGCCGCACGCGCGGACGCAGCAGGAGCGCGAGTCCCAGCGTGAGCACCGCGGCCACGGCCAGCGCGATCCCGGCGAGCACGACCCCGACCAGGCCCACCGGCCCCATCGGCCGCAGTCGCGAGCGCGGGATTACGCGGCCCATGCGAAAGACGCGTGGACGGATCATGCGGGTCTCATCTCCTCGAGGTGGCGCGGCCGGTCAAGAGGCTCAAGCATACCCCGCGGCTGGGCGGGGCGTCAGCGGGCGATGTGCGGGGCGTGTCCGCGACCTGTCAATTGCGGCGCGCCCGGGTGGCCGGGGAGGTCCGAGCCACTTGCGCGGCAACCGAAGCCCTGGCGGAGCCAGGGATGGCGGGAGCGAGGGCTGAGTTCAGTGAGGGCGCGCAGGATGCGCTCCCGAACGGCCGCGCAAGTGGCTCGGACCTCCCCGGCCACCCGGGCGCGCCTAGAACCTCCGGTCCCGCCGCAGCTGCTCGAGCTTGCGGCGCACCTCGGGGGCGTTCCACGACTTGGGGTAGCGGGAGAGGCACTCCTCGTACTGGGCGGCGGCCCGCGAGTCGTCCTTCAGGCGCACGTAGACGTCTCCGGCCCGGTCGCGCGCGACCGGGGCGAGGCGGTCGTCGGGGAGCGAATCGGCGACCGCGAGCAGGGGCTCGAGCGCTCCGGCGGCGTCGCCCGCCGCCGAACGCTGCGAGGCGAGCATGACGGCGGCCTGCGCCCACACCGACCCGCGCGGCAGCGCGCGGAAGAGCGAGTCGGTGAGCGCCGTGGCGCGCTTGGTCTCGCCGCGCCACTCCTCGTAGGCGATGCGCCCGAAGACCGGCAGCGCCGCCCGCGCCCCGCTCTCCTCGAGCAGGTAGAGGCGCTCGAGCGCGGCCCCGGTGAAGGGCCCGCGCGGATCGGTCGTGACTTTCTCGTACCAGGCGTGCGCCGAGTCGGTCTGGCCGGCGAAGAACAGGGCCTCGGCGTAGCGGAACGCCTGCTCGGGCGAGCGATCGGCCGCGGCCCGCAGGCCGGGCAGCGCGCGCGCGGGCGGGCCGTCGCGCAGGTCGGCGAGCGCGCGCTCTGCGGCGAACTCGGGGAGGTCCTCGCGTCCGCCCTCGGGCTCGAGCAGCGATCGCGCCTCGGCGGTGCGTCCGGCCTCGCGCAGCCCGCGCGCGATCCCGAGGCGCAGCTCGGTGCTCAGGCTTTTCGTGGGGAGGTCGGCGAGCGCCTTGTGGAGACGCGGCGCGAACTCGCGCTCGTCGTCGCGCGCGGTGATCACGTCCCAGGCGCGCCGCGCGGAGGCGGTGCGGTACGAGGCGTCGTAGCGCGTGTCGGCGGCGAGGTCGAGCCAGGTCTCGATCGCTCCGGTCGAGTCGCGCGTCGTGGCCTGGACCATCAGCTCCTCTGCAAAGGTGAACCGCAGGCGGGGGCGCGCCTCGGAGCGCTCGGCGGTGGCGAGCGTCTTGAGCGCGGTGCGCAGGTCGCCGAGCTTCCACTCGAGCCGCGCGCAGCCGCGGGCGAGGTCCATGCGCTCGGGGTAGCGCAGGTTCGCGCGGCGCACCATCTCGCGCACGTCGCGCGGGACCACGTCCTCGGCGCGGGTGAGCACCTCGCGCGCCCAGTCGGGCTGGAGCGGCGAGGCGACCCACGCCTCGATCGCGATCTGCGCGGCGTCGCGCGGACGCCCCAGGCGCTCGAGTGCCGAGGCCAGCTCGGGGCCGAGCAGGAGCGAGTCCTTCTGCGCGAGGCGCTCGGCGCGCGCCATCCGCTCGACCGCGCCGAAGTCCTCCATCGTGTTCTGCGTGCGGGCCAGCTCGGTCAAGACCAGCGGGTGGTGCGGCACCTCGGTGAGGAGTGCCTTGAGCAGGGGAAGCGCCTTCTCGGGGAGCCCGGCGACGTTCAGGTCCTGGGCCTGCCGGAGACTGGCGCGCAGCGCGTCGGTGAGCGGCGGCACCGGGTGCTGGCTCGGCTGGGGCGCGGACGGGATGTGGATGATGAGCGGCATCTGGTCGGTGGGCCGGACCGGGCGCGGCTGCGGGTTCTGGGCCCACGCTGCGCTCACCGCCGCCAGCGCCAGCAGGGCCGCCGCGGCCGGGCGTACTGCCCGCCTCATCTCCGGTTTCCGTTCAGGCTGCGGAGATAGCTCTCGATGAACGCCCGGTACTGGGCAGGATACCGGTCGGCCTCGGCCTTGAGCAGGTCGAGACGCAGCCGGTCGGTCTCGCGCAGCATTTCGCCTGGGATCTCGGCGGGCGAGCGGCGCGCCACCTCCTCGCCCGGGCGCGACTCGCGCATGGGGTCGAAGTCGCGGCGGTTGATCGAGCGCTGGGCGTCGAGCATGCGGGAGAGGATGCGCTGCTGGGTCTGCTGGGTCTCGCCGTCCACGTTCCCGCTGCGCAGCGCCTCCTCGACCTCCTTCATCTCGCGCTGCGCCTGGTCGAGCCTGCCGAGCAGCTTCTGGCGCTCGTCCTCCTCGCGCTGCATCTCCTCGACCTGCTGGCGGATGCGCGCCTGCTCCTCGGAGAGCCGCTGCATCTCCGCCTGGTCGCTCGCGGACATGCGCATCTGCTCGCTCAGGCGCTGGGAGATGCGCTTCGTGTCGCGGTTCACCTGGCCCTGGCGCTCGCCCATCTCGCCCATCTTCTCCGACATGCTCTTGCCGCGGCCGCCGGGGGCGCCGGCGCCGGGGTTCTTGCACATGGAGCTTTCGCTCTGGCGCAGCTCGAGCACGGCCTCGTTCAGCGCGTCGCTGCCCGCGCGTCCGGACTCCTCGCCGCGCTGGCGGTTTCCGGTGGCCAGGTCCTTGCCCGAGCTGGAGAGGCTCTCCATGGCGCGCCCCAGCGCCTCGCCGAGCTTGGGCGAGATGAAGGGCGTCTTCGCGGCCAGCGTGTAGAGCGAGTCGGAGACGCGCGCCACGCCTTCCGAGAGATCGGTCTGGCGGTCGGCGCGCTGGTTGGGCGGGATGCTCGACTGGAGGTTCGACTCGGCCTCGCGCTGGAGCGAGTTGAGATCCTGCGCCGCGCGCCGCACGGCGGCGAGATCGGCGCCGTCGCGCTCCTGCGAGCGCTGGGCGAGCAGGTTCTGCAGGCGCTGCGCCGCGCGCTCGAGGCTCTGGCCCGCGCGTTTGCCGGACTGCGCCGCCTTCTGGCGCTCGAGCTTGGCCGCGGAGCGCGACGCCTCGCGCTGGGCGGGGCTCGCCTCCTGCGACATCTCCTGCGCGCTCTCCTCCATCGCCTCCTGCTCGCCGGGCGATTCCAGCTCCTGCTCCATCTGGCGCACGTCGTGGGCCAGCTCTTCGGTCCGCTCGGCCGCCTTCTCCTGCTCCGCCGCGAGCGATTCGGCGCGCTCCCTGGCTGCGTCCGGGTTCTTCGAGGCGCTCTCGGGCTGCTTCTGCTCCGACCCCTGCCGCGGCTCGCCCTGGGGCGACTTGCGCGCGTCTTCGGGACGCTTCGACTCAGGATTGGCGGTCTCGGCTTCGTGCTCGCGGTTCAGCGTCTCCTGCTTGGCCTGGAGCTCCTTCGCGCGCTGGGCCAGCGCCTCGATCTTCTCTTCCTGGCGCAGGAGCTTGAGGAGCGCGAGCGTGCGCTCCAGGTTCTCGAGCATCTCGCGGTTCTGGTCGCGCCACTGCGGGAGTTGCTGCTCGACCGGGCGGCGGTCGAGCTGCTCGAGCGCCTCGCGCATGCGCTTCAGGGCCTCGCGGAACTCGGGCGACTGGATCTGCTGCAGCAGCTCGGCCATCTCCTTGAGCTTGGCGGTCATCTGCTGGTTGAAGGCCTCGCGCTCCGCGGCCTGCTCGATGCTCTCCCGCAGCTTCTCCGAGGCCTGATCGATCTGCTGCGAGATGTCCTGCTGGCGGTCGAGCGCGCTCTTCAGCTCCTCGCTGCGCTCGTGCGCGGGGTTGCTCGACGGCACGCCGCGCGGCGCGACCTGGCGGCTCATGCGGTCCAGCGACTTCTGCAGCTCGCGCGTCTTCTCGGCCGCCTTCTCGAGCGTGGTCTGCACTCCGCCCTGGGTGGCGTCCACGTGCTCGTAGAGCTCGGAAAGCGAGGGGAAGCGCAACTCGAAGCTGGGCGAGACCGCGACCCCACGCCCGGAGACGGCGTTGTCGTCGTAGAGCTCGAAGCGGAAGGTCGCGGTCTCGCCCGGCAGGAGCGCGAGCGCTGCGGCGTCCCAGTGCCCTTCGTAGCGCGCCTCGCGCGGCTGCTTCTCGAAGCGCGCGAGCGGGACGTTGACCCAGGGTGCGGCCGGGTCCTTGCGGTACTGGAGGCGCAGCTCGGAGAGCCCGAGGTCGTCCTGCCCCAGCACCTCGAGCGGCAGCTGCTGGCCGGTGGGCAGGTCGAGATCGCCCTCGGGCGTGCGCACCGCGATCACCGGCGGCGCGTCGGGGAGCGGCGTGATGCGGTAGCGGTAGCGACCCTCGCCGCTCGAGGCGCGGGCGTGAAGCTCGTAGTCGCCCTCGCGGTCCACGGCGATCTCGCCCTGCCAGCGCCGCGGCGTGAGCGCTGTGAAGTGCCTCGCCGCTCCGCCCGGGAGCGTCACGCCGAGCGTCTCGAGATCGCGGTCGAACGTGACCTCGAGCCGGGCGGTGGCACCCTTCAGGGCCGCGAGGTCGCCGCGCGTTGCGGCCCCGCGCTGCAGCGGCAGGCGCGCGTAGGCCGGGGCCTGGATCTCGAACTCGAACGAGACCGGCGAGGGCTCGCCCGCCATCGAGATGCGGTAGCTCGGGCTCTCGGCCGAGGCGGCGCGCACCTTGTAGATCTCCTCGCGCGTGAGCTGCGTGAGGTCGAACCTCCAGCGCCGCTCGCCGCCCGGCGCAGCTCCCTCTGCGACCGCCTCGACGCCGGGGCCGCCGCGCACGATGCGCGGGCGCTGGGCCGAGTTCCACACCCGCGCGCGCACCGCGAGCGCGGCCCCGGGCGTGACCCGCACCGAGCCGGGCTCCACCACGAGGCGCACGGGCGGGGCGGCGAGCGTGGGATTCCACAGCGTGCGCCACGAGTGCCGCGCGCGCTCCGGGCTCGCGATGCCGAGGACGAGCAGTGCTACGAGTGCCAAGCCGAGGATCGCGCCGGGAACGCGCGGCTCGAGGCGGGGGCTGAGGGTCCGGAGCGGCACCGAGTCGAGGCGCCGGGCGGTCTCCTCCTGGAGCGCGAGCGCCAGCTCGGCCGAGGTGTCGCGCGGCGGGCGGGATTCGAAGTCGAGCGCGTTCCGGAGCCACGAGCGCACCTCGGGGAAGCGCTGCTCGATGCGCTCGAGGTAGTCCTCGAAGCCGAGCGAGAGCCGGGCCGAAGCTCGCGCCGCCCACGCGAGCGCCGCGATCACGGCGAGGGCGAGCGCCCCGAGGCGGACCCAGCCGGCGGCCGCTCCAGCCGGGAAGAGCGCGCCGACGGTGACCGCGACCGCCACCGCCATGCCGGCGGCGGCCGAAGCACGGAGCGCCACGCGCAGCGCGAGGGCGCGCGTGCGCGCATCGTAGCTCCCGCCGAGGGCTCGGGTGAGTGGGCTATGGCGCGGGCGGCTGTTCATAGGACTCGCGCCGCCTGGCGCGGGGCGGCTTCAGTGAGTGAGAGCGTAGTGCACGATGTTGAGCGCCGTGCGCACCGCGGCTTCGCGTTTGTCCGGGGGATCGTGGTGGATCTCCTCGTCCTCGAGGCCGTCTCCCAGGTCGCAATCGAAGCTAAAGAATACAACCAGCCTTCCATCGTAGACAATGCCGAACGCCTGGGCGGGGCCCCCGCTGTGCTCATGTATCTTCGGCAATCCGCCGGGGAAATCGTAAAGCTGGTGAAAAATCGGGTGGGAGAAGGGCAGCTCGACGATCTGGGCGTCCGGGAAGACGCGCTTCATCTCGCGGCGGAACGACGGCTCGATCCCGAAATCGTCGTCCACCCAGAGGAAGCCTCCCGAGGTCAGGTAGCGCCTCAGGTTCGCGACCTCGGTCGGGGTGAACTTCATGTTCCCGTGGCCGCAGGCGAAAAGGAACGGGTACTGGAAGAGCGCGGCCGCGCCGGGCTCGACCACGGCCTCCTTGTCGCCGGCGACCGGGATCGAGGTGCGCTCGCGCACCGCCCGCAGCAGGTTCACCATCGAGGTGCGGTCCTCGTACCAGTCGCCGCCGCCGCCGTACTTGAGCCGGGCGATCGAGAAGTCGCGCGCCCCGGGCGGTGGGACATCGGCCGCGGTCGCGGTCGAGACGGCGAGGGCGAAGGCCAGGAGCGCGGCGCCGGTCCGGATGGCGCACCCCCGCTTCAAAGTCGCAGCTTCTAGTCGCTCGGCGAGCAGGGGGGAGGGGTGCCAACGGGAGGCCGCGAAGGCACGACCTTGACCGCGCCCAGGGGGTAGACGGCGAACTGCGAAGTCGGCAGCTGCGTGCCGTCCGGCAGCTCTGAAAGCCTCTGGCTGAAGCTTCCATAAGTGTAGGCGATGAGCTGCCCGATCGCGTCCACCGCCGCGATCCGGACGAAGTACTCCTGGCCGTAGCGGGTTTCGCGGACGGTCATGACGCGCGCCTCGGGCGGCCGCGCGCCGGGCGCAGGCATTCGGAACGAAACGGTGGCGCCCGGCGGGCTCGGCGCCAGCATATAGGCCACGAGGATGTCCCTTGATTTCCCGATGAACAGCGGGGCCGGCATCCCGCTCGCGATCTGCTCGTCGACGTGGATCAGGTTGAAGCTCCACTGGTAGACGTGGATGTAGTAGCCGGCCGCGTTCGGCACCGCCTTCCATTCCATCAGGAACAGCGAGTCGAGCGGTGAGACGCAGCCGCAGACATCAATCCCGGTCTTGCCCGTGTACGTGATGTTCGGGATCTCGCGCACCAGATCTTGGCCCTCGTTGGTGAGGGGCGAGCCGAGCGCGGCCGCCCCGCCGACCACCCCGCGGCCGACGTAGGTGTGCGTCGGCACCGCGGAATCGGCGTCGGTAAAGTGGTAGATCTCCCAGCCCCGATCGAACCAGCGGCGCGCGGCCACGGCGGTGAAATCGAAGAGCTCGCGGTAGCCGCCGTTCGGCTCGCGCCGGAACACCTGGTACGAGTTCGACGGGGTGCTGTCGCGTATGACGCCGTGGAGCTGGCCCGGGAGGCTCGTGACGATCTTCACGCTGTCCAGCAGGACGTGGGGGGTGGGCGGTGTTCCGGTGCACGGCCGCCCGCGCTGGAAGATGTAGAAGCGGTTCGGGATCTCCCGCCAGACGGCGAGGCCGGCCTGGTTCGAAGGCGCCCCCTCGGGGGCCGTGAAGCCGGGGTCCACGGTCGTGACCTTCTTGGCGCACGCCAGGAGACCCGCGGAGGCGAGGCCGGCCGCGACCAGAACCGCGGCGCGCCCCGCGCGGCCTCTCAGAATGCCGCCGTTTCTCATTCCGCCGCGATCCCCTTCCGCCGGTCGAGCCCGATCCAAGTCTCGAGCGCGAGCGCGCTCGCGACGTACACCGAAGAGTAGGTTCCGAACACCACCCCGACCAGCATCGCGAAGGAGAAGTCGTGCAGCACCTCGCCGCCCCACAGGAACAGCGCGAGCGCCGTGAGGAACACCGTGAAAGCCGTGATGACCGTGCGCGACAGCGTCTCGTTCACCGCGATGTCCATCACCCGGGAATGCTTCTCCTTGCGGAGCGCCTTGTTGCGCTCGCGGATCCGGTCGAACACCACGATGGTGTCGTTGATCGAGTAGCCGGCGATGGTGAGCAGCGCGGCGACCACCGTCAGGGACACCTCGCGCCCGGTGAAGCACAGCACCCCCAGCGTCACGAAGACGTCGTGGAACAGCGCGAGCACCGCCCCGAAAGCGTACTTGAACTCGTAGCGGAAGCCCACGTAGATCAGGATCGCCCCCAGGCTCCCGAGCACCGCCCAGATCGCCTTCTGGCGCAGCTCGCTGCCGACCTTGGGGCCGACCGCCTCGGTGCGGCGCAGCTCCACCGCCACGTCCGGGTCGCGGGCCTGGATGGCATCCCGGGCGCGGGCGAACAGGTCGCCGTGGCCCTGGGCCTCCTGGACCCGGATCAGGAACTCGTTCTTGTTCTCGCCGGTCATCTGCTGGAGCTCCGCGCCCTGCAGGCCCCCGGCGTCCAGGGCCTGGCGCACGTGATCCGCAGCCAGCGTGCGGCCGAGGCGGATCTGGAGCAGCGTGCCGCCGGTGAAATCCACGCCGTATTTGGGCCCGCCGTGCGCCACCAGCCAGGCCACCGTGGCGGCCACCAGCGCTCCGGACAGCATGTACGCGAAGCGCCGGTACTTCATGAACGGCAGGTTGGTTCCGATCAGGAGCTGGAACATGTGGGGCGCCTCGTGAAGGTCAGATGCTGAGCCGCTCGACGGGGCCGCGGTCCAGCATGAAGTCGAAGATCATCCGGGTGAACAGCACCGCGGTGAACATGTTGGCGATCAGGCCGATGCTCAGGGTGACGGCGAACCCGCGGATCGGCCCGGTGCCGAAAAGGTAGAGGCAGATCGCGCTGAAGAGCGTGGTGAGGTTGGAGTCGAGGATGGTGCGGAAGGCGCGGTCGTAACCGAGCTGGACCGACTGCCGCACGGTCTTCTGGTTGCGCAGCTCCTCGCGGATGCGCTCGAAGATGAGCACGTTGGTGTCCACCGCCATGCCCACGGTGAGCACCAGCCCCGCGATGCCGGGCAGCGTCAGCGTGGCGCCGATGACCGGCATCGCGGCCGCGACGTAGAGCATGTTGAGCACCATCGCGGCGATCGCGATGCCGCCCGAGAGCTGGTAGTAGACCAGCATGAACACCACGACCAGGATGGTGCCGATGAGCCCGGCGGTGAGTCCCTGCTGGATCGAGTCGCCGCCCAGCGACGGCCCGACCGAGCGCTCCTCGATGATGTTCACGGGGGCGGGAAGCGCGCCGGCCTTCAGCACGATCGCCAGGTCCCGCGCCTCCGCGATGTCGAAGCTTCCGCTGATCTTCGCGTCTCCGGAGGGGATGCGCTCGCGGATCACCGGCGCCGAGCTGACCACGCCGTCGAGCACGATCGCGAGCTGGCGGCCGACGTTGTTTCCGGTGACGCGCGCGAAGTCCGCCCGGCCGCGCGGCGTCATCTTCATGCCCACCGCCATCGCGCCCGGTGACTGCTGGTCCGGCTCGGCCATCGCGCTCGCGATCGTGCCGCCGGTCATCTCGGGCTCCCGCTTGAGCACGTAGAGCCCGCGCCCGCTCACGCCCTGCGAGCCCTCTCCTTCCTTGCCCCACACCAGCTTGGAATCGGAGGGCACGATCGAGTCGATTCCGGGAGTGGCGAGGAGCTTCCCGACCGCCGCCAGGTCCTGCTCGCGGATGAACGCCGAGCCTTCGAGCGAGAAGAAGTGCGCGGTGAGCGGCGTGCGGCGCAGCGAGCTGTCGAGGCCGGCGCCCGCGCCCGCGCCGCGGGCGGCCAGGAACGAGTCCAGTCGCTCGAACACGTTCCGCACTTCCTCGGGCGTGCGCACCAGGTTGAACTCGAGCAGCGCCGTCTTGCCGATCAGGTCGATCGCGCGCTGCCGGTCGGTGAGCCCCGGGAGCTGGACCACGATCCGGTCCTCGCCCTGCCGCTGGATGAGCGGCTCGGCGACGCCGAACTGGTCCACGCGGTTGCGGATGATCTCCATCGCGCGCTCCGGCGCCTCCTTGGCCTCCGCGGCGCTGAGCCGCGAGCGGTCCACCTCGAGCACCAGGTGCATGCCGCCCTGGAGGTCGAGACCGAGATGGATGGCCTTGCGGCGGAGATCCGAGAGCTGCTTGGCGTTGAGGGCGCCCAGCTGGCCGGGCTTCATGGTGTAGAGGCGATAGGAGGGCCAGAGGAGGAACAGGCTCACGAGCGTGACGAGGATCACGCCGAAGAGCTTCCACTGATCGGTTCGTGTCATTGGGAATCCCCTGAACACAATCAACCGCCGGCGATGCCCCCTGAGAAGGGCCGTCCCGGCGGCTCCCGCATGGTCCGGCAGAATGAGTGCGGCAGTCTACGGGCGGGTGCCGGGAGTGTCAACGACTTGCGGCGCGAAGCCGGGGCGCGGGACTGGGGCCGGTTGGCGGCCGGCCCCTTGGAAGCGATCTGGTCTATTGGGTGGGTTCGGGGTGAGGGATGTGTTGCGGGTTCTTTGGCGGGATCCCGGTCTTCGTAATGAAGCGCCGGCGCCGGAGCGCAACCCGCATGCCGGCGCGGCCACGCCCGCAAGTCGCGCGTTTTCAGCCCGCGGGTCGGAAGCGCTCGACCGCGACCCGACGCCACCGACCACACGTTGTCACCGCCGGGCCCAGGCACTGCCCGCTGCGGAGGCCCGAGCCCACCGCCGGCGCCCGTCGCGCGCCGCCCCCCCAGGCGCGGGCCGGATCGCGCTGGACACCTCCGGAGCCGATTCCTATACTGCCGCGCTCATCGTACCGGGCCCACCTCTCTTCTCTCCGAGCGTACGAGGAGCCTCCATCGCATGAACTTGCGTCTAGGCGCAGTGAGCGGCGCCGCGGTCGCGCTGCTCGCTGGTTTTTCGCTGTGTTCGGCGGCCGAGCCGAGCCCGATCCAGCGTCCCGCCGGGATCGGCGGGCTGATCGGCGGCGCGCAGGCGTTCGCCGATGCCGACTATTCCGAGGGTGCGCAGCCGCGGTTCGCCTTCGCCGCCAATCTCCGCTACGCCCTCACCCCCTGGCTGCGGTGGCAGGTGAGCCCGGGGTTCTTCTGGGTGGGCTACGATCACACGACGCCCCTGCCGTTCCAGGACCTCAACAACCCCACCGACACGACGAAGGAGAAGGTCCTCAGCCTGATCCTGCCGGTCTCGGCCCAGCTTCAATGGACCCCGACCCGCGGGCCGTGGCACTACCACGTGGGCGCGGGCCCCGGGGTCTACCGCGTCTGGGTCGAGAATCGCCGCAAGGTGATGAAGGACCCGCTCACCAAGGTGAACCACAAGGGCTTCTACCCCGGGATGAGCGGACAGATCGGGGTGGAGCGCTTCCTCAAGGCCCAGCCCGCGACCTCGATCGAGTTCTCGGTGGCGGGGCATTGGGCGTTCGCGGACCGGCCGGAGCAGTTCCCCTCCGGCTACAACAGCGCGGTGCTCGGCGCCGAGTTTCGGGTGGGCGCCAACTACTACTTCGACGTGGCGCGCTTCGAGAAGAAGAGCGGGAGCACGCCGGCGAAGTGACGGACCGCGGGCCCGCGCGACCGCGGGACCGTGCGCGGGAGGGTGAGCGGTGAGCGGGCGCGTCGCGTGGAGCGAGAAGGTGGGGCCCGAGGCCCTGACCTTCGACGACGTCCTGCTGGTCCCCCATCTCTCCGAAGTCCACCCGCGCGAAACCGACATCCGCACACTCTTCTCGCGCCGCATCCCGCTCAACGTTCCGATCGTGAGCGCCGCGATGGACACGGTGACCGAGTCCGAGCTCGCGATCGCCCTGGCGCGCGAGGGCGGGATCGGCGTGATCCACAAGAACCTCCCCGTCGCCGCGCAGTGCTCGCAGGTGGACCGCGTGAAGCGCTCGGAGAGCGGGATGATCGTGGATCCCATCACCCTGCCGCCGGGTGCGACGATCGGCGAGGCCCACGAGATCATGGCGCGCTTCCACATCTCGGGGGTGCCGATCACCGAGGGCGGCAGGCTGGTCGGGATCCTCACCAACCGCGACCTGCGCTTCGAGGACCGGCTCGACCGCAGGGTCTCCGACGTGATGACCCGCGAGAATCTCGTCACCGCGCCGGTCGGAACGACGCTCGAGCAGGCGCAGGCGATCCTGGCGAAGCGCAAGATCGAGAAGCTGCCGGTGGTGGACGCCGAGGGAAAGCTGAAGGGGCTCATCACCGTCAAGGACATCGAGAAGCGCCGGAAGCACCCGCACGCCTGCAAGGACTCGTTCGGCCGGCTGCGCGTCGCGGCCGCAGTTGGCGCGGGGGACGACTTCATGGAGCGCGCGGTCGAGCTGGTGCGGGCGGGCGCGGACGCGCTCGTGGTGGACAGCGCGCACGCCCACTCGCGCGGGGTGCTCGATGCGGTCCGCGCCCTGCGCGAGCGGTTCCCGGAAGTTGACCTGGTCGCCGGCAACGTCGGCACCGCCGAGGGCGCGAAGGCGGTGGCGGCCGAGGGGGCGGACGCGGTCAAGGTGGGGATGGGGCCGGGGGCGATCTGCACGACGCGGGTCGTGACGGGGGCCGGCATGGCCCAGATCACCGCGGTGCTCGAGGCGGCGCGCGCTCTCGACGGCACCGGGGTGCCGGTGATCTCCGACGGCGGGATCAAGTACACCGGCGACGTCGTGAAGGCGATCGGGGCGGGTGCGCACTCGGTCATGATCGGGAGCCTCTTCGCCGGCACCGAGGAGAGCCCGGGCGAGGTCGTGCTGCTGGAAGGGCGCTCGTTCAAGGTCTACCGCGGCATGGGCTCGCTCTCGGCGATGGCGGAGGCGAGCGGGAGCCGGGAGCGCTACTTCCAGGAGGGCGCGGTGGGGCTGTCGAAGCTGGTGCCCGAGGGGATCGAAGGGCGCGTGCCGTTCAAGGGGCCGCTCGCCCAGTCGGTCTTCCAGATGATCGGCGGCCTGCGCGCCGGGATGGGCTACTGCGGCGTCCGCACGATCGAGGAGCTGCGCACCCGGGCGCGCTTCGTCCGGATCAGCACCGCCGGCCTGCGCGAGAGCCACCCGCACGACGTCACCATCACCAAGGAAGCGCCGAACTACGAACGGCGCTGAACTGCTCTTGTTGTTTCACGGGGGCGGCGGGCCGGGGAGCGGGCCGGGGGCCGCCTGCGCGGCCGTTCGGGCGCGCATCCATGCGCGCCCTCACTAAACTCAGCCCTCGCTCCCGCCATCCCTGGCTCCGCGAGGGCTTCGGTTGCCGCGCAGGCGGTCCCTGCGGTCCCCCCGGCGTGCTGGATCCGTGCCCCCAAATGATGCGGCCCCGGGGTCAAGATCCCCGGGGCCTTCGGCTACCCGCGACTGGACTATCTCTTGGGCAGCTCGAACTTGAAGTCGGGGTTGAGCTGCCGGATCTCGCTCACCACCCGGACCAGGCTCTCCTCGCGCTCCTGGGTGGGCTCGGTCCGCCAGGCGGAGTAGAGCTCCAGCAGCTCGTCCTGCTTGACGCGCAGCAGCTCCTGCTGCGAGCGCTCGTTGATCGAGCGCTCCAGGTGGTAGACCTCGCCCTGCGAGAAGCGCTTGAGCAGGTCCAGGTACTCGCCGCGCATGTGGGACAGGATGCGGATGTACTTCTCGAACCCGACCGAGAGCTTCTCCAGCACCTCCGAGACGCCCGCGTTCTTGCGGTGCATCTGCTGGCTGTAGGAGTAGGCGAAGTGGTAGTAGGTCTTGCCCCGCCCGATGTAGGCCTCCTCGCTGGGCTGCATCTTCGCGCGGTGGCCTTCCGCGGCCGCCGGGTTGTCGAAGATCCCGATCGAGACCAGCAGGAAATCGGCGTTGGTCTTGTAGATCTGGTACTTGAGCCGGGCGTCGGCCGAGTTCGCGAGCCGGCGGAACACGTCGGTGTCGTACTTGGAGAGGAACTTCTTCGACTGCTCGACGTACTCCGGGTTGATGAAGGAATGAAGCAGGTGGGCGAGGTAGACGTTGACGTCCTCGTCGTAGAAATCCTGGTTCGAGACCAGCCCCGTCTCCATGCGGCTGTAAAGCAGGCAGTTGACCATGAAGTAGTAGGTCGGCTGCAGGTCCCGGCTGCTGTCCTTGAGATCGACGTAGTTCCGTGGGTTCATGCCCTCGCCTCCATGCGCCGCGCCCCGTCCGCGATGCGACGGTTGCGGGGCGCTGCCTGACATCGTGACAACCTGTCGTGCATTGTCCATGCCACGGACGCAGCGCCGCGCGACGTCGTCGGAAATCGAGGCGCGGACGCGCGTTCAGGCGGCGATCCCGGTTTCCAGAAGCGCTGCACTGACCGCGACTTCGCGCCGTCTGGCGCACCCGTGTGGGCGATCTGACCCGCGCAGTACGCGCCGGCTCCGGTCCCCGCGGCAGGGGCAGAGGGGGGTCTGGGCGTCGCGAGATCGCGCCGGATTTCGCAATGCGCTTGCTTGCGAGTAAAATTGTTTAATAGGGATGTGGCGATAGCGCGCTGGCCCGCAGGCACATCGCGGACTGGTTGCAGAATCCTGCCGGCCTCGCCTTCTGCGAACAGGGATCGTGACGCACGAACGAACTGCCGCTTCGAGAGCCGTCCGCGCCGCGCCGCGCACTTGTCCCGCGCCGGGCATGTGTCTTGCGAAATGGTGTGACCTGGATACGACCTCCCGCTACGACACCATCCGCTCCGGGCCGCACCTCGCATGACCTCAAGCCAGCCGCCTCGGCCCGCACCGATTTCCCTTTCATCCCGACCTTTGGCTGGCCTCGCCCTGCGCCTGTGGCTCGCCTGCCTGGGCGGCGCGCTGGTCGCGGGCGCCGGGATCCTGTGGGCGGTGCGCACCCAGGTCACGCCCGGTGCGCCATCGGATTCCGGCACGCTCGTCGTGTGGCTCGCGGGCTCGGCCACCCTCGGCCTCCTCACCGGCGTGGCGCTCGCCCTGTGGTTCCACGCGCGCGTGATCGGTCACCTGAAGGGGCTGTCCCGCAGCGTCGCGAGCGGCCACGCCGAGAACCTCCGCGGGCTCCCGGCCTCCTCCGGCTGGGGCGAGCTGTCGGAGCTGACCGGGCATCTCAGGGCCCTCCTCGAGACCCACCGCGGCGCGGTGCGCGCCCGCGAGGAGCTGGACGTGCTGGATCAGCGGCTCGCCTCGCTCGCCCAGTCCGTCGAGCGCTGGAGCGCGAACGAGCGCTGGGAACCGCTGGCGCTCGAGAGCGGGCCGTTCGCGGAGATCGCCCGCGCGCTCGACCGCGGCTTCGCGCGGGCCGACGAGGTGCGCGAGCAGAACCAGGAGGCGGCGCGCCTGGTCCGGGTGGAGCTCGGCGCCGCGCTCGCAGACGCCCAGGAGTCGGTGGAACAGGCCGAGCGGGGCTTCGTCGAGGCGACCGCGCTCCTCACCACGGTGCGCGAGCTGCAGCGGCTCTCCGGCGAGCTGGCGAACGCGCTCGGAGCGTCCGGCGCGCTGCCCGGCCTTTCGCCCTCCGTCACCGAGGCCTACGAGCGCCATCGCGGCGTCACGGCGGCGGCGATCGAGGAGCTGGTGGTCGCTTCCACGGAGAGCATCGAGCACCTGGGGCGGGGCCTCAAGCGCGTGCAGGAGATCGGGGACCACGTCCACCTGCTCGGCAACCGCGCCACGCTGATCGCGCTCAACGCCGTCGTCACGACCGGGGGTGCTAGCCCCGGGCGGTCCGAGGAGATGGCCGATGAGCTGAAGAACCTGGCGCGCGATGTGCGCGGGGCGACCGAGAGCACCGACGCGATGTCGCGCGAGATCGAGCGCGAGATCACCGCCGCCTCGCAGCGCATGAAGGGCGTCCGCGAGCGCGTCGCGGCCCGGCTGGAGCAGACCCCCCCGCTGCCGGCGATCGAGGCCGCCCCCCTTCCCGACGACCTGGTGCGCCTCCACGAACGGGTGCGCGAGATGGTCCAGGACGCGACCCGCAAGGGCGAGCGCGTCTCGGCCGCGGCCGAGCGGGCCTCCCGTTCCGCGGAGCGTT
>Ga0184629_10000487_pt1 | contig 17841 bp, 13 predicted proteins | sample PLM4_32_b1_FD_133158 | JGI IMG/M metagenome (GOLD analysis project Ga0184629, IMG submission 133158) | Groundwater sediment microbial communities from an aquifer in East River, Colorado, USA - PLM4_32_b1 | ecosystem: Environmental > Terrestrial > Soil > Riparian zone | place: USA: East River... | reverse complement strand
GACCGCGACGCCCGCGAGCAGCAGGACTGCGGCCTTTATGCTCTGCGGCGTCCAACTGAACTCGTTGCGGAAATGCGCGCGGACCTCATCGGCCTTGGATTCGAAGCTCTTCACTTCCGGCGGATACATCCAAATCGTGTAGGCCCACGCGAGCAGGATGGTGATGAGCGCGGCGGGCAGGAACGCGAAGAACCACAACGAATAGGTGACCTCGACGCCGCCGACTTCGACGATCGCGCCGCGCGCGGTGATCGCCGCGGCGCCTGCGATGATCATCTTGTCGAAAATCGTGGCCGTATAGGTGATGATCAGGAAAATGCCGCGCGCCACGTTCGAATTGGCGGAAACGCCGAACACTTTGATCAGACCTATCGCGATCGCGGCGAGGATGACGACGCGCCCCGTTCCTGTGGGAACGATGAACGTGAGCAGGAAGTCTGTGATGATGAGGCCGAGCAGGATTCGCGAATAGGAGAAGCCGACATTCGAGACGATGAAGTTGCCGATCCGCTGGGGCAGGCCGGACTTCGTCGATATCGCGCCCAGCATGAGCGCGGCGAAGATGAACCACGTCGTGGAGTTCGAGAATCCGGCGAATGAGGTCGCAGCCGGCGCCACACCCAGCGCCCAATACAGCAGACAGCCGATCAGGCCCGCGACCGCGTACTCCATCACGTTCGTCATCCACGCGAGAATCATGAACGACGTGACGGCGAGTGCGGCTTGCGTATTGGCTTCGATACTGAGCGGCGCGAACCACAGCAGCAGCGGTACGGCAACCGTGACCACACCCGCTGCAGAGCGCGCATAGATGCTCTGCGGTATCGGCGTTTCGGCGGGAAGCTCCGCAACTCTGCTGCTGTCGACGGCGGTTATGGCGCTCTCCGGAGAGGGTGCCCCCGTACCTAACTTGATTTTGCCGGCAAGTCCAACCTAGATGCTTGGAGGCGCTTCTCCTTGCGGGAGAGGCCGAGAAAGCGCGAGCGCAGCGAGCACTTGCCAAGCGTACGTAGCTAAAAAAGCGTCGGGGAAATGAAGAACACCTATATCGGTAGCCACGTCGAACGGGTCGAGGATGTGCGTTTCTTGCGCGGCCGCGGCGAGTTCATCGGCGATGTCGACCGTGCCGGCCAATGGCACGCTGCGATCCTGCGCAGTCCCATCGCGCATGGCCGGCTCGTCGCCCTCGACACGGCAGACGCGCGCGCGATGCCCGGCGTGCACGCGGTTGTGACCGCGCGCGACATCGGCCGGCCGCTGCCGACCATTCCCTTTCGTCGACCGATCCCGGAGATCATGCCGTATGGGCAGCCGGTGATCGCAGACGAAATCGTGCGTTATGCGGGCGAGCCTGTCGCAATGGTGCTCGCGGATTCGCGCGAACGCGCTGAGGACGCGGTCTCCGCCATTCAGCTCGACATCGATCCGCTGCCTCCGGTGCTGAATCCCAAAGCATCGAAGGCCGGCGAGGTGAAACTGTTCGATACGCCGACCGCGAACTTGTCCTGTGTGTTCACCGCAACGAAGGGCGATGTCGAGGCCGCCTTCCGCGCGGCCGCTCATGTTCAGCGCGGCACGTTTCGCGTCCAGCGCATGACGGCTCTGACGATGGAGACGCGCGGGCTGCTCGCCGAGTGGGACGAGGCCAACGGCCGGCTCACGATGTCGGGCGCGGCCAAGCTGCCCTTCTTCAACAGGCGCGCGATGGCCGGCATGATGAAGCTGCCCGAGGAGAAGGTCGACTATATCGAGTACGACGTCGGCGGTGGGTTCGGTGCGCGCGGTGAATTCTATCCCGAGGATTATCTGGTCGCCTTTGCGGCGCGGCGCTTTCATCGCCCGGTCAAATGGATCGAAGACCGACGCGAGCACCTCTTGGCGATCGGGCACTCGCGCGAGACCGAGAGCGACATCGAGTTCGCGTTCGACAAGAACGGCGTGCTGCTCGGAATCCGCGGCACGATCGACGTCGATATCGGCGCCTATATGCGCCCCAACGGCACGACGCCGGTGCGCAACGTGGCGCAGTTTCTCTCGGGTCCCTATCGCGTGCCCAACATTCGGCTCGAAGCCGGCGCCTATATGAGCAACAAGACGCCGTCAGGCACCTATCGCGGTCCAGGGCGTTTCGAGAGCTGCTTCTTTTACGAGCGTATGCTGGAACTGGCCGCGCAAGCCCTCAAGATCGATCCCATCGAAATCCGCCGCCGCAATCTGATTGCGTCGAACGAGATGCCCTATCCGCTCGCGAGTCTCACGCCGAACGACGGATTCGCCGTCACGGAATGCGACAGTGGGGATTACTCCGTCACATTCGATCAGTGCCTCGCCGAAGCCGGCTGGCAAGACAAGCGCGCGCTCCAAGGTAAGCTGATCGATGGCCGTTATCAGGGCCTCGGCATCGCGTGCTTCATCGAAGGCGGCGGCTCGGGGCCGCGCGAGAACGCACGCATCGTGGTCGATTCCGTCGGCATCGCGGTCTATGTCGGTTCGTCCTCGGTCGGCCAGGGCGTCGAGACGGTCTTTGCGCAGATCGCAGCCGACGCGCTCGAGCTGCCGATGTCGCAGATACGCATCCTGCACGGCTCGACGACCTATTTGCGCGAAGGTTTTGGCTCGTTCGGTTCGCGCGCAACCGTGATGGGTGGGAGTGCCGTGGTGCGGGCGGCCGAGAAGCTTCTCGACGAGTTCCGCGCGGCGGCCGCCAAGCGGCTCGACGTCGCCCCCGATCAGCTCGTCATCGCGGAAGGACGTGCGACCGCGCCCGATGGCCGCGACGTTGCGCTCACCGATGTCATCGGGCTCGCCGCCGACGGCACCTTCGCGAACAATTCGAAGGCGACCTACACCTATGGCACCGCGATCGCCCATGTGGCGGTCGATGCGAAAACCGGCCATGTCGAGGTGATCGACTATGTCGTCGTCGACGATGTGGGCCGCATCATCAACGCGATGACCTTGCACGGTCAGGTGGTCGGCGCCGCGGTCCAGGGCCTGGGCGGCGTCTTCAGCGAGGAGATCGCCTACGATGCAAACGGCCAGCCGCTCGCGGGCTCGCTCGCCGATTACGTCATCCCGGTCGCGACCGATTACCCCGTCGTGCGGGCGATCTCGCTCGAGCAGTACCCCTCGCCGAACAATCCCCTTGGCGCCAAGGGGGCAGGCGAAGGGGGCATCATCCCTGTCGGAGGCGCGGTCGCGAATGCGGTCTCGAACGCGCTCGCGTCGTTCAATGTCGACGTCCGCGAGCTGCCTCTGACCCCGCCTCGCGTCTGGCAGCTGATCCACGCGAACACGGCCGCGTAGGCCCAAGGGATTTGCTGTACACTCCCCGCCAAACACCACTGGGGAGGACACCATGATTCGGCACACGCTCATCGCAGCCGCTTCCACCATCGTGCTTGCGACCCTCACGACCATTCCCGCCCATGCTCAACCGGGACCGAAATATCTCGCGCCCGCCGATCAGAACGTCGCGATCCGCGCCGGCCGCCTGTTCGACTCGCGCACAGGAGCCATGCTGAACAATCAGGTGATCCTGATCCGCGGCGACAAGATCGTGGATGTCGGAACCGGCCTCGCGATCCCCGCAGGCGCGCGCGTGATCGATCTCTCCAACGCGACCGTGATGCCGGGCATGATCGACGCGCATGTCCATGTCGTCACCGATGCCGGCCCCGGCACGTCGCCATCGGAGCGCACGCTGACCGCGCTCGCCAACGCGCAGACGGATCTCGATGTCGGCTTCACCACAGTGCTCGATATGGATTCGCGCGGCGGCTTCAACACCGTCGAAGTGCGCGACGCGATCAATGCGGGACACCTGTTGGGGCCGCGCATGCAGGTCGTCGGCCAGTCGATCAATCAGCGCGCGACCAATTACTACGCCGATAGCGAATCCGTCCGCTTCCTCGACAGCTTCATCGAGAACAAGAACACGAACTCGCCTTGGCTCGCGCGCGCCGCGGTGCGCGAGGCAAAATTGCACGGCGTCGACTGGATCAAGATCTACACGACGCAGGACTTCGCCGGTCAGGTCCACATGTGGACGCGCGACGCGAAGCTCGTCAATTCGCCGTCGCTCACGTTCGAGGAAGTCGAGGCCATCGTCGATGAGGCGCACCGCCTGGGGCTCAAGGTCGCCTGCCACACCTATGGCGGCGAGGGCATGGACTCCTGCATCAACGCCGGCGTGGACGCGCCCAACCATCTGCTCGAGCTCAACGATGCGCAGGTGCGCGTGATGTTGCAGAAGCGTCTGCCCATGGTCGCCACCCTGGACGACCTGATCGCGCTCGAAGACGAGGACATGAAGGCCACCGGCGGGCGCAACTCGCGCATGAAGCTGATGGAGGCGGCGTTCAAGAAGGCGCATGCAGCCGGCATTCCGATCATCTTCGGCAGCGGCGCCACTTCGGTGCGCATCCCGCATGGCAAGCAGGCCGACCAGTTCGAGTGGTACGTCAAATGGGGCATGACGCCGGCCCAGGCGCTCCAGACAGCGTATCTGCCGGCCGCACGGATGTTGAACTACGGCTGGGAGGCCGACGTCGGTTCGATCGAGAAGGGCAAGTTCGCCGACGTCATCGCGGTTTCGGGCAATCCGCTCCAGGACGTCAACGAAATGTTGCGTGTGCGCTTCGTGATGAAAGGCGGCGTGGTCGCGCGCAACGATCTGCCGATGACCATGCCGAACACCATCGTGAGCGCCTCAAATCCAGTACGTTGATCTCAGGCGAGTAGGGAGTAGCGAGTAGGGAGTAGCGAGTAGCGAGTGGCGGTTTTTCTTGCTACTCCCTACTCGCTATTCGCTACTCGCCAGGATCGCCATGCGCCCCATCCCGATCGGGACCAAAGGAACCTATTCGCAAGTCATTCTGCCGTGGCATCTCGCGAACCAATTCAAGGACGCGATCCTGCCGCCCGTCTTCGCCACGCCAGTGATGCTGCTGTTCATGGAGAACGCGGCGCTGAACGCGGTGCGCGAGTTTCTCGAACCGGGTGAGAGCGTCGTGGGCACCGGCGTCAATCTGCGCCATCTGGCGGCGACACCCGTCGGTCAGCGCGTCACCGCGGAAGCCGAGGTGACCAAGGTCGAGGGCCGGCGCATCGAGTTCAAGGTTGTCGCCCGCGACGAGATGGAGGTGATCGGCGAGGGCACGCATGAGCGCATGGTGGTCGATCTGCCGCGCCTCGACAAACGCCTCGCGGCCAAGGCGAAAAGGCGCGAGTAGGGAGTGGGGAGTGGGGAGTGGCGCGGAATTCTGTGCTACCCTACTCGCTACTCCCTACTCCCTACTCCCTACTCCCTACTCCCTACTCGCTATTCCCTGGTGTCCTCCATGCGCCGATGGTCTCTGCTCGCAGCCATGACAACTGTGCTCTTGTCCGCCGCCGCTCCCGCTCTGAACGATCTCACCTCGTTCGCGCTGATGCGCTCGGACGGCCCAACGCCGGTCCTCATCACCGTCGATGAAGCCGCCGACGCGCTGCAGGCGTTCGATGTCATCTTTTTGGGTGAATTCCACGATCATGCCGGCAACCACTTGGCCGAGATGGCGCTCTTCTCCGCGCTTCATGCGCGCGCGCCACAGCTTTCGCTGTCGCTCGAACAATTCGAGCGCGACGTGCAGCCGGTGCTCGACGAGTACATGGCGGACAAGATCGGCGAGGAGGCGCTCAAGCGCAGCGGCCGCGCGTGGCAGAATTATGCCGAGGCCTATCGCCCGCTGGTCGAGTTCGCCAAGGAGAACAAGCTTCCCGTCATCGCTGCCAACGCGCCGGCGTCATTTGTGCGTTGCGTCGGGCTGGACGGACCGGAGGCGCTCTCGCGCGCGACGCCCGAGCGCCGTGGTTTTGCCGCGGCCGAGCTGCATCTCGATACGGGCCTGTACAAGGACAAGTTCATCCGCTTCCTGCGCGAGGACCCGCTGCACGGTTCGCCGGACACCGACAAGAGCAAGGGTGACCCGACGCCCGCCGAAGAGCGCAGCTTCGCCGCCCAAGTCACTCGCGACGACACGATGGCGGAATCGATCTTCCTGCATCTGCAGAAAAATCCCGGGCGCAAAGTCGTGCACGTCACTGGCAACTTCCATGTCGAGGGCTTCCTCGGCACGGCCGAGCGCCTCGCGTTTCGTGCGCCGCAGCTGAAAGTGGCGGTGGTGGCGCCCATCGAGATCGAGAACCCGCGTGCGCCTTCGCTCAAGGTCAGCGATGCCGCATCAGGAAACTTCCTCGTTCTGCTGCGCGCCTCGCCCAAGCGTTACGTGACCGAAGCGGAGGAGAAAGCCGACATTGAGCGCATGCGCGCGCAGTTCGGCAAGATGGGCACAGCCGCGAACCGCCCGCCCTGCACGCCCTAAGTCCGTTGGAAGGACAAGTGATGAATGTCCTCAAGATCGCCCCGGCAATTTGCGGTGCTGTTGTTGCGGCTGCCGGCTTTGAAGCCGCTTCCGCGGGCGAGGCCTGCCGCCCGGTCGCGGCGGCTGAAATTCAGCGCCAATGGGAATACCACCGCTCGCTGAAAGGCGCTCGTGAAATGGTGAGCGACAGGTATCAATGCATGCAGATCGAAAGCACGGCGGCCTTGGTGTGCCGGACGATCCCAGGTCATCCGGCGCACCCGAGCATCGTCATACGCACGATCATCCAAGACGGTGGCGGTGTCTCACTGAAGATGGAATCCGATACAGCCGCGAGCTGTGACTCCTTCTTGGGCATGATGAAGGAATTTGAAGCGCTCAATGAAACGGTTCGCGAGGAAATTCAGAAACGCAGCGGAGGTGCGGTAAAGTAACCTCCGACCGCTTCAAAATCGCATAGGATTAGTACGGCTTCTGCAGACGCGATGAGCAGCACGGCACCCAGCAGCGATCTCGTCTCCGGCCGCGAGTGCGGACCCTGCACCACCTGCTGCAAGACGCTCAAGATCGATGCGCCGGAACTGAAAAAACTCGCCGACGTCTTGTGTCCACACTGCACGGAAGGCGGCGGGTGCAAGATCTACACGAACCGTCCGCAGGTGTGCCAAGACTGGTATTGCGGCTGGCGAAAGATACCGCAGCTGACCGACCATTGGCGGCCAGACCGCTGCGGCGTCCTGATCTGCTTCGTCGGCAAGGGCGAGGGCATACCGCCCGAGTTTCCGCAGCTCGGGCTCAAATTCGACATCGTCGACTCGCCGCGCGTGCTCAACTGGGACCCGCTGATCAAGCTCATCGCTTGGGAAATCGCGCAGGGACGGCCCGTATTCTTGGGCGTTCCTGTGCCGATCGGCTACGAGCGGCGGAAGGTGTTCTTGAACTACGCGATGGCGCAAGCCGTCCAATCGCGCGAGCGGCAGGCCATGCTCGCGTGCCTCGAAGCGGCCTACCGCGTGGGCGTGCAGGAAGGTTTGAGCGAAAAGACGATCTTCGCCTGAATCAGGCACTCGCTCGAACAAGGTCCCCAATGTCACTCAGCGTATCCAACCTAAGAATCATGTCAGCAACTTGGCGTGCCCGTTGTGCGCCGATGACCGGCGCGGCGTTACCGAGGAATTTCTCCCGCAGCTGCTGATCGGAGAGCGGATTGCTGACCGTGCCCGTGGCGTGCTCGATCCGCGCTTCGTGCATCGCGCCGGATTTCGTCCAGACCGTTGCTGCCGATTGATCCAAGCGGAACAACCCAACGGGCTTCACCGTGATGAGCCGCCGCAGGGCCTGCACGGATGCATCGGCCGACCGCTCATTGGTGAACTGCACGATGCCTCCGGCGCGATCGATGTAAGCAACCGACGCCGCATGGTTCGCGCTGAACTTCGACATCAGCCCCGTACCCGGCTGATCGACGCCCGTGATGCGGATCACATCGGGATGTACCTGCACCTCGATCCGCGCAATGTCGCCCGCGGGGACTTGCGCCTTGCGCGACACCTCGATCATCGCATCGACGAGAGGATGCAGGACAACGCCGCACGCGTACGGCTTGTAACCATTGCCGGTGATCATCCATGAACGCCCGAGGCCTTCAGTGATTGTGCCGTTCGCCTGCGTTGCGCTGAAGATTTTCGTGAAGCCCAAACTGCCTTCCAGGATTTCAGGCGAGCTGTTGAAGCCGTTCGACGCCAGCATCGACGCCAGCACGCCGTGATACGCGGACTTGCCTGCGTGCAGTGACTTGCAATCGCTGCCGCGGTTCTGCTGCATGCCGGCGCACTGCGTGCAGGCGATGCCGAGCGCGTACATCGTCTGGTCCGCGTTCAACCCGGCGAGCCGCGCCGATCCGGCCGCTGCCGCGATGGTCCCGAGTGTCCCCGTAAGATGCCAGCCCGCGAGATGATGCTTTGGCGCCGCTTGGCCTGCGCGGATGCCGGCTTCGAATGCCGCGGCTAGCGCCACCGTCACATCGCGGCCCGACGATTTCCGCCGTTCGCCCAGCGCGAAGAGGGCGGGCAGGGTGGCCGTGCTGGTGTGCAGGATCACGCCGCCCAGATGTGTATCGTCGAAATCGAGCACGTGGCCCATCTGGCCGTTCGCGACGGGCGCATCCAACAGTCCAAGCTTCTTCCCGCGATGCCCAAGCACCGTGATCTCGGGCCTCGAGCCGATCTGGTCGTACGTCTTGAGCAGAATCCCGACGGTCGGGTGAGTGCTGCCGGCGAGCGCACAGCCCGTCCAGTCGAGCACCGCGCGCTTCGCCTCGTGCACCGCGGCGGGCGACAGGTCCTCGTAGCGCATCGCCGATAAAAACTTCGCGAAGTCGCGCGTGATCTGTTGCCCGGTCGCCGCCGCGCCGTAACCGCCGCTCTCGCCCTCCGCTAAAGCGCTTTGCGCATTCGCCGCGCTCGCCGCGACGTCGGCAGCCAGCATGGCCAGGCCCGAGCCGAGCACTTCGCGACGCCCAATGGTCATCTACGCCTCCTGTTGCGCCTGGGTTATAGTGAGCCAATTCCGGGTTGGAGTCTTCATGCCGCGCCCCCGTTCCGCACCCCTTGCCGGTGGTCTCGTGATCCTCGCGTCCTCGGCCGCAGCACTCGCCGTCTTCGCGCAAACCCCGACCGTTCCTGATCTTTCCGGCACCTGGGCGCGCATGACCTTCGGTCTGGAGCCGCCGACGTCGGGCCCGGGGCCGATCGCGAATCTGACCCGTACGCGCGAGGGCCGAAGCGACGGCAACCAGCTCGTCGGCGACTACAACAATCCGATCCTGAAACCGGCCGCCGCGGCCGAAGTGAAACGCCAGGGCGAGATTTCCAAGACGGGCACCGCGTTCCAGGATCCCGCCAATCAGTGCGCGCCGCAGGGCCCGCCGTGGATTCTGCGGCAGCAGGAGATCCGGTTCATGCAGGAGCGCGACCAGGTCACGATCCTGTACATGCTCGATGGCCATGTGCGCCGTATCCGGCTGAATTCCACGCATCCGGCAAACGTGAAACCCACCTGGAGCGGCGATTCGATCGGCCACTACGAAGGCGACACGCTGGTGGTGGACACCATCGGCATGAAGCTCGGGCCCGTCACCATGTCGGATAATTTCGGCTCGCCGCAGAGCGAGGCGATGCATGTGGTGGAACGCTATCGTGTCATCGACTACGCGGAGGCGAAAGCGGCGTTCGACGCCAACGAGAAGGACTTCGGCCGCGTCGACACCGCGAACGGCAACGGCGTGTTCATCGATTTCGATTATCGCGGCAAAGGGCTTCAGCTCGAGTTCATCGTCGACGACCCGAACGTGTTCACCGCGAAATGGGGGGCGAAGGTGACCTATCTGAAGGCCGGCGGCATCTGGCAGGAGCAGGTCTGCGCCGAGAACACGCGCGAATATTACGACGACATCGACACCAAGATCCCCGCCGCCGAGCCGCCGGATTTTTGAGATGACGAGTTGGGAGTTGGGAGTTGGGAGTAGAGAATGGCGAATCCAGAGGCTGGCATGAGAAATCTTCTCCTACTCGCTACTCCCTACTCGCTACTCCCGTTGCTGCTGTTGCTGCCAGCATTCGCTGCGGAGAAGGCGACCCCCGACTTCGCCGGCTATTGGGGGCGCAACTCGACGGATTTCGAGCCGCCGCTCTCAGGTCCTGGCCCCGTCACCAACAAGGGCCGCAGCTTCTACGCACGCTTCGGCGACGACACGAACCCGATCCTCAAACCCGAAGCGGCTGCGCGCATCCGCGAAGCGTCCAAGGCGACGGTCGAAGGCGTCAACTTCCCTACACCCTCGAACCAGTGCACGCCGTGGTCGCCGCCCTATATGTGGCGCGCGCTCATGGTGCAGGTGCTGCAGCAGAAGGATCACGTGACGATCACAACCGTCGGCGATCAGCAGGTCCGCCGCGTGCGCCTGAATGCGGCCCATCCCAAAAACATGACGCCGACTTGGTCGGGCGATTCCGTCGGCCATTACGAGGGCGACACGCTCGTCATCGACACGGTCGGCGTGAAATACGGCTCAAATTCGATGATCGACAATTACGGCACGCCCTACAGCGAGGGCCTGCACGTGGTCGAGCGCATCCGCCTCGTCGATGCGGAGACGGCCAAGAAGGCGGCCGAGCGCATGGAAGCGCTGAACGGCAGGGTCGAAGTTATCGCGGGCGGAGCCAGCATCGATCCCGAGGCGCGCAAGGGCTTGCGCATCGAATTCACGGTCGAGGACCCGAAATACTTCACCACGCCCTGGTCGGCGGCGGTCACCTTCCGCCCGGCGCTCGGCGTCGTGGAAGAACGCGTCTGTGCGGAGAACATGCACGACTACAACAGCGGGACCGATGTTCCCGTCCCGCGCGCCGACAAGCCGGACTTCTAGCGGAGCCGTTCAACCCCACAGGCAAACGGTGTAGCATCGGCCAAACACGCTGGCGGAACCGTAAGGGAGGGGACCATCCATGCGTCGGAACGCCCTTTTGCTGGTGACATTGGTTATGGCTGCGTCGGGAAGCCTGGGCCAGGCCGCACCCAGTGCGTCCGTCCCAAATTTCTCCGGTTTGTGGGCCCACCCCTGGCTCCCCGGCTACGAGCCATTGGCCTCGGGGCCGACATCGCTCAAGAACCTGTCGCGCCGTAACGGCGTCAGCAACCCGGTGCAGCTGGTCGGCGATTACAACAATCCGATCCTGAAACCCGCAACCGTGGAGATCGTCAGGAAGTTCGGCGAGATGTCGAAGTCGTATTACGGCTTTCCGAACCCGCGCAATCAGTGCTGGCCGAACGGGCTACCGTTTGTTCTCTCAAGCAATGGGCTCGAGATTTTCCAGAAGCCCAATGAGATCACGATGATCTATCAGACCGATCATCAAGTTCGCCGCGTGCGCATGAACAGCACGCATCCGGCAAACGTGACTCCCACCTATTTCGGCGACTCGATCGGCCACTACGAGGGCGATGCGCTCGTCATCGACACTGTCGGCATCAAACCCGGACCGTTTGCGATGATCGACTGGTTCGGCACGCCGCAGACGCCTGCGTTGCACGTCGTCGAACGCTATCGGCTGCTCGATTATGCCGACGCGAAAGACGGATTGGACCGGGCGGCGAAAGAGAATGCACTCCCACAGCCGGCCACCGTCGATCTCAGTTACCGCGGCAAGCATCTGCAGCTCACGTTCACGGTCGAGGACGAGAGCGTCTTCACCACGCGCTGGTCGGCCACCGTGACCTATGGGAAACCGATGGACATATGGCGTGAGAACGTCTGCGCCGAGAACCCCAACAAATACGGCACCGAAAGGGACGCGCAGGTCCCGACCGCGGCCAAGCCGGATTTCTGATTCGAAGCGAACGCACGATCACAACAATTCAGGGAGAACCCTCATGGTCGATAAAGTCAGACGCAACATCCTGGCCGCCGCCGCAGCAGCAGCCGCAACGGCTACAGCGCCGCGCGCAATGGCTGCTCAGCAGACTGCGAAAGGCGCGGACGCCGCGAAGTTCTACACCAAGGGCAACGTGCGCATCCGCTACGAGGAGCAGGGCTCCGGCTTCCCGTTGCTGCTCATCGCCGGCGGCGGACTGAACTCCTCGATCGCCGGCTTGAAGCGCGGCGAGCCGTTCCACGCCATTGACGAGTTCAAGGGCGAATACCGCTGCATCTATGCGGACCTGCGCAACGCGGCCCCCGGCCAGTCCACCGGCCCGCTCGAGGTCGACCGCCCGTGGGACATGCTCACCGACGACCACATCGGCCTGATGGATCATCTGGGCATCGACAAGTTCATGGTGATGGGCTTCTGCATCGGCGGCCCGCTGATCTGGAACCTGCTCGAGCGCGCGCCCACTCGCGTTGTCGCGGCCGTGCTCGCACAGCCGAGCGGCTCGCGCCCGGAGATGCGTGACCTGTTCTACGAAGGCAACATGAGCGGCTGGGGTCCCGAACTCGTCAAGCGCCGGCCCGAGATCACCATGGACACGGTCCAGAAATTCCTGACTAAGATGTACCGGGACAATCCCGACTTCGTGATCACCGTGTCGCGCGATTTCGTGCGCAAGTGCCAGACGCCGCTACTGATCCTCCCCGACGACATCCCGGCGCATCCCTACGCGGTCGCGATGGAAGCCGCCATGCTCGCGCCGAACGCGGAGGCCAGCATCTTCCCGTGGAAGGAGCCCAAGGAGCGCATTCCGCTCGCGGTGCGCCAGATTCGCTCGTTCCTGAAAGCGCATCGCCCCGCGACGGCATAGCAGAAACGCGACGCGTCAAGACTCAAGAGCGCGATCCGAATGTCGGATCGCGCTCTTTCGTCGTTGTCTGTGCCCGTGACAAGAGCGTTGATCTTGCTGGTCAAGTCCACCGATTGCGATTTAGCTCCGCACGACCACGCATCTACGGTTCCTGGGAGGCGGTGTTACCCGCCCCCCTTGGTTCGGTGCTTAGACAATCCAGTTGTTGCTGACGTTGACGAGCAGGTGCTGCATGGCCGTGGGATCGAAGTCGGCATCCGCCAGCGCGAACGAGAAGTCGAGGTTGGCGTCAATGGTCCCACTGGTCTGCTGCACGAACCCGATGTCCACGATCTTCAGGACATCGTTATCGGTCGGGTCCCAAGCCGTCAGGTTGCTGGTGGCACTGCTACCGCCATTGGCCCCGGTAGCCCCGTTCAGGTTGATGGCGTCACCCGTCAATCCATTGGCGCTTTGCATAATCTGGATGCCCTGTATCTGGTAGGTCTCGCCCGCGACCGTGTAGTCGTTATGCTCGAGGATGAGCAAGGCATCGTTGTTGTCGAGCGTGAACTCGGTGTTGTACGGGAAGGGAACATTCGCGTTGCCCTTGATCAGGTCCGAGTTCTCGACGTTGACGGCTCTGGTGATTTCGTTGCCGTTGGCGTTTTTCAGATCGAGGATCAGGACAAGATCCTCGGAGGCGCCAATGCCGTCGAACTTGATGACGACGCCGCTGGCGGATGTTGTCGGGTCAAGCCGCTCAGTGCCGCCACCGGGAGCACCCGGGTTGACATCGCTGAGGATGTTCTCTTGGAAGAACCGCAGCGTCAGCAGTTCACCTTTTTGTATCGTATCTCCGGCGACGCCATTGGTCGCCTGCGTTGCGCTGACCCAGTCCTCGTTGACGTTGGTGACCATGTCATGGGCACCCTGCGTGAACGAGACATCGGTCGGCGGTCCATTCGGGGCTCCGTCGCCGGTCGAGTTGAACCCGAACCCGATCTGCTGGGTGGTCGAGTTCGCGGTGAACTGAACAAAGAACGGATTTGGATCGTTGTTCGCCGTCAGTTGCTCTGCGACGATCAGCGGGTGTCCCGTGTTGCCGGTGGGCTGCTTGGAAATTAGATCGGCGGTGTGCAGCACATCGAAACTGAACCCATCGATCGCGTCGTTCAAGGTGAACGTGTAGGTGTCGGCAGCCTTGTTGAAGGCAAGAGTGCCGCCCGCCGTGCCGTCCTGCACACCAGCGGTGATCGGGTCCTTGTCGTAATGGAACGAGAAGCTGAACGACGCAGAGGTGTCAGTCTCAGCGGTGAGGGTTACGACCGCTTGGGTGATGCTGGGGTTCTGCGTGTTATCGACCGTGCCGGTGAGCGCGATCTGGATGCCCGCCAAAACACCGTTGGTATCGACAAAGTCAGAGTGCGTGGCGTCGTAGTACCCGGCGGGACGGCTGTCATTACCGATATCGTACCCGAACGTCCCGCTGGCCGTCTGTCCCACCGCATTACCCAGCTTCTCCGGTGTTTGGACACCCGCAGCAACAGGGTCAGCGTCGAACGGAGCCGTGATCGACGGCCCGTCGTCCTCGAACTTGAAGGCGTCGCCAATGTCGCGCGTCGCGGTGTCGGTGTCGCCGTCGCCATCGGTGATCGTCGCCGTCAGCGTGACCAGGTTCGCAGCGCTCAGCTGCGCCGGCGACGAGCTCTCGTCCGGATCGGTCGGATCGTCGTGCACCACCGCCCGGACCTGATCGAGCGTCACAGCGCCGGTATCGGCGTTTAGTGTGATGGTGAACACCGTGCCGCCGGTCGCCGACGAGCCCGTCACGACCGTGCCGGCCGCGTTCACGCTCAGCGTCACCGCCTCATTGGTCAGCGTGTCGACCAGACCGCTGGCCACGTTCGGCGCGGAAATGCCGAGCTTGTAGCTGATCGCGTCCGCATCCTCGACGTTGTTGTTGTCCGCGTCCTTGAACCCGTCATTGCCAAAGTCCGACGTGAATAGACCCGCAAACGATGCCGAGGCGTCGATCGCAAAGGTGGTCTCGTCCACCGTCAGCGTCGGCACCGCCGCTTGCGACGGATCAATCGACGGCCCGTCATCGTCGAAGTTGATGAAAGAGCCAACCTCTTTGCTCTGAGCGTTGCTTGTTTGACCAGTAAAGTGCACCTCTTTCACATCGAAAAAATCATGCTCCGTGTCGATGTTCTTAATGGTGAATCGGTCGAAGGTTCCGCCAACCCCACCTGCGGTGGTGAAATCTACGGTGACGCCCTCGCCGACATTATGAAGGATCAGTCCAGTGCCGGTGAGATCGACCGTGATGCCCAAGGCCGCGGCTGTTGTTGCGACCCCGTTCAGTTTGAAAGTCACTCCAGTGATATTGATCTCCGTATCGTTGTCATCACCTGGGAGCGCAGCGCCTTCCGCGTTGTCGTCGTTGTTATACGCGTGGATCTCGATGTCAGCCTTGGTGTTAGTCGGCGTGGACTGCGAGACAGAGAAACCCGCGCCGGAGACGGTTTCGATGTGAGTGTTGTAGTCAGGCGCGATCGGCGCGTTGGTGAAGTTCTTCCCCGCGCTTTGGGTGCCGCCGATGATCAGGTCGATCTGAAGCTCACGACCAAGGCGCACGTCTTGAGATGCGACACCCAGGCCTTGGGTGCTGACGTTGACCTCAGCTTGCGCGCCATTGTCGTGAGCCGTGACAAGAATTTTCTGCGAGCTCGCCGCATCGGCGTCGAGAATATACCAATTGTTGTGTCCAGGAGGGGCGTCACCAAGCTGGCTGAAATTGACCACCGTGGTTCCCGCGGCCGAAACGAACACCTTATCGGTCAGATCGATGCGGTCGTCCGCATCGGTCGCATCCGGATGGAGTAACGGCACATACTGTACAGTGTACAGGTTTGCATTTGCGGCACTGGTGCCGATGAGCGCGAACGCGAAGGCGAGCGGCCCGCTCTCGGCTGGCTCAACGAGCGGGTCGGAGGTACCGATGACACCGATCACGACGTTTGTATGAGTTGCATCTTGGAACAGCCAGACATAATTGCCATCGACCGTCCGAATGCCGCTGTTCACGCCGACGGTGGTGGAAAACGGGGTTCCAGCGAGGTCCTGGGCAAGAGTGATCGAGGTGATGGTTTCCCCTGCGTTCGTCGTGGCCTGCACGAAGTTGGCCCGGAAGGCGACCTCCCGCTGGGCCAGCAGGCCCAAGAGATATTGCAGCGTCAGGTTGGTGCTGTGCGGCGCAAGCAACGTATTGACATCGAGGTCCTGCAACCCGGTGGTCTCGTCAATGATGATGTCTTGGATGCTGAGATTGATCGTCATGGCAAAGTTTCCCCGTTGCAGCGCAAGGCAAAGCCTGTTGCGCCGTTGGCACGAGCGGTGATGTCCGAAGGTCAGTCAGGCCTGACGGTGCAGGCCGTGGGTGCTGAAGCTAGGTGCGAGGTTTCGTCATGACGATCTCCTCCTCGGGCGGTGCGAGGAGAACCCGCGCCACCTGTTTGCACGCTCGATGATGTCGATGAACGAGGCCTGACGGTGCAGGCCGTGGGTGCCGAAGCTAGGTGAGGGGTTTCGTCATGACGATCTCCTCCTCGGGCGGCGCGAGGAGTACCCGCGCCGTCTGTTCGCACGCTTTGCGATGTGGATGAACGAGGCCTGATCCGATGCAGGCGCCTAGTGTACGGAACTCGTTACTTGCGTCTCACTGCTCGCCCTAAACCGTCTCAAGCTGGCACAACTATAGAGCGTAGCCTCTGCCTTGTAAGTAAGACGTTCGTCCTATGTGTCTTACACGCACCATTGTCCGCTATCGCTTGCCGTTCAGAACGGCGGCGTGTCGTGCTGCGGAAGCTTCGCGTTGTCGGCGAAGTAGTTGAGATTGTAGTCGTGCTGGACGTTCTCGGCGCAGACGCGCTCTTCCCACGCGGTGTTCTCGCGGCGCAGATACGTGATCGACGCCGACCAAGGCATCGTGAACATCTTCTGGTCCTCGACGACGAATTCAAGCTGCACGCCGTGGCCCCGATAGTTGGGATCGACGGTGGGGCCTGCGCGCATCCATTCTTTTTCGGCGAGGTCCATCGCGGCCTTGGCCTGCTCGTAGGGAAGCATCCGGTAGCGCTCGACCACATGCAACGCGTCGCTGTAGGGCGTACCCAGCCGATCGATCGTCGTGTACGGCCCGACGGCGACCCCGACCGTGTCGATGACCAGCGTGTCGCCCTCGTAGTGCCCGACGGAATGTCCGTGGGCGGACGGTTCCAGATTTGCCGGATGAGCCTGGTTCAACCACACCTGCCTGAAATCGTTGTCGTGCTGGTAGATGAGGGTGACCTTGTCCTTCTGCTGCAGGAACACGAGGTCGAAGTTCCAGAAGATGTACGGCACCGGCTGCTGGAGGCACATCACGTCGGGATCGGGAAAAATCTTCCCGGTGATCGAGATCAAACCGCGCTGCCTGATGATCTCCGCGGCTTCGGGTTGAAGGATCGGATTCTTGTAGTCGCCGACGAGCTTCGCGTTATTGCCCGTGCCTTTGGCCGTGCGCGTGAGGTTCGTGATCGGCCCCGGTCCCTTCAGCGCCGGCCCGAAGCCGACCGCGGGATGCGTCCAAACGCCTGAGAAATCGGGTGCTGGTCGCGCGCCCTCACTCTGTGCAAACGCAACGACCGCACCCGCTGCCACGCTCACTGCAAGGGAAAGACCCAGCGGCCAGGACTTCATGCGCTAATCCTCACTTCTTGACGTATTTGTAGACCGCCATGTCCTGCACCGCTCCGGCATAGATGTTGCCGCGGGAATCCGCCGCGACGCCCTCGGGCGGCGGGAATTTCGCGTCGCGGACGGGCGGGGGCGGAATATAGAACTGCACCTTGCCGTCCTTGATGCTGCCGCCGCGGATGCCGCGCTTGCAGCCGGGATTGTGCGTGTCCTTCCCCGGCGCATCCTCGGATTCGGAATCGGACACGTACAGCGTGTCGTTCTTGTCGATGAAGATGCCGCTGGGGCGTCCGAACTGCTTCCAGGCGGCGATGAACTTGCCGTCGGAGTCGAAGATCGCAACCCGACTGTTGCTGCGATCGGCGACGAACAGGCGGCCCTGGCTGTCGAACGCCAGCACATGCGGGCCCTTCAATTCGCCATCGCCCGAGCCCAATCGGCCGAAGCTCTTGATGAACTT
>Ga0184629_10000486_pt1 | contig 17855 bp, 14 predicted proteins | sample PLM4_32_b1_FD_133158 | JGI IMG/M metagenome (GOLD analysis project Ga0184629, IMG submission 133158) | Groundwater sediment microbial communities from an aquifer in East River, Colorado, USA - PLM4_32_b1 | ecosystem: Environmental > Terrestrial > Soil > Riparian zone | place: USA: East River... | reverse complement strand
GCTTTCAAGAAGGGCACTTCGTAAGTTGGTTTGTTGTTGCTGTAAACACCCAAAGCATTTTGCAACGCGGGTGCGGGTCCAACTCATAGGTTGGGGTATTCCTTCAATTTCTTTCATAGGTGATTTCATGGCAACAGTCGTAAAAACTGGCGGTCCCCTCCTGTTCGATGTGAGTGGATTCGTGGATGACAATGGCAATCCGGTAACGGATACCGATCCGGCAACGTACACGTCGAGCGATCCGAGTGTCGCGACGGTGACGAACAACGCTCTCGATCCGCAGGACGGCGACATTACCCTCACGGGTAAGGTCACGGCTCCGGGTGAGAACGTGGAAATTGTCGCTTCGTTCCCCGCGCAAACTGGCGGGCAACCGTTCCAGGTGAAGGGCACGCTTGTTGTGATCGAACCGGCTGCGGCTGGCGCAACGGCTGTCATCACTGGTCCTGGCGTTATCGCGGGTGCGTAACTCGTGAGCATGACCCCCGGCATTTCGGTGCCGGGGTTTTCGAGGAGTGTGAAATGACAAGCGAAGAATTCGACGCCAAGTTCAAAGCAGGTGTAGTAGCCGGGAAAGCCTTCACCGATTCGCACAAGCGATTGATGCTGTTCTTGGCAGGCTTGGTTCTCGGTGTTGTTATAGGCGCGGCGTCATGTTCGAGTAAAGCCGCAACGATTACTGTCGGGCAAAGCACAGTTGATTCTCCGCAATGCACCACGTTGACAGCGGCTGCGCAAAATCAAGTTGGGAATCTCGCCGTGACGTGCAATAGCACCACGCCGACTCCAACTCCTACTCCTATCCCCATTGGTTGCGCCGGTTTCCAAGCGAATCCGGTTGAGATTCTGTGGCCCCCTGGTCACAACATCAATCAGCCGTTGCCGTTCTTTGGCCCGACGACTGCGTTGGTTGTCCATTTCAAAGTGACAGGTGCCGTTGGAGACACGGCGCTTTTTACGCTCGGCAATACAAGCGGCCCCAATTACAACCTTGTGCGCGCGAGCCTTGCAGCGATTCCTGGTTGCAATACTCCGACGATTTATCCGCCACCGTCGCCGGTCATGTGGGCTTCGGTTAGTCAGAACCCACCGTTGTCGATGATCGTCGGTGTTGTCCAAAGCGGCAAGATTACGGTGCAACCCAACACAGATTATTGGGTGACGATCGTGAATCGCAATGGTTATCCCGGTGTGAATTCTTGCGGTAACGCCAACTGTGGCACCAACCGTAGAATTGACTTCAACAACTGAGTCATGGCGCAAGATCCCATCTTTGGGTTTTTGGAAAGGCCCCCTGACACCAGTATTGGTTTCACTACACCTGGCGACGTGTCGAATTGGCACGACTATTTTTTGCGTCAGCGTGCGTTTATCGCAGAGATCGAAAATGTCGTCAATAATTTCATTGGGGGTGCTCCCCTTGTAATTGAAGATGAAGGCATTCCGGTTAGCACAGACACTCACCTGATAAATTTTCAGGGGGCGGGGGTCACGGCAACGGGTACTGTCAATGCTACGTTGGTGACTATTCCTGGTGGCGCACCGCCGTTGATTACCAAAGACGAAGGAACGATTCTTACTTTAACAACGGCGTCGTTGGATTTTATAGGAACGGGCGTTACAGCTACGGTAGTTGGTAATGACGTCACGGTTTCGATTCCAGGTGCGAGTGGCGGCGGCGTTGCAGAGTTCTTTTGGGGGTCGCAACGCGACGGAGCGGTTACGTTGGATGGCGTCTCGGCTGTCCCTGGATTTGTAAGAGCAGGAAATCTATACACGGCAAGTCGAAATACACACCACACAACGCTGACGATTAACGCGGGCGTTAGGATGAGTGGTGGTGGGTACCGCCAATATGGTTTGCTGCTTGTAAACAACGGGCACATCGATGGTGACGGAGTTAGCGCAATAAACCAGGCGGGTGGAGCGCAGTTACACACTGGTTTTTACGTGGGGACCAATGGCGGCGGTGCTGTAGGTGGCGGTGTTGGTGCGCAAAACGGTACTGATCTTCCGATCTTGGCAGGACTCGCCGGTGGGCGTGGTGGGCGCGGTGGAAATTCCGGCGGTTTCTTTGGCGGGGTAGTAACACCAGAGACATATCTTGTTGACAACGCCTTTGTTACCGCAGGTGGGCTTGACGAACTATATACGTTCGGCCTCGCGTTAATTCATGGGGCTTATTCTCTCGGCACTGGCGGCACTGTCAACCGTTTTAACGGCGGGGGTGGAGGAAGTGGTGGAGCGTCGATTGCCGGATCGCAAGGCGGCGGCGGTGGTACAGGCGGCGAAGTCCTTTCTCTGTATTTCAAAGTAATCTCCGGCACTGGAACAATCACAGCAAACGGAGCTAACGGTGGAAATGGAACTGGCGGGACTAATGGTGGCGCAGGGGGCGGTGCGGGCGGCGGTGGTTTGATCCAATTTGCTACGACGACACCAGGAGTGCAGGTAGCAATGGGTATGACAGTTACTCCGGGTACGGCGGGGGTTTCTCAAGGCGTTGCAACAGCGCCAACCGCTGCCGCCGTTGGAAACATTGTCGAGTATCTTTTTAGTTAAGGAAGCACGATGCCTACTACCGGCACCGCAAGTTTGCTTTGCACTCGCGACGATCTCATTACCGAAGCGTATAAGAAAATGCGCGTCGTCATGGAAGGAGGAGTTGCGAGCGCGACACAGATCGCGGATTCAACTTTGCGCTTGAACATGATAATCAAGTATTGCATGGCGCAAGGGCTTCCGTTGTGGACATACCAACAGATCGTGATTCCTACGGTTGCGAGTCAGGTCGCGTACACTCTCGGCCCCGTGGGGGCTGACGTAACCACGGTGCGACCGTTGCGGATTGCGGAGTACGGCAATTTCATCCGGCAGATCTCAAGCGGGCAAGCACTTGATACACCGTTGCGCGTGATCTCTCGCGCGGAGTACATGCAATTCGGCAACAAGGGCGCGCTTGGCGTCATCAACACGATCTACTACGATTCGCAATTCAACACTGCGACGACACCTTCACCCTCAACGGGGTACGGCACGCTTTACGTGTACGTGGCTCCCTCGGACACGACACGCACGATATACCTTCAAGCGCAACGTCCCTTGTCCGACATGACTACGGGGACTGACGAGTTTGATTTTCCTGCAGAGTGGTTCTATTACTTGGTGTACGCGTTGGCTGCGGATCTTGCGGACGACAACGAAGTGCCGGAGGATCGCATCGCCCGCTTGGAAAAAACGCGTGACACAATGCAGGCGAACTTGTTTGATTGGAGCATTGAGACGGCTCCGATGAATTTGTCTTTGGATACGCACGCGTATGCACCTTGGGGGCGTCGATAATGCCGATGACTAAACCCCTTCGTATTCCCTTGTCGTGGCCGCACAACCCGCGTGCTGCGAGTTCTCAGCGAGATCCTTTGCGTCTCAACATCATGGATGAGCACGCAGATGGGAAAGTCTACACGTTGAAACGCCCTGGTTTTACAACGACGTATTCACTCGGCGCAGGAACAGGGCAAGGAATTACGAACTACAACAACACCTTCTACGCAGTCATTGACGACGCGTTCAAGTCGGTTGTGGCGAATCCTAATTCGGGAACGTCGGCTGCGAATTTCACGCAGTCAGCAGTGCCCGCATGGAGTCCACGTTATATCGGTGGCGCAGTTGTGTTCAAGGATCGCATGTGGATGATGTCGGGGCAAGGTACCGTGACGTTGCCTGCAGGCGACATTTGGAGTTCCACTGATGGTGTGACGTGGGCTGCGAATTCTGGATCTGCTCCTTGGGGTGGGCGTTCAGGCTTTGGGTGTGTCGTGCTCGGCAACAAGATGTACGTGATGGGCGGCTTCGGAAGTACCACGGCGGCTCCATCCGCTTTCCTCAACGACGTGTGGGTGACTGAGAACGGTACCGATTGGGAGCAACTTCTTCCGTCAGACTCTACCGACCAGTTGCGTTGGAATCCACGCGGCAGTTTTGGTTGCATTGCTTCGAGCAGCGGGATCTTTGTGATCGGCGGTGCTGGCCCTTCATTCCTTTTCGATGACGTGTGGTTCTCCGCTGACGGCATTACCTGGACGCGTGTAGGCGGCGCATTCGGTTGGGGCAATCGTTTTGCGTTTGGGTGCCTCAACTATCAAAACAAGCTTTGGATCATCGCGGGTTACACCACGCTTCCAGTGAGTGACGTGTGGAGTTCGGCAGATGGCGGCGTGACGTGGGTTCAGACGACGGCGGGATTTGCTGCGGGCCGCTTTGAACCGGGAGTCTGCGTCTACAACAACAAGATGTGGTGCATTGGCGGCGTCGGTGGTGCCAATTACTCGGACGTATATTCATCGACCGATGGGGTGACGTGGACGTTGGTAACTTCAACACCAGGTTGGACAGGCCGCGCCGGTCCTGCAGCTTTGGTGTTTCGTACGCCGTCGTCGGTGAGCACGTTTCGCTACCCTTCTATTTGGGTGCTTGGGGGCAATACCGACTTGGGCATCACGAATGAAGTGTGGCGCGGGAATTTGGATACAGCAGTTGCGACGTCAGTTCCCTTGAATCCAACCGTTACCTTCCAACGTTATCAATTCAACTCGTTCCAAACCGGGACGCGTCTGCTCATCAAGAACCAATCGAATCTTTGGGTGTTCGATTCGGGCAGTATCACCGTGGTTACGGATGCAGGGTATCCGACCGTGACTGTACCTGGTTTGGTGGTGCTTGGCGGCGTTGCTTACGTGATGGACCCAAGCGGGTTGATCTACGCGTGCGCCTTGGACAACCCGTACTATTGGCCTGCGCTCAACGTGCTTGGTGCGGATTACGAAGACGACTCAGGGGTAGCGTTAGTCAAGTATCTGAATTACGTGGTGGCGTTTGGCACGTACACAACGCAGGTGTTCTATGACGCAGGCGTGCCGACAGGCTCACCGTTGAAGCCGTATCTCAACGCGAACATGAAAGTGGGTTGCGCGAATGCGAACACCGTCGCTCAAATCGGTGTGACTGTAGCTTGGGTTGGGCAGACGCGCGAAGGTTCGCGACAGGTATTGGTGTTCAACGGCTTGACGCCGACGCCAATTTCCACACCTGCGATCGACAAACTTATTTCGGACGTCTCGGCTGCGGCTTTGAGTGGTTTCATTGTGGCGGCAATGGGGCATCAGTTCTACGTATTGAACGGTGTTTCCAACGGCGGCGCATACTCTCTCGTCTACGATTTCAATTCAAAGGAATGGTACGATTGGGTGGGAGCCGTGGGTCGCTATGATTATTTCACTGCGGCGGATCTCAATACTGCTTACACGTTGCTCCTCGATGTCGCTAACGGAAACGTCTACACCACGGGTGCGGAAGTTTATGATGAAGCCGGGGTTAGTTTCACAATGCGGCTGCGGACAATTCCTTACGATGCCGAGGTAAAGCGCAAGAAATTTTGGGGACGCTTGGATATTGTAGGAGATCAAAATCCAGGGTTGCTTGCTGTCTCGTATTCTGACGATGATGGGCAGACCTACAGCACTCCACGTAACGTGGACATGAGCAGTGATCGTCCTGCCTTGTTCCGCAATGGCGCATCACGGCGCAGGATTTTCGTAGTGGAACAAACGAACAGTGGCCCTTCACGGCTTGAAGCGTTGGAGCAACAGTTCGAGATCGGAACTTAGGTGCCGGATTACACCACCGATAAGGGGATGGCGAGGGCGCTCGCTGCAGGTGCGGGGGATGCGCCGGGACAAATCCATGTTGATGATTGGATTCGCGCGCATCCCGACCAAAGCGATTACGGCATGGCGTCGTTGCTGCGCACGGTATCAGGGTCAGCACAGACGCTTGAAGGCGGTGGCACGTCGAATTACTTTTTGGACAACAGCAACAACGAGGGGAATATCACAGAGTTGGGGCAACAGACGCTCACGCAAGCGAAGCAGTACGATCCCAACGCTCACTTCGAAGATGGGGTGCTAATTTTCGATCGCTCAAAGTTGCCTGCTTTCGCGGGGGCTGGAATTGACGAGAAGAAGTATGGCCCGTTGACGGCTCTTAGTACCAACAACGCGGGCGATCGTGTGATCGATCCTCGCTTCATCATCCACGATGAGAATTACGGCGATTACACGTACTCAGGGAACTTGAAGGAAGCAAGCAATGACGCGGCGGGCAGTGGCATCATGGGGCAGATGGAAACCTACATGCCCACTGTCGTTGGCTCGATCATGTCGCTGGCAAGCGGCGGCTTGATGTCTCCGCAGTTGATGCAGATGCTTGCGTCGGTTTCGGAAGGTGGCGACATGAGCAATTTGTTGATGATGATCGCCAGTACCGTAGCAAATCAATATGCTCCCGGTGCTGGAACTGCAATCAATTTAGCGGCGGGTGCCGCACGTAGAGGTTAGTCATGCCACTCGGAATTCCTGTTCCTCGCGTTACGACTCCTGGTGGTATTGGTTTGCCTCCTGGTGCTGACACTCCCACGTCGGGCGATCCAAACACAACCGACGTCGGCGGCTTCGGCGGCTTGTTCGCGAGCATCCTCGATCTCATCCACGGCATCCAAGGTCAAGGTACGGAGCGTGGTGCAGTGGGTGCGGCGATGGCTGACCCCTTCGCTGCCCAACGTCCGCAGTACCAACAACAATTGCTTGGGTTGCTGTCGGACCCCTCATCGTTCAAAATGGACCCTGGTGCTGTCTTCGCACGCGACGAAGGATTGCAAGGTGTGGCCCGCGCGGGTAACTCGATGTTCGGAACTACGCGATCCGGTAACACTGCTGTTGAGTTGGAGCGTTACGCGACAGGCTTTGGTGAGCAAGCGTACAACAAGCGTATCGATCAATTGATGGCGATGGCAGGTGTGAACACAGGCTCGCCCGCTGCAGCGGCAGATGCGTACTTGCGTGGGACAGCGGAAAACGACAAGGATCTCGGCAGTGGCTTGCACAGCATCGACACGATTCTCAATATGCTTTCGCGCAGTGGTGTTGGCGGTGCCGCGTTGGACGCAATCAAAGCTGCATTAGGAATGACCGGCGGTGGAAGTGGTGGTCTTGGTGGTAACTTCACAACGCAACCCGGTGCTCCCGGCGGCGGGGGTTACGCGGGTACGGGAGATGAGCCTCCCGGCTTGGGTGGAGACGCGCCGGGAAGCACAGGCCCGCAATACGATTGGGGCACTGACCCTCTTCCTGGATTTGATGACGGCGGTGGACTTGGATTGTTTGATGGAATCGCGGGGCCATAACCATGCCAATCTACTCGAACCTGCTTGACATCGTTACGCAGGAACAGAAGATCCGCGAATCGCAGGTGGTGAACAACCTGCGCACGGCAGAGATCGATCAAATCCATCGCGCGAACCAGGCGGCAGATCTCACGCGTCAAACGAATCAAGCATTGCAGTTAGCACAGGATCAACGTGATGCGGCCAATACGCCGACGACTCCTCAAACTGCCGACGATGGTACGCCGGTTGCGAATCTCGATCCGGTCAAGCAGCAAGTGCAACAGGCACAAAAGGATTACGACACGTACTCGGAGTTGGCACGAGGGCAACGGCGTGCGGGTGTGGATGCCAAGGATGCTGAAGTTCGCGCGCAGGCAGCGGAGCAAGCATTATTTCATTCGACCCACTTGATGTTCGAACAACAAAAAGAAAAGGCAAAGAACATCGCATCGATGGCAGGTGCGGTTGCGCCTGACGGCTCGAACGTGGGTAACGTGGTTGCACAGATCGACAGGCTTGTTCCCCGGTGGTCCAAGACTGCGGATCTCGATAGAGATCTTATGGGCAATGTGGTGTGGGGTAAGCATACGCAGACGGCGCTCGCTCAGACGCAACAAGCGGGTGAGACTGCGAACCAACAGGTGATCGCGCAACAGAAAGCGTTGGAGTTGAAGCAGCAACAGGCGCGTTTAGAGTTCGACAAAACGGAAGCGATTCGCAAGGAGACAGAATCTAAGCGTACTGACGAGCGCGCACGCGAAGGGATCAAGGTTCGTGAACGTGCCGAGACGCGGCTGGAAGGTGCGGCGAATGTTGCCAAGTTCAAAGAGCCTTCGGCAACCGAAGTGAAAGACACGGCGGAAATGCTCAAGGCGAGTAATGAGGGCTTGTCGGCAACGGATGCTAAGATCGCGGCGCGTGACATGCTGAACAAGACCAACGATCTCTTGCGATTGAATTCGGCCAAGGTGGAAGCGGGAGAGTATTCGCGGGAAGATGCGGTCGCGGAAGCGCAGCAATGGGTCGGCGCGAAGATCAAGACGTTGGAACCAGGCAAGCCAATGGTCCCGCATTTCTTTAGCGCGAATGAACCGGCTGTGCCTGCGAAGACGAAGTACGATCGCACGGCGAACGCAGCACTCGAAGCGGCGGGCGTACCTGAGTTGGGTGTCAAGCTTGGAAAGGCCGGAGTGAGTTTTTCAATCACACCTGACAAGGGTTTGATCCTCTCGGACCCTGCAACAGCCAACGCCGGGATCGCGTTGCTGCCTGTGGGTACGAAATTCGTTGGACCTGATGGTAAGTCGTACACCAAAAAATGAGTGATTGGTTGCCCCCCGCTGACGTTGAACCTGCGCCGGAAAGCACCCCTGCAGGGGTCGCCGCCTGGTCGCCGCCCGCTGGCGTCGAAGAGGCAAAACCTCGAGCAGTTAGTGACCACTCACTCTCAGATTCCGAGGATCAGGTTTCCAGGGCGGCGAGCAGGACGCCGCAATCGGGCTTCGTGGATAAGCTCTTCGCACCGTGGAAGGGGGAGTCCCTTGGGTCGCTTGCAAGCCAGAATATGTTCGCCAACGACTACCGCTACGCCACGCGGGTAGCTGAGTTGACGCCGGAGCTTGAGAAGCAGTTCGCCAAGGAAAAGGCCGATGGTACGACGTCGGAGCCGTGGGCGGCATGGATGGGGGCGCACATCCCCGCCGCATACCAGGCCAAATTCAACGCCAAACCCCCTGAATTGATCCCTGACAGCCTCAAGACGGTCGCGGGGTGGCTCAACCTGCCCAAGCAGGTTTACGACGCTGCAATGGCCGATCCTGCGGGCTTCGTGTCGAACATGGTCAAGTCGATGGTCATCGATCCGCAACTCATGGTCCTGCCGGAGCTTGGGGCGGCGCGCACGGTCGCGATCGCGAAGACGGCAGCGGCGGGTGGGGTGGTCCAACAGGCCACCAAAGCCGGGGTGGTGGCAGAGAAGGTCGCCAGGGCGGGTGAGGTAGGCGCTCAGTTTGCCGGTCAGTCGGCGGCGATCTCGGCGGGGCGGCAGTTGGAGAAAACGGGGGAGTTCGATCCTGCGGAAGTCAAGCGTGAGGCAGCGGCGGGTGCCCTTGCTGGCATTGGCCTGTCGATGCTGCACGCGATCGTGGAAGTGCCGCTCAAGTCCGCAGCTAGAAAGCAGGGATTGACGGCCACCCCGGAGAATGTTGATGCGGCGGTGGAGAAGGTGCAGGAGTCGGTGAAGGAAGGCACTCCACTCGATCAAGCTTTGGCGGATACATTGAAGTCGTTCAGTGTGGATGAAAAGCAGGCCGATCAAATTGCCGCGTCGGTGAAACAAGCTGACGTGGTTTCCGAAGCTGTTGGTCGCGTAAAGGAGAACATCGATGCCATTAACGAAAAAGGGAAAGAAGATCAAGTCGGCAATGACGAAGCAGTACGGGGCAAAGAAGGGGAAGAAGGTGTTCTACGCGTCGGAGAACAAGGGGACCATCAAAGGGGTGGCCCGCAAGAAGTAGCAACGGAACTCACCCCCGAGATCCGCAAGCACGCGGACGACATGATCCTGAACGGCGACAAGCCAACTGCAGTGGTACGCTTCGGCGGTAAGGATTTCGAAGCGTCAAATCACTTCCTCGGAATACAGCAGGCGGATGCGGAAGGCTTGGTGCCGCGTGATGCAAAGGGTAACGTTAAGAAGGGTGAGCAAGATTCAATCAACCTGTTCAAGTTGAAAGATGGCACGTTGGTTGATCGCGATCAGGCAGGTGAGTTGTTCAGCGCCAAGCGTACGGAAGACATGCCGCAGGGTTTAACTGACGCGGAGAAAGCGGACTTGGCAGGGTTTGCAAAGAAGGGTGTAAAGAATCTCACACCTGAAGAACGGCAACGCGCAGTTGAGTTGGATGCCAAGGCACGCGTAGCAGCAGTTGCGGAAACTCAAGCAGTCATCCGTCGTGCAGCACGCAGCACCAACGACCGTCTCAACGGACAGGCAGGGCGTGCCGATCCCAAGCTCCTCGCAGCCTTGGCTCTTGGTGGACTCACTGGTTTAGGCGTTGCCTCATTCACGCAAGACAAGACGAAGATTATTGCCGCTGCAGTTGCCGCCGCTGCGCTCCCGTTTGCCCATCGCATCGTGTTGGGTACGGGGCGTGGTGTGGCCGACGTCGCCAGTGCATTTTTGAAGCGGCCTGCGTACGCGGTAAGCGAACCCTTCCGCACAATGGACACCCGTTACAACGTGATGTTGCAGAGTGCGCGCAATTGGGCGCAACAGACTGCAGCCTTGCGTCCGAAGCTGGCGAAGTATCTTGGCATTGGAAAGGAATCCTCGGATGTTCGTATCCGCGACTACGTGCAGGGTGCGCGTGATGTGCCTTTGTCGCCGCACGAAATGCAGATCGCCACATCGATCCAAAGCTTCCTCGCGAACATGGGTGAAGTCGCGGTCAATGCGAAGGTTATCCGCGAATTGCGCGAAAACTACCTGACAGGGTTGTATCAAAAGAAACCTACAACGTCGTGGAAAGATGTTGTGGACGCAATCGACCAAGCCAATTTCATTGAAGGTGCTCCCCCCGGCACGCGCGGCAGTACGCGCTTCTCACAACAAAAAATCTTCGATGATTACCGCACAGTCGAACGGTTGCTCGCGCAAGGTGTGGATCTTGGCATCATCCCGCTGACCAAAGACCCCATCCGCATTGCTGAAGCGTACGCTGCCAGCGTTGCCAAGAGCATTACGATCAAGCAACTTGTAGAGACGTTGCAAAAAACACCGGGGCGAAACAGCGCCAGTGGCAGGCCGATCCCGTTGGTAGTGCCGCACACGCCGGAAGCAAGCATGGCGGCGATCGTCAAGGCCAATGCGATCATGGCGCAGCAGTATGGGTTAGATGCTGCGGCAAAAGAATTCGCGAACAAGATGGCAATCTCTCGTGCGCCCAAGGATTACGTTGATTTCAATCATCCCGCTTTCGCAGGTTTGCGTGTTCACCAGGATGTCGTGCCCGCGTTGCGACTGCTCTTCGACACCACCACACCCAACATGCTCTCGCGCGGCCTCTACAACGTGAGCATGGCGGCGAAGTTGGGAGCCTTCGCCTTATCCATGTTCCATGCCGGATCGCTGGCGATGGTGGCAGGCGCAACGCTCGTGCCCCGTTTGACGACAGGCTTGGTGAGAGGGTGGGCACAACTGCCTGGCGCATGGCGCATGTTGCATGAGCCACCGGGACCGGAAGTGCGCGCGGCTTTAGCTGACGGCTTGCGCATCGTCCACGCGCCCGAGGATGTCAACGTCAACGTGGTCGATCGTGCGCTTAACATGACGCGCTTCTATCTTGAACAGTCAGCCGATGCCGTGGGCTTGCCCAAGAGTGTTGGCGCATTCACACCGGAAGCGTTGCGACAAATCGTTAAGTGGCATCAACAAGCTATTTTCCAAGTGATGTGGCCGACGTTGAAACTCGCCACGTACATCTCGGAGAAGCAGGCTGCGGTGCAGAAGGATCTTGCGGCGCACGTTCGCGATCCGCAGGGGCACCCGCTTACCCCGGTTAGCAAGATGGGGCGTGAGATCGCGGATGGCGTGAACACGTTATACGGTGGACTCAATTGGTTCGAGCTTGCCAACAACGTAGACAGCCGGATCATGCGTAACTTGGCTTCGGTCATATTCTCACCCTCCGGTCGCCGCTTCCAACAGCTTGCGTTGATGGCACCTGACTGGAACATCGCGGCGTTGCGCGCCTGGACGGAAGGCTTGCAGGCAGTGGGGCACGGCGCAGGCGTGGGGGCGAAGAAAGCTTCAGATGCGATGTACCGCAACTACCTTTTCTTTTCCGCTGCAACGTTGATCGGTGCGGGCGAAGCGATCCAATATCAACGTACGGGTCAGCACATTTGGGAGAACGAGGATTGGTCCAAAGTGCAATTGGGCGATGGTCGTTACATGGTTGTCAACAAGCACTTTGCTGAAGCGATCCACTTGGTTATCAATCCGGGTCAGTTCGTTGTGAACAAGATGAATTTGCTTCCGCGTGAGACGCTGGCGCAGGTGCTTGGGAAAGAGTACCTGACATACAACCCGACTGAAGGTTTAGGCGGGCCACCGATGGAAGGTGGCAAGGGTGCAGCCTCACGCGCGGGCCACGTTGCCGCGCAGTTTGCACCGATCACGACAAAGCAGATGGCGAAAGATCCGAGTGCCTGGTTCTATGGTTATCTCGGCGTGCCTGTGTACGGCTCAACCATCGAGCAGAAGGTGTTCGATGCGCGACGCAAAGCTGTGGTCGAAGGCAAAGATCCCGACGTGGCAGAGACGCGCTATCTCAAGAACCGCAATCGCTTTGCGGAGACGAAGGTTAAGAACGACGCCAAGGCTGCGGGCAAAGATCCCGAGGAAGCGGTGTTGCAGTATCGAGCCAAGCAGCAATCGATAGCGGAGTGGCGTGCAAGCCATGCGCCAGATCAATGAAACAGGTCTGTCTCTTATTGAGTCGTATGAAACGTTGTCGCTCGTGCCTTACGATGACGGCTACGGATTTCTCACGATCGGATGGGGACACAAGATGCTCCCCGGAGATTCCGGCGTTGCTATTACCCCCGAAGAAGCCGACGCTCTCCTCTACTACGATCTGCGTCTTGCGGAGGAAGCGGTCACGCGCCTCGTCACAGAGCCTTTGAACGATAACCAGTTCGCGGCGTTAGTTTCGTTCGTCTTCAACGTGGGTCAAGGGCATTTCAGTGGAAGCACGATGCGCCGCATGTTGAACAAAGGCGACTTCGCGGGGGCAGTGAAACAGTTTGCGCGGTGGGATATGTCAGCAGGCCAGCACAGTAACGGACTCAAACGGCGACGGAGTGAAGAGGCGAGTCTTTTTGTGCTACCAGTTGCATGATGGTGTTGCCCAACTCAGGTGCCGCCATGTTGATCTCCATCGCTTCCACTTGCGACGTGATGAACGGCGTACCTATCCCCAAGGTTTTCTTTCCACGCTGAAGCAAGATGCGCTCGTTGAATAAGAAGCGCGTGAACTCATCCCAATTAGCTTGTTGCTCCGTGATGAACTTGCGCAGGTGGCGCATGTCGATCCACAAAGTTGCCTGCGTGGTGTCATAGCGCATGTAGATTCCCATGCGTGGTGCTCGTTCGACCAGGTACTCAGTCTTTTTGTTGCGTGAGGATTGGTATTCTTTGACTACGAGCATTTGTTCGGTGAAGCGATTAAGGTAGGCACCGAAAAGTTCGATAGGATCGAAGCGCCCCTCATCCATGATGAGACGCGCGTTGTGAACTTCCTTGATGGTCCACTTGGCGACGCGCTTGACGTCTACCAACACTAGCCCAAGGTCGCGCATCAACATCAAGCCGTAGAGAGCGCAACCGATCGACGCCAACCACATGCGCTCTTCCCCTCTAGCATGAGATTGGATTTTCAGTTGCTCAATGCAGGCGCGCAAGCCCCGGCGTACCTCGTCCTGGTGTGTGACGATGTAGCGAAGATAGATCTCGCCTGCGTGTCCGTAGTTCTGACTCAAGACGTGGTACAACTCCTCGCCCGCCTTGTCGTCAAACATATCTTGTTTGCGGATTTTGAATTCGAACAGACGCAAGCGTTCCGCTTCCGGGTTGGCTTTGTGTAGCCCAAGTTTGTCCGACAGCGACGCGTTCGAGCTTGAGACAACGATCGTATTCCACGGGTACGTCTCTCGTTCAGTGCCGTCAATGCGGCTGCGCAATTTGCTGCGACCTTGGGTAATTTCGTAAACGAAGTCGCTGACTTTCTGGTGGTCTTCGTTCGTTACCTCATCAACGTACACGGGGAGTGACGCGAACATACCGATGCGTCCGATCTTGGCGTTGTCGGTATCTTTTTGCTTGAGCTTCAGCAATTCGAAGTCGCCGTACATCGACGTGAAGAAGCGGGCCATGCTTGTCTTGCCAGTATTCGAGGGGCCAACGACGTTGAACAACGCTCCCTCAAAGCCGGTGAATTTCATTAGTGGTGCTCCGGCTCCTGCGGCGAAGAGGAGGGCGTGAGCTTCCATCCCAGGTCGATCAAGGAGGGCGGTAGCGTTTGTCCAGAGAGTGCGATTACCTCGCGAATGAAATCCACTTGCCACTTTACTAACGGTCGTGCTAATCCCCACTGATTCAACAGTTCCGTCACTGTGAAAGGCCCGCTCACCGAGTACAAACGATTCGGTTCCATCTTTCCACCCCATTGAAGAGTGCATCTTGCGCATACGTTTGCGCTGTTGGATCTCGCTCATGTAAAGCGCGATGTAAAGCCTGAGCATCTTGGCATTCCCCGGCTTGACATGGTTATCGCGCATCGTTTTCTCGAATTCTTTTTCGCTGCCGACGTCGGACGAACGGAAAGTGAATTCAAGCCAACCTTCTTGCGGGAGCCAGTGACGGCACACTGTCACTTCGAATTGCTTGGCTTCATCGAACGCGATCTCGTGCAGGTACAGGTCGTACGGATACACCAGGACTTCGATGCCGTCAGGATTGGTGTAGGCGATGCCTTGTTGCGTGCGCTTGAACGGTTTGGGTGGTGCGACGAATTGTTCTTCAACTAATTCTGTGTCGTCGTTGGATGCTGCAACAAAATCCGTAAGTCGTGCAGGTGGGAGGGGTGCATCGCTAAATGTGACTCCAAGTTGGATAGGACTCGCAATTTTTCCGCGATGAGGGCACCCAAAGCACCCGACATGATTTCGTTGCTCGAACACCGCGCACGTAGTAGGGCCAAAGCCCTCGATCTGTTTGATCTTGGCATCAGTTTGTTGGGCAGTGTATTGCGGGTGGCCTTGCGACCATTGGTGTATAAGCTCATCGCCGTTCTCGCAAAAGTGAAGCACTTGTAATGCTGAGTACCAATGCGGTTCCTGAATGTCGCCGCGCTTGGCACGCATCTCTCCGATCTGTGCGCAACGGTCGGCAACTTTGTTAGCGTCAACGGGCGGGTAGTTTGAGGGGATTAGGAATTCAGCATTGATGTTGAGAACTTTTTGTTTCTCCGCTGCCGGAGGCTTTACTGGCGTAGGTAGCTCTTTCGCCGCAATCAAAATCAACTGGCTGAATTCATTAAACGAAATAGGTTCGGGGTCGTTGAGCGATGACACCAATAACTCACCCCGTTTGCGGTTGTGAGTACCAACGGGACGCAGTACAGAAGCGAAGTCGGCTACGCGAGTAGGATCTACGCGGAAGCCGTCGTGCGCGGCGACAGCTTTGAGCAGGCGCGCAGTGCTACGTGCGCGATCAACAGCTACCGTCTCGCCGAAGCAAAAATAAGCATGGAATCCGCCACCCGAATTAACCAGGAAGGGAGAGGGTAACGAATGTTTGTCGCAAAAATTCTTGAGTGCGGTTGCAGCGTCGATGCGGGTAGGAAATTTGTTTGGCCCTTCACCCACATCGAGATCGAGCCATGCGCTGCCGACATACGCTGCGTTGATGCTCTTGCGGTTTTCCCTAGTGGTGAAGCTAGAGCACGCGAAGTAAACTGTCTGCTTTAGGTTGTCGTGGTACATCGACGCAAGTGCGGCTTGCTCTTTGGTATCGAACCACTTGTGACTAATGCCATGCGGAGTAGTGACGGCGAGGCAGTAGAAGCCCGCGTCAGGCCACACCTTCTCGAAGAAGGCGAGAGTGTCCACAAGCATCCCTAAGCAGACGCTTTGAGAAGTTCGTTGATCTGCCTGTTGACGTATTCGATGATGCCGGGATGCCGGGGTTCTCGATCGTGGTTTACAATTTGGATGACCCACACACGGGAGAGCGAGAAGGCAGTCGCCAGTTCACCGTTGGAGTAACCACGAGTTACGAGGGTGTTCAATCCCCGGCGATTGATTTTAGGCGATGGCATTGTGATCCTCGAAATGAAAAACAAAAAGGGCGCGCATGGTGCATCTGCGCATTAAGTCTCTCAGCGACACCCTTAATCATCAATCCCCGAACATCTCACCAACGCGTTTCAATTCCTCATCCATCGCAGCGTCAGTTTGTTGCGGCGGCGCGGCTGCAGCAGCGGCACCGGCTTGTGCAGCGGCGGCTTTGTTGCCTGCAGGACGTCCACGCCGAGGGGGTGCGGCGGCAGGGGCGGGGGGAGTAGTCGCGCCGAGATCCATTTCCTCTCCGGTATCGGGCGGGGGCGGCGGCTTCGGCGCTGCGATCGCGGGCACTGCAGCAGGCGCGGCGACACGCGGGGGGCGCACGGGTGCCGGTCCCTGACCCTGCTCTTGCACAATGGCGCGGACGTCATCACCATCGACACGGCTTTGCACGTAGGCGATCTCTTCCGGCAGGAGGAAGCGTCCGAGTTTGAATTGCAGCAACGGATACTGCGCCTTCATGTTGAAAAACAACGTTACTGCCACGTTACGCAAGGGAATTTGCGCTTCGCCGCCCTCGATGGGGTACGCGTTGAGCAGTTGCATAAATTCCATCCACGAGAACGCGTTTGCCGGATCAGTCTTGCGATCTTGCTTGTTGCGGTTCAACGCAGTGGGCGAGAGCTTGAGCGACAACGCCGTACCTGCAAGTGTGTCAGCAGCTACCTTGCCCTTGACTGACGACGTAGGCAACACCGCCAGGAGCTTGCCGTCCGTACACGCGCGTCCCTTGTTGCCAAGCTCGTTGATGTAGGAACCCCAAACGTTGTGCGGACACGCAGCACACGTTGCGCATTGCTGCACGTCCGCGTTGGGTGAGGGCGTTACACCATCGTACGAATAACAAACAGGTCGGCCCGTTTCCGCATTGGGATCGTACTTGGTCTTATCATACGTACCGTCCGCACGCGCTTCGCCGTAGAAAACTTTGTACTTGCCGGGATTGCTGGCGAGCACCACGACGGAGAGCAGTTGCATTGGCACCGAATTGCCGCTCTCGTCTCTCTTGGTAATGATGATGTCGGCACCGTCGGAATCAATGATGTGGAACTTGCCACCTTCGATACCGAGTTTGGGTGGTGCGACGAAACCGCTCGATAGTCCAGCGGTGAACTCGTCATTGGCGGTTGTGTCTTTCGGTTGTGACAGAAGGTACGCAGGTACGGCGGGCAATTGCTGCCCCTGGAAAGGGACGACTTTAGACATTGCTTAGACTCCCCTTTGCTCGTTGATAATAGGCACGGGTACAGCTTGGTTCAAGGCGAACTGTTCCGTACTTGTCTTGGAGATACTGTTTGTCGGCGCGGCCTACGGTACGATCGCGTGCCATGCGTCGCAGAGCCTTGCATTTTTTGTCGTTCATGTACCCCTCGCCCTGTTGAATCCAAGATCAATCGAAGCCGCGTAGTTTACTCCGGGTGGCGGCGTTTGTGTTTCCTCGACAATGGCTTCCACCACCGTCTTGTTCACGGCATGAGTCAAGAGATCGTAGCGGTTGTGCTTTTTGATGTATTCCCACGTTGCTTCCCAATCTGCAACTGATGCCGAGACGAAGCGTTTCTTGTAGACAGTACCAACGCCTTCAACATTCATGTTCTGCAATCCTTGCTGATCCAACTGCGCGAGGATGTAATTGGACATCCGTGCAAGCGGCGCTTCAAGTTCAGCGATTTCTTTTTTCTGTTCGTCTTTCCTTTGCGAGATCCTGTCGCGCAGCTTGAACATG
>Ga0184629_10000485_pt1 | contig 17890 bp, 13 predicted proteins | sample PLM4_32_b1_FD_133158 | JGI IMG/M metagenome (GOLD analysis project Ga0184629, IMG submission 133158) | Groundwater sediment microbial communities from an aquifer in East River, Colorado, USA - PLM4_32_b1 | ecosystem: Environmental > Terrestrial > Soil > Riparian zone | place: USA: East River... | reverse complement strand
CGATGGCCACGACAGCGTCGAAATCCGGAGTGAACGACTTGCAGCCCGCGACGGCGGTGGCGGCCACGGCGGCGCCCGCCGCGACGCGCGCAATCGGCCTCAGGGCGCCTCCGCCGAGAGCGGGGGCGGCTGAGCGGCGGCGGGTGGTGCGGCACCGAGCTCGCGCAGCGCCCGCGTGGCGTGCTCGACCCACCGTTCTGCGTCGGGGCCCCGGGGCGGCACCGCCAGAAACGCCCGCAAGTGCTGGGCGGCTCCGTCGGGATCGCCCCGTTTCAGGAGCAGGAAGGCGAGGCCGTAATGCGCCCCGGCGAGCGACTCGTCGAGCTCCAGCGCGCGGCGGTAGTGGCGGATCGCTTCGTCGAGCCGGGTGGTCTTGGTGAACGCGATCGCCATGTTCTGCAGGATGCGCGCGTCGTTGGGGTGATCGCGCAGCGCGAGGCGGTAGGAGGTGAGTGCCGCCTCGTAGTCCCCCTGCCGCTCGAGCGCGAGCGCCTCATTGAGGTAGTCGAGCCGCTGGGGGTGCAGATCGTCGGCCGTGCGGCCGAACAAGCGGCGCCAGAAACCCATGTCGCGAAAATAGCTTGCGGCTCCTGCAATAAGCAATGTAGCTTCCCGCGCATGTCGTCCGGCCCGCCGTTCTCCGCGCCCACGCCGCGCCGTACGCGCGGCGGCCGACTCCCCCCGCAGGGCGTACTCCAGGTGGATTGGCCGTTCTTCGGCGAGCTGTGCCGGGCGCTGGCGCTCAAAGTGTACCACGCCTACGATCCCGACCTGGTGCTCGGCGTCGCGAAGGCCGGCGTGATTCCGGGCGCGGTGGTGGCGAGCATCCTGCAGCGCGATTTCGCCTCGATGGCCATCAGCCGCTCCGAGAGCGGCGCGCGGCCGGTGGTCATCGCCGGTCCCCCCAAGCTCGTCACGGGCCGCCGCGTGCTCGTCGTGGACGAGACGTGCGACACGGGCGACACGATGAAGCTGGCGCTGGCCGCGATCCGCGAGCTGAAGCCCGCTGCCGTGAAGACCGCCGTGAGCTTCCGCACCGGTCCCTACGCGGTCGACTTCGCGGCCCTGGAAACCGAGAGCTTCATCATCCTGCCCTGGGACCGCGAGATCATCGTGGACGGGGAGCTGGTGATGCGGCCCGACTACGCCGAGAAGCTCCAGGCCATCGGGGAGTGAAGGACCGTCTCGCCGCGGCGCTCGCCGTTTCCCGCGCCGACTACACCGAAATCCGAATCGAGCATACCTGGAGCGCCGCCGTCAGTTTCCGGGGCGCGCGCCTCGAGTCCGCAACGGCAGGTGAAGACCGCGGCGGGTTCGTGCGCGCGCTCCACGACGGGTGCGGGTGGGGGATCGCGGCGTTCACGTCGCTCGACGAGCTCCCCGCGATGGTGCGGCGCGCCACCGAGCTGTCCCGGGCGGTACGGCTCGAGCGGCCGATCCGCCTCGCCCCGGTCGCCCCGGTGACAGCCGAAGCCCTGCTCGACCTGGACGGCGACGTGCGCGGAGTGCCGCTCGCCGAAAAGAAACGGCTGCTCGAGGGTTACAACGCCGAGATGCTGGCGGTGCCGGGTGTCGTAGACACCGCGGCGCTGTACCGTGACGAAGTCACCGAGTACTGGTACGCAAATTCCGAGGGGACGGCGCTGCACGAGCTCCGGCCGGAGATCACCCTGTCGGGGACGGCCATCGCGCGCCGCAACGGCACGATCGAGAAGGGGCTCGAGTCGATCGGGTTCCGGCGCGGCTGGCACGGGGCACAACAGCAAGCCGCCGGGTTTGGCGAGGCCGCTCGGCGTGCGGCGGCGTTGCTCGACGCGCCCAGCGTGAGAGGCGGCGCCTATCCCGTCGTGCTCGACAATGAGCTGGCCGGCGTATTCATCCATGAGGCCTTCGGGCACCTGTCGGAGGCCGACTTCGTGTATGAAAACCCGCAGGCGCGCGAGATGATGACGCTGGGGCGCCGCTTCGGCCGGCCGGTGCTGAACGTGGGCGACAACGGCGCCGCGCCCGGGTTGCGGGGCACGCTGCCGTTCGACGACGAGGGCACCCCCACGCAGGACACCCCGCTCATCCGTGAAGGGATCCTGGTGGGCCGCCTCCATTCCCGCGAGACTGCGGCGACCCTGGGCGAGCGCCCGACCGGCAACGCCCGCGCCATCTCGTTCCGCCACGCGCCGATCGTCCGCATGACCAACACCTACATCGCGAACGGCGCGGGGACCTTCGCCGACCTGATTCGGGACATCAAGCTGGGGGTGTACGCCTGCTCGGCGTTCGGTGGGCAGACGCTGCTCGAGAACTTCTCGTTCACCGCCGCCTACGGTCACATGATCCGGGACGGGGAGGTGGCCGAGCTCGTGAAAGACGTGGTGCTGGCCGGGAGTCTGTTTCAGACGCTCGACCGGATCGAGCGCCTTGCGGGGGATTTCCGCTGGAACCAGATGGGGGGTGGCTGCGGCAAAGGGGGTCAGTTTCCCCTGCCGGTGACCGAAGGCGCGCCGCATGTGCGTATCGAGCAGGCCCTGATCGGCGGCGACGTCCCCGCGTGATCGAGCGGGTGATCGAGCTGGTGCGCGCTCGTGCCGCCACGGGCGATGCCCTCTGGCGCCGCGCCGAGCGCACGTCGGTGACGTTCGAATCGGGACGCCTCAAGTCGTGCGCCGCGACCGAGGAGACCGGCGTCAACCTGCGCGTGCTGGTGGACGGCCGGATGGGCGTGGCGGGTACGACCGCCGGTGATGCGGACGACCTCGTGGCGCGCGCGGTGGCGTCCGCCGCGCTGGGCGAATTGGTGTCCCTCACGCTCCCCACCACATCCTCACTCCCCCGCATCGCCACATTCGCGGCGCCCGCGGCGGACGCGCCGCTGGACCGGCTCACCGCGATCGGCACGGAGCTCGTCGATCGCGCGTCGCGTGAGGGCTGTCAGATCGGCGTCTCGATCGAGCGTGAGATCAGCCAGACACGTGTGGTGAACACGGCCGGTGCCGACACGACCTACCAGACCACGACCGTCGTGGTGGGGCTGGATCTCGCCCGGTTCGCCGGCGACGATGTGCTGTTCGTCTCCGACCAGTACGCCGGCACCGAGCTCCCGGCGCCGGCTGACCTCGAGGCAGTGGTGCGGTCGATCGACGAGCGCTATACCCCGGCGCAGCGGGTGGTCACTCCGCCCGATGGCGCGCTCCCGGTGGTGTTCACCCCGAGCGGGCTCTCCGCCATCCTCTTGCCGCTCGAGCAGGCCCTGTCGGGCAAGACGGTGCTGCAGGGGATTTCACCACTCGGCGCGAAGACGGGCGAACGCGTGTTCGACGAGCGCTTCTCGCTCACCGACGACCCACTTGTGCCCGGCCGACCGGACTCGCGTCCCGTGGACGACGAAGCGGTCCCGTCGCGCCGCCTCCCGCTCGTCGAGCGCGGCGTGGTCCGCGGATTCGTGTACGACCTCGAGACCGCCGCGCGGGCCCAGACTGCGAGTACCGGTCACGGAGTCCGTGGGACCTTCGGCAAACCGCGCATCGCATACTCGAACCTGATCCTGGGGAAGATTGCAGAGGGACGGGGGGCGGGTGGGTTCGGTGGAGGACTGTTGGACGGGATCGCCGACGGCCTGCTCATCGACGACCTCATCGGGGTCGGACAGGGCAACGTGATCAGCGGCGCCTTCAGTCATCCCGTGGCGCTGGCCTACCGCGTGGAGCGCGGGGCGATCACGGGTCGTGTAAAGGACGCAGCCGTTGCGGGGAACGTGTACGAGCTGCTGCAGAAGATCGGGGAATTCGGGGATGACGGCCGCTGGCTCTCGGGTCGCTGGGCGGCGTCGCTGCTGCTCGAGGGGGTGTCGGTCGCGCGCCGCTGAAGCGCTAGCCCTGCAACGCCTCCGCGTAGCTCATCCCCGTGGTCATCTTCTCGTACACTTCCTGCAGCGTCGCCGGCGACGCGGACAGAAAGCGGCAGATCGAATCACCCCGGGTGCGGCACTCCACTTCCATCACCGCCACCGTTTCGCCCGACACGCGGCCCATCAGGTCGGCGAGCATCCCGGAGCTGAAGAAGCACATCGGCATCTGCGCGGCGCCGGGCTCGGCTTCGGCCCAGTCGGGCGAATCGAGCGCCAGGGCGGCGCCCCCCACCGGTGTGACCGTCACGTGGCCCCAGCCGGACGACGCGAAAAAGTCGGACAACGCCCCGCCAAAGTTCGCCGCGTCCAGCTCCTCGGGATGCTCCGTGCCGGCGTGCGTGGCGAGCCAGCCGCACAGCGCCTGATACACGCCCTCGCCCGAGGCGTATCCCGCTTCCTGCAGAATGGTGATGGCGGCATCGGGCGCGTGTTGTGCCAGGCTGGTGTGCAGCTGGCGCAGGCCGCCCGAGCCGATCGTGAGTCCCACCGTCGTCATGCGGACGCCAACTTACTGCGTGGAGGTCGCGCGGCGCAACAGTTCTGCTTCGTCGATCACCGCGACGCCGAGCGTTTTGGCCTTTTCCAGTTTCGACCCCGGGCTCTCCCCGGCGACCACCGCGGTGGTCTGCTTCGAGACGCTGTCGGCCACGTGGCCGCCGGCGTCCTCGATCAGCCGGGTGGCCGCCTCCCGGGACAGCTCCGGCAAGGTCCCGGTGAGCACATATGTCTGCCCCGCCAGCGGCCCGCCCGCGGCGGCCCCCTGGGGCTCCCGCAGCGTGAGCCCGAGCTTGGCGAGTCGCTCGATCAGCTTGCGGTTGCGCGGCTCGGCGAAGAATCCGGCCACGGCCTCCGCGATCGTGGGTCCCACCCCGCGCACGGCGCCGATCTCGTCGGGGGTCGCCTTGGCGAGCCGCGCCATGGCCCCGAAGTGCCGCGCCAGGAGCTTCGCGCCCTGGGCGCCGACGTGACGGAGCCCGAGGGCGAAGAGCAGCGTGGAGAGCGGTCGCTGCTTCGACGCGTCGATCGCGTTCAGCAGCTGCTGCGCGGACTTCTCGGCGAACCCTTCGATCGTGAGCAGGTGGAGCAGGCTGACCTTCTTGCGATCGTAGAGGTCGGAGACGTCGGCGATGAGCTTCGCGTCGAGCAGCGCCTTCACGCGCTCGTAGCCCAGGCCGCGGATGTCCATCGCGCCCCGCGAGGCGAAGTGGACGATGCCCTCGTAAATCCGCCCCGGGCACGACACGTTGGGACAGAAGGTCATCACCTCGTCCTGCGGCCGCTCGACCTTCGACCGACACACGGGACAGCGGTTCGGCATGCGGAATTTCTTCTCCTTGCCGGTGCGCCGGGTCCGCACCGGGCCGAGCACCTGCGGAATCACTTCGCCGGCGCGCGTCACTTCCACCCAGTCGCCGATGCGGATGTCCTTGGCAGCGATCAGGTCGGCGTTGTGGAGTGTGGCGGTGGAGACGGTCACGCCGCTCACTTCCACCGGAGCGAGCACCGCGTACGGGTTCAGGGCGCCCGTGCGACCGACGTTGATGCGGATGTCGAGCAGCCTCGTGACGGCCACCTCGGGCGCGAACTTGCGGGCGATCGCCCAGCGCGGCTCGCGCTCGCCCACGGTGCCGAGCTCCGCGTGCAGGGCCAGCCGGTTCACCTTGACGACGACGCCGTCGGCGCCGTAGTCGAGCTGCGGGAGGCCCTGCTCCAACGTGGCGATGGCCCGGTGCGCCGTCGCGAGGTCCGGCACCAGCTGGTGATGCGGCTCCACCGGGAATCCCCACGCGGCGAGCTGCTCCAGCAGGCCGTGCTGCGTGTCGATGGGCAGGCGCTGGCGCGGGGCCTCGACGTGGAAGCAAAAGACGCGCAGGCCCCGGGCGCGGGTGATCTTCGGATCGAGCTGGCGCAAGGCGCCCGCGGCGGCGTTGCGCGGGTTGGCGAACAGCGCTTCCCCGGCCTTCGCGCGCTCCTTGTTGACGCGGTCGAACTGGCTCTTCGACAGGTAGACCTCGCCGCGCACTTCCATCCGCCCCGGCCATCCCGTTCCTTGCAGTCGCAGCGGTAGGTCGAGGACGGTCTTCAGGTTGGGCGTGACGTCCTCGCCTTCCAACCCGTTGCCCCGCGTGGCGCCGGTGACGAGGGCGCCGTCGTCGTAGGTGAGGCTGACCGCGGCGCCGTCGATCTTCACCTCGAGGGTGTACCCGCCGTCGGCCACTTCCGCGACGAGCCGGGCGTTGCGCTCCTCCCAGGCCGTGAGCTGTGCTTCGTCGAACGCGTTGGCGAGCGACAGCATGGGGACGAGGTGACGGTGCTTCTTGAAGGCGGAGGACGGATCGGCGCCGACGCGGTGCGTGGGGGAGTCGGGGGTCCGGAGCTCGGGGTGCTGCCGCTCGAGCGCCTGGAGCTCCTGGAACAGCCGGTCGTATTCGGCGTCCGACAGGTCGGGGCGATCGAGGACGTAGTATGCGTGATTCGCCCGCTCGAGCTGCCGCCGGAGCTCGGCGGCGCGCGCGGCCGGACCGGTCACTGGCCTCTGGCTTCTTCTTGGATCACCGCGAGGGCGACACCCACGAGTCGGTCCAGCTCTTCGGCGCTCGCCTTGGGCAGCAGCCCTTCACCCCATGCGCCGTCCTGGCGTCCGAACGTTTCCATCAGGCGCCGCAGGAACGACAGCAGCGCCGTGCGCTCCAGCTCCATGCGCCGCATCACCTCGCCCGTCTCGGCCTGGCGCTGGGCCAGCCGTTCGTAGCGGTGGGCGTTGCGCAGCGCCTGCGCCGTGAGCGACGCCACCACCTGCACGAACCGCACGTCGAGGTCGGAGAACGTCGGGCCGTCCCGGAAGGTGCGCAGGAAAATCGCCCCGATCGCCACGCCGCGCCAATTGATGGGCACCACGGTGATCGACTTCACCCGCCGGCTGGACAGCTCGTTCTTCACGTGCTTCAGGGTAGGGTCGGTCATCGCGTCGGGAATGAACACCGTCTCGCCGTGATGGATCGCACGCTTCAACTCCGGGTAGCGCTCGAGGTCCACGAGGTGATTGCGGATCGTCGGGTCTTCGTAGGATGCCACCAAGCGGACGTGCGTCCCGCCGCGCTCGGACAGGAAGATCGAGCAGCGGTCCAGGCCGAACGACTCGCCCAGCTTCCGGGCGATCGACTGCAGGATGTCGATGAAATGCAGGGAGCCCGAGATCTCTTTCAGGATCTCGATGACGGCGAGCAGGTGTTTGCGCTCGTGCTCCAGCTCGGCGATGCGCCCGGCCAGGCGCTCGGCCTCTGCGTGGGTGAGGGCCGATGAGATGGTCATGCCGCATACAATGGCGACCGCGCGCGCGGTGCGTCAAGTTGCCGGGGGTTTCCGGCCACGGTAGCTTCGTCGCCATGCGTGTTCTGGTCTTCCTCTGCATCGCCGCCCACACCCTCGTCGCCCAGGACCAACCGGCCCCGGCCCTCAGCGCCGGCCCTCTGGGAGTGTGGCGCGTGGTCCCCGGACTGCCGGGCATGGGCCGGCCGATCGACACGACCGCCACCGCGGCGCGCCGCCGGGCGCTCCTCGCGCGGATCGGGCGGGGGGTCGTCCTGGTTCCGGCGGCCCACCAGCGGGACCTGGAAACCGACTACGTCCAGGACAACGATTTCCGCCAGCACAACACCTTCTTCTATCTGACCGAGCTCGAGGCGCAGGACGCCTGGTTGCTCATGAGCGTCCGGGGACCGGATTCGACCGACGTCGTCCTGTTCCTCCCCGCGCGCAACCCCGCGCAGGAGCGTTGGACCGGCGTGCGGCTCGGGCCCGACAGCACCGCCGCCCGGCTCACGGGCATCGGCACGGTCCTGCCGACCGACTCCCTCGAGCGTCGCCTGCGTCTCGCCCAGGTCCGCACGCGCGGGCCGGTCTACGCCCCGTTGGACGGGACGACGCGGGACGAGCGCCGGCTGCTCGATCTCGCGTACACGGGCCGGGACGTCCGAAACCTGCGCCCGATCGTGGACTCGCTGCGCCTCGTCAAGGACGCGGACGAGCTCGCACGGCTCCGCCTGGCGGTGAACATCAGCGTGCAGGGTCATCTGGCGGCGATGCGGGCGGCCCGTCCGGGAGTCTTCGAATACGAAATCGAGGCGGCGTTCGAAGGCGAGGTGCGTCGCCAGGGAGCCGACCGGCTCGGCTACCCGTCCATCGTGGGGAGCGGCCCGAACGGGACGACGCTGCATTACGACACCAACCGGCGCCGCGCCCAGGACGGGGAGCTGGTGGTCATCGACGCGGCCGGCGAATACGGGCAGTACACCGCCGACGTCACCCGGACCTGGCCGGTCAACGGGAGGTTCACCTCGCGTCAGAAAGCGCTCTACGATTTGGTGCTCGCCACCCAGCAGGCCGCGTTCGACGCCGTGCAGCCGGGCGTGAAGCTGGCGACACTCGACAGCATCGCGCGCACCTATATGCGCACCCATTCGGGTTCGCTGTGCGGCGACAAATCGTGCGACAGCTACTTCATCCACGGGCTGGGCCACTGGATCGGGATGGACGTCCACGACGTGGGCGACTACACCACGCCGCTCGCGCCCGGCATGGTCTTCACCCTGGAGCCGGGGATCTACCTGCCGGACGAAGGTCTCGGGGTGCGGATCGAAGACGACGTACTGGTCACGCCCGGGGGAGGCGAGTGGCTCTCGGCCGGCGCGCCGCGGACCACGGGGGACGTCGAGCGAGTGATGCGCCAGGGGCGCAGCGGGCGGCGCTAACCCTTGCGCAACCGGTCCCGCGCGTCGTTGGTCTTCCCGTTTTTCAGCTCCGCGAGTGCCTCCGCCGCGACGCGCTTATAGTACGGGTCCATCGGATCGCCTACCGGCAGGTGTTCGATGGTTTCCAGCTGCTCCATCGCCTTGGCGGGTTGGCCGACGTCCACATACACGCCCGCGAGCTCGAGCCGGTGGTAGACGTGCTGCGGATTCAGGCTGACGGCGCGCTCCATGTTCGCGACCGCGCTGTCCCAGGTGGCGCGATCCATGAACCCGGCGCCGAACAGGGTCTTGGCGAAGAAGCGGGTAAATCCCGAGAGCCGTTTCACCTCGGCGTTCCAGATCCCGAGGATGTGGTACGCGCCGTCGTGACGGGGGTCGAGTTGAACGGCGCGGGCGGCCTCGTCGTAGATGATCTTGGCGAACCGGACGCGCTCCTTGCCGCCGCGCGTGCGGGACAGCCGGCCGAGCACCAGGGCCAGGGAGAAATGGGCATCGGCGCTGGCGGAGTCGAATCGAATGGACTGCTCCGCCCAGGTGCGGCCCAGCGAGTACAGACTGTCGCGCCGCTGTTTGAGGGAATCGCCCAGCAGCTGCTTGGCGACGTCGGCGATTTCTCGGGCCGCTTTCCAGAGGGCCTGGGAGTACTCGGGGTTGCCCGGGTGCCCGCCCGCCACCTGTTGCGCCTGCGGGCCGACCTCCCGCTGGATGAGCTCGGCGGCCGCCTGGTAGTGCCGGAGGGCGTCGCCGGAGTGCAACGCGGCGCGGGCGCTGTCCCCGAGCGCGACGTGCTGCGCGATGGAGGTTTGCGCCGAGAGCGGCGCGACGAAGAACACGAGTGTGGCCAAGGATGCGGTGTAGCGCATTGCGGCTATTCGCTGGGAGGTGGTTCCTAATGTTGGTGGTGCCTCTGATCGAGCGCAAGCGGGACGGCGGCGCGCTCACGCCCGAAGAATGGTCGGCGCTCGTCGCCGGCTATACGGCCGGCCGGATTCCCGACTACCAGATGTCGGCACTCCTCATGGCCGTCATGTGGCGTGGGCTCGAGCGATCCGAGCTGGCGGCCCTCACCGACGCCATGATCGCGTCCGGCCAGCGGCTCAGCTTCGAAGGGTGGAGCACGCCGCGCATCGACAAGCACTCGACCGGCGGCGTCGGCGATAAGGTCTCGCTGGTCCTCGCGCCGCTCGTCGCCGCCTGCGGGGTGGCGGTGCCGATGATGTCGGGACGCGGTCTCGGACACACCGGCGGAACGTTGGACAAGCTCGAGGCGATCCCCGGCTTTCGCACCGACCTCTCACTGCCCGAAGCCAAAGCGCAGATCCAGAAGCTCGGTGTGGTGCTGATCGGTCAGACCCCGGAAATCGCCCCGGCGGACAAACGGCTCTACGCCCTCCGCGACGTCACCGCCACGGTCGAAGCGATTCCCCTCATCTCGGCCAGCATCATGTCGAAGAAGCTCGCCGAAGGGCTCACCGGCCTCGTGCTGGATGTGAAGCACGGCAGCGGGGCGTTCTTGCCCGAGACCGAGCGGGGGGTCGAGCTGGCGCGTACCATGATCGCGCTGGGCGAGGACCGCGGCTGCCCGACGGTGGCGCTGCTCACGGCGATGGACCGTCCCCTGGGCCGGGCGTGCGGCAACGCCCTCGAGACCGAGGAAGCGATCCTGGCGCTGCGCGGCGAGGGGCCGGCGGACTTGATGGACGTCACCTACGCCCTGGGCGTCGAGATGCTCCTCATGGGGAAGGTGGAGCGGACGGCCGCCAAGGCGCGCCAGCGGCTGGAAAACGCGCTCAGCTCCGGCCTCGCCGCCGAGAAGTTCGAGCAGATCATCGAAGCGCAGGGCGGCAACCCCAAGGTGGTGGACGACGCCTCGAGCTTGCCCCAGGCGCAGGCGGTGGAAGTGTACGCCGCCAAACAGACCGGGGTGGTCACCCGGGTCGAACCGCGCGCCATCGGGCGCGCCATCGTCGCGATGGGCGGGGGCCGCACCAAAGTGGAAGACACGGTGGATCCGACCGTCGGCTTCGTGATCACAGTGAAGCCCGGCGACAAAGTGCTGGCCGGCGAGCCGATCGCGTCGGTGTTCGCGCGCGACCCGGCGGGCATCCAGCTCGGGTTCGATGCCCTCACCCGGGCCATCGCGATCGGCGACCGGTTGGTGGAGCGACCACTGCCGCTGGTGTCGCACCGAGTGACCAAGGACGGAGTCGAAACCCTCACGCCGGGGGACAAGAAGAGCGCCCCGGCCCGGAAAAAATGAGGTGACGGCCCTGGACAGCAGGATCCCGTATCTCCCGGAGCGGATCGGTGGCCTCGGGGCCATCGCGCACAACCTTTCATGGAGCTGGAACCGCGACGCTCGGGCGCTGTTCCGCGTGATCGACCAGCCGCTCTGGCACCTCACCCGGCACAATCCCATTCAACAATTGCGGAAGGTGGACCCCGCCCGGCTCGCGGCGTGCGCCGAGGACGCGGAGTTCTTGCGCCGCTACGACCTGGTGATGGCGCAGCTGGCGCAAGAGGGGACGCGCGACGGCACGTGGTTCGCGACGACGCATCCGGACCTGGCCGACCGTCCCATCGCGTACTTTTGTGCCGAGTTCGGGCTGCACAATTCGGTGCCGATCTATTCCGGCGGGCTGGGCGTGCTGGCGGGGGACCACTGCAAGGCCTCCTCCGACCTGGGCGTCCCGCTGGTCGGGGTCGGACTGCTCTATACCCGTGGCTACTTCGACCAGCGGGTGCGGTTGGATGGCTGGCAGGAGGACGCCGACGAGACGTTCGACGCCAGCCTCACGCCGCTCGACCGCGTGCTCGGATCCTCCGGCGAGCCGGGGCTCACGACGGTCCGGCTGCATGGGCGGGAAGTCAGCGTAAGTGCCTGGCGAATGATGGTGGGCCGCGTCCCGATCTATCTCCTGGACACGGATCTCCCGCAAAACGATCCGTCCGACCGGGGGTTGTGCCAGCGACTGTACGGCGGGTCCGGCGACTTGCGGCTCAGTCAGGAATGGATCCTGGGCGTGGGGGGGGTGCGGGTCCTGCGGGCGCTCGGCAACTCGCCGGCGGTCTGGCACGCGAATGAAGGGCACGCGGCGTTCATGCTGCTCGAGCGGTTGCGGGAGCTCGTGCACCAGGGGACGCCCTGGGCCGACGCGCTGCACCAGGTCAGGATGGCGAGCGTGTTCACGACCCACACGCCCGTACCGGCGGGTCACGACGCCTTCGCGCTCGCCCAGGTGGAGGAGTGCCTCGGGCCGCTGTGGGACGAGCTGGGCGTCAGCCGGGAGACGCTGCTGGGCCTGGGGCACTCCCGCGATCACGATCACGACCAGTTTCACATGCCGGTGCTGGCCATCCGGCTCTCGGGGCAGGTCAACGGCGTATCGCGGCTGCACGGGGAAGTCTCACGCCGCCTGTGGAACGATCTCTGGCCCGACCGGGACGCCGAGCGGGTTCCGATCGGGCACGTGACGAACGGCGCCCACCTCTCGACCTGGATGTCCCATCACCTGTCGGAGCTGTTCGCCGTCCACTTCGGGTCGGAATGGACCCAGCGCGTGACCGAGCCGGACTTCTGGCCCAACGTGCTTGCACTGGACGATGCGGCGTTGTGGGCGATGCATACCGAGCTGAAGACACTGCTGCTGCGGAACATCCGGGATGTCGCCCGGCGGCGCTGGGTGGAGCAATGGAAGACCGAAGCACTGCACCTCGTGGGCGCCGGGACCCTGCTCGACGAGCGCGCCCTTACGATCGGGTTCGCGCGTCGGTTCGCCACCTACAAGCGTGCGGGGCTGATCTTTCGGGATGTCGAGCGGTTGCGTCGCCTGCTGATCGATCCGTGGCGCCCGGTGCAAATCGTGTTCGCGGGGAAAGCGCACCCCGCCGACGAGCCCGGCAAGCAGGTGCTCCAGAAGGTCTACGAGTTCACGCGGGAGCCGCGCTTCGAGGGTCGCGTGGCGTTCATCGAGGATTACGAGATGCATCTGGCCCACCGCCTGGTGCAAGGGGTCGACCTGTGGCTCAACCTGCCGCGGGCGCCGCTCGAGGCGTCGGGGACGAGCGGCATGAAGGCGGCGCTCAACGGCGTGCCCCAGCTCAGCACCCTGGACGGGTGGTGGCACGAGGGCTATGAGGGCAAGAACGGATGGGCGATTCCCACGGTCCCGGAAGGGGAAGAGGCCGACGCAGCAGACGCGGAACGGCTCTACGACCTGCTCGAGCAGCAGGTGGTGCCGATGTTCTATAGCCGTGACGCGCGGGGGATCCCGCTGGGGTGGGTGGAGAAGATGAAGCACGCCCTGCGGGTGGCCGGGGAGCGGTTCACGGCGCGGCGAATGGTGCAGCAGTATGCGACGCAGTGTTACGTTCCAGGCATGCGGGGGGAACGCGGCGACGATCCGCCGACCGCGTGAGTGCGCGGCTGGTCGTCGCCGGGGCACCGGTGGGGTGCAGAGAGGCAGTGGGTCCATGAGAAGTGATCGAGCGAAAGCACCCTCCCCTCGGGGCTCGGGCCGGGTCAAGGCGACGGCGGGCCGCCGCGTGGCGGCGGCGGCGGGAGCACTCGAGCGGATCCCAGTCGTCCACCTCACCGCCGAGTACTGGCCGTTCGCCCGCACCGGCGGGTTGGGCGAGGCGGTGAACGGTCTCGCTGCCGCCCAGCACGCTGCGGGCTCGCCCGCGACGGTAGTCATGCCGCTGTATCGCACGGTCCGCGAGTCCGGCCCGGCGCTCGAGCGGGTCGGCCACCAGTTCTCAGTCACCATCGGCCCGAGAACCGAGTGGGTGTATGTGTACCGGTTGGCGGACCAGGCCCTCGGTCCCCGCGTCTTTTTCATCGAGCATCCCGATTTCTTCGATCGCAGCGGGATCTACGGCGATTCGGGCGGCGACTATCCGGACAACGCGCTGCGGTTCGCCTTCTTCTGTAAGGCGGCGGTATCCGCGCTTCCGGCCATCGCTCCCGGCGCGCAGGTACTCCACGCCCACGATTGGCACGCCGCGCTCGCGCCGGTCTACCTGCGCACCGTGTTCTCCGGGTTGCCGTTCCATGACGGGCTCGCGACCGTGCTGTCGGTGCACAACGCGGGATTCCAGGGGCACTATCCTCGGGAGACGATGAGCGACCTCGGCCTGGCCGAAGATCTGTACAACGGCCAGGCATTCGAGTGGTACGATCGCCTGAACATTCTCAAGGGCGGGATCGCGTTCTCGGACATCGTCGTCACCGTGAGCCCGACGCACGCGCGCGAGCTGTGCACGCCCACCGGTGGGTTCGGGCTGCAGGACACGTTCACGGCGCTCGGCGATCGGCTCCAGGGGATCCTGAACGGGATCGACCTCCAGACCTGGAATCCGGAAACCGACCCGCACATCGCCGCCAACTACACCGCGGACGACCTCGCCGGGAAACGTCGCTGCAAAGCCGCGCTGCAGCACGCCTACGACCTGCCGGCACAGGCTCAGGTCCCCATCTTCGGAATGAGCGCGCGGCTCGTCGGGCAAAAGGGTCTGGACCTCGTGCTGGGCGGGACCCTGCTCCAGTCCGGCAACGCCCAGTTCATCTTCCTGGGGTCGGGCGAGCACCGCTATCACGAAGCGTTGGCCAATCTCGCCGCCGCCGCGCCGGAGCGGGTGGTCGCCGAGTTCGCTTTCACCGACCGGCAGGAGCATCTCCTGCTGGCGGGCGCCGACCTGCTGCTCATGCCGTCGCTGTACGAGCCCTGCGGGCTCACCCAGATGCGGGCACAGCGCTATGGCGCGATCCCGATCGTGCGCGCGGTGGGCGGCCTGCGGGACAGCGTCCAGGACGGCGTTACCGGTTTCCTGTTCGACGAATACACGCCCGCCGCGCTCGAGAGCAGCGTGGACCGCGTGGTGCGGCAGTACGAGGACCGGGACCAGTGGCGCGCCATGATCCGGCGCGCCATGGGAGCGCGGTTCGGCTGGGACCAGTCGACCGCGCAATACTCGGCGGTGTATCGCCGGGCCATGACCGCACGCGTCTCCAGCTGACGGATACCGCCGTGGACTTCATCCTCACCTTGCACAGCCATCTGCCCTACGTCTTGAACCACGGGCGCTGGCCGCACGGCAGCGACTGGCTGTGCGAAGCTGCGGTGGACACCTACCTGCCGCTCCTCGAGCAGCTTCGCGCGCTCGAGCAGGAGGGCGTGCCCGCGCCGGTGACCATCGGCATCACGCCGATCCTCGCCAATCAGCTGGCGAGCCCGGCGTTCGGTCGGGAGCTCGAAGCGTTTTTCGACCTGCGACTCACGGCCTGCGGGGAGGCGCCGGCAGCGCTCGCCACCACGGGCGACCAGGCGCTGCTGCCGCTGGTGGACTTCTGGCGTGGCCGGCTGGAACGCCTGCGCGCCCTGTTCCGGTCCACGGGAGGAGATCTCCTGTCGAGCTTCCGGGCGCTGCGCGCGCGGGGGACACTCGAGATCATCGGTTCGGCCGCGACGCACGGGTACCTCCCGCTGTTACGCCGCGATGAGAGCATCCGGCTGCAGCTCGCCGTGGGGCGCAGCGAGCATCGCCGTCTGTTTGGTGAAGCGCCGGTTGGCTGCTGGCTGCCCGAGTGCGCCTATCGGCCGAATATCGGCGCGCGCCCCGGCATCGAGGAGTTCCTCGAAGAAGCCGGATTCCGCTACTTCTTCACCGACGCCCACCTCGCGCAGGCGGGTGCATCGCTCGGCGCCTACGGCGACGTGCCACTCGGCGCCGAGCGGTTCGACGCGGAGCGACATGGTGGCACGCTCGAGCCTACGACCAAAGCGGTCCGGACCCCGTACCAGGCCTACCGCGTCTCACGCACACGGCCCGGGGTGGCCGCGCTGGTGCGCGATCCGCGCTCGTCGCTGCAGGTGTGGAGCCGGCAGCAAGGCTATCCCGGCGACGAGTGGTACCTCGAGTTCCACAAGATCCGCTGGCCTGGCGGCCTCAAGTTGTGGCGCGTCACCGGTGGCGATGTGCAGCTCGGGGACAAACGTGCGTACGAGCCCGAACGGGCGCGCGAGCGGGCGGCGGCCCACGGACGTCACTTTGCCGATCTGCTGGTGGGCCTCGCGAGCGCCGGAGCGACGATGGTAACGGCGCCGTTCGATACGGAGTTGTTCGGGCATTGGTGGTTCGAGGGGGTGGACTTCCTCGCCGCGACCTACCGCGAGCTGCTCAGACGGCCGGCGATCCGCCCCGTGACCGCTGGGCGCCACCTCGCCGAGCATCCCGCGCGAACCAGTCTGCAGTTGGCCGAGGGGTCCTGGGGCGTGAACGGCGACCACAGCATGTGGATGAACGAGCAGACCCGGTGGACCTGGGATCGCCTGTGGCCGCTGGAGGACGCCTTCTGGAACGCCGCCCCAGCCGCGCTCGCCGTCCCGGCGGCACGCCCCATCCTGGCGCAGGCCGCCCGCGAGCTGCTGCTCGCCCAGGCGTCCGACTGGCAGTTCATCCTGTCCACTGGTGCCGTCCCGGACTACGCCGAGCGTCGCTTCACGGGTCATTGCCAGGATGTGGAACGGCTCCTCGATGGCCTGCGCACTGGCGCCCTCGAGGGGGCGGCCCGGCTCGCCGACGAGTTGTGGCAGCGGGACGCGGTGTTCCCCGACGTGCTCGCGTCGCTCGCCGAAGTGGTTCGCGCTCCCGCCGGGGTGCCCGGCTGACCACCCAGCCGTCGGTGGTGATCCACGGGCACTTCTACCAGCCCCCCCGCGAGGATCCCTGGCTGGAGACCGTGGAGCGGGAGCCGTCCGCCGCCCCCGCGCACGACTGGAACGAACGGATCGAGCAGGAGTGCTATCGCGCGGTCGTTGCGGCGCGGCGTCACACGGCCGACGGGCGCATCGCCGCTATCGTGAACACGCTGGCCGCGATCAGCTTCGACTTCGGACCGACGCTGCTCGCTTGGCTTGAGCGCGAAGCCCCGCACACCTACGAAGCGGTCCTCGCCGCCGACCGGGAAAGCGCAGTGCGTCTGGGAGGCCACGGCAACGCGGTCGCCATGCCCTATCATCACCTGATTCTCCCGCTCGCCTCGCGCCGCGACAAGGTGACGGAGGTGCGCTGGGGCATCGCGGATTTCCGCCGCCGCTTCCGGCGCGATCCAACGGGCATGTGGCTGCCGGAGACGGCGGTAGACGATGAAACGCTGGATGTGCTGGCGGCGGAAGGCATCCATTTCACGGTGTTGGCGCCCCATCAGGTCGAGGGCGCGGTGCCCGGCGGCCTTCCCGGTCGTTACCGGAGCGCCGGAGGTCGGAGCATCGCGTTGTTCATCTACGACGGCCCGATCTCCCACGACGTCGCGTTCGGGGGCCTGTTGCACGACGCGCGCGCCTGGGCCGAGCGGATGGTCGCCCCCGAGGCGTCCGGGGCCCGCCGCCCGCTGGTCGCCGTCGCCACCGACGGCGAGACGTTCGGCCACCACCACCGCTTCGGCGAAGTCGCGTTGGCCTGGCTGCTCCACCACTTGGAGACCCGGAGTGACGTGCAGGTCGAGAACTTCGCCTCCGTACTGGCGCGCCACCCCGCAGGACAAGAGGTGCGCCTGGTGGCGCCGTCATCGTGGAGTTGTCCGCACGGGGTGGAGCGGTGGCGATCCGATTGCGCCTGCCGCATGGCGCCCGATCCGGCGGGGCGCCCCATCCGGTGGCGTGCGGCGCTGCGCGACGGGCTGGACTGGCTCGCCACGGAGCTGCACGGGCTGTTCGAGCGGGAAGGCGCGGAGCTGCTCGAGGCGCCCTGGCAGGCACGCGAGGACTACGCCGTGGTCGTGGGCGACCCGTCGAAGCTGACGCGTCTCGTTTCCCGCGGTGCGGATCGGGTGCGCGCGGCCGAGCTGCTGGAGCTCGAGTGGAACGCGCTCCAGATGTTCACCTCCTGTGGCTGGTTCTTCGACGACATCGCGGGGATCGAGGCACAGCAGGTGCTCCGCTACGCCGCACGGGCCGTGGAGCTCGCGGGCCCGGACGCTGCCCGACTGGAAACAGGCTTGCTGGAGCGGCTCACGCGTGCCGACAGCGTCGCCCCTGGGGTGGGAACCGGGCGCGACCTGTATCTCGCGCGAGTGAAGCCAAAGCTTCCCCCGCCGGCGCGCGTCGCGGGCGGTTACGCGGCCGCGCGCCGGCTGGTGCCGCGCGCGGAGCTCAAGGACGATGGGGGATACGGTGTCCGGCAGCGCGGCGCTCGGGTGACGCTCACGCGGTGGCGCACGGGGCGCGAGTCGCAGTTT
>Ga0184629_10000484_pt1 | contig 17900 bp, 16 predicted proteins | sample PLM4_32_b1_FD_133158 | JGI IMG/M metagenome (GOLD analysis project Ga0184629, IMG submission 133158) | Groundwater sediment microbial communities from an aquifer in East River, Colorado, USA - PLM4_32_b1 | ecosystem: Environmental > Terrestrial > Soil > Riparian zone | place: USA: East River... | reverse complement strand
GATTTCGATTGCCAGCGCTTCGTCTTCCCAGGCGACCGGCCCCATGTGGTGCATCAGGTCCAGCGCCATGAACTTCTTTCCCGCGAACGAGCCGTCCGAGTCCGCCACCGCATAGGCGCAGATCGTGTCCATCGAGGCGCCCAGCTCCAAGACCTTGCCGCGCTCCAGGTCGGGCACCTGATCGCTCAGGAGCCAGAGATCGGGGCGCGCTACACAGTGCAGATCCACCCGCCGGTTGCGGGTCTCGCGCGCGGTGTCGTCGTCGTAGATCGTCGTGCCCGCGAGCGCGATCAGGCGCTTGCTGCCGTAATCCTCCTCGGCATCGGCGCAGATCTGCTCGCGCGTGCGGCGCGGGCAGCTGCCGAAGAAAAAGACATCCGTTCCACTGCCATCATTCAGACTGTCGCGAGTGCCGTCGAATCCGAAGAGCGCCGCGCAGTTCAAGGCGCCGGTCGGGAGCAGGCTGCCGTTGGCACCGGTCTCCCAGTTGAACTCGATCAGGGCGCTGACGATCTCGCCGATGTAGAAGCGCTCCTCCTCGCGTTCATAATCTGCTGCATAGGAAAGCCCGCCGGTCTTATCCACCACCTTGTAGCCGAGGAGGCCCATCGCCCGGATCGTCGCGATGGCGCCCGTCCCCCAGCGCAACTCCGCGGTCCCTGCGGCACGCGAGATCGTGATCTTGCGCGTCGAGCGCGAATAGGAGCATGACCAGTTCGCGGGTGCTGCGGTCACGGCGTTGATCGCCACCGCCGCCGCGGCCGCCAGCGCTTCCATGGTGGCGTACTCGGAAGCGCTGATCGTTGCGGTCTTGGCACTGGTCCCGTCGTAGAAACGGATCGTGTCGTTGATACCCGCCACGACCTTGGGGCCATAGCCTGCATTCCAGGCAGTGGTCACGTCGATCACCTCAAGTTGAGCGACGGCTTCCTGGGCGAGGTCCCAGCCGGAATAGACTCCGGGAGTGAGCGCCGCAGTCAATCGCACGCCGCCGTCGCTGAAGTCGAGCTGATCGTTCTGCTCATCGCCGGAGTCGAACACCTCGAACTGCTGCTCGTCCCGCATGTTCCGGTACTTGTAGCCTGCCTGACTGGCACCCGCCCGCACGAAGCATTGGTGGAGGGTCTGCCGGGCGTGGTGGCTGTAGCGGTAAGGCACGGTGACACCGATCGCCACGCGCGAGCCCGGCTCCATCGTGAGCTTGGGGTGCGGCTCCATCGTCGCGAGCGGCCATTCGAGCTTGGGCGAATAGTCCACGCTCTTTCCCGCCTTCAAGACGATGCAGTGGAACTTGTCGTCGTGGGGCGAGAGATAGACCCAGAGGGTATGATCCGCGCAGACTCGCCCGATCAAGTCCGCGACCGTCTCATCGTCCACCTGGGAGAGCGCGCACACCATGTCCGATTGCCGCCAGGTCTTGAGTTCCGCGCGCGCGTCCACGAACGAGCCGAAGGCGCTCGCCCCGCTTTCGATCTGGCCCGCGCTCTGCGCCCCGTCGATCGCGAGGACGTGCCGCAGCACGTCGCACGGGCGTTCGATCAGCGCATCCGCAACGCCGCTGTAGGTGCCAGAGCCGTCGTCCTCATAGCCCTCGGCGGTCGCGTAGAACTCGCCCTCGAGTTGCGAGTAGACCTCCCAGCCTGGGTTCCTGTAGGGGTAGTTGTCCGGGTAGAAGCGGACCGGGTTTCCGGGCAGATAGCGCGCAACGCGCACGACCGTGTGCCCGATCAGCTCGCGTTCCGGTGCGAACTGGAGGATCCCGCCGATCCAGAAGATGTCGAGCTTGACGCCAGGAGAGGGCGCCGTGAACTGGACGCGCAGTATCGAATCAGCGAACGCCCACGGCTCGTCCGGCATGCCGTTACCGCCTCCCCAGTTGATCGTGAACGAGTTGCCGTCGTAGTTCGGGGTGGCGAAGCCGGTGAGCGGGATCGCCGCCCCCGAATGGCCGCCGGCGGGGTTGTTGAGCAGGAACTCCACGTTCGCCATGCTCCCCACGCTGCGGTAGCCGATCTCCCAGAAGCTCCGGATCCATTTCCCGGGCGGCGAGATGGTCGGCAGCCGCGCCTTCAAGACGCGGTAGCCCGCGTCGTAATCGAGCCGCGCGTAGGAGGTGACGTTCCACGGATCGAGGATCGCGCGCGGGGATTCAGCGTTGTAGCCCGGGACGAAGCGCGCGGTCTCGTTCGTGCTATTCGTAGTGGCAGCCTTGCTTAGGGTGAGCGTCAATGCAGCCACAACCGTCACGCGCGTGCCCTGCGGGAAGGACGTCCCGATGTCCGAGCCCGAAGTGTAGGGTCCGGCAAGCAGCATCCCGACTGAGACCCCGTCCGCGATATAGCTCCCGGCGGCGCGCGTGATCGATGCCACGCCAATCGCGCAGGAGTTGATCGCGCCGAGCGAAATGACCGTTCCCTCGAGGTCGATCGAGACCGGAACCAGCGGGTAGAAGGCGTCCGCCTGATCGTCGGCCGGCTGGGTGTCAGGGATGTAGAAGCCCGCCCCGACGTTGTAGGTGCCATCGGCGTTGAAGTCCATCAACGCGCGTGGGTCGAACAGGCAAAGCTTGTCCTGCACCACCATCGACGGCACGCAGCCCTCGGTCAGATCATCGAACGTATGACAGTGATGGTGGGTGAAGAGCACCTGCGTCATGTTCTCGGGCGCATCGCGATAGGCGTCGCCGCCCAGCCCCACATCCGTTACCACGCCCGGAATCCCGAGTCGGCCGCCGCTCAGATGCTCGTGGACGTGCTGCGCATTCCCGTAGAGAGAGGGCCACGGGTCGATCAGCGGCACCGAGCGGATGGCGCCCCGGAGTGAGCCGATCCTCAAGCCCAGCGATTGTTCCGAGGCGCGCGGCCAGCGGCGCTTGGTCACGCGCGGCAGGCGCACGAGCTTGTTCCAATCGGTGCGCTGGATGCAGTGGACCGCGATCTTGTCAGGCCCCGCGAACTCGTAGTTCTGGACGCGGAAGCCCTTGAAAGCGCGCGCATCGGCGAAGTCGGTGAGCGACAGCTCCCAGCGGTAGAACGTGACCGCGGCACCGATCCAGCGGTAGCCGGAGAAGGCGGTGCGCGCGGCCGCGGTCGGCGCATAGGCGAGCGGCTGGTTGGCGAGCACGGTGAACCCGCCGGTGCAGGGCGACCAGCCCGGCATCGGCCAGTCGTCGCAGGGCTCGTGGATCGGCTCGACATCCGAGAGCGCCGCCTCCCACGTCTGGGGCGGGCTCCCGGGCGTGCTGACGTCGGTGCCGAGTGCGAGGTAGAGCGTGAGCGCTCCTGGGTCGGTGAGTTCGACCTTGACGAGCGTTGCCGCCTGGCGCTCGGCCCGGCGCCACGCCGCGAGGAAGGCCGCGGTCGCCGCACTCATCCCAGCTGCTCCAGATTGAGTTCGGCGTCCATCACGTTGACGGTGCTGAAGAAGTTCCAATCGGAGGCGAGTTCGCTGCGTTGGACCCGCGCCTCGAGCGCGCGGTCGGCCCAGTCGAACATCACGAAGGACTTGCGCAAGAGTGTCAGCGCTTCGAGCTTGTCGAGCATCGAGTCCACGATGCTCCGATAAGGGATCGTGTAGAGGTAGCGTGGGTCGCCGTGGTAGGTAATGACCGGGTTGAGCCCGCCGTCGCGCGCCTCGGTGTTGGGATCGATCAGCGTGCGACGGAGGCCACGCGAGGAGATCACGCCCAGGTCGTAGTCGAGCGCGCCGAGCACGAACTTGCCGAGCGTGAACGCGGTGGCCGCCGTGATCTCGAAGCGCACCCAGCGGCCGGTCGCCTGGGCGAAAACTGCACCCTTGTCGCGCACCGGATTGGCAAGGGTGGCCGCCGTGGTCCAGGCGCCGCCCGAGGCCGGCGGGTAGCCGGTCGCGCTCGCCGCGTACTTGACCGGACAGGAGGTGATGCCGGCGCCCGAGATGCCGCGATGTCCGGCGAGCACGGGTGCCCTGAAGTCGCGGTTGGCGGCGAGATCGAAGTCCACCGTGGTGCTCCCGGTCGCCTGCCAGAGCAGCCGCCGATCGCGCAACATGGCGTTCTCCATCACGAAGGGCGAGACCTCGTTGCGGGTGACGTAGGGCGTGAAGGTCGCGGCGATCGGTCCCGCGGCGCCCGTCGAGTTCGCGCTCATGGTGAGGACCAGCGCAGTCACGGCAAGGACGTAGGTGCTGGCCGGGAAGTTGGCGGCCATCGCACCCGAGAGCAACGCCCCGGGCCGCACCCCATCGGTCACATAGCTGCCGCTCGCGCGGGTGATCTCGGCATCCACTCCGTCGCAGGAGTTGATCCCGGCCAGAACCACGGCCGGGCCGTTCATGAGCGAGCAGTAGCTCTGCTCGATCAGGTTGGTCGTGACGAAGCGCAGCGAGGTCGCCATCAGCGCCCCACCTCGCGCCGCATGTTCACGATGTCCTGGGCGCGGCGGAAGTCGCCGGAGGGGGCCGCAAGCTGCACCACGAGATCGCGCGTGTTGAGCCCGTAGACGTTGAAGATGTTGATGCGGTTGCCGGAGGCTCCGGGCTTGCCGCCCCCGATCGGGCTCGGGTTCTTGAGTTCCTCGCCAAGCGAGCTGAAGAAGTTGCCGAAGCCGCCGCCGATGTTCTGGCCGAGCCAGCTGAAGAGACCGCCGAAACCCTGGCTGGTGGTGAGGCGCGCGGTCGCGAGCAGGATCGAGTTGACGATGTTGTTCCAGAACGCCTGCGCCGCAGAGCCTATGGTCTGGAGCTTGTTGTTGAAGTTGACGAACGTGGTCTCCAATGAAGAACTGATCGCCTGGCCCGCGGTGATACCTGCGTTCTGGATGTTGTTGAAGATCTCATTCGCGCGCCGCACCGCCTCGGGCTGGCCGACGATGCCGGGGCCGCCGCCACCCGCGGTGAGCATGCCCGGCTCGCCCGGCCCCGTGGCCCACGGGTCCACGCGCATCATCTCGCGGAGCTTGATGTCCCACTCATGCCACTGCCGGAGCGCCTTGGTCTGCAGCAGTTCGCGCTTGCGCATCTCTTCGTTGACCTTCTTGAGCGCCGCCTGTTCCTTCTCGTAGGCTTTCAGCGCCGCGTCCCACAGCTGTTCCTCGGTTGCCGTGGGGCCAAGCATGGGGCCGGTCGGTACCCTGGACTTCCTCGCCTCCGCCTCCGCCCGAAGGTCCTCTTCGAGTTGTACCATTCCGCCCAGCTTGACCGACGCCACGAGAAACCGCTGCATGAAGGTCGCGGCCTCGACCAACTCCGCGAAACTCTTCTTCATCGGTGCCACGCCGACGGCCACGCGCATTGCGAATTCTTCCCATGCCTCACCCGCGCTTCGCTCGGCCTGCGCCATATCATCGAGCGCCTTCACGCCCTGAATGCCAACCGTGTCAATCAAGAGCTGGTACTTCTCGCGCGCCTCCGTGACCGCGTCCTTGTGCTCCTCCAGTCCGGCCGTGCCCGCCTTGATCTGCGTCACGAGCACGCCGAAGGCGCTCGCATTCTCAAGCGGGGCGCGAACGAGATTCCCGAGAATGCGCGAGAGCGCATGGACCGAGCCGATCATCCCGATCCCGCTCGCGACTCCGATCGCGTTGGTGAAGACGTTCATGGCCATCGTCGTCTTCTGGATGCCCGCGGTCGCCCCCTCGTCCCGCCAGCGCGCGATCAGCTCGATCAGGTTCGCCATGCTTACCTTTCGACCACCAGCCGCCCGAGCAGGCTTGCGGCCGCCACCTCGGCGCTCTTCTCTGCCTCGCCCACGATCTCCCTCACGGTCTCCGCCCCCGCCAGATCGCTCGCCAGGAGTACTGAGAAGTCGAACGCGCGGGCGTCCGCGGGCGTGAGATCAAAGCCGAGATCCTCATGCGGCAGCCGCGCCAGTTGACAGCGGCGCAGCAACAGGCGTGCGGTCTGCCTTCCTTCCGGGCTCAGCAGGAAAGCCCGCGGCGCGCTTTGCGGCCTCCACGTCCTTCGAGACTCCGAGCCCGGAGAGCCGCTGAATCGCCTCCACTGCTGCCGCCTGGTTGCCCGCCGACAGATCGTCCCAGCGCGCCCCGGGCGCGTCTGCGTCCACGGGATCGAAGATGAATCTGGGCTCCACGATCCCGGCGCGCGCGAAGGCGCGGAAGATCGCCGCGGCGTCCTGGGTCTCGCGCGGACTTAGGTGCCGCGTGCCGTCCGCATCCGGGGCCATCGCCGGCGGGCCACCCTGGGCGAGCGAGATCTCGTCCATGTTCAACTGCTTGACCCGGAGCACGATCTTCTTCCCGCACTGGGGGAAGGGCAGCTCGACCAGCTCGTCCGGCGTGCGGCGGATGTCCGTGGCGGCGGAAACTTTCAACGTCATGGGATCGGCTCCTACGTGTAGGTCGGGATCGTGGCCTGCGTGTTGACCTGGGTGACGGTGAGATAGGTGGAAGGCGAGCCCGCGGCGACCGGCTTCCAGTTGAGATTCTGGATGATCCGGCCTCTGCCCTCGGGTTCGCGCGTCACGGGCTCGGTCAGATCAGCGGCGCCGAAGGCGAGCGTCAGGATCTTGGCGCCTGAGGTGAACGTGAGAGAGGGGACGCCGGAGGTCTTCGCAAGCTGGGCATCGAGGGCGGCCTTGGACTGGAACTCCTCGCGGATCATGAGGCTCATCTCGGGAAAGTCCTGGCGGATCGGCTCATCGATCAGGCTGGAGGCGAAGTCGCGGCCCGGCGCCTTGTTGTCCACGGCGAGCTCGAAGCCCAGCAGGTCGCCGGTCGAGCCGATGCCGTCGTTGAACGCCGAGAGCGAATCGAACAGCACGCAATCGTTGGTGGCGGGCGAGGCGAGTGAGGTCGGTGTCACGCCGTTCGAGTAGTCCTTCCCCTCCCAGGTGAGGCGAGCGCGCCCGCGCTCGTGGAAGGCGCCGGAGAGGTTGGCCGCGACCAGCTTCGCCCCCACCACCTGCTCGACCTTGGAGGGCGGGCTGTTGTTCGGATCGCCCATCCCGATCTCGGCCGCGACCGAGTTCAGCAGATCCTTGTGCTTGAAGACGTGCGTGTAGTCCGCGCCCGCGGGGCCGGTGGTGGCGCCGCCGTTGGCCGCGAAGGTGCTGGTCCCCATCAACAGATCCCAGATGAGCAGGAAGTTGGTATGCGTGAGCTCGTGCTCGGTCGTGAACTTGACGACCTTCTTCCCGGCATAGCGTGAGAGCAGAAGCCCGGTGCCGTCCATCACGTCTGAGTCGATTGTCTCCAGCGTCGGCTCGGGGGTGAGCTTGAGGAAGCGCAGCCGATGCGTGGCCGCGACGTCGGTCCCCCAGATCGATTCGCGCCCGAACTGGAAGAAGCCCTGGAACATCCGACCGGGAAAGCCCATCTCAGCCTCCTATGCCGTCTCCGGCGTCCACTGGTACTCGATGTCCACGCGGTACTCGGCGAGGCCGCGCCCGACGCTGCCTTCCATGAAGTCGGTTACGGCGGTATAGCCGCGATCGAAGATCTGCCCGCACTCGATGAAGGGAACACCCTCTGCATCCGCGAGCTGGCGATTGCCGACCACCGCGCGGCGCACGTCGGCGACGAACTCGAGCAGCGCGCGCTGCGGGTTCTCCGGGTCTTCCGTTTCCAGATAGAGCGTGAGATTCAGCCGATCGAGGTTGAGTTCGATCGAGCCGCCGTCGCCGGCTTCCACGCCGTCCACCTCGATCGAGACGTAGGGGTGCCCCAGGGCGTCCATCGAAGCCTTGGGCTCCGTGAAGACCGCGACCGGGATCTGGCTCCATAGATCCGGGTGCTCCGAAGCATGGTCCTCGATTTGTTCCTTCAATCGTTCCACGATCGCGAGCGCTCGCGCCTTGGGTCTCATCCGTTCACCTGCTTGACGAACCGCGAGACCTCGATCTGGGCCAGCGCCGGGGCGGCATCGTTCACCTCGCCGGCGGTGAGTTTGAAGATCCCGCGACCGCGCAGCCGCACCGAGCGGCGCAGCAGGTAGAGGAATTCAAGCTTCGAGCCCGAGCGCGGGCCGAAGCGCGTGGCACCGGCGGCCGCTGCGGCGCGGACGCCAGACTTACCGCCGACCACGCGCGCCGCCCACAGCGAGCCGGTGCGCAGTCGGAGCAGGAAGGCACCGGGGATCGCGCGGATGCTGCGCCCCGCGTTCCGGTCGCTGCCGCCAGGGGTCTGCGAGGCGCGGGTCGGGATGCGCAGGAACTGGCGGCCCATGATGGTGCCACCCTTCTCCAGGAAGGCGACGTGGCGATCGGGGCTACCGACCGCGCTCCGGAACTCGTTCCCGTGCTTGAATACGACGCCGCCGGGTGAGAGGCGGGCGCGCGACTGGCCAGAGCGGGCGCCGAGATAGGCGATCCCCCACGGCGCCTGGCGGCCCCAGAAGGGATGCTGGGCGCCGCGCGCGCTCATCCGGTCCACGAGCTTCTTGCGCATCAGGATCGAGATGCGGCGCACCGCGCGCTCGCCCACTCCCGGGAATTCGCGGGCGCCGGTATCGAGTCGCGCGCGCGTGCCGGCGAGCCCCCTGGCTTCGAGCGAGATCACCAGAGCCTCCGGTAGGCGGCGATGCCGTCCAGCACATCCTTCGGAGGCTCAAAGTCCACGAAGCGGAAGTTGGCGCTGCCGAGCGACTTGTCGGCGACCCGCCCCACGGCGTTCGCCCAGTCCTGGAAATAGCACTGGCACAGGCGATGGCAGATGCGCTGGAGTGCTCCCCAGTCGGAAGGATCGCCACGCTCGGTCGCGGTCGGACGCCGATAGCCGCATGCGGCCTCGACCTCCAGGTTCATGAGCCCGAGCGGGGCGCTGTCGTTCATGAGGATCACGCGTCCAGTCTCGCGCTCGAGCCTGAGCCCCGTGAGGTCGAGCGCGGTCGCCGTGCCCTCGGAGTCGAGCGATCTCGCCGAGTAGACCGCGACGATCGGCCACTCGCCGAGATAGAACGTGCGGCTCCCCTCGCCGTCGATCTGCAGGGGCGTGCTGCCGAAGCTCAGCGAGGAACTGCCGCTCGCGGTGGCCGCCGAGTTGAGCGTGAGCGAGTTCTGGGTGCTGGCGATCGCTTCGACCCGCGAGCCCGGCGCGAGCCCCTCGCCCACCACGTCGTCGTAGAGCTTGGCCGCTGCCCCGATCAGGATTCCGGTGACGAGCGCGGTCCCGTCCAGGAGCCCCGCGAAGGTCACCGGATCGCGATAGGTCCGCGCCACGAGCCGGCGATTGGCGCCGTTTTTCCCTTCCATCCAGCCGACTGCGGCGTTCACCGCATCGATCACCTGCTCGCGGTCCTCGATCTTGGCCGGCGTGCGCTTGAGGAACGCTTCCGCCTCCTCGAGCGTGGTCGGGGCATAGGGCGAGAGTGAGTTCACTCGCGCACCCGGGGCGGCCGTCCGCGGCCGCGGCGCGGAGGATCGGCGGGCGCTGGCGCCTGCTCGTGGGCCATTGGGGAGGTCGGAGGAGGACTTTTGCCGTCTGCCCCTGTGACCGGCGCCTCCCGGGGGCTCGCGCTCACCCGGTCCTCATTGTCACGCCCGCCGACCTGGAGCCAGTCGCGCGGGAAGTCCTTGAGGAGCGAGGCCGCCACCTCATCGGGCAGCTCGATCTCGGCGCCGGACATGACGCCGAGATCGAGGCCACCACGACGACCGTGGTAGGCGTGCGCTCCGATCCGCTTCAACCTCATCCCACCTCCCGGCTCTGGCGGGGGCACCGAGGAGCGGCACCCCCGCCCCGTGGTTACGCGATCGGGATCCCGACACCCACGCCCACGCACTTGTAGGACGCAGAGGGCGTGCGCACGGGCTTGAAGCTCGAGCGGTAGGTCACCCGGAAGGCGATCTGTCCGGTCTCGAACGCCCAGTCACGGGAGGCCTCGATCAGCGAGAGCCGCACCTCGCCGTCGCGGAAGCAGCGCGTGTCGAAGCGCAAAAGCCCGGTGCGATCGGTGGCCGAGCCGTCGTTGACCCCCGCCGCGCCCATCGCCTGCGGGTAGTCGTCGCAGACCGCGATCGGCGAGCCGAGCAGGTTGCCGAGCGTTCCCGACTGGAGCGCCTGGGTCGTGCCCACCCGGTCGGCGGTCAGCACCAGCGCGCCGGTCCCGTCCTTCAGGGTCAGCATCTTGGCCCAGCCGATGTATCCGGTGGCCCAGACGCCGAAGCGCGGCAGGCCGTACTTGCCCATCTGGCCGAGCAGGTTCGTCAGCCCATCGACCACGAGCCCGGTCGAGAAGTCGTAGCTCGCACCCGTGAGCGTGCCGAAGTAGCGCAGGCCGTCCCAGAACTTGCGCGGGTCATCCGCGGCGATCACGTCCGCGCTGTCGATCGTGGCCGTGAGTTGGCCGTCCAGGATCCCGTCTTCCTTGCCCGCATTGACCGCGAAGGCGAGATCCGCCCGGATCGCGGCCAGGATCGGCACGATCGAGTCCTCGACCAGCCAGTCCGAGACCAGCACCATGGCGCCCTGGCCGATCGCGGTGAACGTGAGGTTCAGGGTCGAGAGGTTGCGCTTGCCGATCTTGCCCGCCGTGTCGGTGGAGGGCACGTCGGTCGTGCCCTCGGTCAGCTTGTAGGTCTTGAAGTGGTTGCCTTGGACCGGCCAGAGGTAGGGCGAGCGCGGCATCGGGATCGACTGGATGTGGGAGGCGAGCGAGAGCTCGGGCCTTACGTCCTCGATCAGCGAGATCCCGACCCCGGTCGGATCCCACTCGAGCCCGGCCCCCGCCTCGGCGGTGTCCATCGCCGCCTTGAGCTGGTTCTTCATCGGCTCGTACTGCTTCCAGAGCTTCAGGCCCTCCATGCCGCCGGCCTCGAGGTAGTTCTGGGCCTTGCGACCCCCGAGCGCCAGCATGTAGGTGTCGATCATCGCGATCGTGTCGTGGACCGCGCGGAAGCGCTCGACAAACTTGGCGACCGGCTCATCGAGCAGACCGAGCTGCGCCTTGGAGAGCATCAGCACGTTGTACTGGCTGCGCCCCATCTTGCCGACGAACATCTCGTCGGGCTCGAAGGCCGCAGGGATGGTCTTCAGGGCCTCGATCGAGAGCGCGGGCGCTCCCGTGGGTGCCAGCCGCGCGGCGTCCTTGGCGATCGCCTCGGCGCGCTGGGCTGCCTTCAGCGCCTCTTCGGTCGTCTCCTTGGCGGTCTTCAGGTCCGCCGCCAGCTTGACGATCTTCTCGTGCTGCTCGCCCATGGTCCGGGTCGCGGCCTGGGCGTAGGACTGAACGCGCGCGACGAACTGGCCGAGCTCGGCCTTGCCCTTGACGGCGCTGGCCTTCAACTCGGGATCGACCTGGATCAGGTCCGAGGCATCGAGCGTGGCGATCGCGGAATCGCCGCCCGCGCCCTCCGGACTGAGATGCATCGAGCGGAAGGGAACCGCGCCCCCTGCCACGAGCCGCCCCGCGCGCATCACGCGGTTGATGCCGTCGAAATCGTGCTGCTTCGTCATCTGCCACCCCTCCCTGGTTCGCCCGCGCCTAGCGGGCCCCACTGCCCCCACCCCTCCACCCGTGCCCGACTAGGTGCGGGCGAACCATCCAGCCGGGACGCTCCCCCAGCGCCCCTTGTTGCTACTGTGATCCGAAGAGATCCAGCTCGACCGCCCCGGTTTGCTGCACGGCGAACAGCGACTCATCCAAGGTAACGCGTGGGCGCGGCTGCCCCGCGAAGAGCTTGCCCCAGTAGGGCTGCGAGCGTTCCGCCAGCATGCGCTCGGCCGGCACCGCCTCCCGCGCGCGCGAGGCGGCGAGGATCCACTCGGTGCCCTTCGCCATCCCTGCCCACACCATCGAGAGCTCGAGGAAATCGGTCACGCCCCGCACGATCGCCTCGCACGGCTTACCGTCGTACATCTGGAGCGGCACGTGCGCGCAGTCGTACATGTCGGTCTCGCAGATCGAGCACTCGAGCTCCTCGAACAGGATCTGGATCGAGGCTTCGCTGATCGCCCCGCCGTCCATGCGCTGCACCAGTTCGGTCGTGAGATCGGTCTCGACGAACCACGCCCACAGCAACGCCCAGGTGGAGCCGTCCACGCGGCGCGCCAGCGAGCCATCGAAGATCCGCCCGGCGGGCAGCGCATCGATCCCTGAATAGGTGTCGTGGTTCGCCTGAACCGGGGCGCCGATCGCCAGCTCTGCGATCTTCTGGATCCCCGGCGTCTCGATCCGGTAGCCGTTGTGCCAGGGCTGGTCGTTGATCGCCCACGAGCCACGGACATAGACCTGCTCGGCGGTGAGCGGGCGCTTGACCTGCGGCATGGCGTTGATCTTCGCCAATTGCTCAGACGCACAGTTGGAGGGTGGGCGCGGGCCATCCGTCGTGCCCTCCATCTGCGCGAGTTCGATCTTGCGCGGCAGCGCGAGCGAGAGCTTCGCCGGTTTCATGAGGCGACCCTCCGTGGGGCCAGCACGTGGTTCCAGACGTTGCCGCAGCGCGGGCAGGCGGCCTTGGCGTGGCGCGGATCGATCGGGACCAGCGTGGCGCAGTTGGGGCAGGCGACGGCCGACCGAACCAAGGTGAGCGGGCGCTTCACTTGGCCCCCGCGAATAGATGGGCGATGCGGTTCTTGCCGTGACCGTTCCGCGAGGGCGCGGGCGCCGCGAAGAGGTCATCCAGCGCCGCGGCGCGACGAGCGAGCATCTCGGCGGCCATCACGGGCTGAATGACACACCGGCAGTTGATCGAAAGCTCGGGCGGCAGGCCCGGATCGCCCGGGTACATGGCGGGATTGCCGCCGACATCGAACGGCTTCTCGATGTCCACCGGCCCTGCGGCCTCGGCCGCCGAGTGCTCCGCGCGCACCTGATCGTCCCCGACCGTCAGCCATTCCTTCTGTTCCACCACGCCGGACTCGCGCCATGCTTCCTGGGTGGCGAAGTTGTAGGCAGGCTGGGTCTCGGTGCGGGCGATGGTCAAGGCGTTGGCGCGCCGACCCTCGAAGACATCGTTGACTCTGCCGACCAGCTGAGAGAAGGACTCCTGCGCCTCAATTCCGCGCGCGAGCGATTCGCGGACATCGTAGCGCGTGGTGGCGACGGTGTAGGTCAGAGCACGCTCGGTCTGGCTACGCACCCATGCGGCGACATTCCCGGACTGGATGTTGATCGAGATCTCCTGCCCGATCTCAGCTGCAGCAGCCTCGCCGCGCTCGGCGATCAGGCGTTCGTAGAGCGTCTGGATCGACTTGCGATCAACCTCGTCCACGTCCGGCACCAGGTCGTTAGGGTTCAACGCCAGCCGCGCTTCACGCGCCGCCCCAAGATCCATTCCGGCCATCTGCGCGAGGCGCCGCAGCTGTTCCAGGACATCGCGCTGCTGGCGGTTGAATATCTCAATGAAGCCGGCCCGCATCCGGCGTTCGTAGCGCGCGAGGTCGGCATTGGCGATGCGCCTGAGCACCTCGCGCCGCGGAGCCTCGGAGGCGGAGGCGCGGCGGGAAGCGGAAGGCGGAGGAGCAGGGGTCGGATCCTGCGGCGGTTCGGCCGCTGGGTTGGGAGTCCGAGCCGGCTCCTCACCTTCGATGATGATCGAGAAGGGGATCGCCAAGTCGTCCGCGCTCGGGCTCTCGCTCTCGGGCAAACCCAGGCGCTCCAGCGCCATGTTCACGGTGAAGATCGGGCGGCCCACGAGTTTCATCACGCCTTCCGCCTGCTTCAGGAACACGTCCATCAACGGCAGCACGCGCGAGAGGTCGGTGTCGCAGAACAACGCCTTGCCGTAGAGCGGACACAGCCACTCGGTCAGCACCGCGTCGCGCAGCGCGATCCTGGGGATCAGGCAGTTCTGCCAGTAGATCAGGGAATCGGTCGAAGCGCCGGCATCCGAGAGCCCGCCGCCCTCCTTGATGCCCATCAGGACGGGTGGGATGCCATAGACGCGGCAGATGTCGGCATCGGTCAGCCGTGCGGTCTCCAGGTACTGCATCTCCGTCTGGGTGAGGCCGGCACGCATGACCTCCACGCCCGCCATGAAGACCGGCTTCATGGCATTGCGGATGCCGCGGAAGCGCTCATCGGTCTTCTCCTGCATCGCCACGACTTCCTTGTCGTTGATGCTCGTGCGGTCCTTCACGTTGAAGATGTGGGCGACGGCGCCCCCGTGCTTGAAGAAGGCGCGCTGCCAGTTCGCCATGTCGAAGCGCGTCTCGTAGGCGAGGCGCGCCGCCTCCAGCGGCGAGAGCCCGACCGGCGCCGGCTCGAGCGGGTCGAAGCTCGGATTGGGATAGCGGAACGGGATCACGTTTTCGGGATCGAGATCCACGCCCGAGCCCAGGACGCCGAATCGGTACTTGGTGACCGTGCGGCGCGGGCCCGAGACCGGGCGCACCAGGTGGCCGGGCATGCTCCAAAGCTCAAAGGCCGCGCGGTCGCCGTTGAACTTCTCGAGGAAGAAGTAACCGTTGCCGCTCTGGTCGCACGACCACTGCCGCGAGCGCTCGACCTCGAGCCCGGTTTCGACCGGATTCGCCTTGGCGTAGAGATCCACGATGTTGCCGGGCTTCCTCTTCACGCGCCGCCGGTCGTCCTCGTCGCCTTCCCAGAAGGTCGGGCGCGTCGAGGCGACGTCCGAGGCCATGCGGTTGATGCACGCGTAGACCGTGGGGACCAGGGCCGCGGCCTTGGGGAAGTCGAGCGCGAACTGGGACTGGGGCCAGAAGTCGCGCTGGTAGACCTGCGAGACATCGGGGAAGGCGCGCCCGCCGACCGCGCGCGCGGTCCGGGCCAGCTCGGCCATGAGCCTACTGGCCATGCGGGACTCCGATGCGCGCCGAATAGATGCGCGCCGCGCAGAAGAGCCCGGCGATCGCCCCGGCGCCCCAGCGCCCGGCGAGCCAGAAGCCGCAGGCGATCCCGAGCCCGTAGGTGATGAGGTCGGAGAGGATCGGGCGCAGGGTCACGTCCATACCCCCACCGCCGCCCGGGTGGCGAGGGAGTGGAACGGATAGCGCACCATCCCGTCGATACAGTGATCGTTCAACTGCCGCGGCAGCTGGCGCGAGATGCCACCCATCGAGCCCTCGCGGGTCGAGCGCCAGATGTAGCCGGTCATCTCCTCCTCGAGACAGGTCGGCTTCCCCTGGGCGCGCAGATCGCGGTCCATGTCCACGAGCGAGCCCTTCACCACCTGGAGTGCGGGCCACGCCCGCCCCGCGCGGATCTTGAGCTCGCCGAGCACGGTCTGGATCGACGCCAGGATGTCCTTGTTCGCCGGCTGGGTGTGGATGCCGCGCGCGGCGAGCATCGCGCGCTCGCCCCGGTGGTGATCGCTCCAGCGCCCTGAGAGGTTGAGCGACTCGAAGCGTGGGTCGGTCTCCGGGATCTCGTCCGGGCGCGCGGCGCGTAGTGCGTTCAACTCCTCCGCCTCGAGCGCCAGGATCTGCTCGGCCTGCTGCTCGATCGTGCGCCGGAGGTGACAGAGTTGGCGGTAGAGGTAGCGTGTGCCGTCCGGCGCTTCCGCCCACCAGCCGGCGGCGAATGGGTCGGGCTCGTAACCAAAGTCGATGCCGAAGTAGCGTGGCCACTCGGGCGGGGGATAGCCGCCCCAGGCACGCCAGTCGCAACCCGGATGGCGCCGAGCGATGGTCTCCAGGTCCACGAGGTGGATGCGATGGTCCCAGCAATCGAAAACCTGGCCCTCGGCCGAACACCATTCACCGAGCCACATGCGGCGACGGAAAACACCGTGCGAGGTCTCGAGCGAATAGCGGTAGTCGGGCGTCATCAGGTCCGCCAAGTCTTCCATCTGGGCATGCACCACGCGGCGGGTCATGCGCCCGTTCTCGTCGGGACGAAGCCCGTCGCCCAGGTCGGGCTGGTAGCGTTGATAGGCCCAGTGGTCGGTGTGCGACGGATTGAACATGAGCAGCAGCTGGCGATAGGGCAGCGGCTCGCCGAAACTCGTCTGGTGCTGGCCCACACAGCCGTTCAGGATCTGGAACTGGTCGAAGGAAATGTCCTCCGCCTGGTCGCATGCGGCCTTGCCGTAGCGGGAGCCCTGCATGCGCTCGGGGCGGTCGAGTCCATCGACGTGGATCTCGCTGCCGTTGGGGAGCACCAGCATCGACTTGCCCTCGCGCCAGCATGAGCGCCAGTCGCGCGGCACGATCTCCCACAGCACCGGCAGCGTGGTGTTGTCCATCGAGGCGCGCTCTTCGCGGCACATGAGCACGCGCGAGCCCGGATAGACCCCGGCGTAGTCGATCAGCGACACCCAGCCACCCCAGCTCTTGCCCACGCCTTTCTTCGCCGTGAAGCACAGCTCGCGCTCGCGCGCGGAGAGGATCACGCGCTGGGCCTCGGTCCGTGGGCGCAGCTCCTTCGCCGGCAAGGCCGGCGCGCTAGTGAGGGAGCTGAGCAGCGTCATCGCTGCGAGCAGCAGCATCGGCCGCCTCCGGGCTTTCGTGCGTGACGATCCGGATCGGCGTGATGCCGCCCGCCACGTTCACGTCGTTGACCGTGCGCTTGGGCTGACCCCAGCGGTCGTTCAACTCGCCCAAGAAGCGGGCAAGTTGGGTGTCCGAGATCGAGCAGGCCTCGCGCATCGTGACGATCGTCGGGTAGCGTGGATAGCGCCGCTTCAGCTCTTCATCGATCTGGCGCTCGGCCGCCTCGGCGCGCTCGACCCGGTGACGGAGCATCAGCAGCAGGCGCGCGGCGAGCACCTTGGCGAGTGGTTCCTGCAACTCGGGGTGCTCGATGATCGTCTTGTCGGTGGGGCGAGCGATCCCCTTGCCGTTCATGTAGGCGAGTCGCCCGCGCTTGCTGAGCGGCGGCGCGGCCTGAGGCGCTGCGCTGGTTGCGCTGGTTGCTGCGCGCTCTTCCATGGCGCGAATCCTTAAGCCCTGGCCCCCAGCCCTACTGCCCCGCGCCGCGCTTCAAGTAGGTGATGATGCAGAAGAGCCCGGAGAGTTTGGGGGTAGTGCCGCTCTGATCTCCGGCCACGCGCAGGCGGAAGCGCGGGATCACGGCGCCTGCGGTGTTGAGGACCTGCGTGGTGGGGATGTACATCACCACCCCGGTCCATACGTTGTAATTCGGGGAGGCGATGAACGATTGGGCGCAGGTGCCCTTGGCCGCGGCGATGGTCGTGCTGCTGACGAAGAAGGTATCGGGCTTGAGCGTGTTCGCGAGCGCGCTCTGGCTGCGCACCTTGGCGTTCGCCACGCCCCACTCGGGGTTGAAGTAGATCGAGTCGGTGACGCCGTTGTTGGCGCGCGTGCAGATGAAGTTGACCGTGCACAGCGGATAGCCGGTCGCGACCGAGCCCTGGGCGAGAATCGCCGGCCAGTCGAAGTCGTCGGTGTCGATCCAGCCGGTGCGGGTGGTATCGGCTTCGTCCGTGAGGAAGGTCGTGTCGCTCGGAGCGGTCACACCGTCCACGTGCCACGGCACCACCTTCGAGAACGGCGCAACGGCACGCGCTGGGTCCGCCAGCACCGCCATCGTCGCCAGCACCATCGCGAGCATCGTCGTCTGCCAGAGCCGCCCCACCCCACCCGTCCCGTTCATCCCCCGCCCCCCTTCCCTGACCGCCGCGATTCGTCCGTGAGTGCTGCCGTGCTCCAGTCTTGGAACACCGACGCCGTACACGCAAGCACTTTCGCATTCGGGAAACGACGTGGGGCTCCTGACGCGACCGGCGGGATGGCCAATTTGGGCCGGGGTTCACATTCGAAGCCCACCGCTCCGGCCAGGATCCTGCCGGCGTTGGTAGCGCTCCAGCCCCCTCTCCGCTCAGTGGGTGCTGTGCCAATCGTCCAAGAATTCACATAGGCGTTGCATTATGTAGGATGTAGGATAATGATGCTATTTCTAGTAAGTCAGTTACACGCGCGCACATGAGAGAGATTCAGAAACACGCCTTTATCCTACATCCTACATACACGCGATCCCCCTCCACTGCATGCCAATTCCGCTGCGATAATTACGCAACCCCCGGTCCTTCAATATCATGGACAACT
>Ga0184629_10000482_pt1 | contig 17919 bp, 7 predicted proteins | sample PLM4_32_b1_FD_133158 | JGI IMG/M metagenome (GOLD analysis project Ga0184629, IMG submission 133158) | Groundwater sediment microbial communities from an aquifer in East River, Colorado, USA - PLM4_32_b1 | ecosystem: Environmental > Terrestrial > Soil > Riparian zone | place: USA: East River... | reverse complement strand
TTGGATAAATTGGCTCGAATTTGTGCTGCAGTATAAATTGCGGTGTTAGCGTTCGCATAGGCCGCATTCGCGCGGTCATACGCCGCATTGGCTTGAGACTGGGCAAAGGCATCCGATGAGGAAATTGTGATCGAGCCTTTGTCATTGGTCACCGTGATGTTGGTTCCCTGAGTCATTGGGTTTACATCGAATCCACCAGAGACCGTATTGCCAATAAGTAGGGAACCATTCACCGTAATAGCGGTTTGACCGGTACCACCTCTAGCGACCACCAAGGTTCCTGAAGTGATCTGTGTTGCTGAAATCGCTATGGCCGTATTCGTAACAGAAGTAAGATGTCCATTCGCATCCACAACGATTTTAGGAACTGTAGCGGCATCACCATATCCAGAAGCAACCACTCCTGAAGCAGGGTGCTGAATGGTCAATGTATCGGTGCCTGCAACGGTGGTGAGTGTGATGCCTGAACCAACAAGTGTGAGTGTGTCAGTATTCGAATCCGCAACGATGTCCGATTGGCCTGCTACGTTGATTGTGACGAAGGCATTCTGTGCGGCCCCATTGGCTTTATCAAACGCACCATTTGCATGATCGCGGGCGAACTGATCGGTCGCTGATCCGCCCGTTGCTGTAATGGTAATGGTGTCGTTTGGTGCGTCAGTGGTAAGTAGGATGCCAGTGCCAGCCACAAGGATCAGGGTATCTACATTCGAGTCAGCGACAATATCAGCTTGTCCAGCGATGTTGAGTGTTACAAAAGCATTTTGTGCAGCTCCATTCGCTTTATCACGCGCATATTGGTCGGTCGCCGAGCCGCCCGTTGCAGCAATTTCTATGGAACCTTTATCGTTGGTGATGACAATTCCAGTTCCTTGAGTGATGCGATTGATGTCGTATCCACCAGAGACCGTGTTGCCGATGAGTAGAGCACCATTGACAATCGAAACTTCGGTTTGACCAGTACCCCCTCTCGCAACTGATAAGGTGCCTGAAGTAATCTGCGTTGCGGAAATCGCTATGGCCGTATTCACAACGGATGTAACGTGTCCGTTGGAATCAACCACAACCTTTGCTACAGTAGCAGCATCACCATAGCCTGATGCCGTGACTCCCGATAGTGCATGAGAAATAACTCCAGTGGTTGCGTCGTAATTGATTGGAGCGGTGTTGGACAAATTGGCTCGAATTTGTGCTGCAGTGTAAATAGCCCCGTTGGCCTTATCGAAGGCTGCTTGTCCCGTAACATTGGCTGTATTGGCCTGGTTGAACGCTGCATTCGCCTGTGCTCTCGCAAAAACATCCTGGGCTGAAAGTGTAACCGTATCTGTTCCTGCACTTGTGGTTATGGTGACACTTTCCCCCGCCACCAGTGTCAGAGTGTCATTGTTCGAATCAGCCACAACATCGGCTTGTCCCGCGACATTGATTGTGGCAAATGAATTCCCGGCGGAACCACTCGCCGTGGAGGCTATAGTGATTGATCCCTTGTCATTGGTGATCAAAATATTGGCACCCTGTGTTAGCGGGTTGACGTCAAATCCACCAGAGACCGTATTACCAATCAACAAGGAACCATTTACAGTGATGGCGGTTTGACCAGTACCTCCGCGAACGACCGCTAGGGTGCCTGAAGTAATTTGTGTTGCGGAAATTGCGATAGCAGTATTCGTAACCGAGGTAACGTGACCATTAGAGTCCACAACCACCTTGGCCACTGTGGCTGCATCGCCGTATCCGCTCGCCGTGACCCCAGAAAGAGCATGGGAAATGACTCCAGTGGTCGCATCATAATTGATAGGTGCAGTGTTGCTGAGGTTCGCTCGAATTTGTGCGGCCGTATAGATAGCCCCGTTGGCCTTATCGAAGGCTGCTTGTCCCGTAACATTGGCTGTATTGGCCTGGTTGAATGCGGCATTCGCTTGGTCACGGGCAAACTGGTCTGTTGCGGAGGTGACATTGGCTGTGATGGTGATTGAACCCTTGTCATTGGTGATCAGGATTCCAGCACCCTGGGTGATTGGATTCACGTCGAAACCACCACTTACTGTATTTCCAATAAGTAATGATCCATTCACCGTGATAGCAGTCTGCCCAGTACCTCCACGAGCGACCGCTAAGGTGCCTGAAGTAATCTGTGTCGCTGAGATAGCAATAGCCGTATTGGTGATCGAGGTAACGTGACCCCTGGCGTCTACAACAACCTTAGGAACCGTCGCCGCATCACCATATCCAGATGCCACAACTCCAGAATCCGCGTGACTGATGACCCCTGTTGTGGAACTGTAATTGATGGGGGCGGTGTTGGAGATGTTTGCTCGAATCTGTGCTGCGGTGTAGATGGCGGTATTCGCGTTCGCGTAGGCTGCATTTGCTTGATCGAATGCACCGTTTGCATGGTCTCGTGCGAATTGATCTGTTGCCGATCCACCTGTAGCGACGATGGTGACTGAGTTGTTGACATTATCGGTGAGAACGAGGATACCGGTCCCGGCGATGAGTTCAAGTGTATCGGAGGATGTTGTGGCTACGACATTATTTTGCCCAGCGACATTGACAACACCAAAGGCATTGGAACTATCAGCAGTTGGATGAAATTCAAATTTTCCGTTGGCCGAGACATAGGTAAGAACGTCACCGTTAGCAACTGGAGTTGCATCGACATCGGAAAGTTCAACCAGTCGTGTGGCCGAACCAGCAGGACCCGTGATGACTTTTGTAGGACCGCCCTTAACCTGAACTATGATATCAGGAGTTGCCATTCAATGATTCCTTTATGAGTGTGTGACCCCGGGTGACACAACTGCTATACCTTCGATCATACGTTGAACCACTCCACCCCCCGTGGTCGTGGTGGTGTCAAACACATACCGTCCAGCCCTCAGGAGCCCTGTATTGGACGCAGTCATGCTTAATGTAATTTGCCCGTTGGAGGCATCAGTGATCACCGTGGTAATGGTGTTGGAGTGTTCGGAGTAGAAAGACCGTCGGATCAGGGTGTTCGCCGTGTAACCTGAGAGGTTCTGGGCTGACCCATCGGCTTGTTTGACCGTAATAACCCGCGAAAAGTTCGCATGTTGCTCAATATTGATTGCGACATACCCAGCCATTGGTAACCTCTTGGAGTGTTCCCTCTATTTATGTGTTCGGCAAGCTAGAACGTGATGCTGGCCATGTATAATACGTCATTGGCGGCCGTCCCCGCCACAGTATTCCAGTTTACAAGTTGTATTCCATCGAGGGGCATACTATGCGAGAGAACCGTATGGACCGTAAACCCACCAAAGGCATAACTCCCCAATGGACCACTTGAAAAATCTTGGGTAGAAGAAACCGCCATACCATACATATGTCGGAGACCCAAATTGATCCCCCCCACTGTTCCAAGACTTTGACGACCTAAAAACTGAACGGTACAGGGTGTAGGTGGAACCCCACTTTCTATAGCAGCAGCGATGATCGAAAATTGGGCTGAGGAAGGAACACTAAAAGCTCTCCAATCATCATCGTACCCTCCATGAACAGTCCTGCCCGTTTGGTGATATTCTTTGAAATTACTAAAACCGTTATTATTCACGTAGCTAATCAAGCATCGTTGATTGTAACCCAATGGGACCGCCAAGGAGGTATCATTCTGATCAGTGAAAATTTGGAACCAAAGGTCTGAGGGACCTCCTACATTTGCTGCAACAGTCCAACTACTGGTTACCACATTATACATTCGGCAATCACCAAACCCATAGGGTATGGCGTTTCCGCCCGGATTATACCCCACGTTAGCCATCCATACTTGTTGCCCGGGTCCTAGTGTGACAGTATTTCCATGAAAATTCATTGCGTTGGAATTTGGATCGGGGGTATATGGCCAATCACCCTCAATCACAATATGATACCTATTACCTGGTGTCAATGAAACCGCCGTGTCGAAAACAAAACTAACCTGACTTATTCCCGCAACAAATGCATCAACAATAATTGATTCTGAAGTAACGATGCTTGAACCGCTCGCATTGTCTCCACTATCACTTTGTAAACTAACCCACAGGTTTCCTTTTGGTGTGGAGGTTTGGCTTGACGCCAGGCGTATCATACTAACTGGTGTTGACGTCGATGGAATAAAACTTTGTGAAATCTTTGTGCAATACCTCTGGCCGGGTACTGTAAATCCCACAGAATCACCATGTCTCAACGACGCAAGACTGAAAGTGCCTGGAAATGTTGTGGGTACCCATTCCTGGTTTACCACTCGATTTAACATTCGATGAAGAAGCAGCGCCTTCGCATCGGTACTACTATTTCGGATCGCCCATACTTCATACCATGTATTTGCTGCTTCTGCGCTATTGGAGTCCAGTCCACCTGCTCCTGATACTGTTATATCTGCGGTGAGTCCATCCCAACCAGTCACATATTCACCATCATTCATCACAATGCCATCAACATGATTCAACAACACCTGTGAATATTTGAGTGTAGGATGAAAGTGCGTTCCGATACGCAATCCAGAAAATGACTGAGTGCTGGATGAGGAAATCCATCGAGTCTTGAGGTTGCTACTTCCATACACACTCAAAATTTCCCCATCGTCTCCCGCACCCAATCGATGGGCCGTATTGGGTGCGAACCCTACTAGCAGGTCACCTTTCAATTGGAAAATGTTAGCAGTAAGATCAGGACCCGAACCACCAGAGATATTTGCAATTGCATTGTCCACATATTGTTTTGAAACCATACTAAAATTCGCTGTGGCGTTTCCAGTGAAAAATCCAACATTGATCGTCGCATGGGTGATATTCGCGGTGTTGATGGAGGCCTGGTTGATTGTCGCATTGTTGATGAAGGCTGTTCCAATATTCGCTGCACCAATAATTCCAGTCTGTACCCTCATTGTTCTGACGTTCAGAGAGTCGAGTTCGTAGATGACGTCATACCCAGCATTGGGAGTGTTATAGGAAACCTCGCCACCGGCGTTGACCGTATTGGCCACCACATGGACCTTGTAGCTAATCTCCGTTGAAGCAATCTCAGGAGCAATGTTCGCCGGAGGAGGGTTAGGATTTGAATTCCAAATAAATGGCATAAGAATTCCTATAGAAGTTAAAAACTTACGGCAACTGAATAGAGGCGTGAATTGACATTTTGCATCCGTGCTAGAATCACTTGATCCTCAACAACCATAAAATTATAAGGACCTACGGAAACGCCCTGACTCTGAACTGAAATCGACTGACCCTTAACATTTGCGGTGACCGATCCTGCAGACGTACCTCCCGTGATCGACATATCTGTGCTGGACACCCCCCCAATTGGACTAGGAACATTGGGGCTCGCATGGGCGGTCCATAAATAAAACTGAACAGCGCACGGTACCGGAGGAGTAAAAGCACCCAAATCCACTGCTTCAATAAGTCCCGTGACTGCGGTGAAGGCCCTCCAATCACTCGATACAGACATAACCATTTTACGATTTTTTTGAACATAGGGTTTGAAGTTCCCCGAACTATTATTATAGACGTAACTGAGGTGACACCATTGGTCATACGTTCCAGGTAACGTTAGCTCCGTGATAGGAGTACCTTTCACAAATGTTTTGAACCATAGATCAGCCGGACCACCAGAATCAGTGCAGCGTCTCCAAGTGGACGTCGGAATGCGGAATTCATTGGCACGACCATTTGAATAACCCCCTACAGCGATACCCCATATCGTCGTATAATTCACCCCGCTAACGGTATAATCACCTTGATACACCAGATGGTACGTCGTGCTCAACGAAACAGATGTATTTGTGTCGAATAAAAACCGCATTCGTGCTTTGTCTGTGGGGAGGCGAGCCACGTCCATCACTCGGCTTGTCGCCAACACAGTTCCACTTGGAAATCCGACATTGTTAGCATCATCAGGTTGCAAGGTCACCCAAATCAACCCCGTAGGTGAACCTACACGACTGACTTCAACCTCTACACTAGTCAATGGACCAGCAACCAATGGCACAAAACTCTGTGCAATCTTTGACTCACCTCCAGCATCGTTCCGCACATTTCTTCCATTATCTGTCGTTGTCTCCAGAGATTGATCCAAGAGTGTTTCGGGTGCTCGATGAAGAACCAGTGATACCGTGTCATTGGAACTATCGTGTAATGCATACACCTCATACCAGTGTGAGGGTTCTTCCACCCCTGTATCGAGTCCACCTGCACCAGACACAGTAATATCCGCCACCAAATTTTGCCAACCGGCCACACGAGAGCCATCATTCATAATAATTTCATCGGCTTTTCGCAGAAGCACTTGATGATTTTTGACATTGAGGTTATAGTGCGTTTGTATCCATAGATTGTTGAAGGACGTCAGTCCAGCCACCGTTGCCCATCGGAGCCCCGTGCTGGTCGTGCTATCAGCAACAAGTATCTGCCCATTGGAGCCTACAGGGAGTCGTGCAGCGGTATTGGCTGCAATCCCTACTAATAAATCTCCTTTGGCGTCAATGATATTTTGCAGGTCACTGCCTCCAGCGGGAACATTGGCCGACTGAGTATCCACATAATGTTTAGTAACGATATGCAAATTTGAAGTGGGGTCGCTGCCCATAAAACCATACTGGATGAATACGTTGGTAAAATTAGCTGTGTTGATCGAAGCTCGATTGATACTCGCTGTGCTGATGACTGCAGTATTGATTGTGAGTTGAGAGCCATTCAGTGTCGTGACTCTCAGGTTCCTGACGTTCAGGGACCCAAGCTCATAGACAATATCAAACCCAACATTAGGTGTGTTGTAGGACAGTTCACCACCGGCATTGACCGCATTAGCCACCACATGAGCTTGATAGGTGATTTCGTCTGACCCAATAACCACTGGGGGTATCTGGGGTGGAGGATTGGGGTTGGTATTCCAAATAAATGTCATGTTAGTATTCCACCTCAGCGGTCCAAAGTGTTGTTGTTGTGCTATGAGTGCGAAGAAGGACAGATTGATGCTCAACAATAATAGGTCCAAACAACAATTGTGCGCTCGCAGGAATATTCGAACATATTTGTCCACTTGACTCAATAACCACAGGCGTAGCACCAAGGCCTCCCATGTCTGTGCTGGCAAGCCCACCCACACACGTAAACCTATTATCACCCGTATAATTCGTTACTGCAAATGTAACGAGGCAGGGAACAGGAGGCACATAATGTCGCATATCTAGAACCTCTATTAACCCAGTCTGCGTGTCCGTTGCTGAACCACCTCCAAAGGCACCATTATAATTTATATCCCATGAAAAATGAAAATTGGTTTCTATTTTCGTTCCTCGTTGGTGGTACTCAGCTACAATGGGGTCTGTACCTCCAGAAGTGATCATATAACTGAGCAGACACCTTTGATCGTAACCTGTGGGCATAAGAAGGTCTGTATTAAAACTTTCTACAAAAGTTCGAATATAAAAATCTGAAACTGTTGGAGAACTCGAATTCGCTGATTGCCACGTATTCGTATTCGCACTAAATTGTTTTGCTGTTCCACCAGCATATGTATCTGAAGTTGCTCCACCCAATGACAGGTGATTTTCATTACCGACAAATGCCTGTGGATAATCTACATGAAATACCCCCCAGTAGGAATTCCCAGAAACCACATTGGCTGTGGTATCAAAAACAAACCGAATTCTTCCCCCGGTTGAATCTGTGGGCATTCGTCCTGCATCCATGTAGCGACTGGTCGCTAATGGTGTTCCACTTGCATTTCCAGTTGCAGTATTTGCCTCAAGAGTCACCCAACAATTACCAACAGGTGAACCAACTCTCAATACTGTAAATTCTATCGATGTAAAAGGTCCCGTATTCGTGGACACAAAACTCTGGGCTGCATTGATACAAGTAGTGAATCCAAAACCGAGAGCATAATTGATCTTCCGTGAGGCGGTGATAGTGGGACGATTTGTCACATCAACAAATCGTTCAATAGCACGATGCAGCACAAGCCCCTGGGCCCCGTTGCCACTACTACGCACCCCCCATACCTCATAGCACGTTTGAGCTTTCACAACCCCCGTATCCAGATACCCCACACCAGATGTAGCAACATTCGAGGAAATCGAAGCAGTCAAGCCATCCCACCCAGTCGTTGTACGTGTCCCATCATCCATGACCACTTCATCCACAGAAACTAATTCGACATGGGTATTTCTCAATTGAGCATCAAAGGACGAACCAATATAGAGACCTCGGTGTGTGGAAACAGACCCCCTGGTTCCAGTGCTCCAACGCACCCCAGTATTGCTGTCATCACTTCCAGCAATCAACACAGATCGATCTAGTAAACCTATGGGGAGTCGTTCAGCGGTATTATCCGACACACCCACCAAGAGGTCACCTGCAGCTATAATGAGTAATTGAAGATTGCCACCTAAAGGCACAGAGTTTGCTATGAGGTTATCCACATATTCTTTTGTTGCAATCTGAAGGTTCTGAACTGGGTGAACACCCATCATCCCATTGGAAATAGTCGCTGTTGAGATGTTTGCGGTGTTGATGGTGGCGTTATTGATCGTAGCGGTGTTGATGAAAGCAGCGTTGACCGTGGCACTCAAAGCCGTGAGAGTCTGCGCGTGGAGATTTCGAACGTTCAATGAGGGGAGTTCATAGATAACATCGTACCCCTTGTTTGCGGTGTTGTAGGAGAGAGAACCAATGACGAGACCGTGAACGTTGACGGTATTCGCAACGACATGGACTTCAGTGGTAACTTCTTCTGGGCCAACGACCGGTGCAGATATGACTGGAGGTGGATTGGGGTTGGAGTTCCATATAAATGACATAGCGAAAGGTATTTATGAGTCATCTAGAACATAATAGACTGAACATAGTGTCTTGTGACTGCAGACCCCACATGAACAAACATGGCTTGTTGTTCAACCCACAGTGGTGCGAATGGTGAGGACGCCAGGAGTCCACTGCTTCCACTGTGCCCCTGTAGATATCCTCTCACTTGACTTTCAACTCCCGATCCGGGCATATCCAATGCATCCAATGAGCCTATTGCGCTGAAGGCGATTGATCCCGTTGAGTTGTATGTGAAGAACACCACATCACAATGGATTGGAGGTACCACAGTTGTCAAATCAGCTACTTCTGGATTTGTGGCTTGTTTTGTGATAAATCCCATCCATTGAGGACTAAAGAACATATTCAGCACACGTCCGCGCTGACGATATTCTCTTAGCTTGCTCGCCTGATCTGTAGACGCATAACTAATGAGGCATTTCTGATCATAACCAGTGGGAAAAGTTATTGAAGTGCTATTTGCCTCTTGATAGGTTTTGAATGCAAGGGTACCAACACCTGGGGCTAGGGCTACCCACGAAGTACCATTATTGCCTTTCACAACGCCATTGAAATAGACAGTTGAGGACCCCTGAAGCGTCATAAAGTTTGCATCACTGGCCGCCTGATCAACATTGTAAACCCAGAAATAGGAAGTGCCAGCAACAACATTTGAGGTTGCATCAAACACAAACCTAACATTCATATGAGCAGTTTGAGCGCGAGAACAATCATACTTTCGGCTCGTGGCCAATGCGCTGCTACCCGGATCTCCAGCAGTATTTGAATGTAACGTCAACCACATATTACCAGTTGCCGAAGCCGTTCTAAACACCTGAATTTCAAGACTAGTGAGAGGGCCCGCGATATTCGCTACGAAACTTTGAGCGACTCTAACGTTAGGAGAAGTCACACGATTGACTTGAACTGTGGTGTTATACGCGAACACAACGGTATTTGTGGTATTCTGGTCAACGTTACGGTCCAGGGCTCTGTGAAGAATAAAGTTCTTCGTGCCGTCTGAACGCTTGCGAATCGCATAGACTTCATACCACGTATTCGCCAAAACGGTTCCTATATCAATACCACCGGCGCCAGATGCCGTCACATCAATAACAGACCGATCGGTCCATCCAGTCACTACCTCTCCGTCATCCATGACAATTTCATCGACATGATGCACAATAATTTGATTGCCATTGGCTATTTTATCAGCACTCGATGTGCCCAACGTCAGGCCTCGGAATGTTTCTTCAAGACCTCGTGCAGCCCAACGCAATCCAGAAGATGTTTGCGTATCAACCACAAGCGATTGCCCGTTGGTACCTGATATGAGATTCGTGAATGTGTTGACTCCGTTCCCAACAGGAAGATCACCTTTTGCTGAAAATGTGTTTTTCCAGACTACATTTCCACCAGCACCCGTGTCTGAATAGTGCTTGGTCGCAATCTGAAGGTTTGCTGTCGGATCAGCGGAAACTGTTGGGTTTGTAGTAATCGTTGTGACGTTCAATGAAGAAACATTGAGGGTTGTGATCGTCGTGCCCGTCATTTGAACGATGTTTGCTTGGCCAATGTTGACAGAAACAATGTTCGCACTGGTGATATTCGCAAATGAAGCATTCAAGATACCAGTGGTCACCGTCCCAACTGAAGTTGTAGTGATTGTCAGGGTTCCAATGGTTGCGGTCGTGAGGTTCGCAAAGGAAGCGTTGACCGTGGGTGCTGTAAGGTTTGAGATATTCGCTGAAGAAGCATTCAAAATTCTGACGTTACAATTATCACTGGTGACTAGGGTAGCAATCAACGCATTGTGTTGTGAAGTTCCCGTCACTGACAGGGTTGTGATATTCGCAAAGGAAGCGTTCAAGACAGGAACGGTGAGTTGCGACACCGAGAGTGTGGTGATGGACACGGTACCGATGTTCGCATACTCAATGTTTGCTGAGAAAATGTTCGCACGATCATCAACCTGTAGGAGTAGGGTAACATTGGCGTTCGCTGTGGTGATACGGGTCGCATTGATGTCAGTGATTGTTGCGCCCACCACATTCGCCACAGTCACATTTGCGGTTGAGATATTCGATCTACCAATGGTTTCGTTGGTGACATTGGCATTGGAGACATTCAGGATGCCGACATTGGCCGTCGTGGAGAGTAACGTCCCAGTGACATTGACACCAACACCCACATTGGTGAATGTCCAGGTAGAACCCGTTTGTGATTGAGGACCATCAGTAAAATTATTGGCCACAGCAACCAAAGCTGAAGTAGCGGCGATCAACTGACCGAAGGTGTTCGCAACAGAAATTTGATTGATAGACATTAGATCCTGCTCCTCAGCGTCGACAATTCATTCACGATTCTTTTCAATGAGGCCATCTCTTGTTCGATTTGTTCAAGGCGAGATTTCGTTTCTGCCATCTCTTGTTTGGACATGAGAGTGCGCCGTCGAGTTTCTCTGTATCGTGTCAACCCCGATACATCCACACTCAGGACTGCTTTTGATTCTATGTCCCGCACGAGATCGGGATTATTTTCAATCTGAACAATATTATTTAGCATGGTCCTCAAGTCCCTATGAGAGAGAAGGTAACGCCACAACTCGGAAATCTCTGATGCGAGGTACCTTCGTGGTGTCTGTGGATGTCATCACAATCTTAATCGCAAAATATTTGAAACTGACGAATGAGCCGTATTGAACACGGTCAGCGGCGATATTATCAACACCAGGAGCATGAACAAAGTCCTTCCAATCGTCCTGGTTCAATGACACATTGGTCGCACCCCGAATAATGGTCATCAATTGATAACCCTTATTGTCAAACACGTCCACATCATCGGACGAGAGAATCTTATAATAGACATAAATGCCTGCATTTGTTGGTTTGTATGCCTCAAAGAACACACGGAAATCCCCGGCATCAAGTCCGTCAGCCAGCGTAACCTTACGTGTGATATAACGCGCCCACGCGAGTCCGCCCGATGAACGATCTTCACCAACAGCCTGCACATTTGCAGTGATGGTGTTATTGCCCGTAATCGTCACCGTCGGAGTGGTTGTGTATCCGCTACCGGGGAGATCAACCACTACGTTGGCAAGTATTCTGTTGTTACTGTCAATCTGGGTATTAGCAATATAGGCGTTGGCCCCACTACCACCTCCACCTGAAATAGTGACTGTAAGGTTTGCTGCTGTGACCCAGTTGTTACTGGAACTAACGACCACCAATGAATTGTTAGTCAATGGTAAGTTATTGACGAGGTTCTCAATAGCTAACAACGAGAGACGGTCCATATCGACAATGGGTGAAATATCCTCACTCAATGACGACAAAAATAATCTCAATTTGAAGGAAGTTGCGGTGCTCGTGGCCACTCGGCGACCCAAGGTATCATCGAAGTAAATATTCTCATCCAATGGGATAATTTTATTTTCTTCCTTGATACCCGTAGATGTTGTAGAAGCAAACTCAGCATCGATGCTGGTGTTCGGCAACAAGAGGTTGCCCGATGAAATATAGAATGTATCCAACGGTACATTAGCTGAAATAACATTCGAAGAGGACAATTTGAATTCAATATTCGATTCCACCGTGGTGTCAAATTGAGCGTAGAGCAATCGGAATGTCAAATCTTCTTCTTGGATTGGGTTCCATGTGGTCGAGTTTTGTGACTTGAACAGGACTCCGAGGTACGGTTGCGAAGAAATAAGTCGTTCAGTTCCCAATAACTTATCTCCCATTCGTGAAACATACACTTGATACTTCACAGAATTCGCCATCAGAACTACACAATACTCCGCCCCCTGCTGTAAGAATACCGGTCCACTGAAATCAATTTGCGTGTAGAGGGTTGCATCATCCAAGGGATTCTCGCCTGCAGCATTTACTGCAGCAAGGGACTCCTCAGAGCAGAGGTTAATATCACTGGCGTTGAGCACAACATCGGACCCTGGGATGACTGCTGACGAATGTGGGAATCCATTGACGACTGGGCGCAATTGTATTTCAATTGGAATATTCGGGTCCGCACTCTTGATCAACAAACGAATACCCGTAATCATGACGCCAGATGGATGGAATGTTTGATCGACCAAGAAAGTCTGTGCGAGGGGGTCCCAGTACCCAACTTGTATTCTTCCAACGACTGTATCAGTAATCTTTGTCGTGACAGTGGTTTTAGCTTGATTCAGGACAGTGCGCTGCACACTAGGAACACGAGTTGAAATGACCGTATTTTCCAGAGTCTCCAGGAGACCCGAGGCTTGATAAGTCACCGATCCATTGGTTCCAGAACCTTCCAGGTTTCCAGAGAACGAATCTACAAAGGTAAACTGACGATCACCTGTGCGGAATCGAACATCATCATTGGATGGTATGACAAAGATACCCGAGAATTCTCCGCGATAATCACTTTGAAATTGACCAATCGAATACGAAGTTTCAGTATTAGGTGTAACGGTAACTGCTGGACTGAACGTGACGTTTCGTGTAATATAGTTATAAGATGTAATCACCGATGATTGTCCCAATCCCTCACCTGAGGTGAAGTAAATGGTCTGCCCCACAATCGTTGTATTGGAAATACCATTGTTAGAATTGGCAATATCGTGCGACAACAGAATACTAGACACATTAGGATTTGTGACAAATCCGGCAAAATGATAGTACCCAGAGATACGCGAATTCGCTCCGCTGGTTTCTCCAATTAGGAACGTCGAATTTGTTGAGTGAACGAAATAGGCATTCGCAATGTTGGCATCATCTCCGCCCGTAACATTGACAACGCTAACATTGCTATACTCGGGCTCATTGCGGCTCAACACCACAACACCATAGGCTGTGTTCTGTCCTCTTGCGGGGTCCCACACACGTACGGTTTCGGTGTCTTGGTAGTCGTCCTGGTAGTCCACACCACTATCAGCGACTTTGACAATATTTGGTTTATTACAGTAATTCGTGACTGCTGTTTCATCAAAAAACGCATAGAGATTTGTGTTTGGTGCGAACATCTTTCCAACGAACAACACCCCCCGTGAACGGATATAGGGGATAACGGATATGTCCTTAACCTTATTGCCAATCGATTCGGTAATGACTTCGGTTGAGAATTTGGAGGTGACGCCCGAACGAGCACGCGTCTGAGTAATTTCGGTCGTACTACGATTGAGAACATTGCCATATACAGGAACGTAATGCCCCAATGGTCCTAACCAACCCCGGTTTTTGGGCACAACGATTTTATCCGATAATTTGTTCTCACCATAAAACGAGGTGTTCCAGTCATTCCACACGGTTCCAAATGTTGTTGTTCCAAAGGTGCTATTGGCTGCTAATTTGTTGACATTAAAAGCCAAAGCTTCCCAGGCGTCCTTATCACCCTCAAGGTTCACATGAACATCAGGTGCCTGGTCTCTATCAACCCACACATCGGACGTTGGATCAAGCTGTATCTGTCCAATGAATGAAACGGTATTGAATGGATTTACATTGATCGCCTGTGAGGAAAATGATTGATCGATAAAGGTATGAACGGTATATGGCAACGTAAGAAATGCTCCCTTGCGAGCAAAATTGGTTGAGTTGGTCGGCACCAGAGAGAGAAACAAACTTCGTGGAATAAATGGTGGTCGCAGTTCGCCATTCTGTGGATCAACGGAACAAATATGATCGACATTCAACACATCACCAATCGAATGTCCTTTGAATGGGTCCACAAGAATACCATTCTTAAAACGATTACCACCCACATCGTCAGTGATTTCCTGGTTCTTTGCGGTCTGCTCAAGCAAGTTCAAGGAAGTGTAGTATTCCAAGTTTGAAATACGTTTTTCTAGTGTTCCAATATCGCGCATGGTATAGCGACGATTGTCATTGTAACGCTGACGAATTTCCTTGGTTGTTGCGGTATAAGGAGGCAATACGAGAGTGTAGAGTGTCATCGCATTGTCTTTGTCTGACGGTGACACTGGGAACAATGAAGGCACCCCAGACAGGACTTCAAATACGCGATCTTTTGTCAATATAATCTTGTCGATACGAGCAAGATAGTAGGAGAAATCAGTCTCGAACGTGAGTCCTGATATTCCAAACAATTCTTCATCAAAGATACCTAGAAAATCAGCGTCTTGACGACGAGGACGGAAATCAACACAATCACGCAACAAGAACACCTGTCCAGTAGTTGCTGAAGTGTAGGATGGAATATTCGCATAACCCACATTGCCCGAAATATAGGAGTCAACTGTGAGATATCCCAATCCAGAGTGTGCGAAATAATCAACATAGATAACCACATTGCCAGTTGGTCCCTGAGATTGCGATTTCAGGGTGATAGATGCGTGGTCGTAAGAGTTGTCACGCTGGCCATTATCGAGGGTATACCTGTTTGTAATATCCGCAGCGATGGCTACGTTACCATCTTCGATAACGTTCGTGCCCACATCAATCACTTTACGAAGTGAGGTGACGTCTGAAGTGAATAGCGATTGTGCCTTGGATGGGTCCTTGAGATTGAGCCAAGCAGCAGAGTTCGCATAGATGGTGATCTGGGCTCCCAAGGTACCCGAACCTTGCGAGAACCATTGAACCAATCCTGTGGAGTCTGGTATTTGCACACCACCCGAATTCAACCCGCTAGCCACGTTCGCAATTCTCGCAGTTTTGCTGCGAAGCAAACTTCCAATGACGTGCGAATAGGGCAATTTAACCTTTACATACACGTCGGCTGACGCCGCACTGTTCATGTCAGGCACCGTAATGATCCACGTAGAGGTATTGCTGACAGTGGTGACAGAAACCGTGTTTCCGTTTGGGTTTCCAGACGAAAAATTGATTACTTGGTTGTTCCCCAATGGAGTACCCGTATTATTCTTCACGACAACAAGGATATTATCCACCGCGTCAGAGCCGGATAGTGACCCATTGACTGCTGAGGTTATACCAGCGGCACTGGTGATCGTGGTGACATTCGCTGTGAAACTCTGCCCAGTGTAGACTTTACGTCCGAAATACTCGGTGTTGGTCAAGGGCAATCCACCCACCACAGACTGGTCTGCAATCGTCGGATAGGGCAATTCAAGAATCGCACGGTTGAACCCAGTATCGGATAGATAAGCCCCCTCATAACGGTCAATCAAAAATGCTTCTTTGCTAGAAGAACTGACATCCATTATTGTTGAGAATACATGCTGGTTCGCTGTGGTGTTTGCATAGACAACAGACTCGGCATCTTTGAATTCATAATTGAGCCTGAATTGAGTCGCGGTCGTGGGAGTGCCGAACGCGAAGGTCTCAGTTCCCTGCAGGGTTGCCAAATTATTTGCTCCGTCATATTGCCCAATCGTGTGGGTTTCGTCAAGTGCAGTTCCAGCATGATTTGCTATCGTGAATTTAACACCCACATAGGCATTGGCAATAGACGAGAAATTAGGAGCAAGGTACATGGTGTTTGCGGAGCCCGTCGCACCACAATTGGCCGTCACACTCTCTCCCACATCAACATCGAACGTATAGGCGCGCCACACTGCTGTACTAATAGAAGTGGTATTGGCACCACTTTGAAAATCTAACGCACGGATACGAAGAGTTCCTATAACTGTATTCGATGCCACAGCAGCATTAGAAATCGCAATGTTGGCACTACTGACGCAGTGGATGACTCCAGCCTGAAGTGTTTTGAATGGGATGGGACCGGCGAGTCTAGTGACTTCCAACCAATTTTGATAGTCAATGGTGGTATTGTAGTTTGTGACATTCGCAGCGGTCCGCGCTCGTTCTGACTTGATCACCGTCGGTCCAATGGTCTCAAATTCGTATCCCTGAACATAGGCTTTACCAGGTTCAACAACAATGTTATACGCATTTGCATAGGTCTCGTGAGGAACCGTCGCAATCTTGAATGGGCGAACCGTGAAGGAACCCGATTGATCGTTTGTGCGTCGGGCGAGCGTTTCCTCCAACGCGGAATAGACTGGATAGACAACCTTTTTCGTGAGTGTACCATTCGTTACACGAATCAACTCGATAAACTTCGTGTCATCCGTGGAGTCCAGGGACCGTTTAACCAGGGTCAAATTGATTTGAAAACGATCAGCACCTGGTGCTTGGAAATTCGTCGCATGTTGTGCAGGGTCAAGCAATGATGCATCTTCAGTTGCATCAACAATAGTTTCCTCAATCTGCAATCCAACGCGATAGGTAGGCGTATTGCCAAATGCGTCGAGAATCACAGTCTGTGGTGACACCTGGACAAAGTAACCATTGACAAAGAACACACCTTCGTCAACACTACAGATGGACGCATTACCGAGTGTGTTACCGCTCGTGACGTCTGTAAAACTGACAACATTGGACAACAGGTTAGCTGAGTATAATCCATCTTCTGTCCTGATAGGCATTGTGTTGGCGACATTGAGAGTCTGACCGGAGATATATTTAAGAATGAGGACTGTAGGCGATGTAAGAGTTGCCTCGGCACCGGCAATGACATAAGCTCGGACACCGGTGTTGGCGGAGTCAACAATAAACTGACCAATAAAATTGTTTAGATCGATTTCGTTGCCAGTGGGGTCCGTATCTTCAATACACGCATATTTTGTGGCTGTTGTTTCGAGCATCGACTGACCACCCGAGACAATAGAACCATTTTGAAAAATGTGATTACCAAATTTTTTGATTTGATCCTGGAGGATTGTCTGGGATTGTGTGAGTTCGCGGGCCTGAACGGCAAAACTTGGGCGATAGAGTATCTTGTGATAATTCTTGGTTTCGTCAAAGTCGTCGAAATATGGATTCTGTGTCAAGTCGATAGCCATGAAATTGCTCCCAGCCTTTGAATAAAAGTATTTATATGCTAAGAATCAGAAGTTGAGGACCACCTTGATCCACTCGGCCTGGCCGGCTGAACGCAAGACCAGGGATCGATTCTCTGTGTAGACCAGGTCACCCGATTCCTCGGCCAGGTCGGGGTTGGTATAAGACACCAAGGTTCGTGAGATGCCTGAGGTCTGACCAATCAGCAGGTCCCCTGGTATCGGGGTACCCCTTCGGTGGGTTGTTTCAACGGCATTTGTGAACACATCGGAAACATTTGCTGAAAAGGTTGAATA
>Ga0184629_10000479_pt1 | contig 17959 bp, 16 predicted proteins | sample PLM4_32_b1_FD_133158 | JGI IMG/M metagenome (GOLD analysis project Ga0184629, IMG submission 133158) | Groundwater sediment microbial communities from an aquifer in East River, Colorado, USA - PLM4_32_b1 | ecosystem: Environmental > Terrestrial > Soil > Riparian zone | place: USA: East River... | reverse complement strand
CGATAACGCACCAGCACTCTTGGACACTTTACTTTTTCAATAATATTACTAGTGCGAATCCACCATTCACCGTCTGATCCGTGGGCCAGGGTTTCGTTAAAGGGATACCGTTTCATGATCTCCGTACGAACCATCCATGTTGAAGGCATTGGAAGAAAGCGCGCCAATCCATAGGCACGTATCCGGCCCCCTTCGTCCGTGAGATAGTGTCCAGCTCCGACGAAGTCGGCTCCTGTCTGATTTGCATACACCTGCTGAATCAGCGTTTTCCCCTTGCACCAGACATCATCACCGTCACAGTACGCAATCCAGGGTTTCTGAACGTGCCCCAACGCCTTGTTACGAACGGCGCCAGGAGGCATCATCGGCATCCGAACCACCATTAATCGGGGATCTTTTAGGAGAGAACCAATCACTGAATCCAACCAATCATTATTTTCCTCAATGCAGAGTATTACCTGACCAATACCTGGGTCGGAGAAAATTGATTCTACGGTTTCAAGCAAAAACGGTTTTTCATCGTCTGTCATCGATGTCACTATGGCAGCTACGTCTTGATAATTATCCTGCTGTTCGACAACCAAATTCATTGCCATCAATGTATTACCTATTGAAATGTATCAGGGAAGTTATGAAAACGGGTAATCTGAATAAAATCACATCCTCTTATAATTGTGTAATTCTATCGAAACTTTCCAGGTAATACCGTTATGTAATCCCCAAAGGAGATGTAGTGCCGACAATAAATATGGAGTAGGGCGTAATAAAGTGTAGACCCAATATGGAACATGCAAGGAGTTGAGGGAAAGTAATAATTAATCCTTCTCCACCAATGAGATTGATGATATTCTCATGAAGCGAGGATACCAGCAAATCGCTGATGACCTTAACTCATCTTATGAGTCTGTGGCGTTAATTTCAAGTAACTTTCAATGGCTATGAAGAACCTCAATGCCTAAGCCATCAATAAGATAGGGGCTCTTCTTTTCAAATCTTAGCTGAAAGGTCCCTTTCAAACTCTCTTTATTTTGAAGGATCATCTCAAGTTTTTCTCCATCAGGCTTAATGGAAAGTATCTTGCTGTTGCCAAAATCATTGTGTAGCTGCTGGAACATCTTTGCTTTTTCTTCCAGGTTATTGGCTGAGCTAACCTTAGTTGAGGGCTCAGCGTCATCCCGCTCCGATGTTTCTATTTTGGCCGTCATAGGCTTGTCGATCAACGCTTGCGTATAGTTTTCCTTTATGAATTTTTTCCATTGCTCTTTGTCCGAGAGTCCGATTACACGGTGCATTTCCCTGGCGCGCTTTTCGGTCACCTTATCCATCGAATCCTGGGCGAACACATTTAATAAAAGCGCGTGAAAAACAATTAGTAAGCATAGTTTTTTCATAACATGTATTTCAGGTTAGCTGTTTGGAAGACAGATGCAGCAACGGATAGAATAGTTTTAAACTTTAATCACTGATGCTCAAGAAAAAAGAACATGTCCACGGCTCATCAGCATATCCCCCTAGTTGGGTAATGCAAAGGCCACATAGCTTTCTCCTTTTGGAGCACCGAGCTTTGTGCCGCCACAAGCTACAACAACGTATTGTTTTCCGTTAACGCTGTATGTACTGGGGGTAGCGAACGCAGCAGCCGGAAGTTTTGTCTCCCATCGCAGTTCCCCCGTTTTTTTATCATATGCTCTAAACTTGCCGTCCTTTGTGCCGGCTATGAATAATAATCCTGAAGCCGTGACAACAGGACCGCCATAACTATCAGATCCTGTCTGTGGAATGCCTTTGGCTGCAAGTTCTGGTGATTCACCAAACGTTTTTGTCCAGAGATACTCTCCAGTATTCAGATCAATGGCATTAAGTGTACCCCAGGGCGGACTTACTGCTGGATATCCATCCTTGTCTAAGAATTTTGTGTAGCCGGATATTTTATAGTTCTTCTTCTTATTGTTGGACGCTTTATCAAGTCCAACTTCCTTCTTGTCCTCTATCGCCTCTACCTTATCGCCGTATAAAAAAGCGATCAGTATTTTTTTCTCCTGGTCTGTTAACCTCTTAAAGGCCGGCATCATCCCCTTCCCTGCAGCGATCACATTCAATACATTTTGTCGCTGGTAGCGTTCGTTAATATTCAACAAGGAAGGGAATCCGCTGGCAGGATTTCCTTTTCGTGCCACGCCATGACAAGAAGCACAATTTGCAACATATAATTGTTCTCCGGGATGCAATGTATTGTTCTCCGTAGCAGTGTCCAACATAATTAGCCAAGCCATTTCGTTACTGTTCAGATACATGATGCCATCCGGATCAACGGCAGCGCCACCCCACTCAGCCCCTCCGTCCAGTCCTGGGAATATGATTGTGCCTTGTCTGGAGAGCGGTGCAAATGGGCCTTCACTTCGACTCTTTTTAAGGATTGCCTGTAGTTCCTCCTTGTTTGGGGCAAATGGGCTGATATCCTCTACTCCCAGGGTTTGCCGCGCATAGGGGAGGGGTTTCAGAGGACGGGGCTGTGTTGGCGATGCTTTCTCACCCGGTATATCGGAAGAAGGAGCCGGAATTTCTTCTATTGGAAAAAGTGGTTCGCCCGTCTCGCGATTAAACAGGAATATATAACCCTGTTTTGTAACCTGCGCTACCGCATCAATACGTTTTCCATTATGCGTAACCGTTAACAAATTCGGAGGTGCTGGCGCATCGCGATCTAAAATATCATGATGAACCATTTGGAAATGCCAAAGTCGCTTTCCTGATTTCGCCTCCAAGGCCAACAAGGTGTTAGCAAATAGATTGTTACCATGCCTGTTGGCTCCATAAAAATCAAAGGCGGCAGACCCTGTTGGCACAAAAACAATTCCGCGCTCCCGGTCAATGGCCATACCAGACCAATTATTTGCAGCCCCAAGCGTTGAATCTTGATAAGCTTCTTTAGGCCAAGTATCATATCCCAATTCACCAGGATGAGGGATAGTTTTGAATACCCAGGCTAATTTTCCGGAACGTACATTGAAAGCCTGAATATAACCTGGCGCAGCATCATTACCCTCTGAAAGTCGAAGGGGCATAATGATCAAGTCTTCATAAATCGTCCCAGGGGTGTTGGAAATTATAAATCTGTTCTTTGCCAATGCACCCAGTCCCGTTCCAAGGCTTACACGACCACTATCACCAAAAGAAATAACAGTCTTTCCGGTCAGCGCATCAACGGCATAGAGCCATGCTTCCTTGGTGTATAAAATTCTTTTGTCGCTTCCATCTTCCCAGAATGATACTCCTCTGTTTGTCCCATACCATGTGGCATCCGTTGTGTCTCTCACCCTCCAAATTTCTTTTCCGGTTGCGGCGTCCAGCGCAAAGGGTTGGACAGTAGCAGTCATGGCGTATAAAATTCCGTTGACTATGATGGGATTGCATTGTACCTGGCCGCTGTCGCGTGTATGGTACTCCCAGGCCACTTGAAGCTGGCTAACGTTGGAAGGATTTATTTCTTCCAGGGTAGAGTAGTGATTACGATCAGGCCCTCCCAGATACTCCGGCCATTCATGTTTGCCTGTAGACTCTTTCGTACGGCAGCGTATCATCAGAAAAATGGAACAAAGTATTAAAGTCCCGGCGATAAAAAAGTATCTCATGTGTTTAAGTTGATTCTAAGAAAATGGGTGCCCGAAATCCTCATTAAACTTACAATTAATTTTAAAACTACCACATCTATTCCAAAGAATGAAAGATAATGGAAATACGGCCATTAAGGTGACCCACATGTGTAGAAGGCTGTGTGACTGATTTTTTTATCATCAGGACTTTTATAAATTAGGTAAGATAAATGCATTTGTTGAATGAAAATAGTATTCCTTTTATCTCAACTTTTACTATTAGCTATAATTAACACAGAAATCCTTCTTGCCCAGGCAACGACATTGAATTCCTGGTCAGTTAAGTTTAAGGGCATCGGTCTATTCTCTTCTCCCAGAGTCACGGACCTGAATGGCGATGGTGTTGGTGATATTGTTTTCGGTGCGGGAAGAGAAGAGTTTAAGGCCTGTGATTCAGCGGTCATCGCGCTGAATGGGTTAAATGGAGAAATGCTTTGGAAGGTTGCGTCCATCGACCACATATTTAGTTCGGCTACCTTGAAAGATTTGAATGGTGATGGTACGGAAGATGTATTCATTGGAGGGCGCTCCGCTGAATTCATGGCTTTAAATGGTAGAACAGGCGAGATAATCTGGAAGTTTGATAAAAAGAAAGGAGGCATCAAATGGTACAACTTTTATAACCCACAGTTTATTAAGGACCAGGACAATGATGGGGTACAGGACATCTTGATTTCAAATGGTGGAAACGTACTAGCCGAACCGTTTGATACGAAAAATAGATATCCTGGAAACTTAGCGGTGCTGAGTGGAAAGAACGGAAAACTTTTAGCCAGGGCACCAATGCCTGATGGAAAAGAAACCTATATGTCTGTTGTAGCGATACCCGAAAAGGATAGCAGTGACTATAAAATAATCTTTGGAACCGGAGGCGAAACGGTTGGTGGAAATCTTTATGTCACTACGCTATCAGAAGTTTTGAGTGGCAATTTATCCAAGGCGAAGTTATTAGATACCAGCCCCTCGAAGGGTTACATTGGTCCGCCATTATGGGTTGATATTACAGGGGATGGAACATTGGATATTGTGGCAAACGCAGTAGAAGGAAAGTTGCTTGCTTTCGATGGCAACACCTACAAATCTATTTGGTCGATAAAGATGCCGGAAACTGAAGCCTATAGTTCTGTTGCCCCAGGCTTTTTTACCGGTGAGGATGATGTGCCGGATTTTTTTGTTTCATATGCTGTAGGCCATTGGCCTGATTTAGGCTGGAGCAAACAGTTTATGGCCAATGGTGCTACTGGAAAAGTAGTTTACCTGGATTCACTCGGAAGTTATCAGACCAGTACTCCGGTAGTGATTGATTTGGATGGTGATGGCGTAGATGAAGCAATACTAAACGTAAACATTCAAGCTTTCGATTATACGAACAAAGGGAGTTTTCACAATATCCTTGTCATCGTTGACTTTAGGGGAAATGAAATCCTGCAGCTATGGGATAGTCATCCGGGAAGCAACATTTCTTCAACACCCTGGATTGGTGATATGAATAGTGATGGATTATTAGATATTGTATATTGTCAGGGGACCAATACACGAAAGACTTACACCTTTGATGGACTTCAGGTCAACCATGTTTCTACTGGCATTCCTATTAAATCAGAAATCAGATGGGGGGGGTATATTGGAAACAAGTATCATGGAATATTTGAGATGAGGAGATGAGGAGTTGCCAGTCTGAAAGTCGGGAAGTCCGAAAGACCGAAAGTTATTGAGGTTTAAGATTGAGCATTGAAAATTGAAACCTTGTTGTAACCGACGAATTGTAGCAGCAAATAATTGAATTAAAAATCCAGCGCCGCATTGGGAATGTTTTGCGGCCTTTGCGTGAACCATCCGCGTAATTGTAGTAAATTGTGACTAACCTATTTTCACTTTCCCCTTTGCAGCAACAGACCGGTAAATCGCTTCCACTACGCTGATATCTTTTAATCCCTCTTCTCCCGGTACGATAACAGTGGTATTGTTAAGGATAGCCAACGCATCATTATCCATTTGCCTTGCTTGCTGATTCGGGATGGTTGCATTTAATTTAATGCCATCGCTCGTAACGCCATCGATACCACTGTACGCCTGGAAAGGGGAGAGCTTGTACCAGCCTTTTGAACAAGTAACCTGAAGGTCGCCCATACTTTTTCCGAAACTGGCTTCGCAGGTTGCTGTTACACCGCCGGGAAACTCGAGGTCAAAAACCATTGTTTCTTCTACCTCTTTGTATATTTCCGGCCGGGTGGTAGATGCTTTCGCGGTCACAGCGATGGGTTCCAAACCCGTGCTATATCGCGCAGCATTTAATGGATAAACACCCATATCACCCATCACGCCGCCACCCATACTCTTCTTTTGTTTCCAATGGTCAGTGCGTGGATCAAAGTATCCAGCAGCTGCTTTTACATTTAATACTTTTCCGTAGGTAAGATCCTTTCTGAATTGTATGATTTTATTGGTGTTCGGTTCATGATGCATCCGGTAGCCAATGCTAAGCTTTACTTTATTCCGGTTACAGGCATCGATCATACTTTTGCATTCTGCCACCGTTGGGGCCATGGGTTTTTCGCACCATACATGCTTGCCTGCTTTGGCTGCCCGTATTGAATATTCTGCATGCATGGACGGAGGCAAGACAATATACATCACGTCGATAGCCGGATTGTTGGCAACAGCATCAAAATTCTCATAGTTGTAAATGTTTTTATCCGGGATATTGTACTGCTGTTTCCATTTTTCAGCCTTTGAAGGTGTACCCGTAACTATGCCTGCTAAATTGCAACGTTGCGTGAGTTGTAAAGCAGGGGCGAGGAGGTCCGTGCTGTAGTAGCCTAGTCCAACCAAGGCTACACCCAGCTTTTCTTTTTTTTGAAGCATATAGGAAAAGGCGAATTTGCTTAGCGCAAGGCTGGCAATTCCGGCCCCTGTATGGCTGATAAATTTTCTGCGGTTTACCATTTTGTTTTCATCTTTAATTCGATACCCAATTTTGTAATCTAATTTACAGCTATCCCTCACTTTTAGCAAGGGCACATATTTTAAAATAAGCTTGCTAAACCGTAAACGCCGACAAAAAAAATAGATACAACACTAATCCAAAGCGCAATGTCATAAAATAATCCAGGCTTATAAGATTGTGTCCTTTTATACCTGAAATGCAGCGCCGCAAAAACTATAATAAATAACAACACAGAACCTACTACACCACCTGACAAAATCATAATCACTGGGAGATTGATAAAAAGATACGTCACTGCCCAGACGCCTGGAAACGTCCAGGCGAGTATGGCAATAACCTTACCCCGTTGATTAACGTTAAAAAAATCTATCCAGCCAAGCTGCCCAAATATGTCAGAATACATTCTTGACCAGGCGGCAAGGGAGGCAAATAGGCTGGAGTACAAAACGAAAAATGCTCCTACCAAGTAAAGAGTTTTAACACCAGGCCCGAGTGATTCTGTATAGATCAACGCCACTGTTTCAATTAACTGGTTGCCTTCCGGGGCGACGCCCTTCTCATGGAGTACAGCTGCACCCAGGAGGTAAAAGGCCGCTGTAACCGCAGTGTATATCACCATGGCCACAGAAGCATCCAGATACATGATCCTGATCCAGCCTTGCACTCGTTTTTTCCTTTGTTCTGAATCATCTTTTGGCCCAGCGTAGGCTGCGTATCCTTTTTCGATACACCAATAGTTGTACGCGATGATCTCATCGCTCGCAACACCTGTGATACCGAAAGCCCCTATAGCGACCGCCACAATTTCCCTAGATAACTTCAGCGTAAAGCCGCTGGCTATGTCTGACCATGAAATAGCGTATGGTGTAAACGTGAGAAAGCAAACCGCAGTAATGGTGAGAACAGTAAACATGACGGTCATGAAAAGTGAAGATTTTTCAACGACCGAATAATATCCTTTATAGATAAGTACGGCCAACGACAACGCACAAAAAAAGACCCAGGTAATAATCGAAACCTTTGGGAACAACATATTGAGTACAATGGAAGTGCTCCCAATCATACCGCCCAGCTGAACTATTTTAAGCACAATCAAAATGAATATCAGCCAGACGCTCCACTTTGCCTTTCCAAGCCTGGGGCCAGGAAGTTTATTAAAGGCCTGCATGGCTGTTTCGCCCGATATGATAGTATGCTTTCCAAATTCAAGTTGGACGGCCACTTTAGCCAGGCAACTGATAATAATTATCCAAAATGCAGCAAAACCTGCCCTGGCACCAAGCGTGGTTGTCGCAATTAATTCACCAGAACCAACGATGGAAGCAGATAGAATAAAACCAGGCCCGAGAAACTTGAGCTTCTGGATCAGTGTTGTCGGTGGCTCCTTGATTGTTTTGTTGGTAATCAGGTAATTATCAATCTTCATAAAGGGGGACTTCCGCCAATGGAAAAGTTGGATAAAGTACTATAATCCAACCTAAATAAATAGTGAAAGTTGGTTGGTAGCAACTTATCCATAAGGGGGTACGGAAAATCCTTTTGGTTCCCTGAATTTTTTTTTGATTCTTGTCTTTGAAATAAGATACCAATTGGTATCTTTGCGCATGCGCAATCCGGAAGTCACCAAAGACACCATTTTACGGAAATCGGGAATCCTGTTTAATACGCAGGGGTATAAGGCTACTTCTATCAGTGATATCACGGAAGCAACAGGATTTACGAAAGGGGCTATCTACAGGCACTTTACCAGTAAAGATGCCCTTGAAATGGAAACCCTCGTGCACCTGTCATCGTTAATGTTCGAAAAATTGCGGGAGCGCATAAAGGAAAAAGCGACTACGGGTGATAAGCTCAGGGCTGTTTTTAATTATTTTGAGTCTTACATTACAAACGCCCCGCTAAAGGGAGGTTGTCCCTTGATGAATGTGGCGATCGAGGCCGATGACTCGAATCCGGCGCTGCGAAAGGCGGCATTAAAAATTTTGAATGGGCTGCGTGAATCGCTCATAACCATGCTTGACAATGGAATTAAGCACAAACAAATCAAGCCCATGGTGGATAAAGAATTTTATGCCACACTCATTATTGCTTCTTTGGAAGGAGCTATCATGATGAGTAAACTGTGCGGTAATAATGATGACATCAAAAGAATCATCAAACAGCTTGACAAACAACTTAAGGAAATAGAAATCTAATTTTTTTTAATAACATAGATACCGATTGGTATCTATAAAATTCGAATTACTATGAAAAAAATGATCCTCCGAAGTATTGGGCTATACTTGAATAGTTTAGCCCTGATCGCTCCCCGTAAAACTGCACGCCTGGGTTTTGATCTGTTTTGTTATCCGTTCCGGGTACCTATAAACGCAAAACAGAAAGTATTCCTAAATACAGCTGTCCAGTCTTCCTTTGCCTTTAACGGCCTTATGATTCAGACTTACCGATGGGGGAGTGGACCTAAAAACATCTTGCTCCTTCACGGATGGCAGAGCCATACCTACCGTTGGAAAAAGTATATTGAATCACTCAGCAAGGAGGAATATAGCATCTATGCTTTTGATGCCCCCGGGCATGGCCTTTCCTCGGGAAAATTTTTGAGTGTCCCGCTTTACAGCGAAGTGATTGAGAATTTCATTGGAAGGATTGGCACTATAGAAACTATCATCAGCCACTCCATCGGAAGTTTTTCTGCATTGTACACATTTTACCGGAATCCGGAAATCCCCTCCAATAACCTGGTCACGCTCGCTTCTGCGGGAGAAGCGCAAGAGTTTTTTGATTTTTATAAAAAGTCACTTGCCTTGTCAACGAAAAGCGCCGGTTTGATTGCCAATCGTTTCGAAGAACTTTTTCAAAAGGCGCCGCGTGATTTTTCAGCACCTTTTTTTGCATCCTCAATGAAGGTTCGGGGGCTTATTATTCATGATGAGGCTGATGATGATACATCCGTAATCCATTCCCTACGGATTCATGCGGCGTGGAAAAACTCCCGGTTAATTACTACTAAAGGCCTTGGCCACAACCTGAAATCGGATGAGGTCGTGAACGAGGTTATCAAATTTGTTAATCAGCCGTCCCTTCATCAATCAGCGGCTTGAACCACTTTAATTGTATCACATCATGAAATTATAAGATTATGAAACTACTGTTCCTGTTAATACTCGTGCCCCTGCATACACTTTGCAGCTATGCTCAAAACTTAGAAGTGCCTCAGAAGGAATTCACCCTTTCGGTTTCTCATGCAGTTGTCGAGTTATCGGGCGGTGAAACCCGGAAAGAAGAAATCAAAATACTAAAATCGAAAGGTTATCAAAAGAGCAAAGTCAAGATGGGATTGTCTTCTTCCTTGCCGCAGGGCATTTCTATTACCTTTAATCCTGACAATGGAAATTTTGATTTAACCGAAGCTATTATAACAGTTTTGCCCGATGTTAAGCCGGGTCAATATTCCGTGATATTGAATGCCACCATGAATAACAAGACTAAGGCTTCTGTTCTTAAAATCACGATTCCATAAACCGCGCTGTTTTATTCCAGAAGTATAGTCTTCACGTGATAATCATTGATTCCGGCCAAATCTGGTTAGTTATAGCGTTAAGTCTGCCTGCGCTTTTTTGCCTTTATTGTGGAATTAGTTTAAAATAAATTATCTTCCACAAATTTTCGTTTGCTGAACGTTACTTTAATTCATTATAAAGCATCATGTTGAATCCTACTAAACTTGAACATTTTAGGAATCTTGTTTCACTTTCCGCTGCGGATGGCAGAATAGAGGAGGTAGAAAGAATAGCGCTGTCAAAAATTGCCTATGAACAAGGAATACCACTCGATCGTTTGAACGTTATGCTTCTAAAAGCGAATGAATACGTGTATTTGGTCCCTCAAAACAATGAAGAAAGAGAGCAGCAACTTGAAGAAATGATAAAACTTGCTTGGGTAGATGGAGAATTTGCGCCCGCAGAACTTGAGCTTATTAAAATGGTTGGTGAAAAGTTAGGCTTCTCCACACCAGAGATGGAGAGGATCATTGAATCGCATCGTGGTTAATAAAAATTACTGCCCTTTAAACCAGATGGCTTAAAATTATTTTACGGTAAGCTTGTTATCTATCATCCGGTTATTGTACTGCTGAATAACAGCCTTCATCTTCTTCTCCATTTGGGTGGCAACTTCCTGCTTTTCAGTTTTTAGATCGTGTGTCAATAATTTGTCTTCTTTAAAGTTATACAACCCTACCGTATGCTCTCCGTTAAAATTTAACAAATAATCATCCATAAATAAATTGTAAGCATCGCGGTAGTTAAAGGCTACAGGTGTTGTCTTTTCTCTGAATACATCGCGGCCAAAGGCGATATAGGGTTTATCATAATGCAGGTAACCCAGAATGGAAGGCATGATGTCCGCCTGCTGAATAATCTCCGCTTCCAGGCCAGCCAGGCTGTTGTCGGGTTTAAAAAAGAAGACAGGTACTGAAAATAAACCACGGGTGGTGCGCGACTCCTCAAAAATAATATCGGAAGAACAATGATCGGCCGTGAAGACAAATAACGTATTCTTATACCAGGGTTCTTTCGATACGCTGTTAAAGAACTGCCGTAATGAATAATCGGTGTATTCAATACATTTCAATATGGGTTGCTTACCTCCTTTGAATCTGCCTTCAAACTCCTTCGGAACAATAAAAGGATGATGTGAGCTGACAGAGAACATAACAGAGACAAAGGGCTGCGGAAATTTATTTAACATCTTCGCATGATAGGCAAAAAATTTATGATCCCAGATTCCCCAGAGACCGTCAAAGTCATCGGTATTACCGTATTCGTCCATACCATAGTAATGCTGGAAACCTGCAAGCCTGGTAAAGGCGGTGTAGCCCATCGCCCCATTGGGATGCCCTATAAAAAATGAAGAATGATATCCCTTCTCCTCTAAGAGTGATGCCAGGCTGTTGAAATCGTTGTTAGCAAAAGGGGTGAGCACAAAGGGCACATTAAACGTGGGTATGCTCGCCAGCACCGATGGAGGTCCATCGATAGATTTTCTGCCACTTGAAAAGGAGTATTGAAAAGCCTTGCTGTGCTGCACCAATGAATCCAGAAAAGGCGTATAGCCTTTATAATTATCTTTGTCCTTATTGAATACTCCGAAAAATTCTTTTGAAAAACTTTCCAGTATAATAACGATTACATTTTCGGGCTGAAATAAAGTAGTGTCGTCGGGTGTGTGAACCACATTAAAAATGGCATTCATTTCCTGCTCATCTTCAAAATAGTTTATTTTTTTGACCTTGTTTTTCCCAATTGTCCGGAAAATAGAGAATGGTGTATTCAAAACAATATTGGTCTCGTTAGGGTGTTTCACAAATTCTCCGGCATTACTAAGGGTTATGGGTCGCGTGCTATGCCTGAACCCGCCGCGTACAGCGCCAATAAATAGATATGCAATCAAAGGAACAAACAATACACCCAACGTGTAATAAGAAACCCTGCTCTTCATCATTGGCCCCTGCACCCCTATACGGTTGTAAAGCTTGACCATCAGCCAAAGTAGCGCCGCCAAGAAAATACCAGCATACCAGTAATCAATCAGAAACCTAACAAAAAGTCCGCCTGCGCCAGGCCCCTCCTGAAATTCATCAAAAATATCGGCCGTAGTTCTGCGGAGGGTAAATTTGTAATAAATAAAATCAGCCACGTTGGCAGCCAGGGCTATGCCATTGAAGAGAAAGAAAAAATACTTCAGCACGGCCTGATATACGGTATGGAATCGAAAATCCAACGGAAGGATGGTAAGAAATATATTGAGGACGTTGATATACAGCACGGCGGTGAGATCGAAACGCAATCCCCCAAAAAGGATCTGTATAAAACTACTTGCGGTTATTTCCGGAAAATAGCTGGCATTAAAAATATAGAAACCAATTCTGCATAGCGTAAAAAGGAGCATGGCTAACAGGAGGCGAAGTACCATGGCCGAATAAATATTGCCCTTGAGTCTCAGGCCGTTTAAAAATCTATTGATGATCATGTGCTGGTCTATTGGTCATATACGAATGAGATGCGAATAAATAAATTTTTAAGGATAAAACATTAAAATTAATACCTAAAGCGTATTGTTGGGTTGTATCCTCAACTTAATCGTGGTAAATCGATCGGTTAGCTTTGGACGATTTAACTACGCCAGGTAAATTAAACGACGTGCAAAGTATCCCCTGGAATATAACTGCATAAAGAACAGTATATTTCGTATTCAGTAAAGACGGTTCAGATTAGGGCAGGCCTCGAATAAGCAAGTTCACCTTCAGTAAAGGAAAGAGAAGTCTCATCATTATGAAGGTCAGACCATTTTTTTCAGCTTGACAGCGTATGAATAAGAAAATGTATTAGTATTTTGAAGCCGAAATATTCTCTCATGAATGTCAGACAATTGCTGCTTTTCTCAGGTTTTGTTTTCCAACTCATATTCCTCCATGTAGCTGTTGTATCCGGGCAACAATTGCCTCGCTTCAGGGTTGTCGTACTCGCGGAATTAGGCGAGCAACACCGCCCCTATGTTGATGCTGCTAAAATTTGGCTTCATCAGGAGGCGATGAAACAAAATTTCGCCATAGATTATCTCGAAAATCCGGATAGCGTGACTGATATTTTTCTTTCAAAATACCAGCTTTTTATTCAACTCAATTTTCCACCATATGCATGGCCTGATGTCGCCAAGGCAGCGTTTGAACGATACATTACAGAGGGGAAGGGAGGCTGGATTGGCTTTCACCATGCAACCTTGTTAGGAGATTTTAACGGCTACACCATGTGGCCATGGTTTTCTGAATTCATGGGAGGCATTCGATTCACCAACTACATTGCCAACTTTGCAGCCGCTGATGTTGTGTCAGAAGACAAACGTCATCCCTGTATGAAAAATATTCCTTCCAAATTTTTGGTTGAAAGGGATGAGTGGTATACCTATGACGTTAGCCCACGGGCTAATGTTCATGTCCTGGCAAGCGTGGAAGAGTCCAGTTATTCTCCAGACAGCAATATCAAAATGGGGGATCATCCCGTTGTTTGGACCAATGAGCATTACAAAGCCAGGAATATCTACATCTTTATGGGCCATGATCCCGGTTTGTTTAAGAATGCGTCTTATACCCAGCTTATTCGAAACGCGATTACCTGGGCAGGAGCAAAAAAATAGTTTAAAAAAAAGAATTAAATATAAAGTCATGAGCAACAGTATAAAGGTTTTAGGGGTTGCTGTCTTTCTTGCATCGATAGCTGCTGGTGTGCCCTCCATGAAAAAGCCTCCGGCATTCAGGGTGATCGTTATCCTGTCAAAGGCAAAGGATCATATCAAAATGATGACGAGCGCAAGACCCTTTCTCGAAAAAATGGCATCAGATAACAACTTCGTGGTGGATATTACAGATGATACCAGCCAGTTGAATGATACGAACCTTGCGAAGTACCAGGTTCTGATCCAATTGCAGCAAGCACCGTTTGATATGTCAGACGACCAGCAGGATGCAGTGCAAAGATTTATTGAACATGGTAAAGGCTGGGTCGGGATCCATGCAGCCGGTCTGACCGGAAGAGATTTTGTGTCGCCAGACAAACGCTATTGGCAATGGTTTCAGGATTTTATGGGGGGGGTGACCTATTCACCTCATCCTGCTTTCCAGAAAGGAACTGTAATTGTTGAGGATCGAAACCATCCGGTTACGCGTAATCTTCCGGAGAAATTTGACGTGTCCGATGAGTGGTATGAATTTGATAAAAGCCCAAGGCCTCGGGTACATGTATTGGCCCGTGCTGATGAATCAACCTATAAACAAAAAAAACCGATGGGCGATCATCCGATCATCTGGACAAATCCTCAGTACAACAGAATGATCTATATTGGAATAGGGCATGATGCTTCCCTGTGCAGCGATATGAATTACCAGGTACTTGTTCGAGATGCTGTTCTTTGGGCTGCGTCAAAATAGTGGCGTTGAATAAGGTACGGATAGTCAATCCGTCAATAGTTCCTGCCATAGACTAAAATGTCCTTCATTAAATTTTTTCCAAAGGCGAAAGACAATCCTTTATCAATAAATGATTTTTCTGGTTGACTGGGGAAGAAGGATGCAACATTCGGTACATTAAGTCCCCAGGATCCGGAGCGCTGAAGTTGACCCGGTGTAATGATGACAACGTGCCCAATGCCGGCGGCGTTCATGTATACCGCCACGACTGCTTTTTTTGAGTTCGCAAATTCCTGCGCTGTCGACAACGTCTTTTGCTCATAGGAGTGGCCAAGAAGAGTCCATTTATCGCTTTCGCTCAAAAATTTTGAGATTTCATTAGCGATCATATACCGTCCCGATTTTTGAGAATAGAAGTCATTAATTTTATAAACCTTGTTCAGCGACTCACCGATGAACTGATTGCAATCAGTACTCCCACCGGAAGGGCTTTGGCAGTTAAAAAACTGTTCGAGAGAAGCTGATAGTTCTTGTTTCCAGGCGTTATTCAGGCTTTGCGCGGACGAAGCGGATAGAAAAAAGAACATCGCGACCGTGAAGTAAATTTTCACAGAATTCAGTTCCCACGTGTATCGGCCAATTTTCATGCTGCTATAATTGATTTTCTTAATGGCCGAAATTTATAAAGAAGTTTTTGGTGCAGGTGTGTCTGAAAAATTCTAAACGCTGTCATTCGTGTTGTGCGTAAGGTATCATCCGATAAAGCAAGATTAACCAGGGTTCTGCGGAGCAGCCATTATGGTCCCAAAAGCCCCGAATTACCGTCTGGGCCTAAAATTTTCTGTTTTAAGTCCATTTAAAAGTGTATCTTTGCGAACAATTAATAAACCTTAGGAGCGCCTTGCCTAATATTTTCACTCCCTTTTACCACTTCTTCAACCCTAAAGGCCATTTTATCGTCTATTTTACTGTCAACTTTTCCTTCGCGCCAACGTTGGGATTACAGGAGAAACACAATTACAATTACAATACGCCATGAGACAATTAAAGATCAGCAAGCAGATTACTAACCGGGAAAGCCAATCCCTGGACAAGTATTTACAGGAGATAGGAAAGGTGGATTTGATCACATCGGATGTGGAAGTGGAACTGGCAAAGAGGATCAGAGAGGGTGATCAGATTGCGCTTGAGAAATTGACTAAAGCTAATCTTCGTTTCGTGGTTTCAGTGGCCAAACAGTATCAAAACAATGGTTTGACGCTGGGTGACCTTATTAATGAAGGAAACCTGGGCTTGATCAAGGCCGCTAAACGATTTGATGAAACGCGAGGTTTTAAGTTCATTTCATATGCTGTTTGGTGGATACGGCAGTCGATCATGCAAGCGCTCGCAGAGCAATCCAGGATCGTTCGACTTCCGCTGAACCGAGTTGGTTCACTTAATAAAATTTCCAAGACGTTTTCTGACCTGGAACAAAAATTCCAGCGCGAACCCTCGTCAGATGAACTAGCGGAGGTATTGCAAATTACTACGGAAGAAGTGACCGATACGATGAAAATCTCCGGTCGTCATGTGTCCATGGATGCTCCCTTTGTTAATGGAGAAGAAAATAGCCTACTGGATGTGCTGGCTAATGAAAGTGAAGAGACACCTGATTCAGGATTAATGATCGATTCGTTGCGCAGGGAAGTACAGCGTGCACTTTCGACCCTAACCCAAAGAGAAGCCGATGTGATCTCCTTTTACTTTGGATTAAATGGAGAGAACGCCATGACGCTGGAAGAAATAGGTGAGAAATATAGCCTGACCCGCGAACGTGTTCGACAAATTAAGGAGAAGGCTACTCGCCGACTCAGACACAGCTCACGGAGCAACACCTTGAAGCCATATTTGGGTTAAACCCGATTGAGGAAGTGCTTGCAGGTAATCCAGTATGCACTTCCTCAATATTTTAGCTTGCCGTTGTTGTTACCAATGATTCCGTCACGCTGCATTCCGCAGACAACTTCAAGTCTTAGAAGCCCCGTTTCAAATCCTGTTAGTTCTCCAACAAGCACGAGGTCAATCTATTTATATTCTCAAAAGCATTCCGATCATCCGGTATAAATAGTTAGGATTAACAAATAATTGATTAATTTAATCCTGCTAAAAACTATACCGTTTCGTAAATGAATTTAGAAAAAGCCGCCAGGCAAACGCTCAGGTATCTATTTACTGAATACAAGAAAGGACCATCGGTCATTTATCCTATTAATGCGATAAGTAAAAAGTATGGAGCAAACCCCATTGCACTGAGTGAATATTTATTGGATAACTCCTGGATCAGAGAATGCTGGATATATTCTGCCAATATTGTCGCCTGTAGAATAACCATTGAAGGAATTGAAAAAATAGATCCTATTTATGTCCGCACGAAATTGGAACAGGTCATTGGAGGATTGGCAGATGCCGGTAGTTCAAAAGCGCTACTGGAAATACTGGAATTTAAGATTGAAGAGTTTTCAATTGCATTGGATCTAGTTAATCAATTGGAACGGTTAGGCCTTGTAAAAATTCAGAACCCAAAAAATAGCATTGTCGTTGAGCTGACGGATTCTGGATGGAAGTATTACGAAAAAAGGAGTGGTAGTTTCCTTACTCTTATGGCATAGGTATCACCCAATGACGCAATGGATTTCGTATGGGCATAATAATTGAAGATAATTAACAGTGCAACTAAAATCCGTTAAATCAGATTGCTCCTGCTCATCCTAGATCATTACTAGCGGCTGTGGATCTGACCTGTTTAATAAAACCCAGGATACAAAGAATTGTAAATTGTTTAAAATGTGCTATTGCGCCATTGCGTGATCAATACAGGCCCCTGAATCACTACATCGTTACCCAATATCTGACAATAGAGCAATGAATAGCCAGAAAAATTATGACAGAAAATGAATTGGCAAAAATAGTCGTGGGACTATGCCTGAAAATTCATAGGGCTTTAGGACCTGGCTTGTTGGAATCAGTATATGAAGAAGTGCTTTGTTATGAGCTTGCAAAGTTAGGTTTGAAGTATAAACGGCAACCGGGAATAAATGTAATATATGAAGGAATAAATATGGATTTAGGATTTCGTGCTGACATAATTATTGACGATAAATTAATAGTAGAATTAAAATCCGTTGAAACAATTGCTCCTGTTCATCCTAAAATATTGCTGACATACCTGCGCCTGACCAATAAGAAACTTGGCCTGTTGATAAACTTTAATGTGGAGTTGATAAAGGATGGGATTACTAGAATTGTCAATAATCTTTAAACTATTCCCTTTGCGCCAAGGCGTCATGGCGTGAGAATTCTGATTGGCCAGACCATCACGCAAAGGCGCAAGGGCGCAATGAAAACAGCCGAGGG
>Ga0184629_10000478_pt1 | contig 17983 bp, 16 predicted proteins | sample PLM4_32_b1_FD_133158 | JGI IMG/M metagenome (GOLD analysis project Ga0184629, IMG submission 133158) | Groundwater sediment microbial communities from an aquifer in East River, Colorado, USA - PLM4_32_b1 | ecosystem: Environmental > Terrestrial > Soil > Riparian zone | place: USA: East River... | reverse complement strand
GCTGGAGCTGCTGCCGGTGCAGGCGCCGCTCACCGTCGCAGCGTTCCTCACCCTGGTGGACCGGCGCTACTTCGACGGCCAGCGGTGGCATCGCGTAGTGCCGAACTTCGTCGTCCAAGCGGGCGATCCGCGCGGCGATGGATGGGGTGGGCCAGGTACGGTATTGCGCGACGAGGTGAATCCGGTGCGCTACTCGACCGGAACGGTCGGCATGGCGCTCTCGGGTCCCGACACCGGCGGCAGCCAGTTCTTCATCGCCGAGTCGCCGCAGCCGCACCTGGACGGCACCTACACCGTCTTCGCTCGGGTGAGCGGCGACGTCGGGGTCCTGGTGCAGATCGCTCAGGGCGACCGGATCCGGAGCATCCACCGGTGAGGCGGATCGCCCTCGCCTGCACGGTCCTGTGCGCGTCGATCCCGACGTTCGCGGCGGGCCAGATCGGCTACTTCGGGCAGAACAAGATCCAGTATCACGTCTTCGCGTGGCGCGTCCTGCGGGGTCCCCACGTCGACCTCTATTTCTATCCTGCGGAAGAGGAGCTGGCCCGCGTCGCGCTAGCCTACGCGGAAGAGAGCTACAGCGTGCTCGAGCGGCGCTTCAGCTATGCCGTCCAGCATCGCATCCCGCTCATCGTGTACGCGTCGCACTCGGACTTCGAGCAGACCAACGTGCTCCCCTACGCGCCGCCGGAAGGTCTGCTGGGGGTCACCGACTTTCTGAAGCGACGGGTGACGCTCCCGTTCACGGGGAGCTACGTCGAGTTCCGCCACACGTTGCGCCACGAGCTGGTGCACGTGTTCCAGCTCGGCCTCGCGACCGACGCGTACCTCCGCTACCCGCGCACCCCCCGGGTCGGCCTGCCGCTGTGGTTCACCGAAGGGCTCGCCGAGTATTTCTCCGCCGGCGAAGACTCGCGCGACGAGATGATCCTGCGCGAGCTGGCGCTGTCGGGCCGGCTGCCCGCGCTCGGGCAGCTCACCTACGCCGGCGGTGGCCTCATCTATCCCATCGGCGGCAGCATCCTGCGCTACCTGGGCAGCGCCTACGGGGATTGGCGCATCGTCTCCCTGTACCACGATCTGTGGAAGTATCCGACGCTCGACGTCGCCGTGCGCGAGCTGTACGGCCGCACGCTCGCCGAGCTGTCCGACGAGTGGCAGTTCTGGATGCGGCGTCGCTACTTCGGGGACGTGGGCACGACCCGGCCCCTCGCCTTGTCGGCGCGGGTGCTCACCAAGCTGGCCATCAAACCGGCCGTCTACCGGCTGCCGGGCGACAGTGTCGTCCGGGTGTTGTATTTCTCGCCCGCCGACGGCTACGCCAGCATCTACAGCCGTCCCGTGGAGGGGGGATCCGCCCAGCTGGTGATTCACGGCGAGCGCACACCCGAATTCGAGTCATTCCACTTTTTCGAATCGCGCATCGACGTCAATGCCGCGGGGATCGCCGTGTTCGGCAGCCGGTTCGAATCGCGCGATGCGCTGATCTTTTGGGACCTGCGCGCCGAACGACTCGCCGGCCGCTACCAGTTTCAGGATCTGGTGTCGATTCTCTCGCCGGCGTGGGCACCGGACGGCAAGAGCGTCGTCTTCAGCGGCCTCGCCGTCTCGGGGTACTCGGACCTCTACCGCTTCTGGCTGGCTGACGGGCGGCTCGAGCGCCTCACCACGGACCGCTACCAGGACATCGACCCCGCCGTGAGCCCCGACGGGCGCACCGTGGTATTCGCCTCCGATCGCACGGCGTTCGGCCCGCAGGGGGCGCGCAACCTCTTTCTGCTCGACCTGGCCAGCGGCGCCGTCCGCTCCCTCACCTACGGCAACTGGCAGGACGACGCGCCGCGCTGGTCGCCCGCGACGGGACGGATCTGGTTCTCGAGCGACCGCGACGGCACGCTGCAGCTCTATACAATAGATACGACGGGCACCGGTCGCCGCGTGACCGCGGTGCTGGGAGGGGCCTTCGATCCGCAGTTCGTGGACAGCGCCGCCGGCCTCGTATTCGGCGGCTTCGCTGATCTGAGCTTCAATCTGTACCATGCCGCGGCGCTCGCGCTCCCGGACTCCGGAGCCACGACCCTCGTGTTGGACACCGCCGCTGCCACCCCGGGATGGGAGTGGCCGGAGCTGCGGTCTGCGGTGGTGGCGGGAGCCGCGCCGACGCCCTACAAGCGGCAATACGGACTCGACTTTGCCGCGGGTGAAGCGGCCGTCGCCCCGGGGCTCGGCTCGGAGCAGGGGGCGGTACTGCTGTTCAGCGATCTCTTGAACGATCACCAGTTCGTCGGCACGATCTCCTCGTTTTCGTATTCGGGCAGCGGGCTCGGAAACCTGCTCGACAACCTGAGCGGATCCGCGTTCTATCTCAACCAGACCCACCGCACGAACTGGGGCGTGGGCGCCTACCGCCTGCGCGGGCTGTTCTACGAAGGGAATTTCACCAGCCTGTTCCAGGAGACGAGCTACGGCATCCTGGGTCAACTGCGCTACCCGATCTCCCGCTTCCGGCGGCTGGAGGCGGAATTCCGCCTGGAGCACTCCGATCGCTTCGATTTCACCAATCCCGTGGCCGCCGAACCGCGGCGCGTGGCGTGGCTGGCGGCGAACTACCTCACCTACGTGAAGGACAATAGCCTGTGGCTGGCCACCGGCCCGATCGACGGCGAACGCTACAGCATCACGGCCGGCCTCGTGAACGACGTCAACCACGGCCGCTTCGACTCCTACGTCTTCTCGGCGGACGCCCGCCACTACTTCCGGACGTCGCGCCGCAGCGCTGTTGCGGTGCGCGCCCTGGGATACTGGACGGGAGGTGACCGTCCGCGGCTCATCAACATCGGCGGCTCGTGGGGCCTGCGCGGGTATCCCTATTTCGGCTACGTCTCGGGAACGCGCGCCTGGCTGTTGTCGGCCGAGTGGCGGTTTCCGATCACCGATTACCTGGCGTTGGGATTTCCGTTCGGAGCGGCGCAGTTTCCCGGCGTGCAGGGCGCGTTCTTCACCGATCTGGGGCGCGCGTGGACCCCCGCGACGATCAGCCGCGGCACGCTGGGCAGCTGGGGCGTGGGGTTCCGGATGCCGATCCTCGAGCCGCTGGTGCTCCGGCTCGACGTGGGTTGGCGCTACCACCGGGGGGACATCGGGTCGTACGGACTGCCGGAGCGGGATCGCGGCGCCAAGTTCGCGGCTTTCTTCTTCGGATTCAACTATTGAGCGGGGGCGGCTTGCTTGACCGTGCCCACAGGCGTTCCTACATTGCCGCGTGTGTCGTGCTGACCGCCTGCCACGGACGTCCGACGCCCCTGGTCCCGGAGCCGCTCGCTCCGCTGCCAGGCGACAGCGTGTTGGCTTGGAGCCGCGGCAGTGGTCCCGCGCATCCTACGGCGCTCCGCTTCCGCTGGCGGTACCGCGACGACCGTCGCAGCGGCGGGGGCCGGGGGACGGCGCGGGTGGCGCCGCCCGACTCGCTGCGGGTCGATTGGGCCGCCGTGCTCGGTCTGGCGTCCGGAGCGGCCGTCGTGGTGGGCGATTCGCTCTACTGGGCGGACCCGAAAGAGAATTATCCCGCTTCGGTGGCCCCGGCGGTGCAGCTCGTCTGGATCGCGCTTGGGGTCGTGCGACCGCCGCGCGCGACGGCGGCGGTGTCCGGCGGGCGTGACTCCACCCGGGCCCTGTGGCGGTACGCGGAGGACCTGGATACGCTCGACTTCCGCCTGGGTCTGGTGGCGCCGCGGACGCTCGAGGCAGAGTGGCGGCGTGCGGGGCGGGTGATGGCGCGGGGCCGGACGCTGCTCGGGTCCGCGGGGTTGCCCCAGAGCGTACGGATCGATGTCCCCGAGAGGTCGGCGCGGTTTGAGCTCACGTTCGTGGGAGTGGATTCGGCGGCGATCTTCGCTCCGGCGCTGTGGCGCAGTCGCCGCTAGCGTCGCGGCGCTCACGCTGGGCGGCTGCCTCTACGGGTTTGCGGGCGGCGGTCTGCCCAATATCAAGACCGTGGCGATCCTGCCGTTCGACAACGACACTCCGGAGCCGGCGCTGACGACGGAAGTGGCCAACGCGGTGCACGAAGCGATCGAAAGCCGGCTCGGCCTGCGCCCGGCCGGGGAGGCGACGGCCGACGCCGTCGTGCGGGGACGCATCTCCCGATACGATCCGGATCTCCCGCTCGCCGTGCAGACCGGCATCGGGCAGAGCAACGTCACGCGCCGCCAGATCCAGCTGACGGTCGACATCGCCATCGTCGACCAGCGGGATGGACGGACGCTGTGGCAACGCCAGGGGCTCACGATCACCGGCGACTATCAGCCGCCGCAGGAAGTCGACGGCCGTAAGACCGCGTTGCAGAAGCTCGTCTCCGAGATCGTGGACGGAGCGCAGTCGCAATGGTGACCGCCGCGCGGCGCCGGCGCGGGGCGAGCACGACGGGGTGTCTCATCTCCTTGCTCGTGCTCGTCGCGGTGCTCTACTACGGGGTGAACATCGGCGAGGTCTATTTCCGCTACTACCGGCTGCTGGACGAGATGGGCACGCAGGCGCGCGTCGCCGCGGCCCTCGACAATGGCACGATCGAGCGCCGCATCGCGGGCGCCGTTCAGGAGATTGGCCTTCCCGACGACGCCGCGACCAACCTGCGGATCACGCGGACGGCGATGCCCCGGGAGATCACGATTGAGAGCGATTACTCGGAATCCGTTCACCTGCCGCTCTTCGATCACACCTTCAAGTTCCATCCCAAGGCCACCCAACCGCTCTGAGGATCGGGCGTGACCACCGCCCCCAAGATCCGGTCGCGTGAGGCGGCGGTGCGCTGGCGCGCGGCCCAGCCCGGTCCGGTCGTGTTCACCAACGGCGTGTTCGATCTGCTGCACGTGGGGCATGTAACGCTGCTCGAAGCATCCCGCGCCCAGGGGGCGGTGCTCATCGTGGGGGTCAACGCGGATGACTCGGTGCGCCGGTTGGGGAAGGGGACCGGCCGCCCGCTCGTGCCGCTGGCGCAGCGCGCCCGAGTCCTGGCGGCCCTCGCCAGCGTGGATTGCGTGGTGCCCTTCGAGGAAGCGACGCCGCTCGAGCTGATCCGGGCGCTCCGGCCCGACGTGCTGGTCAAGGGGGCCGATTACGCGCCGGAGGCGATCGTCGGGGCGAGCGAAGTGACGGCGTGGGGCGGGCGGGTCGTGCGGGTCCCGCTGGTGGAGGGGCAGTCGACGACCGACTTGATCCAGCGGTTGCGAGGGGGTGCGGAGTAATTCCACGATGAAACTGCTCGTCTCCACGCGCAGCCCCGGGAAGACCCGCGACATTCGCGAGCTCTTCGCCGGGCTTCCCTTTCAGGTGTTTTTCCCCGACGACCTCAAGCTGGAACGGTTGCCGGAGGAAGACGACCTCGAAGCGACCGACACGTACACGGGGAACGCCGTCGCCAAGGCCCGCCACTTCGCCGGGCGGAGCGGCCTGCCGACGGTGGCCGACGACTCGGGGCTGGAGGTCGATGCCCTGAGCGGCGCGCCCGGGGTGCGTTCGGCGCGCTACGCGATCCGGGAGGGGACCATCGCCCTCGGACAAACGATCGACGACGCCAACAATGCCTTGCTGCTGGCCCGTCTCGCCGCGGTATCGGAGGAAGAGCGCACAGCCCGCTACCGGTGCGTGGTCGCCTTTCTGCCGACGCCCGGCGATGCGCCCGAAATCGTCGAGGCGACGTGCGAAGGCCGGGTCCTGCCGGCGCCGCGCGGGACGGGCGGCTTCGGGTACGATCCGCTGTTTTTCTCCGACGATCTGCGGCGTGGCTTTGGCGAGGTCGCGGCGGCGACCAGGCACCGCGTGTCGCACCGCGGGCGGGCGTTCCGGGCGTTGATCGAAGTGTTGCTGCGGCGGGCGATGCGCTAGTTATGTTGTGTCGTTGCGGTTTTGCTGTGCGTCTGCCCGTCTACCCGTCTATCCCGTCTAGTAGTTCGGGGCGTAGCGCAGTCTGGTAGCGCGTCTGGTTTGGGACCAGAAGGTCCCGGGTTCAAATCCCGGCGCCCCGATTGGAGTCTCAACGTTCCGCGCAATCGCGGCCGAGGTCGAGACTCATGCGACCCCCGGTGCGGACCCGAGTGCGTGCTCAAGATCGATATACCGGCGCACGAGGCGCAGGCAGTGCTCGCCGAAGATCTGCGGATTGATGATCGCGCGCTGGTCGCCGACCGTCTTGACGTATTCTGCCACGATCGTGCCGAAGTCACGCTCCAGCCGATCGAGCTCGGCGCGAATCTCCTCTCGGGTTCTGGTCACGAGGCTCTCCGGATTGCTGGGCCAGCTGCTAAAGTACGCCAAGTCGGGCGATATGGCGCCCCCGTTTCGCGCCCCTCGGGGCGTGGTGGGGGCTCACAATCATGCCGGGTAGGATGCCGTGCATCGCGACCGGACGGGATTTGAAGTACTCTTGTCGGATGGACGAGGCTTATCAGCTCATCCTTGCCTGGTTGGACAAGGAATTCCCCAGCGGCGCCTATCTCTCCGAGCACTGGTCGAAGGACGACGCCTCAGCGTACCTACCTATGGACTGGAGCGTGTCGCCTGAGCTCGCGCACGAGCCCGTCGAGGTGTTCGCCAAGCGCAACGCGCCGGCACCCGCGCCGCGCAAGGAATTGGTGGTGGTGCGCCGGGCGCTTGAGGAGAACGGAGAAATCGTGGTCGTTGCGTCACTGCGGTCGCAGGGCGTCGCCGGGCGGCTGCGGAAAGCCCCGGCCGTGCGGTTGCTGCTCGATCGGGCTTTGATGGTGCGGCCCTGGGGGCGGTCTTCCACGGGAGGCGCCGCGGGGGTCGGTGGCGTCCTGAATTGATGGACCCGCCCTCAGATGCGCGCGATCCTCGGCGCGTGCCAGCAGGCATTCCCACCGTGACCTCCTATGCGGGTCGGTGAAGCGGGCACCAGCGTGACACGCTTCGGCAGGCCCGCGTTCATCAAGCGGATCAAGAACCACGACTTTATGCAGATGCTCGAGGCGGTCGAGCAGAAGATCATCGAGGTCGACAGCCGCTACCACCCCGTCCGCGGCGACCCACCGGCTCACGCGGAGGGCAGTGGGCAGTACGCAGCATTCCTGAAGGGCGTCGCCTTCTATCTGAAGTCCGGGAAGCGTCCCGCCGGTTTGACCGGAGCCGAGTTCCAGCTGCTCCGCCCCCTCGTCGCGTCGCTCGTGCGTCGTGGCCAGCTCCGGGCCGAGGCCCTGGCTGCGTTCGATCGCTGAGCGGGGGCCACGACCTTGCTTGACCGCGGCCGCCGCAGGCTGCACGTTGTCTCTGCCCGGTAGTCTCTGCGTTTTCCTCGGCCGGCTCTCTTTCGCGGAAGGCTGTATGCGCGTTCTTCTCGTTTCTGCCAGTTTGTTCTTGGTCCTCACCCCGGCTCTTCGCGCACAGGGTACCCCGGCGACGCCAGCCGACACGCTGCGCTGGGGCCCCGCGCCGCCCGTATTCCCAGCGGGGGCCAAGATGGCCGTCGTCAGCGGTGACCCAACCAAGGCTGGGATGTTTACGGTCGAGTTGGCAATGCCGGATGGGTATCGGATCCCGCCCCACTTTCATCCCACAGACGAGGCGCTCGAGGTGAAGCAGGGCACCTTCCTGTTCGGCACGGGCGATACGCTCGATTTGGCGAAGACCAAGTCGATGAAAGTCGGCGACAAGGGGTCGGTGCAGGCCAACATGCACCACTTCGCGGCGACCCAGGGTGCCACGATCGTGTCCGTGACCTCCATGGGGCCGTTCGCGTTGATCTACGTCAATCCGGCCGACGACCCCCAGAAGCAACCGGCCAAGCCGTAAATCCGCTGCTCTAGACGCAAGCCCCCGTCGGCATCGGCGGGGGCTTTGCTTTGTGAAGGAAGCGGCCCGATCAGGGTGGGCGGAGGGCCTCGCCGTTGCGGATCTCGGGCACCTCGAGGATGCGCATGCCGCTCGCCGGGTTTTCGATCACCCGCACCATGGCCCGGGTGAGCTGGTCCAGCGTGACCAACCCGAGACGCCGGGCGTCCGGCCGGGTCACCGGCACCAGCTCCGCCAGCCAGTAGAAGGGCAGCAAGAGCATGGGCCAGTTGTGCCCCGGCCCGAGGACGTACCAGGGCCGGAGCACGGTGGCGTTCATCCCCGAGTTGCGGATCAGCGTCTCGGCCTCACGGCGGGCGGCGACGTAGGCGTGCATGACCGGGGCGGGGTGGGCGACCGAGACGTAGACGAAGTGTCGCACGCCCGCCGCCTGCGCGGAGGCGATGGCTTCGCGCGCTGAGGCGAGGTCCACGGTGAGGAACCGATCGGCCTTGGAGGGGCCCGGGTGCGACACCCCGACGAGGTGCACGAAGGTGTCCGAGGGAGCGACGCGCGACGCGTAGCTGCGGCGGTCGAGGGCATCGCCTCCGATCGGGGCGCTGCCGGCGGGGAGCCGGGACTCCGATCCCTGCCGGACGAGCGTGCGGACCACGTGACCGCGACGGAACAGCTCGGTCGCGAGGCTGCGGCCGATGTAGCCCGTCCCACCGGTCAGAAACACGTTTCTGGGCTCGATCATCGGGGCTACGGCCCAACGAGGTTCACGCGGACGGGCGCGGTGACGGGAGTCGCGTCGGCGTGTCCCGTACCGAGCTGTCCGAACCCGTTGCCACCCCAGCAATACGCTTCGCCGGCCGCGGTCACGCCGCAGCTATGGAGCCCGCCCGCCGAGATCGATTGGAAGCGCAGTGCCGCGGCAGCGGCGGTAGGCTCCGGGCGCGCGGTCGTGGTCCCGTCACCAATCTGGCCTGCCAAATTCTCGCCCCAACAGTAGGCCTGCCCGTCGGCCGCCAATGCGCAGGCGTGCCACTCGTATTCGAATGTCTGCGGGTCCTGGATATTGAGCCCGCCCCCGATTCTCGGGGTCTGCAAGGTGACGCCGGCTGGCGGCACCACGACCGCTGGCTGCGGTGGTCCCAGGTGGAAGGTTCCCCAGCAATAGAGCGCGCCGCCGGTCGTGAGGGCGCACGTTCGATCTCGACCGCCGGGGGGCCCACCAGTCTCCAGCGTCACGAAGCTCTGCCCCGACGCGACGCTGACGGGGACCGCATCCGCGTCGCCTGAGCCGCCGCCCCAGCAGTAGGCGTCGCCACCGATGGTGAGTCCACACGTCCAGTCCGCTCCGAGGCTTAGCGCCGTGAACTGGAGATTCCCTGCGACCGGCGTGGGCGTCTGCCGCCGTTCCCAGAGGCTGCCACCGAACGCCCCGATGCCGAGCTGGCCCCGAAAGTTGCCGCCCCAGCAGTAGGCAAAGCCGCTGATATCCAGCCCGCAGACGTGGTCGCCGCCGACCCGGAGCGAGCGGAAGTAGGGGTCGTCCGCCGGCGGCAGCGGCATGGCATCGCCGACCCGCCCATCGGGCACGCTGGTGAAAGCCGAGAGCGCCCAGCAGCGCGCTTCCCCGGCGGTGAGCCCGCACGCGAAGCCGTCTCCGACGCTGATCGACTGCCAGCGCAGGTTGCCGCGCACCGTCCTGGGTACCGCCGTCGACAAGGAGTCGGTGGGGTTCGGCGGGAGTGCGACGCCGCCCCAGCAGTACGCGCGAGCGGAGTCGGTGAGGGCGCACGTATGCCTGGGGCCGGCCTCGATAGTCGCGACCAGTGCAGGGACGGGTGGCGCGCTCGTTTCGCCGCATGCCGCAACAAGTATGGGAGCGGCGAATCGGAGGACCGCGCGCAGCTCGGGACGGTGGAAGGACATCACGGCCTCAGAATAGCATCCCAGGGTTATTCTTTGCGTCGCCGCTCTTGATCCCCGCGTTCAATCTCAGCGGCAAGGGATTGAACCCCTCTGAAATGCCAACTCAAGGGCCTGGCGTTTAGGGCTCTTCAGGTGACGACGCAACTCCCGGAGCCAGCGGCGTCCCAGGAGAACCGCACTACGGTGGACGACTCGGCCGGCGCTGTGTAGTACCAGACATGCTCAACCTGTTGTTGTCCCGTGCTGAGGTCCTGGGCGTCGTTGTACTCTTTGCGAGTGGGAGAGCCCCGAGCCTTGCGCACGGAATCCATGGCGCTCGCGCACGGCCCAGTGTGAGGTTGGACCACATGGATGATGCCGGAATTGAAAATTGTTGAACACCGTAGCAAGGCGGCTGCCGCGATCAGCGGTGCCAGCAGCTGCAGACGGGACGCCGAATGACGCGCCCATGCACCTAGAGTGTACGAGTGGGTGTTCATGTGCCTGGATACTGTGTGGCACGAGGGCGGTGCGCTAGGGGTTCGGCATTGCGTCTCTGCAATGTGTCGAAGATCGCTCTGATTACTTCTTCATCTCCCGTGATTGATCGGAAGAGTGCCATTTCCAGATCGTCCGGCACCGTGCGGGCGCGGTAGAGTTCCGCGTCGAGCAGGACGCCGCTAAGTTAGGCGACAGGCTGGCACGCTTGGGGGTGTTGCCGTACCGAGCGGCAAACATTCAGAGGGGTCAGAAGTCGTCAGTCGTTGAGCGCCCGTAGCTCAGCTGGACAGAGCATCGGCCTTCTAAGAGAACCCGGCCAGCGACCACCGACGCTGGCCGTCGTCTTCCTTGAACTTGGCGAAGGGGCCTCGCTTGGGCGCATGCTCGCGTCGGCTGTGAAGGGCACTACTTTTCACACTGCGAACCATGCAACCTGGAGGAAACCACGAGGGTCCGCGGTAAGCACATTTCAGAGGTCGTCGAGGACGATCTCGAGAAGTTGATCGAGAACGGCGTGGGGGAGTCTCAATTCCTGGACTATAAGCTACACCTGCCCGATGCCACGGACGCTGACAAGAAGGAGTTCCTCAAGGATGCAACCGCGCTTGCCAACACTGCTGGGGGAGTCCTTGTCTTCGGGATGGAGACACTCCGCGATGAGAATGGCCAAGACACCGGAATACCTAAGAAACTTGTTGGCCTGGGCGGAGTGAATCTCGACAAGGAGTGTCTCAGGTTTGAAGCGATTCTACGGGATGGGGCCTCCCCTCCAATCACCACACAAGCGGGGTTCCGCAAGGTCCCGCTAGCTTCTGGCTCCAGTGCGCTTCTCGTGGGCGTTGCTCGTAGTGTAATAGCTCCCCACAGGGTCATATTTAAAGGCTCCAGTCGCTTTTGGCGTCGCAGTCAGAGCGGCAATTATGAACCGGGCGTGCCTGAGTTGCGACGAATGTTCCTAGAACAAGCCGAGTGGCTAGACGACGCGTTGTTGGCCAGTCGAAAGCGCGCGCACGATGTCTTCGAACGGAAGGTGTATCCAGACATTCCGGATCGTCCAGCAGTCTTCGTTCACCTGTTGCCCCTCGGGCATCGTCCAGAGACCATCGACCTGAGAGAGCGGGACCAGCAACTGAGTCAGGCCTTTCCACCGCTCAATCACGCCGGCTGGAACTGGAGATACAACGCTAATGGGTATCAAACCTTCACTCCTGATGGCCCAGCGTGTGTTAGTTACACCCAGATACTCCGGAATGGTGGTATCGAGGGATACACGTGTGGGTTCTTCTATGACGACCCGGCCAGGGACATCCGCTATGGTTTCAATGGCATCCATTTTCTGAGGCACCTCAAGGAGTTCCTGACCCTAACAATCAAGAACGTGCGTGAAGTGCTAGGCGTGGAACCACCGTATGCACTGATTATCTCACTTCTTGGAACCGAAGGGATCTTGATCCCTAGTGGCACTCCGGGCTATGGCGGTCGTCGGATTGGTGTCAAGGAACTTGAACTACCACCGCGAGTCGTAGAGGACCCCAGCGCGTTCAGATTCGAGGAATTGTTCCCATTGCTCGACATTGTCTGGCAGAGCGCTGGCTTTTCTGGAGTGCCGCGGCCGTAGTACGATGCCGATTCGCGTCTTCAGTGTCTACTTGATCTAGAGCGGGAATCGACAGGAGCCTTGACCGCATCGACAAGACCGCGGGAGGATCCTGGGCTGCCATGCAGGGAGCTTCCTGAGATGTTGGACGGGCCCGGTTCCATTCGTCGAGTCCTTTTGCACTTCATCTGGCACTACCATTTAGCACATCGGCCCGAGGCAGTTAGTTTGTTGAGTAGTAACTAGCGCCCGTAGCTCAGCTGGACAGAGCATCGGCCTTCTAAGCCGAGGGTCGCAGGTTCGAATCCTGCCGGGCGCGTTTTCGCAGTAACGACCGCTACGCCGTATCCGCTCGGCCGCCGCGCCATCTCCCACCCCGCCGCCGCTCACCACGGGCGTCGTCTCCCAGATCCACCTCGGTTGCACCCGGCGGATCCTCGCGCACATCGCGCGCCGCCGGCTGCTGGCTGAGCCACAGCCCCGGCAACGGAACCGTGACCAGGATCTCCTCGGGAGCGCGCTGCGCCGCGACGGCGGCGAACGACTGGCGCAACGCCGGCGGCAACGCGTCGGGCGCCCGCAGCGGTCAGGCGATGTAGTCCCCCACGATCCCCACCTCCCGGTTCTCGATCAGATCGGCCAAGACACGTCCATCCGCGTCGCGCATCTTGGTGAGCGCCAGGTAGCGCAACGTCGGATCGCCCGCGGCGATCAGCGCCGCCGCGTAATAGGGCAGGTTCGCGGCGAGATGCGTGAGCAACCGGCTCTCCCGCTGGTCCAGTCCCGGCGCCTCGGCCAAGGCGACGAGACTCGCCAGATGCGCCTGCGACTCCTTGTTGAGCACGAAGTCCCGGATCGAGAGCAGCCGCTTCCAGGCATCCCCGGCGCGCCCCTCGAGGTGCAACGCGGCAAACGACAGCACGACGCGCGTGCCGTTCTCGAGTGCGAGCGTCCCCGGGAACCGCAACGGATTCTGATGAAAATCGGCGAGCCGGATGCCGCCGATCCACCGCGTGGGATGGGGCGGGGTGAGCCCCGTCGGTGACGGCGTCGGCGGGTCCGCCGGAAAGAAATGCACCGCGTACCGCACCTGGTCGGCGTGGAGAAAACACCACACCTGGCGCAGATCCACCGGTGCCGCGTGTGGATCGGTCTGCACGACGATGCGCAGCTCCGAGATCGGGGGCGCCACATCGGGATCGGGCGGACGGTGCCCGATACCGATCACCCAGTCGAGATCGGGGAGCAGCGTCCGATCGAGCAGCACGCGCCGCAACGGGGTGGCGAAGCGCTGCACCTGGCTGCGGGTCGCGACATTGGGGAGCTGAAACGGAATGAGGACCGCCGGACGGATCCGGGTGGCGCGCGCGCCTACGCGGTAGCGCTCGATCGGCTCGAAGAAATGCACGCCGAGTGGCTGGGTGGCGTCGGGATTCTTGACGATGCGGCGCACCGTACCGGGAGCGGGCGTTCCGGAAGGGGCTTCCATCACCCGCAACGCGCGGCGGCGCAACGTCGACGACGCCTGGACCGTGCGCTCCAGCAGCTCGCGGACCGACTCGGCGGCTGCCGCCTGCAACGCGGTCGCCGTTTGCGGCACGGTGAGCGGCTCGAGCGGCAGCGCGCCGTCCTCGCTCGCCAGCGCGTTCGCCAGCGCCGAGCCGGCGATCAACCGCGCCATCAGCTCGATCGGTCGCGCCGGTCGCGAAGCCGCACGCGTGGGACCCCAGCTCCAGCGCCACCGGGCATCGAACACTTCGAACGCCAGCTCTTCTCCCGGCGCGAGCGTACCCGTATACAACAGATCGCCCGCCACATAGCCCTGCGACTGCCAGTAGAGATCCATCTCGAGCAAGGCCCCATACCGCAGGCCGGCGCTGTCCGGCACGGTCGGCTCGAAGAAATCGACCGGCCCGACTGTCAGAGACCCCGCGGAGCGGTCTGGATCGAGCGGCAGCATCACGATCCGCGAGAAGCGCAGCGTCAGCGCCCCGGTGTCGAGCTCCACCGGCGACGGCGTGCGTCCGGTGGCGGCCGGGAGTCGCTCGGCGGTCGTGGCGGGGAGCAGCGACCGCGGGGCCGCGACCTCGGCCGTGCCCGCATCCAGCAGCGCGACGTCGATCTCGATCGGCGGCTCGCTTCGCAACCCGACGCGGAGATGGATGCGGGCGGCGTCGACGCGCGGCATGGCGACCGTTCCCGTGGCGTCGCTCACCCAGTAGCCGGCGGGTGTGCCGGCGGCGTCAACCAGGCTGATCGGGACTCCGGGAACCGGGGCACGCGTCTCCGCGTCGACGACGCGCAGGGTCCAGATCTCGACGGGAATCGGTGCGGTCACGGCAAGCGATTTAGCTGCGCCGCCGCTGCCGCGCCAGAGTTGCGACGCCGCGTCACCTCCCGCTGGCCGATGTGCTGTTCATGGGGATCACCACCAACCTCGGGCACCTGTGAAAACGCGGGCCCCGGCCGAAGGCCGGGGCCCGTATGGGAAACCGCTCAGGAGGCTAGCGGCTCAGCGTGATCGGGATTCCGATGGTCACCAGGAGATCGGCTTGCAGCTTCGAGCCGTTGGAAGAATTCGGCGCCGGCGACGTCGTTTGAGAGAACCGCGGATCGAAGGAGTAAATACTGGTCTCTGCCGACACGTTGAGCGCGAATTTCGGCGTGACCGAGGCGCGCACACCCACGCCGAGGATACCCGCCACCGAGGTGAGCTTCGCACCAACCCCGTCGACGGAACCGTCCTTGAATGCTTGCCACACCGTGTCGCCACGGCTGACGATTCCCGCTCCCACGATGAAGTGGAGGTTGGTCCGCTGCGGCCGATACAGCAGGCGGCCGCTCGCCTGAATGAGCCGACCCTTGCCGGAGACCGCCAGGCCGAACCCGGAGAGCTCCGCCCGTTGTTCCCCGCGACTCGGCGCGTACGTGAAGGCGCCCTCGATCCCGATGGTGTTGGAGATCCAGTAGCTCAAGCGCGCTCCGACCGCGACGGAGTTTGCCTGATGCCCCGTCACGCCGCTGCTATCCTTGTAGCAGTCTGAGCACATTTTCGTGAGCGCATAGTAGCTGCCCAAGAACGGCGTCAGCTCGAGCTTCCCTTGCGCATGCACGACACTCGGGACCGCCACGGCGGCGGCGCCTGCCAGCATTCCCGCGAGCGTCAGCCCTCTGCCGATCCGCTTGATTATTGACACGGTATCTCCCCTGTGTGGAATGAACGGTGACCTAACCTAGTGCGCTTCGACCGGCGCCGGGCTCGGTCTGCCGGTGGCGGTACCATCCCCGAGTTGACCGCGCGCGTTGCCGCCCCAGCAGACCACCGTCTGGGAGCGCGTCGCGCCGCAGGTGTGCGTGCTGCCCGCGCTCAGTGACGCGAGCGGCTGATCCGACGCGACTTGGACGGGGGCCGCCCGGTCAACCCGTGAGCCGTCGCCCAGCTGCCCGTCCCGGTTCCGACCCCAGCAGAACGCATCGCCGGCATCGGTCAGCGCGCAGCTATGCTCGGGCCCGGCCGTGAGCGCGCTGTATGTGCGGGTGCCCGAGACGGCCACCGGACGATCGCGCTCGGCCTTGCTGCCGTCCCCGATCTCCCCCGCGACGTTAGCGCCCCAGCAAAAGGCCCGGCCGCCCTGGGCGAGGGCGCAGGAGTGATTTCCACCAGCGGCGAGCGCGGTGAACTTCACACTGGCGTCGACGGCCACCGGCTCGGTCTGACTCTCGCGGGCGCCGCGCCCGAGCTGTCCGGAGAAGCCGTCGCCCCAACAGAATACGCGTCCATCGGTGGCGAGGCCACAGGTGTGATCGGATCCGGCGGCGAGCGAGCGGAACTTGACGCCGCCCGTCACCGGTCGCGGCGCGTTGGCACTCCGCGTGCTGCCGTCCCCGAGCTGCCCCGCGCCGTTGTCCCCCCAGCACCACGCGGTGCCGTCCCCGGTCAGGCCGCAGGTGTGTCGCGCGCCCGCGGTGATCGCCGTGAAGGCATGGTTGCCGACGACTGGCGCCGGGGTGGGCGCGCCGCTGGTCCTGCCCGCGCCGAGCTGCCCTCGCGTATTCAGTCCCCAGCAAATGGCCGACCCAGCTGCCGTCAGCCCGCAGGTGTGCTCGCCACCGGCGACGAGCGTCACGAAGCCACCGGACGCACCGACCAGCACCGGCGAGCTCGCCGAGGCGCCGGCCGATGCGTCACCGAGCTGGCCGGCGGCGTTGTTGCCCCAGCACACGGCAGCGCCGCTCCGCGCGATCCCGCAGGCGTGGGAGCCGCCGGCGACGACGCCGCGGCGGGGCAGTAGGCGTTCCGCGTTGGCGCTCGGAGCGGGCTGCGCCGCGGCTGGTTGCGACTCGACCGGCTGGGGCGGAGGCGTGGGGGTCGGTGTCGGAACCGACGCGACCGGGGCCGGCGCCGGCACGGTGATCGTGGCCGACCCGGTGATCCCGTCGCTCGTGGCGACGATCGTCGCCGTGCCACCTGCCGCCGCGGACACCACGCCGGCAGTTGACACGGTGGCGACGGCGCTGTTGCTCGACGCCCACGCTATGTCTCGGTCCTTGAGGACGCCGCCGCGCGTGTCGCGCAACGTCGCCGTGAGCTGCGCGCTTTTCCCGACGGCCAGCGTCAGCGCGGCGGGCGCTACGGCCACGCTCACCACCGGCACCGCACTCACGGTCACGGCGGCCGATGCGCTCCGCGTTTCGATCTGGGCCGTAATCGTCGCCTGGCCCGAGCGGAGGGCTGTGACGGTGCCCTGTCCGGTCACGGCGGCGACGGTTTCATCGCTCGATTTCCACGTGACGGCGCGTCCCAGGATCGCGCGGTCGTGGCCGTCCCGCGCGGCGACGCTGAGCTGGACCCGCCCCCCGATCTGGAGCGCCGCCGAGGGCGGCGAAATCACCACGAGGGCGACGGCGGGTGGCGTGACGCTGACCCGCGTCGTGGCACGCTTGCCTGCCACGACGACGGTGACGAGCGCGGTCCCGGGGCGCAGCGCGGTCAACGTGCCGGTCGGTGAAACGGCGACGATCCGACTATCGCTCGAGCTCCACGTCATCGGGTGGCCACCGAGCGTGTTGCCGTGGTCGTCCTTCGGCGCCGCGGTCAGCACCGCCGTGTCTCCCAGCGGAATGGATGTGGCCGGTGGGATGTCGACGCTCGCCACGGCGGCCGCGACCGCCGTCACCATGACCGTGCCGGTGCCGCTGTGGCCTTCGCTGGTCGCGAGCACGTTGATGAACCCGGGCGCGAGAGCGGTGACCACGCCGGCCGGCGACACGTGCGCCATCGTACTGTCGCTCGAGGTCCAGACGACCGCTCGTCCGCTGAGGAGGTTCCCGCTGCCGTCTTTGAGGACGGCCGTGAGCTGCGCGGTGCCTCCTACCGCGACGGCGGCGGGAGAGGGCGTAACGGCGACGGTGGCGACCGGCGCGGGCGTCGTCGGAGTCGGCGCATTGGCCGCTGGAGCGTTCGACTTGCTGCGGCCGAAGACGGCCCACGCGACGACTCCGAGGATCACCAGTACCGCCGCCGGTCCGATCCATCGCATCGGGCCGCCACTGGGCCGCGTGGCGTAGGGCGCGGGGCTGGGTTCGGGACGCGAGATCCGTGCCGGCGGTGGTGTGACCGCACTCGAGGGACGGGGCTTTCGTGGTGCGGCCTGCTCCGGTGCGGGCGGCGGCGGCAGCAGCGGTGGCGGTGCCGGCGGGCGGGTCCGCTTTGCGAACACGGCGGTGGGCGTCGCCGCGATCTCGGGCGGTGTGGTCGGCGAAATCGGCTCCACGGGTGTCACCGGCAATGACGGCGGGCCGTCGGGAGCTGCGGCGGTTGCCGGCAGCTGCGTGGTCGGCGCCGCCGGTATCGGCGTGGTCGGTTGCGACGGCAACGGGGTCGTCGGCGCCGAGGTGATGACCGCCGGCGGGGGCGGCGTAACCGGTTTCCCGGTCGAGCGCTCGGGGGTCGTCTGCTGCGACGGCACCGGACTCACGGGCGTCGCCCGCTGGGCGGCGTCGGAGATGGCGCCGCCGCGCGCGAGCGCTTTCATCTGTTGGCGGACCGGGTCGTTGAGCGGCGGGGTCCCGATCGCTTCGACCGCTTCCTCGAGTGTGGCCCAGCGGTCGGCCGGTTTCTTCCCCAGCATCCGCTCGATCGCGGCCGCGACCTCGGGGGGGCAATCGGGGCGGCGCTCGAGG
>Ga0184629_10000477_pt1 | contig 18003 bp, 10 predicted proteins | sample PLM4_32_b1_FD_133158 | JGI IMG/M metagenome (GOLD analysis project Ga0184629, IMG submission 133158) | Groundwater sediment microbial communities from an aquifer in East River, Colorado, USA - PLM4_32_b1 | ecosystem: Environmental > Terrestrial > Soil > Riparian zone | place: USA: East River... | reverse complement strand
TTGGCGTCACGCGCCAGCGCCTCCCGCTCCGGGAGCGGGTCGGCAGGGATCTCCGGCAGCGGCGGAAGCGCCCCGCGCAGCGCCCAGGTGACCTGCGTGCCCGGGGCCTCGGCGGCGAGCCGCGCGAGCTCCCGCACCGCCGTGGCGGCGGAGTAGCCGGCGCCGACGACCAGCACTCGTTCTCCGGCGTAGTAGGCGCGAGCCGCGCCAGCGAACTCCTCGAGATGGCGAACCAGCCGCCCCTCGGGCGCAGACGCCGCGGCCGCCTCGCCGGGCGCCGGGATCCCGCCGTCCCCGGTGGGCGCGGGGTTCCGGTACGTCCCGGTCGCGTCGAGGATCACGTCGGCCGCCTCGATGCGCTCACTCCCCCCCTCCTCGATCAGGACCCGGAACGGATGCGAGGCGCGATCGGGATCTCCCACCCTCTCGGCGCGCAGGAGGCCGGAGCGCGAGGCGGCGATGACGCGGCACCCCTCCCGCACGCAATCGCGCAGGAGGCGGGAGCGCGCCAGCGGCTCGAGATAAGCCGCGACGAACTCCGCTCCGGTCGGGCAGGCATCCGGGTCGGGGCTCGGCAGCGCCGGCGCCGCCTCAGCCACCAGGCGTGCACCGAGCCCCGAACGGTTCATCCGCCAGGGAGAGAAGAGCCGGACATGCCCCCAGCGACGCACCGAGTCGGCGACCTGCCCGGCCTCGTAGACGACGACCCGGTAGCCGCGATCGGCGAGCGCGGCGGCAGCCTCCAGGCCAATCGGCCCGCCCCCCAGGATGGCAACCCGCGGTTTCCGGTCAGGCGGAATGGTGTCGTCGTGCAATCGCTCCGGCATGCTCCTCCTGCGCGGCGCCGGTTTGCGGCACGCGGCAAGTCCCTCGAACCAAGGCAAATTCGTCCACTCACGACACCGGCGGGACGGCTGGCGGCCGCGCCGCTGGGCACATTGACTCAGGGGTGTGAGGCGTTCAGGTCTACGAGGAAAGGGGACTGGCGGGAGGGGCACGCGACGGCAGCAGGCGACTCACGAGTGCATCGCGGGGATGACCGGCCGGCAGCTTCATCCAGGCACAGGCTGAGCGGATCCAGATCGCGATCTGCGCTTGCAACTCGCGCAGGCTGGCGAGTCGCTGGCGGCCAAGGCGCGTCGCTAGACGCTGCAGCCCGACGCGGTCGTCGAGATCCGCAAGGGGTCGGAGCAGGTGCAACTCGAAGCCGCTGTCGCGCAGCCGTCGCTGCAGCGCCGCACGCGCACGCCGCGATCCCCAGGGGATCCCGCGGAGAGCGTCGGGGGCGGAACGGTTGAGCGCGAGGAGGTAGAACCCACCGTCGCGGCAGGGACCGACCACGGCCGTTGGCGCGGAGCCGGAGATGAATTGGAGCGCGCTCCGGAGATCGTCGGACCGGATCTCCGGGGCGTCGTCACCGATCACGACCAGACCGTCGACCCCGCGCGCGAATACATCCGCCATCGCTCGCCGCAGGCGAGCCGCGGACCCGGAGCCCTCCTGCCGGATGCGACTGACCGAGGCGGGCAAGGCCGGGAGCCGTGCCCCCTCCGGGGCGGCCACGACGACCTCCGCCCCGCCGGCGCAGGCCTGCGCGAGCAGGGTGTCGAAAATCGTTCCGAGCGGGTCCGCCCCGCCGCGAGGGTGCAGTTGCTTGCGTGCCCCCTCAGACGCGGGACCACGGGTGAAGATCAGGATGGCGGCGCGCGGCGGGCCGGACATGGGGGGATTATGGTGGATCCCGGCCGGAAGGGAAACCCCCGAAAGCGCCCCGCGCCTGTCGGGATCCACCTCCCGCCTTCGATACTACTAGCAGAGGGCACTCGTGCGGATGGCAACGTCGGGGTGGTAGCGGGACAGGGGGGCCTGGGGGGTGGGCAGCGTCGCTACCGCGGTCGTAGGGCGTGGCCGACACTCCCCCGCCCGGCCTCGATCCGCTCCCCACTTTACCCAGAGCGCCCGATTTGGCGTATCCTTCCGCCAACGCGACCCAGGGAACCGACAGCACACAGGGGAGTACGCCTCGCGGCGTACGTGGGGGACGATCCAATCCCCCGGGGGGGGGGTTCATGAGCGGCGAGTCGACGCGGCGTCCCGGACAAGTGCGTACCCTGATCGTTCTGCTTGCCTGCCTCGGCCTGGGCGCCGCCCGCGCCTCGGCGCAGCTCGGCATGGCAGCGGACGGGTCGAACCAGGTCACCGTGTTCGACGCGGCCACCAACACCGTCCTCGGATCGGTCCCCATTCCGCCCGGGGGCACCCTTGGAGACTGCTCCATCAGCCTCGACGGGGCCTACGGCTTCGTCACGGACTTTCGCTCCCAGGTCTGGGTGATCGACCTGACGACGTCTCCGCCGACTCTCGCCGCCGGGATCAACCCGATCCCGATCGCGAACAGCGGTGAGGACACGGAGATCTCGGCAGATGGCCGCTACATGCTCGTTTGCGATGGCTCCGGCGTCCAGCCCGTCTCGGTGATCGATCTTGCGACCCGCACTCAGGTCGATTCCCTCGCGCTGGGATCGGACTGCACGTCGGTCGACGTCTGCGAAGATGGTTCGGTGCTCGTGACTTCCTACAACGGCGCCACGGTGAGGCGCCTGACCCTCGACTCCAGCGGGCAGCTGACGGACACCGGCGAGTCCCTCTCGCTCACCCGTGCGGTGAACGCGTACTGCAGCCCGGGGAGCGCTACCGGCTTTGCGGTCGGCGCCGACCGCTTGCAGTCGTTCACGATCCCGGGCCTGGCGCCTCTCGACAGCGAGGCACTGGCCGGCACGCCGATCTGTGGCGCCATCAACGACGCCGGCGACCTGGCCGTGGGGCGAAGCACCGGCAGCGCCAATGCCGTGAAAGGATTCGCCTACGATCCGTCGAGCGGGCAGTTCGGTCCGTTGCATCTCGACCTGGCCGTGACCCCGACTCCGGCGTTCTTCGGCATGGACCAGATGGAGATTGACCCGACGAACCAGCGGCTGTACGTCGCGGTCGCGGGCGGTGTGGCCGTCTACGAGATCGCGACCGGAGACCTGCTGACGACCATTACGGGCCCATCGATCGTCAGTCCCAGGGGAATCTGCTTCTCCGACTCGACGGACATCGACGGCGACGGGGTGCCGAATACCGAGGACAACTGCCGCGGGATCGCGAATGCGGACCAGGTCGACGCCGATGGAGATGGCGTGGGGGATGCCTGCGACAACTGTCCCGCGGCGCCCAACTCCGCGCAGCAGAACTACGACGCCGACGCGCTCGGCGACGCGTGCGACTCGTGCACCGACCGTGACCTGGACGGCTTCGGGGATCCGGGGTTTCCGCTGAACACCTGCCTCCCGGACAACTGCCCGGGGAACTCCAATCCCGATCAGGCGGACACGGATCTCGACGGCTTGGCCAACGCCTGCGACAACTGTCCGGGCGACGCCAACCTGGACCAGGGGGACGCGGACGGGGATGGGGACGGCGACGTTTGCGACAACTGTACTGGGGTTCCGAACCCGGGCCAGGGCGATCCGGATGGCGACGGGCTCGGAGACGTCTGCGACAACTGCCCGCTGGTGAGCAACCTCGACCAGGCGGACGGCGACGGTGACGGCGTCGGCGACTCCTGCGACAACTGCGTCCTGACGCCGAACGCGAGCCAGGGCGACCCGGACGGCGACGGGCTGGGGAGCGTTTGCGACAACTGCCCGCACACCGCCAATGCCGACCAAGCCGACCCGGACGGCGACGGCACCGGCGAGGCCTGCGACACCTGCGTCGGCCTGCCGAACGGTGCAGCGACCGTCATGTATGCCGTCGACGGCGCCTCCGGCAACCCGGCCAGCCTGCACGTCCTCGACCCGGCGAACGGTTCGCTCCTGCGGACCATCGGTCCGACCGGCTTCAATCACGTCACCAGCATCGACATCGATCCCACGTCCGGCATCCTCTACGGCATTGCCAACGATTCGGAAGAGCTCATCGTTATCGACCCGAACACCGGGGCAGGAACCATCGTCGGTTCCACGGGCCACCACCTCCCGGATATCGCGTTCGATCCCGCCGGGAGGCTGTACGGCTGGTCCGAGTCGGTGGACAACCTGGTGAGCATCGACCTGGAGACGGGGCAGGCGACGATCGTCGGGGGCTGCGCTTGTTCGACCAACCGGACGGGCCTGGCCGCGAACTCCGCGGGGACGCTCTACATGAAGAGCGACGACGGTCTGTCCACCCTGGATCCGGCGACCGGGGCGATCCTCTCGACGGTTTCGATTCCGAGCGGTCAGACGAATAACCCGCTGGAGTTCGATGCCAGCGACGTGCTGTTCACGGGCCTGCGGACCAACCCTGGGTTCTCCCTTCGGACGCTCGACCCGGCCACCGGCGCACTCGGCATCCGCGGATCGAACCCGCTCGTCTTCCTTTCCGGGCTCGCGATCTCGGGCGGACAGACGGACCGCGATCAGGATGGCCTCGGGGATGCATGCGACCCCTGCCCGAACGACGCGGCCAACGACGCCGACGGGGACGGAATCTGCGGTGACCTCGACAATTGTCCGGGGGCCTTCCCGGCCGACCAGACCGACACGGACGGCGACGGGCGCGGCGACCTCTGCGACAACTGTCTCCACGTCGCGAATTACGACCAGACCGACAACGACGGCGACGGGGTCGGGGATACCTGCGACGGTTGCCCGCTGATGGCCGACTCCGGCCAGGCAGACAGCGACAGCGACGGCGTCGGCGACGCATGCGACAACTGTTCGGACGCCTTCAACCCGGCCGCCCCCACCTCCCTCGAGGCGGTGCGGGCCGCGCTCAACTCGCTCCACTCGGCCATGACCGCGCTCGTGCCCGACCTGTACCTGTTTTCCGAGGGGGAGATCGGGACCTCAATCGCGGACGGCGGGGATGACATGTACGATGGCGGCAACCGCCTCAACACAAACCGCTCCAGCAGTATCCCGTACACGAATGGCGCCATCGTGGCGTCGGATTCCAGGTTCGGTCCGGGAAGCCGGTACTTCACCGCGAAGTACCCCGGCCTGTTCGCAATGGCGGCGACCGGCATCTCCATCAACACCTTCACCATCACCGGGAACAACGGCGCCGACGGATCCGGCCTGGCGAACGGCGTCGTGCTGCCCCTTGCGGGGGCCAAGGTGTTTGCGAAGCGCGTGTACAACGCCGAGGACCCGTCGATCAACCACATCGTCATCGTGCCGAACCCGCCGGCCGCGGCAAAGCACGTCTTTTCGGCCAACACGGACAACGACTCCCACCAGCTCACCGGGCTCGCCGGCGCCGGGTCGATCTACTACCTGCTGGTGGCGCGAGCCAACGGCGGCTATCTGGAGGACGAGCAGATCGTCGAGATCGCGAGCGCCTTCCTGAGCCGCCTCGCGCAACCGGACAACGACGCGGACGGCATCGGCGACGTCTGCGACCCGTGCACCGACCGCGACCTGGACGGATTTGGCGACCCGGGCTTCCCGGGGAACCTCTGCGCCGTCGACAACTGCCCCGACGCGGCCGGCCCGGACCAGGCGGATGCCGATGCGGACGGCATCGGCGACGTCTGCGACAACTGCGCCGCAGCGGCCAACCCGGGGCAGGAGGACGGCGATGGAGATGGCGACGGGAATGTCTGTGACAACTGCGCGACAGTCGCCAACGCCGATCAGGCGGACGGCGACGCGGACGGCAGGGGGAACGCCTGCGACAACTGCCCGCTGGCCGCGAACGCCAATCAGGCCAACGGCGACGGCGATACGCTGGGAGACGCCTGCGACAACTGCGTTGCCGTCTCGAATTCCAACCAGGCGAACCTTGATGGTGACGCGTGGGGGGATGCGTGCGACCTCTGCCCGGCGGCCGCGAGCAACGACCAGGCCGAGACCGACGGCGACGGGATCGGCGACGCCTGCGACAACTGTCCTGGCACGTTCAACCCCAAGAATCAGGATGGGCTCGAGGGGGTGCTGGCCGGCCTCAATGCCATCCATCCCGCGATAACCGGGCTGGTACCGAACCTCTTCCTGTTCTCCGAGGGGGCCGGCGGCAGCTCGATCGCGGACGGCGGCTCCGACATGTATGACGGCGGCAACATCCTGGCCACGGAGAACTGGTTCGCGATCCCGTACACCAACGGGAGCGTCGGCCCCGCGGGAGCGGTGTTCGGTCCAGGAAGCCGCTTCTTCACCGTGAAGCTCCCGGGGTTGTTCGTGCTCGGGGCGTCCGGCATCTCCATCAACAGCTTCGCAATCTATGGCGACAACGGCCACGACGGCGCCGGCACCGCCGACGGCGTGGTCCTCAATCTGCCGGGAGCCAGGGTCCTGGCCAAGCGGGTCTACGGCTCGGCCAACCCGTCGATCAACCACATCGTCATCGTTCCGGACGCCCCTGCGGCGGTGAACCACTCCTTCTCCACCTATACGAACGACGACTACCACAGCATCTTCGGGCTCGCCGGCGCGCATTCGCTCTACTACCTCCTGGTTTCCAGCGAGAACGGCGGGTTCCTGAGCAACGATCAGATCGCGGCGATCGCGAACCGGTTCCTGCTCCTCCGTGGCCAGCCTGACCTCGATCTCGATGGCGCGGGGGACGTCTGCGATCCCTGCGCCCTCGACGCCGCGGACGACGCCGATGCGGACGCCCTGTGCGCCAACGTCGACAACTGCCCGCTCGCGGCCAACCTCGACCAGCTCGACTACGATTCCGACGGCGCGGGGGACCTCTGCGACAACTGCGCCGCGCTCCCGAACCCGGACCAGGCGGACCCGGACAGCGACGGCCTCGGCGACATCTGCGACAACTGCCCCGACGACGCGAACTTGACTCAGACCGACGCCGACGGGGACGGGCCCGGCGACGCGTGCGATCTGTGCCCCTCGCTGGCGAACCCGCTGCAGCAGGAGGCGCTCGCCTGCCTCGAAGCCGGCGCGGACGGCGGCGAGTGCCTCGAGGCTCGCATCGAGACGATCGATCCGCTCCTCGCGGGAGAGCTCCGCCTCTTCGCCCTGACCGGCGCCACTCCCACCTCGATTCGCTTCGAGATCCTGGCGACCTCGTGCCTGGCGGCCGAGGCGCTCGAGCTGTCGTTGAACGGCGTGGTGCTCGGCTCGCCGGTTCTCGACCCGGCGCGCCGCTGCACCTGCGCGCCGGGCGCCCAGGTATTCACCGCGTCCGACGCACCGCTGCTCGCGGCCGCCTGGCACCCCGGCGCGACGAACACGATCCGGCTCCGCAAGCCGGGGGCCGGGAGCGCCACCTCGCTCGCCTGGGTGAAGGCGCGCTTCGACGCGCCGGGCGCGAGCGAGACGGCCTGCCTCTTCGATCTCGGCGGCGGCACCTGCTCCGAGCCGAACCTCTGCTCGGCCGACTCCACAGGGTTCGCCGTCGACACCCAATACGCCACCGACGTCCTCTCCGCGGCACACGAGGAGCTGGTGGTCCTCACCCCCTTCGCCGGCGGGCTCCTCCCCGCCGCGATCGACCTCGCGGGCCTGCCCGACGGGCCAGCCCGCGTCTGCGTGACGGCGCCCGGGACCACCGCGCGCGACTGCGTGGACTTCACGAAGGCGGGAGAGCTCGACCTGGCGATCAACGGCGCCGGGTGCCGTCCTCCCGCCGCCGTGGCGGAGGCCGCGGCCCTGGTCGAGTGCACCTCGCCGGCCGGCGCGAGCGTCCTGCTCGACGGCTCGGGCTCCACGGACCCAAGCTCCACTCCCGGCACAAACGACGGCATCGTGCGGTTCGAGTGGGTCGAAGACCTGGGCCTGCCCGACGAGATGTTGCTCGACACCGGGGAGACCGTCTCCGTGGTACTCCCGCTCGGCGCTCATGCGATCACGCTGCGCGTGACCGATGCGCTCGGCCAGACTGCGGTCGACACGCTGCTCGTGACCGTGCAGGACACGACGGCTCCCGACCTCGCGGTGGTTCTGTCGCCCGGCATCCTCTGGCCGCCGAACCATCGCATGATCGAGATGACGGCGTCCCTCGGTGCGACCGACCTCTGCGGCACGCCGGCGGTCGCCCTCGCGTCGGTCACCAGCAACGAACCGGACGACGCCGCCGGCGACGGGGATGGGGACACGACAGACGACATCCAGGGGGCCCAGCTGGGCACGCCCGACGACCGCTTCCACCTGCGGGCCGAGCGCCGCGACGACGGCACCGGCCGGTTCTACGCGGCGAGGTACGTCGCCACCGACTCCGCCGGGAACACAAGGACGATCACCCGCTACGCGCTGGTGCCCCATGACCGGGGTGGAAAGGTCGATCCGATCGAACTCTCGGTCGCCGACTCGCCCGCGGGAACGATTGTCTCCTGGGATCCGGTGCCGAACGCCCGGTTCTACAACGTAATCCGCGGGCGGGTCGGCGACATCGTCCACGCCGGCTCGTTCATCAATCTGGGACCCGTCGACTGCATCGAGCCGGCGTCCCTCGACACGACCACGGCAGGGAGCGCGGACCCCGTGCAGCCGGACTCGGGTCAGGTCTTCTTCTATCTCGTCGAGTACGACGACGGCCGCGCCAGCAGCTACGGCTCGGAGAGCAGCGGCGTTCCCGCAGTGCCGGCCTCAGGCGCCTGCGGATCGTGAGCGGCTAGCAACGCGTCCGTCTACGGGAGCTGGAACTTCGCCTTCCCGGTCCCGATCGCGGAGCCGTCGCGGCGGCGTGCGGCCACCGTCCAGACGTAGGATTTCCCTCCCTGCACCTGCGCCCGTTCCTCACTGGTGAGGCGCAGCAGAGGCTCCTTCACCTGATGCTCGAAGAGCGGGGAGGGAGCGCCCTCCACGAACAACTTGAAGACGTAGTCGTAGCGGCCGGCGATCGACTCCCAGCGGAATCCGGCGGGCGCCTCGTTCAGCTTCCCCTGCCGCGGCTCGAGTGTCTGGATCACGAGTCCCCCCGCGACCACGGGCGCCTCCTTCTCCTGCCCGGGGAAGAACAAGAACGCGGCGACCACCGCGATGATCGCGAGAGCCCCGATCGCCCACTTGACCCACTTTCCACCCGCGGTGTCCCCCTCGAGGTCGTGGAACTCCTGCTCCATGTGCTCGAGCGCCGCGTCGGGATGCAAATCTCCTGGCTTGTGCTCCTGATCCGCCATTACCGCCTCCTCGCCGGGGCCAGTCTCGACACCCCCGGACGCCTTCCCTATTATGCCCCCTTCGCCGGGTACGGGGGTCCGGCGCCGGCAACCCTGCCGAGAGGGCAGGCGCGGGGGGGGGGATGCGGGCGTTCGTCCGGGGGGATCTGGACGGGTTCTTCGGGCTCGCGCTCGACAACCTCGTGCAGTTGCTTCTCATCGACTCGCTCTGCCGCCACGTCCTCGGCTTTCCCGACTCCCTCCTCTACGGCCGCGTCTTCCCCGGTGCCGCGATGTCGCTCCTGGTCGGGAATCTGTTCTACGCGTGGCAGGCGCGGAGGCTCGCGACAGCGACCGGTCGCTCCGACGTCTGCGCGCTGCCGTACGGGATCAACACCGTCTCGCTCATCGCCTTCGTCTTCCTGGTGATGCTGCCGGCGAAGCTCGCCGCCGAGGCGGCGGGGGATCCCGACCCGGCGCGGGCCGCGTGGCGACTCGGGCTGGTCGCCTGCCTCGGCACGGGAATGATCGAGCTGGGTGGCGCGCTCGTCGCCGGGCGGATCCGCCGCGCGACGCCGCGCGCGGCGCTCCTGTCAACGCTCGCCGGGATTGCGCTCGGCTTCATCTCTCTCGGGTTTCTGTTCCGCGCCTACGCGCGCCCGCTCGTGGGTCTCACCACCCTCGGCGTGATCCTGCTCACCTACTTCGGCCGCGTCGCTTTCCGCGGCGGGCTGCCGGGCGGGATGATCGCGGTCGGCCTCGGTACCGCGCTCGCCTGGGCCACCGGGCTCGCGCCCACCGGTCCGGACCCGGGGGGGTTCGCCCTCCACCTCCCGGTGCCGGTCCTCGGGGATCTCCTGGCGGGCCTGCGAGGGAGCGAGTGGCTCGCCTACGTCTCGGTGATTCTCCCCATGGGTATCTTCACGGTCGTGGGATCGCTGCAGAACATCGAGTCGGCGGAGGCGGCGGGAGACGCCTACCCCACCGGCCCCTCGCTGGCGATGAACGGCGCCGGCACGGTGGTGGCAGCAACCCTCGGCTCCTGCTTCCCCACCACCCTCTACATCGGCCATCCCGGCTGGAAGGCGCTCGGGGCGCGCGCCGGCTACTCCGTCCTGAGTGGTGTCTTCATGACCGCGGTGGCGCTCACCGGCACGCTCGCCGCCATCGCCTGGGCGATTCCGATCGACGCGGGAATGGCCATCGTCCTCTGGATCGGCATCGTGATCTCGGCGCAGGCCTTCCAGGCCACGCCGCGCCACCACGCCCCGGCCGTCGTCGTGGGCCTTCTCCCCGGCATCGCCGCGTGGGGGACGCTGATGGCGAAGAACGGGCTGCGCGCCGCGGGGCTCGGCGCCCCCGGCGGGCCGAGTTTCTCGCCGGAGCTGATCCCGGCGTTTCTCGCCAGCGACACCTGGATCCACGGCGCCTTCGCGCTGGAGCAGGGGTTCATCTTCTCGTCGATGGTGCTGGCGGCGGTGACGGTCGCCGTCATCGAGCGCCGCTTCACGCTCGCCGCGTCCTGGTGCGGCGCGGCGGCGCTGCTCTGCGCCGCGGGGTTGATGCACGCCTATCGCTTCACCCCCGGCGACACGGCGCTCGATCTCGTCCCGGCCTGGCCGTGGGCGGCCGGGTACGCCCTGATGGGACTGATCTTCCTCGCCGCGCCGTTGCTCACCCGACCCGCAGGGGCGGGGCACGCGGAAACGCCGGACGCGGATGCTTGAACTCCTGGTGGCGGGGCTGGGCGTCTCCCTGTCGCTCGCCTGGCTCGGGCTCCTCGTCCGCGCGCTCCGGCACCGGCGTGACCCGCACCGCCTCGCGGATCTCCCCACCGGCGACCCTCCGTTCGCGCGCACCCGGGAGGCTGAGCCGGTCGGGGCGGCGCCGGCCTGGCCGTCGCTCGCGGTCGTGATCGCCGCTCGTAACGAGGCGGACGAGATCGAGGCGGCGATGGAGTCGCTCCTGGCCCAGGACTATCCAGGGCTGCGCGTCGTCGCGGTGAACGACCGCTCGACCGACGCCACGGGCGCGGTCCTCGATCGGCTCGCGGCGCGCGACGCGCGGCTGCGGGTCGTTCACATCGGACAGCTGCCAGCGGGCTGGCTCGGCAAGACACACGCCCTGCAGGTCGGGAGCCGTGCGGCGGAGTCGCAGTGGATCGCCTTCACGGACGGCGACGTCGTCTTCGCCCCCGGAACGCTGCGGCGGGCGGTGCGACACGCGGTCGAGGAGGGGGTTGACCACGTCACCGTCGGCCCCGATGTGCGGCCCGAGACGTTCGGCGAGCGGCTGTTCCTCGCCTTCCCCACCCTCCTGTTCCTCGTGATGATCTACACCCCCCTCGGCAGGGTCGACGACCCGCGCAGCCGGGCGTTCGCGGGGGCCGGCGCCTTCAACCTGGTGCACCGGCGGGCGCTCGACGCGATCGGCGGGTTCGACCGGATCGCGCTGTCGGTCGAGGACGACCTCCGGCTCGGACAGGCGCTGAAGTACTCCGGCTCCCGCAGCCTGGTGCTGAGCGGGCTGGGGGCGATCATGCTGCGCTGGCACCGGGGGCTCCCGCGGATGCTCCGCGCGCTCGACAAGAACTTCTTCAGCGCCGTCGACTATCGCCCCGGCAGGGCCGTCCTGGCGCTGCTCGTGATGTTGGTCATCGCCGGCGCCGCGCACGCGGGCCTGCTGGCGGGCCCGGCGTGGACACGCGGCATCTGCGCGGCAGGCGTCGCCGCGATCGCCGGCCTGTTCCTGCTCGCAGGACCGCACCGCCGGGTCGCACCCGGGTTCGCCCTCCTCCTTCCGGTCAGCGGTCTGCTCCTCGGCTGGACGCTCCTGCGCTCCGTCGTCCAGACCTATCGCTGGGGCGGCGTGCGCTGGCGCGACCGTCTGTACCCGCTGCCCGAGCTGCGGGCCCACGTGCGCGAGCGGAACCGCTGGCTCCGCGAGAGCTGGAAGCGGAACCGGACCGCGGCGCGCGGACGGCGGGTCTGATTTGGCGCCGAGCGAGAGCGAGAGGCGGCCGGAGCGCCTCGACTCGTCACGCCCGGTGGCCGATCGGGCGATCCTCCTGGCCGCGGCCTTCCTGCGGGCGCTCGCCACCGGGATGATCGGAGTGCTGCTGGCGCTGTACCTCGCGGCGCTCGGGTTCCCGGCCGCGGAGATCGGCTTGGTGGTCGGAGCCGGACTTGCCGGCGCGGCGCTTGGTGCGGCGATCGTCACCGTGGCCGGCGATCGGCTCGGGCGCCGACGCGTGCTCGTCGCGCTCGCCCTGCTGGGCGCCGGGGGCGGCCTCGCCGCCGCGCTCGCCTCGACTCCCGCCGCGATGATCGCCGCCGCGGTCCTCGGGATGATCAACGGGATGGGGCGCGATCGGGGCGGCGCGCTGATCCTGGAGCAGGCGATCCTCCCGGCCACCGTGACGGACGACCGCCGGACCGTGCTCTTCGCCTGGTACCACGTCGTGCAGGACGCGGGGCACGCGCTCGGGGGGCTGCTCGCGGCGCTGCCGGCGATCCTCGAGCGCGCGGGCGCGGCGGGCGAGACGTCGTTTCGCGGCTCGGTCGCCATCTACGCGGGGCTGCTGCTGCTGCCGGCCGCGCTCTACCCGTTCCTCTCGCGCGCCGCCGAAGCCCCTTCGCACGAGGAGCGCGCGCCGCTGACGCCCGCCACGCGCCGCGTGCTCTGGCGGATCTCGGCGCTCTTCGGGCTCGACAGCCTGGCGGGCGGCTTCCTCACCACCGCGCTGCTCGCGTTCTTCTTCCACCAGCGCTTCGGCGCCGCCCCGGCGACGATCGGCCTGCTCTTCTTCGGTTCGCGCGCGCTGAACGCGGTCTCCCACCTCTTCGCGGCATGGCTGGCCAGGCGGATCGGACTCGTGAACACGATGGTGTTCACTCACATCCCTTCGAGCCTGCTCCTGGCCACCGTGCCTTTCGCGCCCAGCTTCGGCGTGGCGGCAGTCCTGTTCCTGCTGCGCGAAGGGCTCGTCGAGATGGATGTGCCGACGCGCCAGTCGTACCTGATGGCGATCGTGGCGCGCGAGGAGCGCACCCGCGTCTCGGGGGTGACGCAGCTCGTGCGGCTCGGGGCGTGGGCGGTGGCGCCGCTCCTCGCCGGATCCCTGCTGGGAGGAACGCTCTCCGCGGCGCCGCTGTGGATCGGCGCCGGGATGAAGATCGCCTACGATCTCCTGCTGTATCGCGCCTTTCGCGGCCTGCGTCCGCCCGAGGAGCGCCGCGCGTGAGACGTTACCGGCTGGCCTGCCTCGACATTGACGGGACGCTTACCGACGGCGTCGGCGGTCCGGCGCTCGCCGGCGCGGTCGACGCGGTGCGCGACCTGCGCACGCTGGCGGAGGTGCGGCTGGTGACGAACACGACGAGCCGCTCGCAGCGGGCGCTGGCGGCGTGGCTGGTCAATCTCGGGCTCATCACCGAGCCGGACCACCTGGTGCTGCCTGCCAGGCTCGCTCATCGACTCCTCCCGTCTCGCGGTCACGACTCCGGGGTCCTCCTCGTGGACGACAGCGCTCGCGAGGACTTCGCCTGGTTCCGGGAGGATCCCGAGGGCGCCGCGGTCCTGGTTGCGTCGGAGGCGCACGGGTTGAGGGTCCTGGATCTCCAGTCTGCGTTCCGCGCCCTGCTCCGCGGTGCGGCACTCTACACCCTGCAGGCGAACCGCTACTACCGCAAGGACGGGGCGCTGGTGACCGACCTTGGGCCGGTTGCGGCCTTCCTCGGCTACGCCGGGGGAAGGGAGCCGGTGAACCTCGGCAAACCGTCGCGACTCCTGTTCGAAGCTCTCGCCGCGGAGGTCGGCGCGCGGCTGGACGAGGTCCTCATGGCCGGCGACGACGCCGAGTTCGATGCCTGCGGAGCGGTCCGCCTCGGAATGGCCGGTGTGCTGGTGCGCACCGGGAAGTATCGCGACGGCGACGAGGCTCGCGTCTCCCCTGCGCCGACCGCGGTGCTGCCATCGATCGCGGATCTCGCCGCCTGGCTCCGCGGCGGCGATCGCGTTCCGGCGAGGCGACGCCCAGGGCGCGGGTGATACGATCCCGCTCGCCGCGGCCGGCCGTGCGCCACGCGCCTCCGCGCCCCGGCACGGAGGCCCCATGTCCCCCCACATCATCGGCATCGCACTCCTCGCTCTTGCGGCGCGCCCCGCGACCGCCGGCGACGGTCCGCAGGAGGTCGTCGTCGTCAACTTCCCCGAGACCCAGGCGGTCACCGGGAAGGTCCGGGTCGAAGGCAGGCTCGAGGCCGCGCGCTTCGTGTCGTTCGAGTCGGTCACCGTCCCGCCGAGCTCGCCGGACAATCCGGCCCGGATGATCTCGCTCGGAGTGATCGACGCGACCGGATTCAGGGCGCTCGTCGCGAGCGTCACCGGTTCCTTTGCCGCTCGCCCCGAGGCGGCGAAGACGCTCGGGCTGCTGCTGGTCCCGGACGAGGAACCGTTCCTGCAGGCGCTGCTCGACAAGGGGAAGGCGCTGCTCAGCCAGCGCGTCGACGCCCGTCTGGCGGCGGAGAGCGCCCCGTTCTTCTCCGCCTCGGCGGAGCCGTTCGACCTCGCCTTTCCGCGTTACCGGGCGTTCCTGTTCAACACCTGGGACCGCTCGGTCGAGGCGAGCGTCTACCTGTACCTGACGGACTGAGCGGCGAGGGGGAGCGCATGAACCACTGGCTGCTCAAGTCCGAGCCCTCCGCGTACTCGTGGGAGCGGCTGGTCAAGGAGAAGCGGGCGCGCTGGGACGGGATCCGCAATTTCCAGGCGCGCAACAACCTGCAGGCGATGGCGAAAGGGGACCTTTGCCTCTTCTACCACTCGGGCAAGGGTCCCGCGGTGGTCGGGATCGCGAAGGTCATGGGCGCGCCGTACCCCGACCCCAGCAGCGACGACCCCCGCTGGCTTGCCGTCGACCTCGCCCCGCAGCGGGCGCTGAAAGTCCCGGTGACGATCGCGGCGCTCAAGGACGACGAGCGCACGCGCGGAATGGCGCTGCTCCGGCAGGGACGCCTCTCCGTCTCCCCGGTCACCGCGGTGGAGTTCGCGGCGGTCGTGGAGCTGGGGGGGTAGCGGCGGACCGCGACAACCTCGCCGGCCGGGGTCACTCCGAGCGCAGGCAGATCAGCGGGTCGACCCGGGTCGCCCGGCGCGCCGCGAGCACCGCGGCGATCAGGGTGACGGTCGCGAGCAGCAGCGCGATCCCCCCGAAGGTCAGCGGGTCGAACGGCCCCACGCCGAAGAACAGGCTGCGGAACGAGCCGACGAGCGCGGAGGCGCCGAGCAGGCCGGCGACCAGTCCCACGAGCGAGACCACCACAGCCCCTCGCACCGCCAACCCCAGGACGTTCCGGGGCGAGGCTCCCAGCGCCGCGCGGATGCCGAACTCCCGGGTGCGCAGGTCGGTGGCGTAGCTCGTCACGCCGTACAGCCCCGCGGCCGCCAGGATCAGCGCGATCCCGGCGAAGGTGCCGAGCAGCACGGCCAGCAGCCGCTCCTGTGCCAGCGCCACGCCGAGCCGCTCGGTCAACGTCTGGATACCGAAGAGCGGCAAGTCCTTGTCGAGCCGCTGCGCGGCGGCAACGACGGAGGAGATGACCGCCCGCGGATCCCCGTCGGCGTGGATCAGCAGCGTCATGGTCGGCAGGTAGAACTGCGCCAGCGGCACGAAGACGGCGGGAAGCGGTTCCTCGCGGAGCCCGCGAAGCTTCGTGTCCCGGACGAGGCCGACGACGACCCCTCCGTTCTCACCGAGGTTCATGATGCGCCGGCCGACCGCCTCCTGTCCCTGCCAGTAGGCGCGCGCGAACGCCTCGTTCACGATCACGACCGGGGCGGCGCTCTCGGTGTCGGCGGCGGAGAAGTCGCGCCCGCGCAGGACCGGAATCCCGAGCGCGGCGAAGTAGCCGGGCGTCACGATGTTCAGCGGCACGACCGGCTCGGTCTCCGGCGTCGTCGGATATCCCTCCGGCACCACGCTGGTGCCCATCCCCTCGGTCTGCACCGGGACGCTCGACGCGAGCGCGGCGGCGCGCACCCGCGGCAGGGACCGCGCTTCCTCGAGCAGCCGATCGTAGAAGGGGGCCCAGCGCTCCCTGTCGTACCCCTGGAGACCCAGGGCGACCGAGGCGACCAGGCGCCCATCGGTCGAGAAGCCTGGATCGACCGAGCTGGCCTGCTGCAGCGTGCGGAGCAACAACCCCGCGCCGACGAGCAGCATCGCGGCCAGCGCCACCTGCACCAGCACGAGGCTGTCGCGCAATGAGATTCGCCAGCGGCGCAGCAGCGGCGCCGCGGGCTCGCTCTTGAGCCCGGGCAGCAGCGCCGAGCGCGCCGCGTGCAGCGCCGGGACCAGTCCAAACGTCACCCCCGCGACGGCGCTGACGGCGAGAGTGAAGAGCAGGACGCGCCCCTGGCCGAGGCCGGCGACGGCCTCGAGCGGGACAGGGAACCCCTTCGGCGCCAGCGCACGCACGAGGTCGAGGGTCCAGGAGGCGAGGGCGAGCCCGCCCGCCGCGGCGAGCGCCGCGAGCAGCACGCTCTCGACCAGGAGCTGGCGCACGATGCACCCGGGTGTCGCACCGAGCGCCCGCCGGATGGCGATCTCCCGGCCGCGGCGCTCGGCCCGTACCAGCAGCAATCCCGCCGCGTCGGCGCAGGCGAGGAGCAGCACAAGTGCGACGACGCCGAGCAGCAGGCGCGACACCAGGCGGGCGCGGTCGGCCGCCTCCACGCCGAACCCCAGCGCCACCGAGTTGGCGGGCTCGACGCGGACTCCCGTGATCTTAGGTCCGTCCTGGGGAGCGGCGGCGAACCGCGCCGCGAGCGTGTCGACCTCCGCGCGCGCCGTCTCGATCGACACCTCGGGCCGCAGGCGCCCCACCACGTTCATCCAGGTGAACCCCCGCCGCTCCAGCGGCCTGAGGTCGATCCAGTTGGGCATGGCGGCGGCCGCCATCGAGGTCGGGACCCACAGCCCCGGGAACGACTCCAGGCTGCACCCGAAGAAGCCGCGCGGGGCCACCCCCACGATGGTGAACGGGTGGCCATTGATCCGGACCGTCTGCCCGATCGCCTTCGGATCGGAGCCGAAGCTCCCACTCCAGAGCTCGTGGCTGAGCACCACCACGGCGTCCGAGCCCGGCGCCCGGTCGTCGGAGACGGCGAGCAGCCGCCCGGCCTCCGGCTGCACGCCGAGCGCCTCGAAGAAGTTGCCGGTCACGACCGACCCGGTCACCCGCTCCGGCGGGTGACCGTCGCGCGACAGGTGCATCGCCGTCCCGTCCCCGTACGCGGCGAGGCCCGAGAAGGCCTGCGCCTGATCGCGATAGTCGAGATACCCCGGGTACGACCAGCCCGAGAAGTGCTCGTGCACCGTGAACAGCCGTACGAGGCGATCCGGGGCGGCGACGGGGAGCGGCCGGAACAGCACCGCATCGACCAGGCTGAAGATCGCGGTGTTCGCGCCGATGCCAAGCGCGAGGGTCAGCAGCACGAGCCCAGTGAGGCCGGGAGACTTCAGCAGCATGCGCAGGCCGAAACGAACGTCGCGGAGTAGCGTGCCCATGGAGCTCTCCCTCCAGTTGCGAACCGAGGAGGCAAGTTTCGAGCCAGGCCATGCGAGGCGGCTCTATCTCGTGCGGCGGTGCGGGATGGAGGGTTGGCACGGCTCGGCCCCACGCCTCTCCTCCGCTCGTCACCCCGTGCGCCCGACCGCTTGCGGGACGGCCACATCCCACAACCGAACACTGGCACCCCGCCCGCCCCGACTCCTGCTCCCATTCCATCCACGTCACCCCGGCGAAGGCCGGGGTCCACCGGGAGCGTCGTGATCCGATTCGTCCACGTTGCTCTTCATCCCCGCCCCGTACCGCCGCGCTCCACCACGCAGCCGGGCGGTCGGTGGATTCCGG
>Ga0184629_10000476_pt1 | contig 18023 bp, 14 predicted proteins | sample PLM4_32_b1_FD_133158 | JGI IMG/M metagenome (GOLD analysis project Ga0184629, IMG submission 133158) | Groundwater sediment microbial communities from an aquifer in East River, Colorado, USA - PLM4_32_b1 | ecosystem: Environmental > Terrestrial > Soil > Riparian zone | place: USA: East River... | reverse complement strand
GGTGACGTCGGTGATCACGACCGCCGCCGGACTTTGCTCCACCGCGGTCAGCAGCCGCTGGATCGTCGCTTCGGCGCGCGTACGCTCGGTGATATCCTCGGCCACCCCGGTCGCAGGGCTCGCGCGCCGGCCCTCCCCCGCCTTGGTCACATGCCGTCCCGGGCTGCCGTCGGGTGCAGATAGGATGCGACGACCCGGGGCAAGGTGCGCGTGTCGATGGGTTGCTCGTCGCGCTGTTGTCGCTTCACGAACATCGGGCAGGGCCTCGCTGAGTGCACGGCAACCGTGCCCCGGACGGCATCGCCTCCGCGGCACTCGCCTAATGCATATGGGAATCAGGCACATCTGTGCCATCAGCGGAAACCGACACAGGGTCAGCGGAAGTCCTATAGCGGAGAACCTACGGTGAAACGGTAGCCGAGAGCGTCAGGCGCTCAGGCCATGCTGGACCGCGTACCGAATCAGCTCGGCACTGTTCCGGAGGTGCATCTTCCGCAACAGCCGGGCGCGGTGCGTGCTGATGGTCTTCGGCGACAATCCGAGCTCCTCGGCGATCTGCTTCACGGTCTTGCCGCAGCCGATCATGCAGAGCACTTCATACTCGCGGCGGGACACGTGCTCGTGCGGCAACGCGATGGCGTTGGAGTCGAGCGCGGCGGCTGCGCGGAGCGCCATCGAAGCAGTGAGGTAGCGTTCCCCGGCAGCGATCTGTTTGACCGCGGCGATGACGTCCCCCGGAGGCTGCGATTTGGTGAGATACCCCGCCGCGCCCTCCCGCAAGGCACGTACCGCGAACTGCTCCTCCGCGTGCATCGTGACCACGAGGACCTGGACTGGGGGAAACGAGTTGCGGAGCAGCCGGAGCAAACCGGGGAACGGCGCACCGGGCATCGTGATATCCAGCAGCAGCACATCGGGTTCCGTCGTGCGTACCAGGGTGACCGTCGCATCACCGTCTGCCGCCTCCCCCACCACATGGAGGGAGGGATCCTCGGCCATCACCTGGCGCAGACCCGCTCGTACCAGCGGATGGTCGTCGGCGATCGCGACACGGATCGGCCGGCTCATGGTGTCCGACCGGTGCCGGGCAGCGGGAGGCGGACCGCCACACACGTCCCGCCCGCGCTCCCGGCCCGCACCTCGACCGAGCCGTCCCACAGGAGGGCGCGCTCGCGTATGCCCAGCAGGCCGAGAGAGCGGTGATCCGCCGCCTCGATTGGAGTGATGCCGCGCCCGTCGTCGTCCACGTGCAATTGGACCTCTCCTTGTACGACTTGCAGCTCGACCCGCACACTTCGCGCCATGGCGTGCCGGGCGACGTTCGTCAGTGCCTCCTGCAGAATCCGGAACAGGTCCGTAGCACGGTCGGCATCGAGGGGTGCCAAGTCGGCCGCAAGATGCAATTCGCAGCGGATCCCGGTACGGCGCGCAAACTCCTGCGTCTCCCACTCGATCGCCGCCGGGAGACCCAGGTTGTCCAGCACGGCGGGACGCAGCTCGGTCGCCAGGGTGCGAACCCGGCCGATGGTCGCCTCGATCAGTTTCGCCATCGTATGGCACTTGTCGAGTAGCGATGGCTCTTGGGGGAGCCGGGCCTCGATCCACGCCACGTCCAGACGCAGCGCCGTCAGCACCTGTCCCATTTCATCGTGGATCTGTCGCGCGATCGAGGTCCGCTCCTCCTCGCGAACTTTCCGCAAACGGCCGGCGAGGCTGCGTAACCGCCGGTGCGATTCCTCGAGCTCCGCCGTCACCCCCCGGCGCTCCGTGATGTCCTTGGCCACGCCGAGCACCCCGACGACGTCGCCGTGCTCATCCCGCATCACCGACCGCCGCAGCTCGACCCAGACCGGCGTACCGTCCTTGCGACGGCGCCCCACCTCCTCCAGAGTCTCACCGGCGCTCAGGATCCGCTGCAAGTCTCCGGTCATCGACTCGCCGTCCGGGAGCACGACCTGCATGGTCCGTCCGAGCATTTCCGCCGCCGTGTACCCGTACAGCGCCTCGGCGCCCTGATTCCAGTACCGGACGCATCCCTGCAAGTCGACACTGATCACACTGTCCTGGACGTTCTCGAGAATGGACGCCTGGAACCGCTGTGATGCCTCATCATGCTTGCGCTCGGAAAGATCGCGGGCGAAGGCGCTGAACATGCGCCGCTCGCCGTCGGACACCGGAACGACCGTCAGCTCGAGCGGGAACTCGCTCCCGTCGTTCCGGCAGGCGATCATCTCCGTGCGACGATTGACCACCGACCCCGTCCCCGCTCCCCCGTAGCCCGCCACTCCTCGGTCATGGCGCTCGCGGTACCGCTCCGGAATGATCAGCGCCGACAACCGGCATCCCAACGCTTCGGCCGCCGTCCACCCGAAGACCGCCTCGGCACGCTGATTCCAGAAATGAACGACGCCGTCGCTGTCGATCAAAATGAAGACATCGAGCGCGGCGTCGAGGATTGCACGAAGCAATGCTTCCGAGTCCTTCGCAAAACTGGGTGCGGGACTGGGTACTGGGACCGCAGACATGAGGGCCTGGTGAGCCGTTGGATGTCTCACGATAGGGGCGCCCGCACCGCCCGCAAGGGGTCTTGCCAGTCGATGAGCAGTTTCCCGGTGTTGCGATTCTCCCACATGCGCTGAAACGCCCCGGCGGCATGCTCGGGCGCGACCACGTCGTCCACGCTCACCCGCAGGCGCCCCGCGTCGAAGCCGGACACGCACTCCCGGCGGAACCGATCGATCAACGCGGCCTTCTCCGTCCGGCTCCGGGCCCGGAGCGTCGAGCCGATCACTCGCCCCCGTTTCCGCATCAGCATCCCCAGGTCGATCTCGCTCGTGGGCCCACCCATCGTGGCGATCACCACGACGCGCCCGCCGGTGGCGAGCAGGCGCAGGTCGCCCGCCAGCGCGCCGCCGCCGACCGGGTCGAGGATCAGGTCCACCGCATCCCGACCCCACTGCTGCTCGATCTCTCCGATCGCACCTTCCTCCGAGGCATCCGGCACGAGCTGTGCGCCTGCTGCAAGCAAGGCTGCGCGCTTCGCGGGTGTGCGCGTCGTCGCGGCTACGGTCGCGCCCACGAAACGGGCGAGCTGAATCGCCGCCAGCCCTACACCCGAAGCCCCGGCGCGGATCAGGACCCGCTGCCCCGCCGTGAGCCCGGCTTCCGCGATCAGGTTGACGTAGGCGGTCAGGAAGGCTTCGGGGATTGCCGCCGCAGACACCAGATCGAGCGACGACGGCGCCGGCAGAATCTGACCCGTCGGGACCGCGACCAGCTCGGCGTGCCCGCCGCCGCCGAGCAGGGCGCAGACCGCCACTCCCGTCTCGACGACGTGCCCGGACACCTCGAGCCCGAGGATGCTCGATTCACCCGGCGGCGGCGGATAGCGGCCGGCGATCTGGGAGAGATCGGCGCGATTGAGCCCCGAGGCCGCGACCCGCACCAGCACCTCTCCCGCCGCGGGGACGGGATCGGGCGCGTCGGCGAGCCGGGATGTGAACCGCCCGTCCCGCCCCGTCACCTCGAGGTAGCGCAGACCTATCCCCGTATCGCGGCGAAGGCGCCGATCACCGCGATCGCCAGCCCGAGCGCTATCTTCAGCGCCGCCGCGGCCGCGCGGCCGAGCACCGCGCCCCAGCCCGCTTTCAGCGCGATCCCGGGCGATCCGAGCCGCGTGTACTCGAACACGGCGGCGCCGGCGAACGACCCCACAAAAGCGCCAATCACGCTTCCGATGACCGGCACCGGAACCCCTACGATCGCCCCGATGATGCCGCCCACCAGGGCGCCCCATCCGGCGCGCCGCGATCCCCCGTACCGCTCCGCGAACCAGAAGCCGAGCCACCACTCGACGATCTCTCCCACGAAGGCGAGCACTACCACCACGGCGATCGTGATGGCGCCGACGGCGTGGAATCCCGTGAGCCAGCCGTAGCCGATGACGCCGAGCACCATGACCCAGAGCCCGGGCAGACCGAGCGGGACGAGCAGCAGACCGACGACGCAGCAAACCGCGAGGAGAACGGCAGGCAGGACCGTGCTCACGGCGTTGCGGTGCGGTCGTGCTGAGTCAGCACGTAGAAGTTCTGGTCCACGTGGAAGCTCGCCGGGTCCTGCAGCCGGACCGTGGTCCGTTGCCACGTGCCCGTTGGATGCAGCGTGGTGAACCCCGAATCCGTGACCGTGACCTTGACGGGCATGTCGAACCCCGGTACGACGATCGTCCACCGGTAGGACAGGGTCGAGTCCGCGATGGCGTACTCGAAGGTCGGCACTTGCGTCGTGGTGAGGTACTGCTGGAACACCTTGCCGAGGTCCAAGCCGGCGTGTCGGCTGATGTAATCCTGCACCTGTTGCCCCGTCACCGTCTGGTGCCAGAACGTCTGGTTCAGCCCGCGCAGGATGCCGCGCCACCGGTCGTCGTCGCCGATCACCTGGCGGATCGTGTGCAGCATGTTGCCGCCCTTGTAGTACATGTCGCCGGAGCCTTGGTCGTTGACGCCGTACTGCGCGACGATGGGGCGATCGTTGCGGATGTTGCGCCGCGTTCCGATGACGTATTGCGCGCCGGCGCCCGCACCGGCGAGGCACTCGGTGTACAGGTTTTCGGCATAGTTCGCGAAGCTCTCGTGCACCCACATGTCCGCGTGGTCCTGCACCGAGATGTTGTTCCCGAACCACTCGTGCGCGCTCTCATGCACGACGATGAAATCCCACAGCAGGCCCAGCCCCGTGTGCGAGAGGTCGCGTCCCAGGTAGCCGTTCTGGTAGTGATTGCCGTAGGCGACGGCGGTCTGGTGCTCCATCCCGAGGTGCGGCGCCTCGACCAGTTTGTACCCATCCGCATACCAGGGAAACGGCCCGAACCACGACTCGAAGCACCGCATCATCGTTTCCGCCTGCGTGAACTGTCGCCGCGCCGCATCGAGGTGATCGGCCAGCGGCCAGTAGTCCATCGTGAGCGGGCCCGCGGCCCCCGCATAGATCGTGGTGAAGTGCGCGTAGTTGCCGGCGTTGATCGCCACGTCGTAGTTGTTGATCGGACTCGTGACGAACCACTCGTAGGTCGTGGTGCTGTCGGCGTGGGGCGTCACGCCGCGCAAGCGGCCGTTCGACACGTCGAACAGCGGATTGGGCACCGTGATGCCCACCCGTTGGCTGTCCGGCTCGTCGGCCAGGTAGTCCTTGTTCGGCCACCACACGCTCGCGCCCAGCCCCTCGTTCGCGGTCGCGACCCAGGCGTGGCCGGCGCTGTCCTGCGCCCAGATCAGCCCCCCGTCCCACGGCGGACGCGTGGCCGCGCGGGGCGCGCCATGATAGTAGATGGTGATGGTGCGGCGATCGCCCACCCGCTGGGGTGTGGCGAGCATGACGAAGAACGCGTTGCCATCCCGGCGATAGGTGGCGCGACGGCCGTCCTGGACCATGCTGTCGACCGTGAGCGGGACCTGCAGGTCGATCTGCATCTCCTGGGCGGGGCGCAGCACCCGGTAGGTGATCCCGTTGAAGCCCGCGATCGTGCTGTCGGTTGGGTGCACGCTGACGTGCAGGTCGTAGAAGACGACATCCCACCACGCCCGCTGGGGCGTGTTCGTGCCGCGCAACGTGTCGGCGTGGGTGAAGGTCTGGGTCTGGGCGGCCCCGATCGCCGGCGGCAGGAGGAGCAGGCAGGCCAGGAAGTGCAACCGTCGCATGGATAGTCCCAGAGATAAGGGTTGAATCCCTCGAGCGAACATAGCGTCCGCCGGCTCGAGCGGTACCCCGTTTTCCTCGGAACCCGAGCCCCTTGCCACACCGTCATCGCCTTGCGGATATTGGCGCGAGCGAGACGACTATGGGTGTGATGCGCTGGGGTTCGACCATGACGATCGCGCTGTCCGCGATCGCTGCCGCCTGCTCCGACGGCGCGGGGCCGCAGGCCGGGCAACGCCTCGTGCTCTCGCCCCCGTGGGCATCGATCGAGGTCGGCGATACGATCGTCGGCGACACCGCGCGCTTCATCTACCTGGACTCCGCGGGCGCCGTGGTGCGCGCCGATTCCGTCGCCTGGTCGAGCACTGATGCGTCCGTCGCGCGGATCGACGCCGCGGGACGGGTGCAGGCACTGCGCGCGGGCGTCACCACCATCCGGGGAGCCGTCGGCTCCGCCACGGCGAGCCAGCGCCTTACCGTGACCGATCCCGTCCTGATCGGTACCGGGGATATCGGCACCTGTATCTCCAACACCGACGAATCCACCGCCCTGCTGCTCGACAGCCTGTCCGGGACGGTGTTCACCGCCGGGGACAACGACTACGCGGATGCGGTGCCGGCCCCGCGGTATGGGGTCTGTTTCGATTCCACCTGGGGACGGCACAAGCGGCGGGTCCGCCCCGCCGCGGGGGACGACGACCCTCGCGACCAGACCCTCAACGACTATTTCGCCTATTTCGGCCCGGTCGCTCACGGCCCAACCGGCTACTACAGCTACGACCTCGGCGCCTGGCACATCGTCGTCCTGAACACGGCGAGCCCGCTGGACTCGGCGCAGATCCAGTGGCTACGCGCCGATCTCGTGGGGCATCCGAAGCTTTGCACGCTGGCGATCTCGCACCGGCCCCGGTTCAGCTCCGGCAACGCTCGCAGCTCTCCGGGTCAAGCCCCCGTGTTCGAGGCGCTCTACGATGCCCATGCGGAGCTGGTCCTCTCGGGCAACGACCACGACTATGAGCGATTCGCCCCGCAGGCCCCGGACCAGACACCCGATCCCGTCGGCGGCCTGGTGGCGATCGTGGTGGGCACGGGGGGGAGAAGCCACGGCCGGATCAACCTGCCGCTCGAGGTGAACAGCGTCGTGCAGAACGCGGACACCTACGGGTTGCTGCGCCTGGAGTTGCATGCGACCAGCTACAACTGGAGGTTCATACCGGTGGCGGGAAGGACGTTCAGCGACGCGGGCAGCGCCGCGTGCCACTAACGGCGCCGCCCGGCTGGGCGCGGGGCCACAGTCGGGCGGCTCGACCACACTATGGGCCTGGGTAGAGTTGAACTACCGACCTCACGCTTATCAGGCGTGCGCTCTAACCACCTGAGCTACAGGCCCCGCCGTCAATCCCACTCCCGCTTCGGCCCCTTCTTCGGCTTGAATCCGTCTTCGTCTTCGTCGTCGAACTCGTCGTCGAGGTCGTCATAGTCGTCGGCGTCCTCCAACTCCTCGTCGTCCGCCTCGTCCTCGTCCAGCTCGTCGTCGAAGTCCTCATCGAGATCCTTATCCTCTTCGAAGTCCTCGAACTCCTCGTCGATGTCGTCGCGACGCTTGAGCGACCACTCCATCGACGTTGCCACGGCCAGCATCGTCACCCCCGGCTGAGGTTGGGATTGGGGTTGCGGTGGTTGCGGGTCCCACACCGTGCGGGACCCGAGCGTCTTTCGTCCGCTCTACTCGTCCATCGCCCGCAGCGAGCGGGCGGCCTTCCGCCGCGCATTGGCCTGGAGCTCCCGTTTGCGGAGCCGCACCGACAACGGCGTGACTTCGATCAACTCGTCGTCCTCAATGTACTCCAGCGCCAATTCGAGCGTGATCTGGCGCGGCGGCTCCAGGATCACCATCTCGTCCGACGCCGTCGTGCGCATGTTCGTCAGCTTCTTCTCCTTCGTCGCGTTCACGTCGAGGTCCCCGGGCCGCACGTGCTCGGCGACGATCATGCCCCCGTACACCGCGTCCCCCGGCTTCACAAACATGGTGCCCCGCTCCTGCAAATTGAAGAGCGCGTAGGCCACCGCCACCCCTTCCCGGTCCGCGACCATCACGCCCCGGCTCCGTCCCGAGAGCGGCCCAGCCCACGGCCCGTACTCGAGGAAACGGTGATGCATAGTCCCGGTTCCCCGCGTGTCCGTCAAGAACTCCGACCGGTACCCCAGCAGCCCGCGGGCCGGGATGGCGAACCGGAGCCGCACCGACCCCACCCCCGGGTTCCGCATGTCCTTGAGCGTCGCCCGTCGCGGCCCCAGCTTCTCCATCACGGCGCCGAGGTATCCCTCCGGACAGTCGATCATCAGCTCTTCGTACGGCTCGAGCTGCTCGCCGTTCGGGCCCTCCCGCGGAATGATGCGCGGCCGGCTCACCTGGAACTCGAACCCCTCCCGCCGCATCGTCTCCATCAGGATGCCCAGGTGCAGCTCGCCCCGCCCCGACACGGTAAACGTCTGCGGATCGCCCGTGTCCTCCACGCGCAGCGCCACATTGCGCTCCAGCTCCTTATAGAGCCGGTCGCGCAGCTGCCGCCCCGTGACATACTTCCCCTCGCGCCCGGCGAACGGCGCGTCGTTCACCCGGAAATCCACGGAGATCGTGGGCTCCTCCACGGCGATCCCGGCCAGCCGCTCCAGATGGTCCAGTGCGGTGACCGACTTGCCGATCTCGACGCCCGCGAGACCGGCCAGGGCGACGATCTCCCCCGCCGCCGCTTCCTGGAGCTCCACGCGCTCCAACCCCTCGAAGCCGAACAGTTTCACCACGCGCGCCTGCTCGTAGCGATCGTCGCCCACGGGGCCCGGCGCGCCCAGCGGCAGCAGGGCGACCGTCTCTCCCACCCGGATCCGGCCGCGCTCGATCCGCCCGATGCCGATCCGGCCCAGGTAGGACGAGTAGTCGAGCGTCGAGATCAGCATCTGGAGCGGCCCCTCTGGATCGCCCGAAGGAGCCGGCACCGTGTCGAGAATCGTCTGGAACAGCGGCACCAGCGTCGTCCCCGTCTCCCCGAGATCCGGAGTGGCGATGCCGTGCCGGCTCGACGCGTACAAGAACGGACAGTTGAACTGTTCCGGCGTCGCCTCGAGGTCCAGGAACAGCTGCAGCACCTCGTCGTGAACCCGCAACGGCTCCGCGTCTTGCCGATCGATCTTGTTGATCACCACGATCGGCTTGAGTCCCAGCGCGAGCGCCTTGCCGGCCACGAACCGCGTCTGCGGCATCGGCCCCTCCGCGGCGTCCACCAGCAGCAGGAAGCCGTCCACCATCCGGAGGATGCGCTCGACTTCGCCCCCGAAGTCGGCGTGCCCGGGTGTGTCGACGATGTTGATCTTGTACTCATCATCACCCGAAGTCCACCGCACCGACGTGTTCTTCGAGAGGATGGTGATGCCCCGCTCGCGCTCGATGGGATTCGAGTCCATCGAGCCGATCCCCGCCTCTTTCACGCGTGCGCCAGACTGCCGGAGCATCTGCACCACGAGCGTGGTCTTCCCGTGATCGACGTGGGCGATGATGGCAATGTTGCGGATCTGCAAGGAGCTACGTCCTAACGGTGTCGGTGCGAGGGCGGCAGTATAGGGAGGGGGTCCTGAAAATACAAGGTCAATCGCAGGTTTCGTCCCGCTCCATCTGGACCGTGACGTGCTGGATGCCCAGGTCCCCCATTCGCGCCTGGGCGGCCTCGAGAATCTGCTGGTTGTGCGACGGGTTCCGGACGACCAGGTGCCCGCTCATCGCGATGACTCCGCTGGTGAGAGTCCAGACATGGAGGTCGTGGACCGAGCTCACCCCCTCGAGGCTCGCGAGGCGCTGGTGGACCGTCCCGAGAGCAATGTGGCCCGGCGTCGCCTCCAGCAGCACGTCGGCGCTCTCCCGGACCAGGCGCCACGCGCCGCGCAGGACCAGCAGGCCGATCCCGACCGATACGATGGGATCGGCGCGGGTCCACCCGGTGGCGACCACCACGACGCCCGCGATCACCGCCCCCAGCGAGCCCAGCAGGTCGCTCAGGACGTGCATGTAGGCGCCGCGCTGGTTCAATGAGTGGTCGTGGCCGTGATGCAGGATCGTCACGCCGGCGACGTTGGCGACGAGGCCGACGCTCGCCACACCGAGCAGCAGTCCGCCGTGGACCGCGGGAGGAGTCTGGAACCGGCGGACGGCTTCCACGCCGATCCCCACCGCGATCACGATGAGCGCGGCGCCGTTCACCAGCGCCGCGAGGATCTCGAGCCGCACTAGGCCGTAGCTGCGCTCCGGCGTCGCCGGCCGCTGCGCCATGCGCAACACGAATAGCGCCAGTCCCAACGCCGCCACGTCGGCGAGCATGTGGCCCGCGTCCGCGAGCAGCGCCAACGAATGCGCCAGCCATCCGCCCACGGCCTCGGCGATCGTCACGACGGCGGTCAGCGCGAGGACCCACGCCAGCCGCCGCGCGCTCTCGCTCCGCGCCGGCACGCGGTGCGCGCATTGCACGTCGAGTGGCATGGTGTGGGTCATGGGCGCGTGTCTCGACCAGAAGGATACGCGACGGCCAACTTGAAGTCACCTTCCACCCCGCTACCTTCCCCGTCCGTATGCCTCCCCCCGCAGTCGAATCCCTGTGGCTCCGCCTCGCGGCGGTTGTGATCCTCATCCTGGTGAACGCCTTCTTCGTTGCCGCTGAATTCTCGCTCGTCGCCGCGCGTCGCACGCGAATCGAAGCGATGGTCCGCCGTGGCGACCGGAAGGCCAAAACGGTGCTCGCGGCGCTGCACGACTTGAACCGGCAACTCTCCGCCGCCCAGCTCGGTATCACCGTTGCGTCGATTCTCCTCGGCTACGTCGCGGAGGATACTGTCGCCCACCAGTTTCGCATATGGTTCTCGACACTCCCTCCGTTTCTCGGGTTCCTCACTCGCGGCGGTGTCGCGTCGACCGTGGCCGTGTCCATCGTTTCTTTCCTGCACGTCGTGTTCGGGGAGCAGGCGCCCAAGGCCTGGGCCATCACCTATCCCGAAGGGACAAGCCGCTGGGTCGCGGCACCCCTCATCTTCTTTTCCTTGATCACCCGGCCATTCACCGGCCTCTTGAACTGGAGCGCTAACCGGCTCGTGCGCCTGGTCGGCATCAAGGGGACCACGGCTGAGCACGAACGCGTGCACTCCCCCGAGGAGATCCTGATGCTGGTGGATCAGAGCCGCAAAACTGGCCGGCTCGCCCCGCAGGATGCCCGCATGATCGCCGGCGTGTTCGAGTTCAGCGAAAAGAACGCGCGCGAGGTCATGACCCCCCGGACCCAGATGGTGGCGCTGCCCCTGACACTCGCGATTCCGGACGCCGCCGACCGCGTCGCGACCGCGGGACGATCGCGCTATCCCGTCTACGGCGATTCGCTCGACGACATCGTCGGCACCGTGCACGCCAAAGACATCCTCAGGGCCCTCCGGGGACCCGCCGGGGGTACGCTCGAATCGATCCTGCGGCCACCCTTACTCGTTCCCGGCACCCGGGAAGTCGAAGACGTGTTGGCCGACATGAAACGCCAGAAAGTCCATCTGGCCATCGTGCTGGACGAGTATGGTGGCACCGCCGGGCTCGTCACGATGGAAGACCTGCTCGAAGAGATCGTGGGGCAGATCTATGACGAGTACGACCGTCCCGAGACTGGGACGGCCGCCGGGGCGGCGCCTACCCCCGCTTCGGTCATCGCGGGCGGCACCGAGGTCGCCGAGGTCAACCGGATGTACGGACTGCGAATCGACGACGGCGACTACACGACGATTGGCGGTGTGGTCTTCGGAGTGTTGGGGCGACTGCCAAAGGCGGGAGATCGAGTGGACCTCGCCGGAGCGACGGTGGAAGTCGTAGAGATGGACGGCCGGCGGGTCGGGAAGGTGCGCGTCACGCAACCCCGCGCCGGCGCATAGCCGGCGCCTTCACCCAGCCGACCGATTCCGCTGCGCCAGCTCCACCGCGAGCTCCAACGCCGCCCGCATACTCCCCGGGTCCGCCACGCCCCGGCCCGCGATGTCGAACGCCGTGCCGTGGTCGGGCGCCGTGCGAGGAAACGGCAGCCCCAGGGTGATGTTCACACCTTTCCCGAACCCCGCCACCTTGACGGCCGTCATGCCCACATCGTGATACGGTGCGAGGACGGCATCGAACGCCCCTCCCAGCGCCTTGACGAACACCGTATCGGCCGGCAGCGGCCCGGCGGCCCCGAGCCGCTCCGCCGCGGGCCGGAGGATACGCTCATCCTCGTCTCCGAACAGGCCGCCCTCCCCGGCGTGCGGGTTCAGCGCGCACAAGGCAAGTCGCGGCGTCGCCAATCCCCACCACCGGGTGAGGGCCGCGGCGGTCAGGCGGCCGATCGCGATGATGCCATCGGTGGTGAGGCGGTGTGGGACGTCGCGCAACGGGATGTGGGTGGTGACCAGAACCACGCGCAGTGCTCCCGCGGCCAGCATCATCGCCGTAGGCGTGTCACCGGTCAGGCGCGAGAGCAGCTCGGTGACCCCCGGGTAGGGATACCCGGCGAGGTGGAGCGCCCGCTTTTCCACCGGCCCGGTGACGACCGCGTCTACTTCACCGGCGCGGGCGAGCCAGACGGCGCGCTCGATCGACCGCACGGACAGGAGGCCCGCTTCCCGAACCCGATCCGGGTCCCCCGCGTCGCGGCCCGTTTCGGTACCCCTCCCCGCCCCCCACGCTCCCACCCCCACCCGGCTGCGCGCCGCGATCCCGTTCAGCAGATCATCTGGTCCCACCAGCACGACGTCCGCGGCGAGCGGTGCGTCGCCGAGCGCACGGGTCACGACCTCCGGTCCGATCCCTCGCGGATCGCCAAGCGTCACGGCGAGACGCGGGCGGCGCGGAGCGGCCACGCTCAGAGCCGGAAGTCGATGTAGGTCTGGCGGCGCAGCTGGTCGAGGTAGTGCCGGACGCCCAGCTCCTGCGAGAGCTGGCTGCGGATCTGATCCTTGACGTCGTCGAAAGTGACCTCGCCCTCGGCTTGCCGGGCCGTCACGTCCAGCACCACGAACTGCGGCCGGGAGTTGGTGGCCCCGAGCTCGAGGACGGGCTTCAGACCGGTCGCGCTATCGGCTGCGAAGAGCCGCTGGTACTCGGGTCCGAGCGCCGTGAGCGCGACGGCTTCGACAAGCTTGGGCACGTTCTCGTCGCTGTACAGGCGAGCCAGAGAATCGAACGAGCCTCCCCGCGCCAGTGCGGCGCGCACCGAGTCGGCCAACCGTCGCGCGGCCTCGACCTGGGTCGGCGTGATCTCGGGCGCGATCAGGATGTGGCGCGCCAGTACTTCGGCGGGCTGCACTCGCTGAACCTGGATGATGTGGTAGCCGAAATCGGTCTCGACGATGTTCGAGATGTCTCCCGGCCTGAGGTGGAAGGCCGCATCTTCGAACGCCTTGACCATGGTGCCGCGGCGGAACCATCCCAGCGAGCCACCGGAGTCCCGCGTCGCGGTATCCGAAGAGAGGCGACGCGCCAGCTCGGCGAAATCGGCGCCGCCGCGCAGCACGACGAGCAGCGACTCGGCCGTCGCCCGCCCGCGGGCGCGTGCCGCGGAGTCGGCCTGCGGCAGCATCACGATCTGCCGGAAGGACACGTTCGCCGGCCGCCGCTGCGTCTGGCCTTTGTTCTCCTCCCAGTACGCGCGCATCTGCCCATCGCTCGGCTGGATCGGCTTGATCTTCTCCTTTTGACGCAGGTTCTCCAAGAGGCGGGTCCGGAGGATCTCCCGGCGCTGATTCTCGCCGAGCCACCGGCGCCATTCTTCGACGCCGCCGAAGGCGGCCAGCCGCAGCTGTTGCTGAAACTCCGTCTCGGATGCGAACCGGCCGCGGACGTTGCGCACCGTCTGCTCCACCGCGTCCTGCACTTCCTGCTCCGAGACCTTGACGGTGGTATCGTGCGCGGCCTGCTGCACCAGGAGCTCGGTCTCGATCAGGGAGGTCAGGACCCGGCGCTTCCACGCCGCGCGCCCCACCGAATCCTGTGGGACCGTCTGCCCTGACGCCTGGGCCTGGGCCAGCTCCTCTTCGAGCTGCGAAGCGAGAATCGGCTGCACTCCGACGATCGCGACGATCCGGTCGATGGTCGCCGGACCCTGCGCCTGGGCGGCCGTCGTCGCGGCTCCTCCGATCGCGAGAGCGAGACCCCACCCCAGGCTGCGTCGCATCATTGCAGCACTCGATGCGCGGGCGCCTTGCGCAGCACCGAGTCCGGAATCGGCGGCACTGGTGGCGGTCCCGGAGCGGGTCGGACGCCGCCCCCCGGATTCCCGGCGTTGGGCGGCCGCAACGAGTCGGCGCTGGCGCGCAGCGCCGAGGCACGCTCCGATGCCCGCTGCACGCCGGAGGCGTCGATCGACCAGTTGCCCCGTTCCCGCAGCCACTGGGCCAGGAGTGGCGGCACCGGATAGAACTGCACCTGCCCGCTCACCAGGCGTTCGAAGTAATCGTTCACGCGCGCCATCATGAAGCGCTCACGGCCTTCTTTCGTCGTTGCCGAATCGTGCAGCATCGCCGGAGTGAAGCGCAGCATCGAGCCTAGAATCGCGAGACTGGAATCGAACTCCAGCCGCACTTCGACCCATTCCGAGTCGGTGAGCTGCACCTTGGCGGATTCCGCCTGCTGCAATGCGATATCCCGCTCCACCAGGCGCTCCACCAGCTGCCCGATTTGGGAATCGGTCGCCATGGGCATCGCCTGGGCGTAGCGCGGATTGATCGCATACAGCCAGCGCACGAGGTCCTTCAGCTTGAAATCGCCGCCGCGATAGCTCGCCAGCCGATGATTGCTCCGGCTCGCCGCGTCGAGGTCCTGCATGCCGCTGCGCACCGCATCGCCGACGCCCCCGGCGATGTGGATCTGCCGCTGGCTCGAGAGGCCGGCCATGTAGGTGGAATCGAATCGCAGCATAATCGACAGCCGGGCGCCGTCGGCGAAACTATCGCGCACCTCGGCCAGCGGGGGACGGCGGATGATGTGAAATCCGACCGGGGATCGGACGACACCCGACATCGAACCCGGGGCAAGCTGCCACGCGGCATCCTCGAACTGCGGGAGGAAGCGGCCGCGCGGGGTCACGCCCAGATAGCCGCCCGCGTTCTTCGAACCCGGATCCTCGGAGCTCCGCTGCGCCACTGCCGCGAAGTTGCCGCCGCCCGACGCCACAAGGCTGCGCCACAACGCGTTGGCCTGCGCCTGCTTCTGTTGCACCACCGGCGGCGCGGCGCTTTGCGGAACTGTGATCAGCACATGCTGGAACGCCCGCAGATTCCCGGCGGCGTACAACGAGTCGATCTGCTGGTCGCTCGGGTCCTGGCTGGCGCTCATGCGATCGTGGAAATGGGAGAATTTCAGCTGGGACACCACCGGCCACATCGCCCGGGCGACCAGCGCCGTATCGCGGAAGGACTGACCGTCGGCCATCGCCACGGCGAACAGGGTGAAGTCCACGTACGTGCTGGCCAGTTGGTTCAGGTTGGACGGCTGCAGCGGCAACCCCTTGGCGCGCGAGGCCATCTCCGCGAGGCGCTCCACGCTGAGCGTCTGCCCCGCCGCGCGCGCCGCTTCCTCGGGGTGCGCGGTGAACGCGTCCCGTAGCACCGAGCATCCGGTCAGCGCGAGTCCCATCACCACGAACGCCAATCGACGCATGCCGTCACTCCAATCCAGGTCAGAGATCGGCGGAAACCGCCGTGAGGGCCCGCACCAGCCCGGGACCGATCGCCTCGCCCCCCAGGCGGCGCAGCCGCAACGAGAGCGGAACGGCCCGGCGCACGTCGGCCGCGAACTGCACCGCGTCCAGCGCCGCCGTGAGACCCGCCATGCGCGGGCGCGCGTCCCGCCGAAAAGTGAGCCGCGCCTCGTCGCCCCGCACCAGGATCGTTTCCAATCCCGCCCGGGCGCCGAGCGCGCGGAGTTCCGTCACGAGCAGGAGACGCTCCGCTTCCGGAGGCAACGGCCCGAAGCGGTCGCGTAGCTCCTCGCGAACCGCCGGAATTTCGCCTGGCCGCTCGGCGCGCGCCAGTCGGCGATACACGTCGAGCTTCGCCGCGTGATCCGCCACATAGTCGTCCGGCAGGTGCGCGGGCAGATCGAACGCCACTTCCGGAGCCGGCGGCGGCCCGGTGACCGCGCCCGCGCCGTCTTTCAAGGCACGAATTTCCTCGTCCAGCCAGCGCAGGTACGTGTCGAAACCGACTGCCTGCGCCTGGCCTGATTGTTCGGCGCCCAGCAAATTGCCGGCGCCGCGCAGCTCGAGGTCGCGCAGCGCGATGCGGTAGCCCGACCCGAGGTCCGTGTGGTGTTCGAGCACCGCCAGGCGCTCCTCTGCCGCCGGGTCGGTCAGGTCGGGCACGAGCAGATAGCAGGAGGCCCGGCGGTGACTGCGCCCTACTCGGCCGCGCAACTGATAGAGCTGGGCCAGGCCGAAGCGATCCGCGCGGTCCACGATCATGGTATTCGCATTCGGGACGTCCAACCCGGACTCGACGATCATCGTGGAAACCAGCACGTCGACCTCCCCGGTGACGAACCGGCTCATCACGCGGTCCAGGTCCGCCTCCTTCATCTGTCCGTGGGCGACGGCCACCCGGGCGCGCGGCGCCAGCGCCCGCACCCGCGCAGCGACCGTGTCGATCGTCTCGATCCGGTTGTGCACGAAGTACACCTGGCCGCCGCGGTCGAGCTCCCGTGCCATCGCTTCCTCGAGCAGGCCATCGTCCCAAGGCTCGACGAACGTGAGGACCGGCGATCGGTCTTTGGGTGGGGTCTCGAGTAGCGTCATGTCGCGAAGTCCGGCGAGCGACAGATGCAGGGTGCGCGGAATCGGCGTCGCCGTGAGAGTGAGGACGTCCACGGCGAGCTTCAGCGCCTTGAGACGCTCCTTGTGTCGCACGCCGAACCGGTGCTCTTCGTCCACGATCACGAGTCCGAGATCCCGGAACGCTACGTCCCGTGACAGCAACCGATGGGTGCCGATCACCACGTCGAGCGATCCCTCGGCGAGGCGCACGAGCGCCGCGGCGGTTTCGCGGGCCGAGCGGAATCGCGACAGCACCTCGAGTCGCACGGGGTAATCGGCGAGCCGCTCGCGAAACGTCCGGCCGTGCTGCTCGGCCAAAATCGTCGTCGGCACGAGCACCGCCACCTGCTTCCCCGCCTGGACGGCTTTGAACGCCGCTCGCAATGCGACCTCGGTCTTTCCATAGCCCACATCGCCCACCAACAGGCGGTCCATCGGTCTGGGCCGCTCCAGGTCGCGTTTCACCTCGACGGTAGCTCGCACCTGGTCCGGCGTGTCCTCATAGAGGAAGGCGGATTCGAGCTCCCGCTGCCACGGCGTGTCGGGTGGAAAGGGGAACCCCGGGGACAGCTCGCGGCGCGCGTACAGGGCGAGCAGCTCCTGCGTCATGGCGCGGATCGCGGCGCGCGTTTTGTCGCGCTGCCGGTGCCAGCTCGTGCCGCCGAGCCGGTGCAGGCGCGGCGGTGGCGCGTCGCCGTCTCCGGGCGCCCGGTAGGGCTCGAGCTGATCCAATCGGTACAGGGGAACGTTGAGACGGTCGCCGCCTTCGTACTCGACGACCGCCACCTCCATCGTGGCCTCCCCGACGGGGATGGTCTGCAATCCACGGAAGATCCCGATACCGTGTTCCAGATGCACCACGAATTCCCCGGGCGCGAGGGGTCGCGCGCCGGCGGAGGACGTCGCGGTTCGGTATCGTCGCGGCCGCCGCAGGCGGCGGGCGCGACGGAAGATCTCGTGGTCGGTGAGCACCCGCAGCGCGGGCAGCAGGAACCCGGCATCGAGCGCTCCGACGACGAGCGTCGCCCGCCCCGAACTCCCTTCGAGCAGGTCCTCGAGTCGCTCGAGCTGTCCTTCGTTGTCGCACAGGATCACCGTCGGCGGGGGGACCGCCACGACCTGGCGCAGCCGTTTCAGGTCCCGGTCGATCGCCTCGGGGGGCGCCAGCGGGAAACGGTGCTCCGCATCGTCGGCACCCGGCGCCAGTCGTCCGAACCGGCCGATCGCCGCTCGCCAGTCCGCCGGCGCCACCAGCTGCTGCTCGCGCGGCGGCGCCTCCTCCCCCATCCGCCGGGCCACCTCGACGTGATGGGCTGCCTCGACCCAGCCGCGCTCCACCTCACGATCGATCGCCGTTTCCTGGTCCAGCACCAGCAGTGCATCCGTGGGCAGCAGATCGAGGAGCGACGTACGCACCGACTCCCCCAGATCGGGGAGACCCCCCTCGGACCGGACGGGCAGCACCGTCACCCGATC